>Ga0209992_10000156_pt1 | contig 94466 bp, 77 predicted proteins | sample 2SBtaG_2_FD_182564 | JGI IMG/M metagenome (GOLD analysis project Ga0209992, IMG submission 182564) | Deep subsurface microbial communities from Kolumbo volcano to uncover new lineages of life (NeLLi) - 2SBTROV12_ACTIVE470 metaG (SPAdes)... | ecosystem: Environmental > Aquatic > Marine >... | reverse complement strand
ATGACATGCAATGAAATTTGGAGTAGATGAGATATTGTTAGAACTTATGGTTTTTGGTATCTCTTTTAATCGCTAATTAAATTTCATTAAATTTTTGATTTCCTATGACTTGTCATTCTGACGAGCCCTGAAAAGGTGAGGAAGAATCTCGCCTCGATTCAATAAATTCCCACCACTCACTTGCTTTAAAAAAACCTATCGCAAATCCTCGACATTGTAATGCCTTCTTGCTTTTACTCTTTGCGTTCTTTGCGGTAAAAAAGGAGTAATTTATTTGAGTCGAAGGATCTCGCTTCGGCTTAATAGTCATTTCGATCCACCACACACGTCATTTCGAGCGCCTGACTCGTTTCACGCGTTAATTGAAAAAGGAACTAGAGTTACAAAGCCCCCACAGCATGTCATCTTGAGCGAAGTCGAAAGATCTCGCCTCGATTTAATAGTCATCCCGAGCAAGGTCGAGGGATCTATGCTTCGGAGAAGCATGCCCCTTAGGAGGCTCTCAAAGAGCGACAATCACTCACTTTCTCAACATTAAAATACACCCCGTCAATCCCCGCACACCAAGGAATACTCTGTACTAATAAGCCCATAATTAAATAGGAATTTATTTAAGTCGAAGCGAGATCTTTCGACTTCGTTCAAGATAAACTCCAAATGCAAAAAAAGAAGGAGCAAAAAAGATTAATTCAAAAGCGTAATTCGAGATTCTTCCTCCCGTTGGTCGTCTGAATGACGTGCGTTAGTTTTTGCTTTGGTTAAACAGTAACGTCGGTTTCTAACATACTCCACTACTTGTCATCCAGAAGCGATAGACTACGACTGCGCTCAGTGCAGGTTCCGTATCGGTGAAAGATCTCGCTCCGATTCATTAAATTCCAACCACTCATTAACATCGAACCAAGAAAACACATTACCAATCCGCCCACCTGCAAGGAACGCTCGTCTCACAAAAAAGGAAGGACACTCAATACCATCACCCCACCCGTGGTTATCGTTTTTATGATTGTGCCTGGTTTAATCTGAAAAGTAGGACCCTGTCCATCCGGATTTTTAGAGGGACTGGCTATAAATTTGCGTTCTCCTGTCGCTCCGCTAAGCGAGTAAGAGCCTGAGTAGAAAGAAATCGTCTCGTTCGCCGTAAAGCATGATGGAGAACTGAACGCAGCGCCGTTTTGAATATCTATACCTTTCATAGCTCTAAAAACATCCTCCGATTGAGAAACATTAGAATCGATCGATAAATTCATATAACGATTTATAGGATCGGTCAGGCCGCTAAAATTCTCATATTCCGTTTCTGGATAAAGAAAGAATCCATACTGTGCGCTTGGTTTTACGGCGGCTTCATAAAATGTTTTAGACAAACTGTCGGAACAATTCACATAGCTCGATAAATTTTGCGTGGTATTGCCATAAACTCCGTAAGTATCCGGAACAAATTTCATATTGGTACGATTGACGAGGAAAGCTTGATATTGTTGAATAGCCGCGGTATCGATTGTACTGGGTCCTATTGGATCTGACGAGCCTGCAAAATAATTATCAATATCGTCTATATCCTGCACATTCACAATATCGGGACCGTCGAATTTACCATTTTGATTCACATCAATAACAACGTAGTAAATATTTCCAAAAAGCTCGACGAATGGGTTAGACGCATTACAGATAATATTAAAATCAGAGAGCGGAACGCCTATTTGGTCGGGGTCCGCAGAACAACCGTCTCCGAACATGGTTATAGCGTCGTAGGAACTTTGCGGAGGCATGTCGGGCAGAAACGGCGAAAGCGGCCCTGGGTAAGCCTTTTCGGAAAAAAGATTATTTGGCGACGCCCAGGCAGTTCCGAAAATCGTTTGGTCTGCGGCAACTTCATAGGTTTGCACAACATCCGTCGTTACGATGTTATCTAGATAAACAGGACCATCCTTCATATTAACGGGAACTGAAACGGATGTTAGATCGTCGATGTATACGCTGGCTTTAGACGACTCCCAAGTCCATCCTGTAACTTTAGTTTGAGAGTATTCGGTATTCAAACGCTCCTTGGAAACAACGTATACGTCTGCATTGGTATAGCTACTTGGTATATTTTGCGCATAAAAATAAATATTCATGGCTTTACCGGCGCTAAAAAGCCCGCGACTTTTCCCATTGTCTCCCACAGTGATAACATCGCCATTGGGCATAATTGTGCTGTCATCGTAAACGGCAAAATCATAACCATCGGGAGAATTAACAAGGTCTCCCGCGCTAGCGTCAAAATAGCCATCCCCGTCAACGTCAAGAACCAGGCGATACAATCCCGTATTACCTAATGGGATATCCCAAGTAGGCAGGTTATAATTTGGACCTACACCTGGTAAAACTATGGTTTTATTAATAATAGCGACAAAATCTGGCCCATTTGCCCTTACATCGGTAAGCGAGATCTTATTGCTACCCTCGAATAATACGCCTTCCTCATAATCGACAACATAAAGATTGGCCGTGTTCATAGAAACGCCTGAACCGGAATAAAGAGAGACGCCGCTACCGGTTATTGTGGCTGATTGGCTCGACCCAGGGGTACTTTTCTTTTTTGCCTTTAATTTTTTTGCAGACGCCTGAACGACCACTACCCCTGAAGATTTATGTTTTGTGCCATAGGATTTACCAAGCTGTACCCATATCAAATGATGATCCGATACTTGTTTTCCATCCACTCTTTGCGCAATTCCATTTTTAACAATACCAGAAGCCTTGTAATAAAGTTCGCTACCCGCATTTAAAAGAAACCGGTCGTAGGTACAGGTTCCTTGAGACACTGAGCTTGCCGGCGGGGTTCCATGCTTTGATATCTTTCCCATGTTTGTTACTCCGCTGATATGCCAGGTCCATGATTTAAACAAATGCGACTGCAAATATTTTGGCAAGCTACCGCAATCGGCATTGAGATCGCCCAGTAAAATGACATTTCCTGTGGCGAGTTTAGCCATGTTTTTGCCCATACCTTTCATCTCATAAAAGACCGAGGCATTAGCATTGGGCCATGCTGGAGGAGCGCCTTTGGAAGGCACAGGAAACGATGGAGGTCTTGTTGCCGGATACCAAGGCGGCGTTTTGGGGTTCTTGGAACCGCCAGGAAGGAATTTGGGATTATAAGCCGGTTTTGTATGACTGTTCAAAAAAGAGAACAATACCGGATCGTCTGCTGGAGGGCTGACATAAAATCGCGCGTAAGCCGGAGCTCTCATCCATAGCTGATTACCGCAATAGCTTCCCGCCAGCCCCCCACCAGGAGGAGCCAAGTTCGCTATGGTAGACGAGCTGCCAAATCCTGGAACAACTATCGATACGCCGCCGCTTGCATTGTTTTTATAACAATAAGCATAAAATTCTTTGCGTCCAGCCCACCCAAGAGCTGGGGTCACCAATTGGCAAACAAACCCCAGTGGCGTCAAACGGTTTTTCAACGGAGCCGGGAAACTGTTTCCCCAATTACTTAGTATTTCTTGAAAAAAAACGATGTCATAGGGAGAGATAAGGTTTACCATCTTATCTAATAATTTTTTACGTTCAGTACGGTTTCCTACATTGCTGTACGCTTTCCCTTGACTAAAGTTCAATAAGTTCCAACTTGCGACTTTAATTGCCCAGCTTTTTTTATTAGTTTCAGGAACAGGTTGGGAAAATGGAAATGACGATTGTGTTTCCTTACTTGCAGTGTCGGTTTGAGTCGCGCAAGATATGGATGGCGCGATATCGTCTCCACCCTGGTTCCAAGACGGCCAGTCTTCCCAGCCTCTTGTTTCTATATAATCTAAAGGCGGGGGATCTGTCCAGTAAGAAGGCGTCCCATCGGCGCGAGCTTTTTGCGTCAATAAAACGGTTAGACTTAAAACAACGATAATGAATAACCGTCGTTTCATCTAAATCACCTCTCCCCTTTTAAAATTTTTGAAAGTTTCATGTCGTTGCGAGGATAAGCAAATGTATAAGGGCCTAGACCAGAAACCGTGACGGCAGCTCGATTCGGTTCCACTTCGAGTTTCTCCCGGTCGTTGCGAGTTGCCTTCACTTCCCAATCAAAATTTTGCGTAGAATCTGGATTATCGGAAATGACGACAAACTTACCGCCTTTTATTCTTTCCTCATTCTGAAGTTCAACCGCTAATCGATCAAACCCGCCCACATTCGTCAACTGTATGGTGCGGCCTTTAAGTTTTGTCAACGCTTCGAAGTACGAAGGTAGATGGATTTCTGCGCGTCCATTTTTTAGGCGCGAACTACCCCGATAATAAACGGCCCCTTCGGGACCTTCCAAAGTGGCGTGAACAAGATACTTGCTTTCATTTATTGGATGAGGGATAACAAAAGTTTTATACCCAGAAGAGTTGTTGGGATCTTGCGGGTCAATTCCATATATTGTAATTGGCTGAAGTGGAGGGTCAACAGTATCGTCAATATGAATCACCGCTTGCATATCATTACCAGTCGCTGAACTTGCCTCTAAAATAACGGCGTTTCCGTACAATCCACCGTAACCGTTGCCATACAATATGCCTTTCGTATAGCTATCTCCTTCTACGTGCAATGTCTTAGTAGGGCTCTCGGTTCCAACTCCCACATTACCGTTGGTATCAATCGCTATGCCGACCACTTCTTGTTGAGCGTCGACTATCGTCAATCCAAACAGATTGAAAACGGCCAGAGTTAAACCAATTATCATTTTGCGCGACATGATTATCTCCAGATAAATTGTTAGCGATTCGAACCGACCTTAACGTTTTGAATCCTCCATATAACTATCAAAATCAACTTGGTAGATTTTAGGCAATCTTTTCCTTGCCGCCACTGGGTCCATTCTTTGTTTTTTCGCTAGTTTTGCTTGCAGGGTGTTGTCGCCCACCAAAAAACCATCGGCATAAAAACTATTGCCAATCAATCTCTTAGTTTTGGGTTCCCAAGGTTCGGCAAGGGTCAAGTTATATACGGGACCGTCGTAGGCAACCGTTTCCACGCTCGTTAACGTAGAAATACCGTTTCGCGTTTTGACTTTCATACCGGGTTTTAGCTTGTTGGCGGGCAAAGGGTTCCCATCTTCCAGGATCACCGGATGGGCAAAAGATAGTCGTAATGAATGTTTCTTATCGTCTTTAATTTCTATAAGTTTGGTCTCTACGCCTTTGGTAAGACCGGCAACTGAAACGGCAGAACCGTCGCCGGCGCGAACGACTTCAAACTCATTTTTAAAATTTTCAATGGGCATCGTCTCTCCAGAAGACATTTCAATTTGCACTCTCGGAGGCAAACACCCCGTAAGCATTTCCAATAATGGAATTTCAATTTTTCCACCGCCTATGCCGGTTGGTTGAGGAACTAAAACGCCCGCGACAGAAAATATCGAACTATTAATTTCATCTCCACTCTGCGAATCGGTTACGTTAACATTTAAACGAAACTTGAGTAGATCTCCTGCATCGCCGCATTGACGATCTTGAGCTTTTCCAAAATCTACATCCTGAAAATTCCATTTTAGGATTAAATTGACTGAGTCGTAGCACACTCCCGTAAATTTATCGTCTGCCGGACAAGCTATAGCGTTATCAAAAAATTTGGTTCCGGAATCGGGAGAACTAGCGTCGCAGCCGCCACCATTCTCGTTAGCGACATAGATATCGGCGCTGCCAACCGGAACTACGGCGCCCTGGCTATTAGTATAAGTGGTAGGCGGTTGACTGGGATCGTATTGGATAGCTCCAATAATATTAATAATGACATCGTCGTTAGCGTCGCTGCCATAATCGCATTTCAAAGAATCAAAGCCGCCATTTCCTAGGGCGGCTCTTGAAACACAGACCATAGTATTAGTATTTTCAGAATTGCCAGACACTATCAAAGGTTCGGTTACGCTTATAGTTTCTGCGGATTCATATTCATTAAAATTTATTTGAGCATGTTGCGAGACATATGTGGTTGTTTCCGCAAAAGGTTCTGTTTCTGGAAAATCCGAGGCTGTCATTGTTGCGTACGAGGCAAGAAGAGAGGCAGTCACTTCTGTATCGGGTGACGAAACTGAGTTAATGAGTTCTTCATAGAGCGTGCCTTTCAAATTTGATTTTATATCGCAGGTCCCAACCGGATTTTGAGATTTATCGTAAAAACATAAACTGACATATGAGATTGTCGTATTTTGATCCTCCGGTTGATAGACACTCGACTCGCCCGTAGCGGTGTAGGCTATCGGCGAATTGGATGGATCGTAAGAACCGTCGACCATTCCCGTTATGATACCCGTGGGGACCAATATCTTTTCTTCGGTAACCGTAGCGGTTGCCGGTATTTTATCGAATTGGCCTTTTAAATGTTTTTCCCTTGCCTCTTTTAAAGATAAATGAAGGCCGGGATAACGCTCCTTAGAAAACCCCGCTAATTCCCATTGTCGAACCACATGCTTATAGGTATCCAGATTTGAAAAGTCCAGGTTTTTAGTCCGATATGATGATTTATTGGATAGAAATAACTTTGCCCTCCTACGATCTTCGTCTGTCCAGTCGATCGAATGTTTATTATCGGACGCTAAAGCTATTTTTAAGTCGATTGGAAGCGTTAATGAAGCGATGGCTAAAAAACAAATAATGATGCGTGTCATGACTCCCCCATTTATAAAAGGTTTTACCGACTACACCGATAATGAAAGCGATTGTTTTATCTCTTAGAAAAACTAAATAATTCAAAAATCCAAAAAAAAATTAAACCGGAACGCTTAAAAAGCGTCGACGTAAAGACGCAAAAGTTTTTGTCGATTCGAACCGATCTTAACGTTTTGAATCCTCCATATAACTATCAAAATCAACTTGGTAGATTTTAGGCAATCTTTTGCGAGCTGCCACGGGGTCCATTCTTTGTTTTTTCGCAAGTTTTTCTTGCAGGGTGTTGTCGCCCACCAAAAAACCATCGGCATAAAAACTATTACCAGTCAGTCTCTTAGTTTTAGGTTCCCACGGTTCGGCAAGGGTTAAGTTATATACGGGACCTTCGTAGGCAACCTTTTCGACACTCGTTAGCGTAGAAATTCCGTTTCGCGTTTTAACTTTCATACCGGGTTTTAGCTTGTTGGCGGGTAACGGCTTTCCATCTTCCAAGATCACAGGATGGGCAAAAGATAGTCGTAATGAATGCTTCTTATCGTCCTTAACTTCTATAAGCTTTGTCTCTACGCCTTTGGTAAGACCGGCAACTGAAACGGCAGAACCGTCGCCGGCGCGAACAACTTCAAATTCGTTTTTGAATTTTTCAATGGGCATCGTTTCTCCAGAAGACATTTCAATTTGTACTCCCGGAGGTAAACACCCCGTAAGCATTTGCAGCGCAGGAATTTGAATTTTTCCACCGCCCATACCTGTCGGTTCAGGAACTAAAACACCCGGTTCAGAAAATATCGAACTCGTAAAATCCACTCCACTCTGCGAATCTGTCACGTTAACATTTAAACGAAACTTCAGAATATCCCCTGCATCGCCACATCGACGATCTATGGCTTTTCCAAAATCTACTTTCGTAAAATTCCATTTCAGGATTAAATTGGTTGAGTCGTAACACACTCCCGTAAAGCCGCCGCTATTGGGACAGGCTTTTGCGTTATCAAAAAAATTGATTCCGCTAATGGAAGGAGTATTTCTGCAACCGCCGCCATTTTCGTTAGCTACATAGATTAAAGCGTCGCCTTTCGGGACTTCAGCGCCCTGACTGTTAGTATAAGTTTCAGGGGGTTGACTTGGATCGTATTGAATAGCTCCAACAATATTGATAATGACATCCAGATTAGTATCGTCGCCATAATCGCATATCAAAGAATCATATCCGCCGTTTCCTAGGGCGGCTCTGGAAACACAGACAATAGTATTTTTATTTTCAGTATTACCAGACACTATCAAAGGCTCGGTAATGCTTATAACATTAGCGGATTCGTATTCATTAAAATTTATTTGAGCGTGTTCGGAAAAATAAGTCGTTGTCTCCGTAAAAGGTTCTGTCTCTGGGAAATCCGAGGTTGTCATTGTTGCGTATGAGGCAAGAAGAGAAGCGTAAATGTCTGTATCGGACGACGAAACTGAATTTTTAAGCTCTTCATAGAGAGAGCCCTGCAAATTTGATTTTTTATCACAGGTCCCAACCGGGTCGAACGAGGCATTGTAAAAGCATAAGTTGACACTTGAGATTGTTGTATTTTGGGCCTCCGGTTGAAAGACACTGGACTCGCCCGTAGCGTTGTAGGTTATCGGCGAGTTGGACGAATCATAAGAACCGTCGACCATTCCCGTTATAATGTCCACGGGAGCTAATATTTGCTCGTCATTATCAAGAGCTGCTTCATTTTTATAAATGTGACCTTTTAAATGATTTTCCCGTGTCTTTTTTAAAGATAAATGAAGACCGGGGTAACGCTCCTTACTAAAACCCGCCATTTCCCATTGCTTAACAACATGTTTATAGGTATCCAGATTTGAAAAATCCAGGGTTTCCGTTCGATAAGACGGTTTATTGGATAGAAATAATTTTGCCCTCCTACGATCTTCGTCTGTCCAGTCGATCGATTGCTTTTTTTCGAATGCAAAAAGTGTTTTTAAATCGATTGAAAGCGTTAATGAAGCGATGGCTAAAAGACAAATAATGATGCGTGTCATGACTTTCCCCTTTTGCAAAAGGTTTTACCGACTACGCCGACAACAATGGGATTGTGAAATGAGAAACCATTCGACTACAAAACTTTTAGGTTGTCAACCCTTTATCAAATAATTTATTATAATCCAAACTTTTATAAAAAAATAAACTAATTGATTTTAAAGGCATTTTAAAGTTTTTAAGAATTAACCCGCAAAAAAGTTTTTTCTAGGAAAAATATATTCGATATAAATTTATAGGGATGTCTGCGAAAAACAACGGCAATTGTTTTGACTTTTTGTTGTCACAAGAGGTGGGAATTTATTTGGGAGGTAATTAAATAAACCGAAGCGACAACCTAACTTAAAAAATTGTCATTCGCTGCCTGTGCCGAGGCGCTCGAAGGAAAGACCGACCGCCACTTTGCTTTTAAGTATTGTAGAATTAAACGCAAAACAAAAATTTGCTTAGTTTAAAACATCCCCCACGACCTGTCATTCTGATGAACCCCGAAGAGGTGAGGAAGAATCTCGCCTCGATTCAATAAAATTCCCACTTCTAAAAGCTTTACCGCAAAGAGCGCAGAGGGCGCAGAGTAAAGGCCGAGAACAAAGATAAAATGTCATACTTGTATGATTCAAAAAGTAACGTGAATAAAAAGGTAGTACACTAAACTAGTTGGAGGTAGAAGAGTTTTCAACTTTTTGTCCTTTGGCTTTGACTTTTTTATGTTTTAAGGGGTCTCCCATAGCCATGATGCATTCCGCATTCACAAGCTTTGCTCCTTCGAATCGCGCCTCACTTTTTATGAACCCAAGTAGTTCAGGCATTGCATCCGGGAGCCCCGCTTTGCATTCCTCTAGAGTGGCGTCTGGGAGGCTTGGGTTATGGAAAGCCATTTTTTTGGGGATTCCGCCAGGTAGAGAAAGCTCTATGACTATCCAAGCGTTTTCTTTTGGCTGAGAACAAGAGCTTACTAGAAAGAATAAAACAATTAACATTTTCCGCATGGAAAAACCTTATAACTGCTAAACACTATTGTCAATTCAAATCCTAAGGATGGGGAAGTGGTCTACTACTACCAAAACGCCTCCTGTAACCGCCGCGCCAACTGAGCTAAAGAATCTTAAAAAAAAACGAGATCCCTCCGCAAGCTTCTAAGGAAATATAAGAAATAACCGGTATAAAAAACGAGATTCCTCCACTTCGGTCGGAATGACGCGCGCGCGGGACTTTGTAACTCTAGTTCCTTTGCCAATTAACAAGCAAAACTAATCTATCGCTCGAAATGACATGCGGTGGGGACTTTGGAACTCTAGCTCCCTTTTCAATCAACGCGGAGAATGAAAATATCATTAACGATTCAAAAGAATATGCGAAACCATTTGGACATGGATTTCGTCGCCCTTTAAAAAGGCTCCTAACCTATCGCTGATATTTTGGTCTAAAGCATCCTGATCAGGTTGGGATAATTCTTTGATCTGTGGGAAGAACGGAGCCGCTTCAAGAACTCGTCTCGCTTGATCCATTCCTTGCTCGAACACTAACGGAAAGGTCACCGTTTCAACTTTGGCGTTCTCCATCCCCGCCTCTTGCGCCAGGTTATGTATCTCCTCGGTATTGTGTAGGAAAAAAGGGGCTTTCAACATTTCCGCTATCTCGGATGGAATTGTCTCTGTCATTGCGGAATAAAGATGAAAAAACAGTTCACACTCCTCGATTGGTCCCCACACCGCTACCGCTATCCTGCCACCTTGCTTGGTTACGCGACCCATTTCCTTTAGGGCCTCTACCCTTTCCGGAAAAAATTGCAGCCCTTGCTGGCAAACCGTTACATCGAACCCATTATCGGCAACCTGCAATGGATAGGCGGGAGATTCAACATATTCAATTTTGGCGCTACCGGTTGACTGTGTTTTACTTTTTGCCACTTCTAACATTCCTGGGCTTATATCCAATCCCATAACGCGGCCTTGTGAGCCAATTCTTTGGGCGGCGACATTGGCTACCGTACCCGGACCGCATGCGATATCGAGAACGGTATGACCTTCTTTCACCCCTGCATGGTCCAACAACAAGTTTGCTAGCGGAGTGAACATACGCGGAACTAATAGCTCTTCATAAATTTGATGAACCGAGCTTTGCGTATTCTTGAAGTCGAACTTTTCGGGATTGGACATGGTTTTTTTTCAAATCTGACTATTTAAAAATATAAAAGAGAGGAAGTGAAGAGACAAACTTTATCTACGTCTTTTTCTTTTCATTTTCATATTGGAAATTTGCCGCGTTTTATTTTTTGGTTGGTTTATGGGTTTCTCGTTTTTCAAACGCTTTTTTATACCTTTTAGGATCAAGCCGTTGATAGTTCTTAAATCGTCGGTTTTAAATAACACTTCGTTTTCTAATTTATCTAACCCATTATTTAAACCTGAGAAACCCCTTTTTTCACGAATTTCCGATATAACTCTTTCCATTTTTCTGTATCTACTTATTGGTAAAATTAAATTTCTTGCTTCTACCTTAAAATCTTTTCTCTTACTAAGTTTCTCTTTAAATTCTTCATAATGCTTAGCTAATCCTAGCTTCTCGGTGACGTCTCTGATTTGAGCATTATATTTAAGTTTTTCTGGAGTTTCTTTTTCGGAAATTGCTTTAATTAACAGTTTGGAACATCCTCCAAAAGCTCCAATAAGAAAAATTGGCAGCCTTGCCTGATAGGCTAGAATAAACTCTTCTACCAAACCTGGAAGAATACCCGAATAACCAGCCACTTTCCCTCCAATGATAATTCGAGCGGATATTTCAGAATTCATTTTGGCGCGCATAGAGCTAACACATTCGGATATTGCTAAAGCAAGCCCTACAGAAGTTTTATCTTCAGTGCGAGCGTCTCTATCCATTTCCAAATATTTTGGCGGTACTATTCTTTCAAGGCGGGCAAAGGCAGCTAATTCCGATTCTTTTATACTATCCACTTTTAAATAATGCGGCCAAGCTAAGTAATTCACCATTTAGCTTTTACGATTATTTTCATTATTTTGAAAAGCGATATACTTTTCAACCAAATTGAACATACGTTGCGTAAAATTTGTTTTAGTATCAGTCAAAACACCGCCATACGCTATTTCAATATTAGAAATCAATAAATGCGCAACAATAGCGTCCATAGCTTCGTCGAGATGTTCCTGCCCATAACCTAAACTTTCCAAATCTTCGCTATCTGAAATTGAAATTCCTACCGGTTTTAATTCTTCTATTGTGCTCATGACTCAAATTTATAAGAATTAATATCAATTTTTTTAGTATTCAACGAACAGGAAGCTGGCGTTGTTAACTCAAGGTCAGTCCATAAGTTTTCATTTATAAATTCACGTTCTATGATTCCTAATGGAGGATCTGGGTAAACGATGCAAAGTTGCCGTTTATTCTTTATAGTTTCATTATTTAAAATCATTTGAAGCGTTGCCGGTTCTGGCGAGTGAGTGAGAAAAATAGGTTTTTTATCGTCAGGCCACTTATAACGATCCTTAATTTTATTAAAAAGTAGAACAAGATATTCCTGCTTCAACACCTCAAACATAGTTTTATCGATTATTGCTTGAATTTTATTTTTGTCCCATCTTAAAGTTGGAACGTTTCCGAGGTAGGGGAAGTTACGATTCTCACCCGACTCAATTGCGTTTACAATCACCATGGGCACGCGTCCCCAAATTTTATATCTTTTTTTATTTTTTTCATTGAGGTCTTTAATTTTTTTTGCCTTTAAAACTTCGAAACGGCACCATTCTCTTGTCGAATAAGCGTCTGTTTGTAAAGCAATCAAGGCGGCGCTGCCTTTTTCAACCGCTTTCTTAAGTTCTTTTGAAAAATCATAACCAAATGTAATATCATTTCGGTCAAAAAATGTTTTTACCTGATTATACTTTTGACACCATTCTTTGATGGCAAGCGCTATTTCTTCTCCATCGTTTTTTGCATGACTAATAAATAACGTTAAAGCGCCAGGCGAATTATTCTGAGTGTCATTTTCTACGTTGTTATTTCTTTTGGAGCGTTTTAAATTAATTAATTCTCGGCAAATAGCTTCGCAAAGTTGTCCCGATATATTTCTACAAACTTCATCTTCATGGATTTCAGGATATGCTAATAAATGCGGTTCCAAATCCCAACGGACAAAGTTAAGTTTGCTTATTGGGCCAGGAATTCTAAAAGCCACTTGTCTTAGGGCCAAAGGAAAAATTATTATCTTATTTGCATCGGCAAGTGAATTTTGTCGCTTTGACTCATTATATATTCCATCAAGATAGTCCCTCCATTCTGTATCGACCACTAAATTTTCATCGATTAGGGGAATAACGAAAGAATAGTCGGCTTTTTCGAATGGAATTGCCTTCGGAATTTCTTGATCAGGCTCTTGGGAGCAGCGGAAAAAAACTGGAATTCCGATTCCAGCCATTTCAGGATCATTTAAATCCCGATTAAAATCGTTAAAAATATTATGCGCAATATTCTTACCCATTTTGTATTTTGGATGCCAAATGACATAAATGCGAACGGGAGTTTCGGTATCTTTTGATAAGGCCATAGTTTTTTATAGTTTCAAATATTTTATTTTTTAGAGATCAACTTATCTATGTCTACTAAGGCATACCCTTCAATCAATTCTTGTTTTACCTCACGACAAAATTTTCTGACTTCTGTCCAATCTTTCTTAAATTGAACGATATCGGGATATTCATCCTGAAGTTCAAATGGAGATGAAGATTCATTAGATTTTATTTTCAACCAATGTCGATAGCGACCTTGCCATCTTTCCAAAAAAGGACGAATCACAAGCTCAAGTAATTGGTAAATGGAAAATCCTAAATGAACATCTTCAGGGTTAAAAGATCCAACCGGATATTTTTTCATTATGCTCCGCGACTCTTTAAAAAAATTATAAATAGAATCTAAACTTTCATCATAGAGTTCCCCTTCAAAGTTGTCGCAGTTCTCATCGCCTAAGACCTTTCCAGTGACCCCCACGCGAGTTGACAATTCTGTAAAAAATTCCCAGGCGCATTGTCGATCTTCCTCGCTTAAGTCAGCTCCAACTTTTAAAAAGCCAATATTTAGTTCTACATTTCCTTTTGAAAAAAATGGCATGGCCAATTCCTTTAGCTAGACGTAAATATTTCATTGAATTATCTTACACAATTTTTCTTTTTCCAAAAATATATTCTTCCCAGAACTTCCGAACACTCTATCAAATAGGATAAAGGGCTTAATAAATAATTAAATAATATTGGCTTATTCTATTTTAGAAATGGCAACAAAACGCCTTAAAAAACTAGCGACCGTTGTTTAAATTTTGGCAAAAGAAATTTTAAAACTAAGTTCGGATTACGATTATAAGAAAGATAAATTACGCGCCGCCGCAAAGGAAGGGAGCGGTGTACGCGATGAGGAACTATATAGTATTTGCTTAATTCTTAAGACGAAAAAAGAATAAATTACCTGAAACGTTTAGTCCGTTCTCGACACGTAAGGTATCCGATTGAACGTCTTCCAGTTTCCAATTGAATTTACTTGCTACGGTTTCTACATAATCTCTGGAATGACCAAACCTGCCGGAAGGTTTTAACGCAAAACCGCTTTCGGTGGTTTCTGTTGAAAATATAAAACTTGCGTCCTCTTCCGCAGATTCGGTTATCGCCTGAAATACGGGTTCCAGGTTCCCAAAATACACAAACACGTCTGCGGCAAGAAACAAATCAAAATTATTTTCGATCTGGTTAAGATAATCTACTATTTCTTGCGACTTTAATTCGTCGTATATCTTTTTTCCATAGGCCACTTTAATCATCTTACTTGATATATCGACTCCATAAAGTTTCCCGCAATGCGGTCGAAACAACGGTCCACATAGCCCGGTACCACATCCCAAATCCAATATATTGGAAATTCGGAAGTCGTCGGAAAGAATTTTTTTCGCCAAACTGTGTAATGTCGAAGGTGTTTTGTATTGGAGGCTTTCCGCTAAGTGGCTTTCAAATCGGCTCGCATATTGGTCAAACAATTCTTCCACATAAGCGGGAGACGCTTTTTCTGAATCGGCGCCCAAAAGAGAATCTAATAAATGCCGCGCAACCGAATTATCAGAATCTAATTCTAAAACCCGTTTGTATTTCGCAATAGCCTCGTCGGTCTGGCCCATCTGACTGCAAAGGATACCCATTTCGTTAAGTCCTTTAACGTAATCCGGTCGCATCTCCAAAGTTTGCTTGCACCATGATTTTGCCGCCGTCAAATCGCCTTGTCGCTTTAAAACGATCGCTAAATTGAGAGCGGCTTCCGCAAAACCTGGATCGCTATCCAAAGCTTGGCGGTAACATTGAGAAGCGCTATCCAAATCGCCTTTTTCTAATAGAGCGTTTCCCAGGTTAAAATGAATATTGGCAATAGGATTTAGTTTCAGCGCTTTTTCATAGGCGTTTACGGCATCGGCCAGCCGCCCTAGCCGACTCAAACAATCGCCGCTATTATTCCAAGCTGCGGCATAGTCGTCTTTAATTTTTATGGCAGCCTGATAAGCCGCCACTGCGTCCTCCAACAAACCGATACCATCGAGCGCTTTGCCCAAATTGTAATAAGTTTCTGGCGAGTGAGGATCGTAGCGCGCCGCTTTTCTTAAATAACCAACGCCATCTTCAAGTCTTGAAGATTGACAATAAAGGACACCCAACAGCGCCAAGGCTTCGGCATTTTCTGGCTCTTGCTCCAATACTTTTTTATAAACATTTTCCGCTTCCGCAAACTCGCCCGCTTGATGCAGGGTTTTTGCTTGGCTTATGTCTGATGGGTTTTCTGATGAGTCCATGATTAAAAAATTGGCTTCTTTCAATAATTTTCGGCCAATCCTGGCAACGTGAATTGGATTTGCCGCTGACCCAAATCGACACTAAACACTTTAACTTTAACGGAGTCGCCTATTTGGAAAGTTTTCTTCCTATATTGACCTTTTAACTTATGTTCGGTTTCGTAATAGATATAATAATCATCGGTGAGGCTCGCCATCCTCACCAACCCTTCGACATAGGGATCGCTTAGTTCTACAAAAAAACCGAACGCCGCCACCGAAACAATCAACCCTTCAAACTGCTGCCCGACCTTATCAACCATGTATTGGGCACGTCGTAGATCTTGAATTTCCCGTTCGGCGTCCATAGCCTTTCTTTCTCGCGCAGTCGTCTGCTGCGCCCACTCTAGCGTCTTGCTTCTTAGTTTAGAGCGTTCTTTATCGTAAATGTCTCCATTTAAGAAATCTTTGACGATACGATGTACCGCTAAATCCGGGTACCTTCGAATGGGCGACGTAAAATGCACGTAACTGTCAAACCCTAAACAAAAATGTCCCGAATTTACCGAAGAGTATTCGGCTTTTTTCATCGTCCGTAGCAATAGATAGTTTAAAGGATGGCTATAGGGTTTCCCTTGAGTCCGTTTTAAAAGTTCTTGTAAATCTTTTTGACGAACATTTTGGCCACATTCAAAATTTTCTCCTAAACCTTTCAGGAATAAAGAAACTCCTTCCACTTTTTCCGCGTCTGGCGACTCGTGATACCGGTTCAGCCCAGGCAAGCGATTGGTCGCCAAAAATTTGGCAATAGTTCGGTTTGCGGATAACATAAACTCTTCAATCAACTCATGCGCGCTATTGCGTTCCGACATGGTAATGCTTTCCACTTTGCCGTTCTTTCCTAAATTAATTTGAGACTCGGGAAGATCGAACTCAACGCTTCCTTCTGTAATTCGATTGTTTTTAAGAATGAGAGCCAGTTCCGCCATATGTTGCAACGCTGGAAAAATTTTTCCGTACTCGCCATCGTCGTCGCCCTCCTTCAATAATCGATACGCCTCGGTATAGGTAAGCCGTCTTTTACTTTTAATAACGGAAGGAAAAATTTTATAACTCCGCATGACGCCTTTATTATCCATTTCCATCACAACCGTCATGGCAAGACGTTCTACGTCGGGTTTCAAACTACAGAGATTACTGGAAAGTTGAAATGGCAACATTGGAACAACGCCGTTCGCGTAATAAACGCTTGTGCCTCTTTCGAGAGCGTCTTTATCTAATGCGGAATCTTCTTCTACAAAATGCCCCACGTCGGCAATGTGCACTCCTAGAGAATATCCTTTCGACGTGCGTTCAATAGAAACGGCGTCGTCAAAATCTTTAGCGGTTTCGCCATCAATGGTAAAAAGGATGCAATCTCTTAAATCTTCTCTACCCTTAAAATCTTCTTCCTTCAATTCTTCGGAAAAGTTTTCAGCTTCAAATTCGGAACCTTGAGAAAACTCCAATAAAACGCCGTGTTTTCTCAAGATAGCCCGCGCCTCCGCTTCGGGGTCCATTGCGTAACCAAATACTTCGGTAATTTGTCCAGAAGGATTGAAACGCGTAGTGGGGTATTCGGTAATTTTTACATTAACCAGTTGGCCGTTTTTCACTCCCATTCGCCAGCGTTTTGGAACAATGATCGGATAATAATATTTTGGTTCGGAAGGGATCACCCAGCCCTCGCCTTCGCTAGTTTCGTAAGTTCCAATCAATTCTGTAGTGTTTCTTTCGATAATGCGTTCCACAATGGCGTCCGGACGACCAAACTTTTTTCCAGATTTCAAGCGGACCAAAATTTTATCCAGATGCATGGCCCCCTTCATATGAGCGCGACCAATAAAAGCGTCTTCCCCTCCCGCATCTGGGATGAAAAATCCATTCCCGTTGGGGCGACATTTGACGATTCCGGGAAGGAGAGATTTTTGATCCGGGGCGCAAAAACGGCCGCCCCGTGTTCTTTCCAAGCTTCCATTAAAAGCGAGGTCTTTTACAATTTTACGAAACTCCCGTCGCTTGCTATCGGGAATAGAAAAAAAACTCATCATTTCTGCGACTTTCATAGGTCGCTTGGTTTTTTCTCGGATACCTTTTAAAACTGACTTTTCAGTGATTTCCATAGATTATACAATTTCAAATATTGATGGCCTGAAGTGTACCCCAAATCCAACGCTTGCACTAATATTTTAAAGAAAAGATATTCATCCTAAAACGTTAAATTACAGACCCTGAGTACCAATATTCGGCAAAATATTATTCAATCTAAAAGATTCAAAAAATGGACCTTGACACCCCCATACCTCGGCGCTACGATTTTTCCATGAATGCAGATAAACTCAAACATTTAGAAAACCAAATCGACCGGCTCATAGAAACCGTCCAAAGTTTGCGCAAGGAAAACCAAGAATTAAAAAGTAAATACGAAGAATTAGAAAAAGAAAAAGAACGGTTATCCTCTCAACACGAAACTTCAAAAGCAGAATTGGAAAAAATAGACCGGTTGGAAAAACGTCTCCAAAAACTAACGGAATCTAATAGTAAGGCTAAATCGGAGATGAAAAACATTTTAAAAACAATCGAAAATAATAACTTCTTTTAAGCCTATGAAAAAAAGCGTTTCGCTAAAAATCCAAGGAAAGATTTACCAGGTAAAAACCGACCAGGATCCAGCTAAACTACATTTGTTAGCGGATTTTGTGGAAAAGAAGATGAAAGAAATTTCGGATTCCACGACGGTGCAATCTACCATGGACTTGGCCATTCTCACTCTCCTAAACATGGCGAAAGACCTATACGATTCTGAAAAAAGCCGAGAAGAATTAGAAAAAAACGTAGAAGAAATGGCAAACCGGTCCCTCGAAAAAATCCAAAACGAAATCCCTTTTACCAACAGCCCTTAAGTGAGAGCTTATATCTTATAAAAACCTTAACCTTAATTTTTTCCTAAAAGCGCTCTCTTGGATAAAAATACTACATATATGAAATATGAAGAAATTTCGGTTGGAATGGAAGCCTCCTTTTCTATTAAAACCACCGAAAAATTGACTGATGAATTCGCTAAGGTTTCAGGCGATTTTAATCCTCTTCATTGTGACGCGCAATATGCCCAAACCACTCAATTCAAAAAGAGAGTGGTACACGGTCTGTTTCTAGCTAGTCTAATATCCAAATTAATAGGAATGCACCTCCCAGGTAAGAACGCTCTAATTCTTTCTCAGCAAACAAAGTTTTTAATTCCCTGTTTCGTGGGCGATGAAATTTTCGTAATGGGAAAGGTAATCCACAAATCGGATGCAAACCAGACAATCACTCTTGAAAGCCGCATTCAGCGGAGTAACGAGGAAACTCTATTAACCGGGAAGGCACAGGTCATGGTTTTGGATGCTCAAGAAAAAAAAAAAGTTGAAATGGTAAATAATCAAGGAATCCAATTAAACGGTAAACGGGTTTTAATAACAGGTGGTAGTGGCGGTATTGGTAGTTCCATAGCTAGGAACTTGGCCGAAAATGGCGCCGAGGTATTGGTTACCTATAACAAAAATAAAGCTGACGCTGAATATTTGGAACGTGAATTAGCAAAAAATAAAGGATCTATTTCTATTTATCAACTCGATTTAGTAAATCAAGATAGTATAGATGCTTTTTTCAACGAAATATCATCAAAGGGTTTTATAGATACTTTTATACATTGCTCTTCAGGAAGACCAGAGCCCTTTGATTTTAAGGATCTGGAGTGGAAAACGTTTCAAGAGAATATCGACATTACCCTGAAAGGTTTTTTTCAAATCACAAAAAAACTATTGCCTGATATGATCGAAAATAAAAGAGGTAACATTTTGTCAGTGCTTACTACTTATATCATGGGTTCTCCTCAAGAAAAGTTTTCACCCTATGTTATGGCTAAGTCTGGATTGCAGGGTTTGACAAAATCTTTGGCAATGGAATATGGCGTTCATGGTATTCGGTTTAACATGTTATCCCCAGGTCTTACAGATACCAATCTTCTAAGTTCGGTTCCCAAGCGCGTCATAGATTACACAGCATTTCAAACCCCTCTCAAAAGAATTGCAGTACCCTCAGATGTAGCTAAGGTAGCTTTGTTTTTAGTTTCCGATTTATCGGAATATCTTTCAGGGGTTAACATTCCTATTTGCGGTGGACTTGATATGATATAATCATATCCTAAAGAAAACTCAAAAATTGAAAAGTATTATCCTCACGTTATAATGTCCCCTCTTGAACAATTAGATCAATTAGCCCAAAGTATTTCTCCCCAAACACGGTTTCACCAATACCTTCAAATAGAAAAACCAATTCTAAAAGCCGTAGAGGAAACTCCAGCTACAGAACGAGTCCGAGTGGCTCTTATGTCTTCTTTTACCATTCGTCCACTGAATTTATTGTTGACCTTGGAAGGAGCAAGAGAAGATTTGATATTAGATGTTTACTTTTCTGAAGGCCGTCAAAGCGTTCAGGAGACCATTGATCCAAGAAGTTTATTTTGTAAGTTTGACCCAGAAATAGTTTTTTACTTTCTGGAATTGAACAGCTTTTTTCCAAATAGCTCAAATATGGAGCTTGGCGATAAAGAAAATCAAATTGTTATCGATAAAATATTAGAGCTCTATCATCAGTTTAGTATAAACAGTAAAGGCCTGTTTATATTTAGTAACTTTATCCTTCCAATTGACTTTCCATTCAGCGCTTTTCAAAATAAAAAAGAAAAATGGTTTATAAGATTAAACCAAGATTTAAATGAGAAGTTGTTATCTTTTAATAACGCTTACACATTCAATCTAGAAGAACTCGCCCAATTTTTTGGTAAAAGTAGATTATCAAATCCACTCTTAAAATATTCTTCAGATATTTTATTTGATCATGTTTTTATGAGCTTTCTTTCAAAAAAAATGTTGAGCGTTGTTAAATCCGTCAAATCAAATCCGAAAAAATGTATCGTTTTGGATTGCGATAATACTCTATGGGGCGGAGTAATTGGCGAAGTCGGCCTTGAAGGAATCGACCTTTCTTCACAAGGCCAGGGAAGCGAGTTCTATACTTTTCAGACACAATTAAAAGCTATATCAGAACGAGGTATTTTACTGGGAATCAACAGCAAAAATAATTTAAACGATGTCATGGAAGTTTTGGAAAAACATCCACATATGATATTAAAAAAAGAAGATTTTGCTTGTATTAGGTGTAATTGGAAAAACAAATCAGAAAATATGGTATCCATTGCAGAAGAGCTAAATATTGGCCTAGATAGTATCGTATTTATTGACGACGATCCTTCCCAAAGAAAGCTAATTCAAGATACGCTGCCTTCAGTCAAAGTTCTAGATTTACCAAAAAATCCGGCGCACTATCCTGAGTTCCTTCAGAGAAATAATGATTTTGAATCTATCAAACCAACATTTGAAGATCTCAATAGAGCTAAATTTTACCAAGCAAAAAAGCAACGTAACGATTTAGCAACCCAAAACAAATCCTTTACTAGTTTTGTTCAAAGCCTGAATACGGTCTTAACCATTGGAAGTCCTAGACAAAAAGATATTCCAAGACTTTCTCAACTGACCTTGAGAACAAATCAATTTAATTTTACTACGAAACGGTATACAGAGGCAGATATTACCGCGATGATTCAGTCTTCCAATTCCAAAATATTTTATCTGAAGTCTAAGGATATTTTTGGAGATGACGGTACTGTTGGCATGGCAATAATTAATCCTAAAAGTGAAGAAATTTATGTGATAGATTCATTTTTGCTCAGCTGCAGAGTTTTAGGCCGTTTTATTGAAGAGACGTTTTTGAGAGCCATTATAAAAAGATTACATGAAGAATCTGTTAAAATTATTCAGGCAAATTTTATTCCTACAACAAAAAATATTCAAATCCCAGATTTTTTGTCGAGAATAGGATTTAAACTTAAAACCGAATCAGGTAAGGAAAGAGTTTACGAAATGGATTTAATCAATGTTGAAAATCATTTATTTTCTGGGATCCAGGTTATAGAGGACTATTCAGATGAATGAACAATTGAAAGCAATTTTCAAAGAAGTATTTGATATAGATATAACGGAACAAAACTTGACGCGCGACGACATTCCCGAGTGGGATTCCTTGAGGCATGTAGGTTTAATTTTAGAAATAGAAACTCAATTTGGAATTAGTTGTTCGGTTGAAGAAGCCATGCAAATGATCTCTACAGATATCATAAAAGAAATCTTAAAGGATCACGGCATTGAATAAAATGGATTAAAATTGAAAATAAACAAAGCTTGTATGATTTATAGGGGCAAAAATCAAAATCAATTGCAATAATGCGCATGTGTGTAAAGTAGAAGATAGTTTATTTTCAAAAATAATTTTCTCAGTATTTTTGTAGAAGCAAACAAGTTGATAACACATGATAATGGAAAATAATAATAATACATCCTTTATGGATATCGTTAACATAGATTCGGTTATGTTACCCAAAAACATTATCCTATAATAATCTTCCGCTATACTCATATTTTCCGATCGTAACAAAGGCCAGCCGCAAAAGACAAAAAAGAAAGTTCCCGCTCTTTTTATCCAAGTAAAAAACTCATACTTCTTTGGATTAGGTTTGAAATAAAAAGATAATGAGTGGCTGACCACTAAACCTACCCCATGATAAACCCCAAAAAGAACATAATGCCAATTTGGTCCATGCCACAACCCCATTAGCCCCATCGTGATTATAAAATTTAAAGAGATTTTTTGAATACTGTTTAATGATTTCTTAGAAAAGAAAAAAAGCGCTGAGAATTGTAGGGGCGTGAATAAATAATCCCGAAACCACTCTGAAAGAGAAATATGCCAACGTCTCCAAAAGTCAACCATGTCCGCGGCTAAATAGGGATTATTAAAGTTGATTGGCAATTTAAATCCCAAAACCAATGCAAGGCCAATAGCCATCTCGGAATAACCAGCAAAATCGGAAAAAATTTGCGCAGAATATCCCATTAAAGAAACCCAAAGAACGCCTTGACTATAAGAACTTGGATCATTAAATACCGGATCTATAATTATGGAAATATTATCCGCAATGACCACTTTTAAAAACAAACCATACAAAAATATTTGAATCCCATTACTTAAATTCTTTAGAGTGATCGTATTCGGTTTGAGAAGCTGAGGAAGGAAATACCCTGCCCTCACAATTGGCCCCGCAAGCAATTGGGGGAAAAATGAAATATATAAGGCGATGTCAAAATAATTTCGGCTGGGTTTTAACCATTTTAAATTGACGTCCATGATATAGCTTATCGACTGGAAAAGATAAAATGAGATACCAAGAGGAAAAATGATTTCTATATAAGGTAATTTAATATCAAATGGGCTAATAAAAAGATTAAAAGACTCCATAAAAAAATTAAAATATTTAAAAGAGGCTAAGATCCCAAGATTGATTGAAAGACCCAAAAACAGAAGCCGCTTTTTATTTAATTTTCCTTTCTCGCTGGCTTCTTGGTTGCCTATAAGTAACCCAAAAAAATATGCCGTTAAAGTCGATATTATAAGAAGACCAAGAAAGCGCCAGTCCCAGGAGCAATAAAAAAAATAACTCGCTCCCAACAAAAAATATTTATTCCATTGATGAATCTTCTCATTTTCTTTCTTTTGAGAAAGAAAATTTAAGACAAAGGAAACTGAAAAAACGACAAGGAAAAATTTAAAAAAGACAACGCTATGAAAAAGCATAAAAAACTTTTATAAAATTACTGGAAAAATAAACTTGAAAAAGGCTATCGATATTCCCTACCAACCTTATAGTCAGAGTTTTGTTGAAGAAAAATAGTAACGATAAGCGGGTACTTTATACAACCGATGAAGCTCTTTTTAAAATACTATATGGCTCTATTTACTACTTTAGTTTAGTGTCTTTCCCAATTGATTTAGCTGAGGATAAGAGTTGAGTAGTCGAAATATATGCAGAGCAAAGACAGCGCCTAATACCGTTTATACGATGCAATCTGGATAGGAATCATAAGTCAGGTTAAAATCTAAAGCTACTAAATCGAAATTTTTTAGATAAGGACACTCTAGGCGCGCGATGTCACGCTGCCTTGGACAAGTCCATAAGTGGCCATTTGGCGTTGTGTCATTTCGTTAATCAAAATTCGATAATTTTTGATTTCATCTAGACTCATGCCTTTGCTTTGAAGGTAGGCGATTTCCCATAACGTATAATCAGGATTAACAAAAACGGAGCCATCGATTTCAAGAAACAGTCGGTTGATGTGGTTCACCGCTTCCGTCCATTTCATCGTATCGTGACTCCAAAACAAACCATCGCCGGTCAACCCAAATTCTTCCGCTCGTTTATATACCGGCGTGTGATGTAAAAAATAAAAAGGTTGAATATAATAATAATCTAGGCCAGCGTTTTGGATAAACTCAAAGGTTTCTTTCACTGTCTCTTCCGTCTCGCCCGGAAACCCAATGAGAAAAGCGCCTACCGTTACAATTTCTTGTTCCCTTAGCCATTTAATGCCATCGCGATAAAAACTAGCGATCGCGCCCTTTTTCATATTCTTCAAAATTGCGTCCGAACCGGATTCCATCCCGAGAAACACGCCGGCACAGCCCGACTTTTTCATTCGTTTAATCAAGTTCTCATCCACATGTTGGCAACGTAAAAAAGAATACCAGGGCAGGCCAATATCTTCCTCAATCATTCGGTCAACAAGGGCTTCAAACCGGTCGCGAGGCACATTGAAAGTATCGTCGATAAAAAATATTGATTTCACTCCCGACTGTTTAGCTTGCTTGAGAGTCCCGATAACATTGTCGAGATCCATCAAAGCTAGATCTCCAGCAATCGTCGGATAGGAACAAAACGCGCATTTGAAGGCACAACTTCGCGCCGTTCGGATATGAACAACGGTGTCTCTAAACTCCGGTCCAATTTCAATGAGCGTTGAGTTGATATTATTGTCTTCTGGTTGCCGTTTGTTATGTCTTATTTCACCATCAGACTTTCGCCAAACTAGATTTGATACGGAATCGAGACCGTCTGGATAAAACCGGCAAAGGTCTAGCAATGACAACTCGCCTTGGCTATCTTCTATGAAGCCATCAATATTTGCCATCTCTAAATATTTTGTTTTCTCTTCCGCATTCATATACATCAAAGTTGTCAGTATATGATGTCCGCCAGCAACGATGAAAGCCTCAGGCATAGCAGTCTTAAGTTTCTTGCCAATGATCGCTAAATGATTTTTTGTTAGCACGAATGTGGTACTGATAGCTACGATATCTGGCCTGAACGATTGAACCTCCGATATTTCACGCTCGATATTTTCCGAGTCCATATAGTTTATGAACTTTACCTCAAACCCATTCCTTCTGAGGTGCGAGGTCAATAAAAGACCGGCACAACCGAACATTTCCCAAACCGAGAATTCATCTTTTTCAGGAGTTCCTATTTGACGTTTGAGAAAGCTGATATGGTCAACCAACTCATTATCTTCGGTAACGACGCGAGTAAAATTATAAGTTTTCAGTAAACTTTTTGCCTGATTTGGCTTTTCAGGCAATTTAATAGCGCTTGGCGACTCTGTGATTGGCCCCAATATTGCTATTCTAGGTAAACTCACCTTATTCATTTTCAGTTATCACTCTGAGGTTCCGTTGCATTAATATTTCCTCAAACAATTCTTAGTGATATTAATGGGGAGCAATAATTCAATCAAGAGTGTTTATCTCAGTTTTGGCTTTAAAGTAATAATACTTAAATGCAAGATGCAACGTTAGAAATTTAAGTTGAATACTCTCCGCTAGGCACTTTTTAAAATACTATATAGTCTTACTTTTTTCTATCAAATATTGTAAATTGAACGCTTTGCAAAGTAATCAAAGCATAAGGCAAAACCAATGGAATTAAATAAGATGATTTTTATTAATTTTTGCAAGTATGTGCATCGCACTTCAATTTAGCTAATCGCCAGCAGCTTCTGAAGCTGCTTCAACACTAATATAAAAACATTAACTACTAAAACTCAGATGGTATAATCATTATATTTATTGATTTGCAATCCCCTAATCTATTTAAATTGAGCCCTTAAATACGGGATTTTCTATTTAAATAGTCCTGCGATCACACATTATAATTATTTCTTGATGAACGTTAACTTAATATCGATAATCGATTTATTACCTTGTTAAGTTTGGCGCTTTAAATTTAAAAAAATATCCTTCCAATCAATAATGAAACAAAAAATAAAAAAATTTCTTGGATTCGTTGTTACTTTAGTGACTTTTGAAATTTTATTTTGCTTAATATTAGAAGGCTCTATTAGGATTTTTAATCCACAGATAATAGTCCCGGCTCATACAATTCCCGCATTCGGAAATCCAAATGCATGGAAGAGTGATATTTATTTTAAAGGAAAAAACTATTTTGGTAAGTCATTTAAATTCACTATAAATAAAAATCACTTTCGAGGTTTAAAAGATTATACATACGAAAAACCAGAAAAAACGATTCGTATTATGGGTTTTGGTAGATCGGTTATGTTAGGCGCATCTATTAATGACGATGAAACTTTGGGTTATTTCTTAGAAAAAACATTAAACGAACAAATAAAAAATTTTGATTTTGAATTTTTTAATGTCGCTAAAGGTGGGTGGTCTGTTGTAAATCATTTAATTTATTTAAAAAATGAAGGAATTAAATACTCTCCCGACCTGATAATCATATCACGCCCCCATAATTTATTACATTTCTTACCCCTTCCGAATATCGCAGTTTCAAAAATGAGTTATCAAAGAACAACCGACGGTAAAGTAAAGATTTTTCTAGAGGATATAAAACCGAATATTAAAGAAAATTATTTAATTGAAAAACTAATTCGTCAACTTGATAAAATTCCATTTTATTTTGAGTTGACTAAATATTCTCATTTATTGAATCTAGCTAGAAAAAAGATGAGCGCCCTTGAGGCTACTGGGGCTTTTAATAAGAAAGTGGGAAATGATTTAGAGAGTTTCATTAAATCCATAAATCTAAAAGATTCCGAAAAAGTGGAATGGATAATTGACAAAAAACTTTACCCGTCCATTTTTAAGCATAAAGGTGTACGTTTATCAGAATTTATTAAAGGAAATAAACATACCGCTGAGCTCATGTTGATAATGTATCAATTGTTTATTGACCGAATAATAGATTTTGCAATAGAAAAAAAAGTTAAAATATTGGTAATTGAAACTCCTAAGGAAAAACAAGTTTTAGAAATAGTGCCCCCTCCCAAGGGAAATTCATATTTTCCATCTAAAGAAGGCGTATTAATTAAGCGGTTGCTTGCCGATTTTATTTCTTTTCAAAAAAAGAATAAAACCGTGTTATTTTTCCCTGGAGACGTTCACTTTTTACCATCTGGAAGCCATTTGGCGGCGATTTTAATTTACAATTTTATAGTACAAAACCGTTTATTAACAAATATTAAATCAAATTCTCAAATCGATTGGCTTTCTCCAGAGATTTCTAATTTAATTCAATTATCTAACCAAACTATTCAAAAAGAAATCGATACCAGCCGATATCCTTTATATGTAAAAGGATGGAAGGACATACAAGGGGAACGGTATGCAGAAGCGGAGGCAAATCTTTCCAAATATCTGGAAGTAAGCAAAAACCCTTCTGCCAACTTTTTGTTATGCTACAGTTTTTTTCTCAGCAAAAAATATTCAAGCGCAAAAGAATGTTTATTTAAATTACCTAAACATATTGATCTTGCTTTTCTAAGGTATCAATTTTTAGCGGAAATATATTTAATAAAAAAAGAAACTGAAACCGCATTAAAAACATTGAACGAATGGAAAGAGACATTCGAATTAACTACTAAAAGAAATCCTAAATATCTTTATTTAAAGGGTCTATATTTTTGGCAAGCAAAGAAAATGAAATATGCGGAATTGCATTTCAAAATGGCCGCCGATGAAAATCCTAAAAATTATTTATTCCCGTTCACGCTAGGTACTTTTTATTTTAATCAAGAAAGATATGAGAATTCTATCCAAGAATTAAAGCGGGCCACTAGTTTAAATCCTAACGACTCTAGATCCTATCTTTTTTTATCAATGGTCAACTTTAAAACTGGAAATTTCGAAGAAGGTAATCGCCTCATTAAAGAGTTCATATGGAAATGCGAAAAATCCTGCGAAGAAATTTTAAAAAAAGACGATTGGTTATAGATCTATTGAGCTAAGAGTTTAAATTTTTCTAAATGGCTATCTTCCCATTAAAGTTTTCGGGAAGGTTAGTTTTATAAACAGAAAAATTACGGAATAGAAGAATTAAAACATCCAAGTTCCAACAAAAATACTAAGCTAGACTATCAAGCAATGATAAAAAAACTACAAACACAACCTTATACTTTATAATTTTACTTATATCTATTTTTCCCTTTCTTTACGTAGTAATAAATCGTATTTAGACCGCTTACAAAATATATACGCAACGAGTAATCATTACTTTATCCCCCTCTAAAAGTAAAATCGATTTCAAATCAATATGTTTCATAAACTGTCTGATAAACATTGAAATTGTGACAATTAAGGGTTTGAGACTGCTAAATTCTTGTGGTAGGATCTAGTCACCCTAAGGGTTTCCCTGTATGGTTCGAATCAACAATCGTTTTTTGGACCAACACTATCTTTGAGGGATTGAGGACAGGGCGCGGTGAGCAAACCTTTGCAGTCAAAAGGTAGCCTAAAGCGTTACGCGGATATCCCACCTGCTTGTCAGGTTCAAAAGATGGTACTTGATCCGGCTTTATGGGGGAATCCTGCTTTTTTCCCGCTTTTCATTTCAATTTCTTCGTTTTTCCCTTCTTTCTCTATAAATTCCTTCTCTTCTATTCCTTTAATCAATTTTTACCTTCGTTTATTTAAATAGACCATTGCTCCTTGAGATTAGATTTTCTATAATGCATAATTAAGGAGTAAGTTGAAGTTAAAACCTGTTACGGTTTTTTAATATAAAACGGAAATCCAAATTAACCCGATTTATTTTTGGGATTTTAATAAATTGACCTCGAGCGCTTTTACAAACTTAGATATTAAAGTGGGCACTAAAACTGGCTATTCGCGTTACTCTGTTTAACCGACCAGCGCTTCTAAGTTTTGTCTTGTCATATTCCTCCCAAAAACAAAGCGTATTTCCAAAACCGTTAACAGTCTTATACCTTAGACTTACTAGCTGATTAACGGTTTACCTTCATCCTTTTCTTCTTTATTTGCGAAAGCTTAATAATGGGAAAGGATCGATTTTGAAAATCAAAACTGAGAAAGACCAAATACGAAAGCAAATGACTCAATTGCGTAATTCATTGAGTCATGACGATTTGATAAAAAAAAGCTCGCTAATAATGGAAAAGTTGTTTTCCTCAAACGAGTTTCTAAAAGCTGAAAATGTTTTATTTTTCATGTCCTTAGACAAAGAAGTTCAGACATGGGACATGATTTGCCAAAGTTATCTTATTGGCAAAAAAATTCATTTACCAATGATGGTAAAGGATTCGTCGGATTTGAAAATCGCGAAGCTTCGCAATATTCATTCCGACTTTGTTTCCGGCCCCTATGGAATCAAGGAGCCTGGAGACGGAAATTATGATTTAGTCGATTCAAATAAAATCGACTTAATTGTTGTACCCGGATTGGCTTTTGACAGCCAGGGCGGACGCCTTGGTTTTGGAAAGGGTTACTACGACCGTTTATTTGCAAAGGGAAATCCAAAAACGCTTCGATTTGGTGTGGCTCTGGATTTTCAGGTCGTCGCTGCTTTACCACAGTCGGAAGACGATCTTCCGGTTCATTTAATAGCGACCGAAAAACGGGTACTTTTTTGCAATCCCATTAATTAACTGGGTCCATATAAATAGAAGGGGTAAAGAAAATGGGTATCTTCTTCGAAATTAAAGTTAACTTTTTAACCTTAATTCTCGCTTCAGCCTTCGCCTTAGTCGCTGGCTACGCTATCGGTTACGTTGTTAGAAAACTTTTCAAAGAGTCTCAAATCAAGGACGCCGAAGAATTAGGGAAAAAAATAGTCAAGGAAGCGGAAAGAGAAGCTGAAAACAAATTAAAAGTAGCGGAAATTTCAGCCAAAGAGGCTCATATTCAATCTAAAGCCAACTTAGAAAAAGAAAATAAAGCCAAGTTAGCCGAGATACGGAAACAAGAACGCGACTTGCTTGATAAAGAAAATACCCTACATAAAGAGAGCGAAGAAAATAAACGCGGATTACTTGAAATTAATAAATCTCGACAGTCATTGATGGATAAAGAAAAACACCTGGAGAAAGAAAAAGAACAATATCGCGGACTTCTCAATGAGGGAATGAAGCAATTAGAATCCATAAGTTCTTACACCGCCAGCCAAGCCAAAGAAGAAATAAAAAATATGGTTTTGGAAGAAGCCAAAATGGACGCGGCCAGAGAAGTTAAGAAAATTGAAGAAAAAGCCAAAGACCAAGCGGAAGAAGAAGCCCGTAAAATTATTTCTATCGCGGTACAAAGATTAGCGTCGGATCATGTTGCGGAAAGTACCGTTTCTGTGGTCGAACTGCCGAACGACGAAATCAAAGGAAGAATTATTGGTAGAGAGGGTAGGAATATTCGAGCCCTGGAGCAAAGCACCGGCATCGATTTAATCATCGACGATACGCCTGGCGCCGTGGTTCTTTCAGGATTCGATCCTATTCGACGCGAGGTTGCGCGAAGAGCTTTGGTAAAACTAACGACCGATGGGAGAATCCATCCGGGCCGCATAGAAGAAGTTGTCGAGAAAAGCAAAAAAGAACTGCAAAGTTTTATTGAAGACGCTGGAGCGCAAGCCGTTATGGATCTTGGAATAAATAATTTACATCCGGATATCGTAAAGCTTTTAGGCCGCTTACAATTTAGAACCAGTTACACTCAAAACGTTCTAGAACACGTTAAAGAAGTCTCTTGGGTATGCGGGATCATGGCTGGAGAGCTGGGATTGGACGTTCAATTGGCAAAAAGAGCCGGTCTGCTTCACGATTTGGGTAAATCCGTAGATCACCAGACCGACGGAACCCACACGCAGTTGGGAGTTGATATCGCGAAAAAGTATAACGAACATCCCTATGTAATTAACTCCATCGCTTCGCATCACGAAGATTGCGAACCCGAATCTGTATATGCCGTTCTGGTCTCCGCTAGCGATACAATTTCTGCATCGCGGCCAGGAGCGCGCCGTGAAATGCTAGAAACCTATGTGAAACGCATGGGTCAACTGGAAGAAATCGGCGACTCGTTTAATGGCGTTAATAAAACCTACGCAATTCAAGCGGGCCGCGAAGTGAGGATTGTCGTAGAACCGGAAGGATTAGACGACAGGCAAGCTTCCATTTTGGCTAAGGATGTTTCCAAAAGAATTGAAAAGGAAGTAACCTATCCAGGAGAAATCAAAATAACCGTTTTGAGGGAGACTCGATATACCGAATTCGCTCGGTAATTAATTTCTTAATGAATATTTTATATATCGGCGATATCGTCGGCAAACCTGGCAAACTGGCTCTCGAAACTTCGTTAAAAAAACTACTCGACCAATACGACATTAACCTATGTATTGGAAATGGGGAAAACGCTTCGGGAGGTTTTGGGATAACGCCCGAAATTGCCGACGAATTATTCGCGCTCGGTATCGACGTTATCACTTCGGGCAATCACATCTACGACAAAAAAGAAATTATTCCGACTTTAGATCGGGAGTCAAAAATCCTGCGTCCGGCAAACTACCCCGCCGAGGCCCCTGGTAAGGGAAGCTGCTTCGTAAAGGCGAACAACGGCCAAATGGTAGGCGTTTTAAACCTGATTGGTCGAGTCTTTATGGACCCAGCCGACTGCCCTTTTAAAAAAGCCGACACTGAAATCTCAAAACTAAAAGAAAAAACGTCTATCATTTTTGTGGATATGCATGCGGAAGTCACTTCCGAAAAATCCGCGATGGGATGGTATTTAGACGGAAGAGCTACTGCCGTTATCGGCTCTCATACTCACGTGCAAACGGCGGACGAAAGGATTCTTCCAAAAGGCACCGCTTATTTATCCGACGCGGGTATGACCGGCCCTAAAAATTCGGTCATCGGCATTAAAACCGAAAACGCTATCGGCAAATTTATCAGCAAATTTCCCAGAAGATTTGAAACCGCGACTGGCGATACGCAATTACGAGCCGCTGTTGTTAACCTTGATCCGCGATCGGGAAAAGCCAAAGGAATTGAACGTATTCAACTAGATGTGTAATAATCGCTCTTTAATTTTACTCTATTAATTGCGGGCTATAGGCTGCCTATCGCAAACCGCTTAACTTTTCAAACTCTCTTTAAGTTCCCATGGAAGACCAAAACGAAATCGTAAAGCTCCGACGAGAAAAAATCCAGGAGTTGCAAGAACAAGGAATCAATCCTTTCATTAACCGCTTTAAAGTTTCCGAAACGCTTGGTAATTTTTCCGAATATTCCGATCTAACAAAAGAAGAATTGGAAGAAAAGAATCTTGAATATGTTGTGGCGGGTAGAATAATAACTCGCCGGAAACATGGCAAAACTACTTTTTGCAATATAAAAGACCGAACCGGGGAAGTGCAGGTATTTGTTCGATCCAACGATATAGGCCCCGAAGCGTACGCCTTATTCGCTAAATTCGATATTGGCGATTTCATAGGCGTTGCAGGCAAACTTTCTAAAACCAAAACCGGCGAATTGACCGTCTTTGCTAAAAAGGTAGAACTCCTTACCAAATCCATTCAACCCCTTCCAGAAAAGTGGCATGGGTTAAAGGATGTCGAGTTGAGATATCGCCGCCGCTATGTGGACCTAATTGTTAACTCCGAGGCCAAAGACGTTTTCATCTATCGCAGTAAAATTGTGCAAGCTCTGCGCGATTTCCTAAACAAAAGAGAATATCTTGAAGTCGAAACGCCGATGATGCAAGCTATTCCTGGCGGAGCGACGGCAAAACCGTTTATGACCCACCATAACGCCCTGGATATGGAGCTGTATTTACGCGTCGCTCCCGAGCTTTATTTGAAAAGACTGGTCGTTGGCGGCATCGAACGCGTTTACGAAATCAATCGAAACTTTCGTAACGAGGGTATTTCTACGCAACACAATCCAGAGTTTACGATGTTGGAGTTTTACACCGCTTACGCAGACTATAACGACCTGATGGATCTTACCGAGGAGCTTTTTAGATTCATCGGCGATACCGTATTCGGCAAACAAACGTTTCCTTGCACCTCTGTGATTGACGGCGAAACGCACGAAGAAGAAATTGATTTTTCCAAACCGTTTAAACGCATTGCGTTAAAAGAATCTTTGATAGAAATAGGCGGCGTTCCGGCATCCGTGTTGGAAGATCCCGAAAAAACCGTTGCCTTTGCGCTGGAAAACAAAGTTCCCTTAGAAAAGAGAGACGGCCCGGGCAAGATACTCGGAAAACTTTTCGACCATTTTGTGGAACACAAACTCGTCCAACCCACTTTTATAATCGACTACCCTCTGGAGTTGTCGCCTTTATCAAAAAAGAAAGAAGACAATCCAGAATTGGTCGAGCGATTCGAACTGTTTATATCGCGCAAAGAAATTGCCAATGCCTATACCGAGTTGAACGATCCTATCGATCAGAAAAAAAGATTCGAAGAACAAGTCGATGAAAGAACTTCTGGCGACGACGAAGCGCACTGGATGGACCTCGATTTTGTAAGAGCTTTAGAACATGGAATGCCTCCTACCGCAGGCGAAGGAATTGGCATCGACCGTTTGACCATGTTGTTTACAAATCAACAATCTATTCGCGACGTTATTTTATTTCCGTTACTCAAAAAAGAAAGTAACTAAACAGATCGCTTTAGATTTTTTCAATTAATGATCCTCTTTTTTCCCTAAAACTTTTCAATGTCCTACGAACTCTTTATCAGCCTTAGGCATCTGCGACATCGAAAGAGCCAAAAATTTATTTCCCTCATTACGTGGATCTCGATAGGCGGTGTGGCGGTGGGCGTTATGGCTTTGATCATAGTCATTGCCGTTATGTCCGGTTTTGGAAAGGACTTAAGGGATAAAATTCTAGGAACCAATAGCCACATCGTAGTCAGCAACCTGACGGGTGGCGGAATTCACGCTTATAACGATATCATTAAAGAAATCGAAACCGTTCCAGGCGTTAAATCCGCGGGTCCATTCATCCTAAGCCAAGTCATGCTAACTCGCGGCGAACGAGTGGCTGGGGTGGTTATCCGCGGTATCGATTTAGAAATAAAGTCAAAGATATCCGATTTAGAAAAAAATCTTGTCGACGGCAAGCTTTCCTATTTAAAAAACCCTCCGGTTATCGAGGGGAAAACCGGTAAGAGTCGCGACGGCATTATATTAGGTCGCGAATTGTCAAGATCCTTAGGGGCCTATCCTGGCGATATGGTTTCCATGGTTTCTCCCGTCGCTCGTATGACGCCATTGGGACTCATCCCAAAATTAAAAACGTTCCAAGTGGTCGGCCTTTTTGATTCCGGTATGTACGAATACGATTCAAACTTAGGATTTATAGCTCTAGACGCTAGTCAAAAGTTTTTTGGAATGAAAGGCCAAGCTTCGGGAATAGAAATCAGAATTGATGAAATTGACGACGCCGCGCTCATTGGGCAGACGATAAAAGATAAATTAGGATTCCCCTATCACGCTCGAGATTGGATGAGCATGAACCGAAATTTATTTTCCGCGCTCAAAATGGAAAAAATCGTCATGTTCATTATCTTGATTCTCATCATTTTGGTCGCGGCCTTTAATATCATCAGCACATTGTTTATGGTGGTAATGGACAAAACTAAAGATATCGCCATACTAAAATCGATGGGGGCGACCCGAAATAGTATCATGAAGGTTTTCAGCTATCAGGGATTAATCGTCGGAATATCCGGCACCTTTCTAGGATGCGTTGGCGGATTCACCGTAGTCCCCAACCTAAACGAAATCGTGGCCTTTTTAGAAAGCGTTTTAGGAATCGATATCTTCCCTAAAGACGTTTATTACTTAAGCCGCCTACCCTCGGACATCCAATACTTTGATTCGTTCATGATCATCATATTCTCCATCGTTATTTGTTACCTGGCGTCTCTTTATCCGGCTTGGCGCGCTTCCAAATTAGATCCCGTCGACGGTCTTCGTTATGAATAGTTCCCCCGATCAAAATGGAAAGATTCTGCAAGCGGTCGAAGTTTGCAAAACTTACAAAGACGTAAAAAACCCTCTAAAAGTGCTTCAAAACACCGATATGCACATTGAAAGAGGAGAACGACTTGCGATTATAGGAGCGTCGGGTGTGGGCAAAAGTACGCTACTGCATATATTAGGCGGACTCGACAAACCCGATAGCGGAAAGATTTTATTTAACGACGAAGATATATACGGACAAACCCCGGAATACCTCGACTTATTTCGGAATCGGAATATAGGTTTTGTCTTTCAGTTTTTTAACCTGTTGCCAGAGTTCAACGTGTTGGAAAACGTTCAGTTTCCTGCCCTCATTGGCAACAAAGATAAAATTAAATCGACCGAAAGAGCAAAAATGTTATTGGACGAAGTGGGGCTTTTTGGACGTTTGGACCATAAACCAGGAGAACTTTCTGGAGGGGAAACCCAACGCGTCGCCTTGGCGCGAGCCTTGATCAACGAGCCCAATATGGTGCTTGCCGACGAACCGACAGGAAACCTGGACGCTAAGTCCAGCGACAAACTAATAGACTTGATAGCAGAATTGAATCAAAAAACAGGACAGACCTTTGTCATCGTAACCCACAGCCACAAGATTGCGCAATCCTTAGACCGCGTACTAGAACTCACCGAAGGTAAAATCAATAAAGTCGAAAACGGTCTTTAGCCCACCTCTCCTATCAACGGCTACCTAAAAAAATACCAAAAAGTCCTTGGAACAAGTATCGAAGAATCGGCTTTATTTAAAGCCTTAATGTTGTTCCTCTTGTTCGAAAAAACTTTCCTTTAAAAATGGAGCGTTCATTTTCTCAAGATCCACCCTATTTTCCAAGGCGCGCGATTGTTGGCGTTGCATCCAATTAGTTAATTTTCTTTCGTCAATCTTTAAGGTTTTTAATACGGCCGAAGCCAAATCCAAACCTTTTGGAAAACTACGGTCTTTTACAGACTTTATTCCATAAGATTCCAATTGATCGCGCTGTTGGTCATTTTCTACGGAAATGAAAAATACTCTCGTCTTGTCATTCTATCCTCTTAAAAATATTTATATCTTTCCTTAGTTGCTAAAAATATGGCTAGAAGGCATTCTCACTATTCCTGCTAACAGGAGGGAATTATTGAATGGATAAGATAAGCATATAAAAACCATATTAACGAGAAGTCTTTAACTCAAACTGAACGCCTTCTTTTTGCTGTAAAGTATGGATGATTCCAAACAGGTTATTGGCTGTGGGGTTTCCGCTGGGGCTGAACATTCGCATAAGGCTCTTTGGAGATTTTTTTATCACCGTTCCCAATTCCTCAAAGCCGATTGTGGCATTGATATAATCTCGGAGTAGTATTTTCCCCGTTTCCAGATCCCCCGCCAGCATGTTTTCAATGCTTTCCTTAAGCAATCCGGTGCGGAATTTCGCATCGCGCTGCGCGCGTGCCTGAATGGTTTCTTTAAAGTTTCGCGTAATAGCCATGGTCTTTACTCCTTCTTGCGTTTCTTATATTCCTGCCAAAGTTCCTTTGACTTATCGATGTCGCCTTGTTGCCGTTTTTTAGTCCCGCCACCTAGAAGGATAATCAGTTTTTCTCCATCCCTACCCAGATAAACGCGGTACCCTGGTCCCCAGTCTATACGACATTCATGAACGCCACTCCCTACGCTTTTCAAAGTGGAGAAATTTCCATTGCTCATTCGCGTAAGATAAGTATTGACTTTCAATGCGGCCTGAACATTAAGCCCATTAAACCAATCAGCAAAAGGACTGCTGTTATCGGTGCATATATATTCTCTTATTTCTACCACAACAGTAACATATAGGTTACCAAATTTCAAGTTGGACTAATGGATGTTGATAGCCGCTAAACGTTAACTAAATAGCCGCTAAATTGCCACTAAATTCAATATAGCTAAAAAAGGAGGCGTAAAAAACTAATGAGGAAAAAACAAAAAAACTCGTCGACGGTAAAATCAATAATGTCGAAAGCGGCCTTTAACCCGCATTCTCCATAAAAATCTACCTAAAAAATACCAAAAAGTCCTTGGAAGAAGGATCTAAGAATCGGCTTTATTTAAAACCTTACTGCTGTGCCTCTCCATCGAAAAAGCTTTCCTTTAAAAACGGAGCGTTCATTTTCTCAAGATCCACCCTATTTTCCAAAGCGCGCGATTGTTGACGTTGCATCCAATTAGTTAATTTTCTTTCGTCAATCTTTAAGGTTTTTAATACGGCCGAAGCCAAATCCAAACCTTTTGGAAAACTACGGTCTTTTACAGACTTTATTCCATAAGATTCCAATTGATCGCGCTGTTGGTCATTTTCTATGGCAGCAAACCTCACAAGGTTGGGATATTTCTTTTGGGCAACTGGGGCAATATCGTCCACAAGGTCAAAACGAGGTTCTGTGATGACCAATAAATTGGCTTGACTCATCTCAATAGCATCCATGAGCCGCAAATCCGTTGCGTCTCCAAATACAACTGGATACCCGTCTCTATTGGCTTGAGTGAATCGATCATGATCTATCTCAATGGCTTTATAAGAAATTCCATGAGCTTCGAGACCATCGCAGACGCATCGTCCAATATCGCCCATGCTAATCACTATTACTTTCCCTTCCTCAGTTTCAGACTCCGCAATCATTTTAGGTTGAAGTTTTTGTTTTTTACTTTCTATACGTTCGGCAAAATGATATCCCCATTTCGCAAGCGGAGACGTTAGAGCCATGCTTAAAGCTACGGCGGAAATTAAAACGGCAGATAGCCCCTCCCCCAGCAATTTATTGATATGAGGAAGAGAAAAAACAACAAATGCAAACTCGCTACCTTGAGAAAGTAAAAAACCCAATTGCATTGAAGTTTTATTGGAAGACTTTAAAGTCAGGGCCGCCAAATAAATGAACAAGGTCTTGATAAAAATCAAAATAACCACAACCAGAACGATCTGCCACCAGGAATGAAATAAAGTATTAGCGTTTAACGACATTCCAATGGTTATGAAAAAGAAGCTGACTAAAAGACCGCGAAACGGCTTAATTTCTGTTTGAATGAAATGCCGGTATGGAGTTTCGGATATCATCATTCCCGCCAAGAAAGCTCCAAGCGTCAAAGACAATCCAATGAGTCCCGTAAACGCCGCCATGGCTAATACAATGAGAAGCGCTGAAGCGGTAAATATTTCTTCGTTCTTAAGGCTACTCACCCCTTTCAAAATTGGGGTAGAAAAATATTTTCCAATTACAATCGTGACTAAGAAAGCTCCTAGAGCTTTTAATGCGGCAGCTCCCATGATGTGAAGTAAAGAGGAATTGTCTCCTCCAAAAGAATCGGCAAGTATTAGGAGAAAAATGGCGCAAATATCTTGAAAAATCAGAACAGCCATGGCTCCAGAGCCTATAGGACAACTATTTTGATTGTATCCCGCTAAAACTTGAGCGACCACAGCCGTTGAGGACAGGGCAAGGGCTGCCCCAATAATAAAAGCAAGAACAGGGTCAAAACTAAAAGCCAAAGGGAACCCAGCCAAAGCGAGTGTGCAAAATAAAACTTGAATGGGACCCAAGCCTAGAATTTCACGGCGCGCGTCCCAAATATGACCTAAGGAAAAATGCAGTCCTATATCAAATAGCAAAAAAACGACGCCCAACTCTGCCAATAGATGAGTTGTTTTGCTTTCTTCAATGATCGCAAACCCATCCGGTCCAATGAGGATTCCAGCCAGCAAATACCCTACAATCGGGCTCATTTTTAAGGGTTTCATTAACGTTACCGCTAGAATACCCGCCAGTAATAAAATGATGATGGGTTCTAATTCGTGTATTGCTTCCATAATTTAAGTAATTAGAGCGTTAATATTTATTATCAGATGGTAATTATTGCGCTAGGTCTCTAATGATGGTGTCTGACCGACGAGTTCTACGGACAAATTCTTTGCTCATATTGAATACAATCTTGTAAATCAGTTCAGGGTTGCTTCCTTTTATTCGTTCAAACTCACCTATAGTCATGCTTAAACATGTTAGAGGTTCCACAGCTAATATACTCGCAGAACGCGGGCCGGGTTCGAACAGGTTCATTTCGCCAAAAGTTGTTCCAGCCCCAAACGTAACCAACCGTTTAGGATGTGGCGAACCTGGTATTGGTAGGTAAACAGAAGCCATACCTTGCAAAATGGAATAAAACTTATCATTGTTATCGCCTTGCTGGAAGATATAATCCCCTTTTTTAAATTTCTCTATCGCCATGTTTTGACTCGCTATTTTTATTTCATCCGCTTGCAAATCTTTAAAAATCTCCAGCTTATCTAGAGGATAGGTTTCTTCAATATAAGTACTCTCCCCCAGATGTTTTTTTAAAATCATTTCTTCACATTGTTCAAGAGCGTGGTCCGTGTCGGGATAAATATTTTTTTCTCCGATGGTTTTGATTAACCCAAGATCGTTCATAAAACCCCAAATATAGGATTGAGGTTGTATATAACTAAGAAGAATACGTTTCCCCTGAGGATCAATGCGTTTATGTAATTGTTGAAGAATTCTTGCCGCGGTGCTGTCAATTTCATTGACCCGCATTAAATCTAAAATCACATATTCCAAACCATTATCTAATTTCTCTAAGACTTTTTTAGAGACACTGTCGGCGCTGCCAAAAAAAATGGTTCCTTCCAATTCGAAAACTCCAATGCTGTTTCCATACGTATTCAGAATATCGTCATGAGCGGTAGGACGAACTCGTCTGGAGCGAATATTTTGAGCGCTAAAAAAATTGCGAATGGTCGATCGACTCATTTTATAAATAAAATAAAAAATAGAAAGACATATCCCCAGACCAAATGCCGGGAAAAGTCCGATGACGATCATAAAAACCATCACCAAAAGTACAATACTTAAATTCACTAACATCTCGGTAGACTTTTTTTCCGAACCCGATTTAGTTATTTTCTTAAATAAGTCAAGAGTCCATGCATCTAAGGTTTGAACTCCAATGGTGATCAGAATGGCCGCAATGACGACCAAGGGAATCCGAGAAACCAGAGGCGCCAATATCGAGATTGCAAGAAGCGTAAAAAGACTACAGATGACTCCCGATAAAGGAGTCGTCCCTCCGGCCTTGATATTGGTTAGGGTACGCTTGACGTTGCCAGAGCCAGGTATACCGCCAAAACATGCAGTCACCATGTTTCCCAATCCTTGAGCCATCAATTCGCGATAGCTTTTCGCAGGTTTATTAGTAAGGTCCTCCACCATGGTGCAAACAAAAAAAGACGACATGGTATTAACCAAAGCCAGGTTTAACGATCCTAATAGGATGATTGGAAAGGCTCTCAGCCATTCTGTTTGAAACGCTAAGTCGACGAAAAGCGGAACATATTCGGGTTTTGGAATCCCAGTAGGAATTGCGCCAATGACGCCGCCCATTTTTCCTTTAAAACCCATCGTCTCAAGTAAATAAAAAACAGTTATTCCTATCATTAGTCCCATTAAAGGATCTGGTATTTTTAATTTGAAACGTTTTGCCAAAAGCATGGACCCGCCAGTAAATAGCGCTACCAAAATCGCCAAAAACTGAGTCTCGTTTAAATGACTTATAAATTGACTCAGCGTACTAACATTTTCGATCCCAAAAGCTTTGCCCAACTGATTGAAAATTATTATTAGAGCCGCGCCGTTATAAAGCCCAGCTAACACGGGAAAGGGAATATATTTAATGGGATTTGCCAAACGAAAAACTCCAAGCGCAAACTGAATGGCGCCGCTTAGCAATACGGTTAAAAAACCCATCGTAAGGATTAGGTTGAGCGTGGAAGCGCTCCCTGGAACTATAGGGAATTCTTCCTTCAACGCTATGAGTGTCGTTGCAAGAACCAAAGTTGGAAGGGATTGCGGTACCGAAATCAACCCCGGAGTGCTTCCGAAAAGGGAGGAAACGATACAAAGAAAAATGGTCCCATAAAACCCCGCCATTACTCCTTGAGCGGCATACTCGTTTCCAATAGAAGAAAATATGAGGGCTCCAAAGGCCATACTCATGGGAATCCCCGCTATTGCGGTAGAAATCCCTCCAGATATATCTCCAAGTAAGGGAGAAGATTTTTTGTCTACCATTAGGACACCCAAAATTAATAACAACGGTTGGAGCTTTAAAACCGCCATTATACTGAAATGATTTATTTTAGTGAAGTAATTCGAACAGTAACTATCTAAGGGAAAAGCCAACTAACAATTGAGATAGGTAAATCAATAATTCGAATTCCATAGAATCAAATAGAAGGACTGCGTTAAATGCCAATCGAAGTATTTTGGGAAATGCTCTCCCAATCTTCAAATTAAAACTATATATATTTTCTAATAAAATACGACGGTCAATGTATGTAAAACGACATAAAAAATTAAAAATTTTTAATTTTTTGTGCGCTTGACGAAGAAAAAATCCGATTTTATTTTATTAATAACTCCCTAGTACAGGCGCCGCACGGCCTTTACCTAATGGGAGATTCCATCACAATCTTTTTTTAGAAAGGAGGTCCTCTTATGAGAACCGCAACATTGGCCCATCATTCTTTGAATGGAAATGGTGGGAATCGAAAAATGAATTTATATACAGACGTTAATCCCTTTTGCACGGAAACAGAATTGTTTTTCGATGGTTTCACTAAAAGTTTGTTTAATTCCTTCCCCTTTAAAAACGCCAAGAATGACGAATCGCATTACCCATTAAGTGTTGACTTAGTGGAAAACGCCGATTCCATTCAAGTTAAAGCCGAATGCCCAGGTATGGAACAAAACGACCTGGATGTTTCTTGGAGCGACGGCGCTTTGACAATCAAAGGCGAAAAGAAATCCTGTTGGGACCAAGAGTCTACTAACCTTTATCGTTTGGAACGGGTTTATGGAAAGTTTGAGCGTCAAATTTCCTTACCGGTTGGGATAGAGGTCGATAAGGTTGAAGCTTCGTATAAAAACGGAATCCTGACGGTGACGCTTCCAAAATCACAAGAAGCGAAAACCAAAATAAAAAAAATTGCTGTCGCCTCGGAATAACCGAAACTGACGGATACCTAAATTAAAGAAGAGTCCTGATAGGCGAGTTTTCTCTTCGCCAATTTGAGGAATTTCTATCTTTAACGCTTAAATTTAAGGATCAATAAGAAAGATCTTTCTTAATTTATCTAAACATACTAAGTGAAAAATACCGGCCCGGTCTGCTTTTGAAAATTTTATTACTAACCTCTCCTTGGACTCTTTCCAAGGGTTCCTTACAAAAGCAGTTCGGGTTCCTAAATCGATTTTGAAATTGAATTCGCAAAGGAGATATTGAATGGCGACAATGGAAATGGAATTAAAAAATGAAAACGTCGTTAATCACAAAAAAATAGTCCTTAAAGAGCCTGCTAATAATAGAAACGCCGAGGCTCACTGGCTCAAAAAATATCGTCGGCCAGAGTGGCAAAAGCGATCCCAAATTATGGATGTTTTTTGTCAATATGGGACTTATTACTCATAATTATTAACAATCCAGTCATGTTTAAAAAAGGATTTAGACATGTTTCATGAAGTAAAACTATTGGATTCAAAAGGAAAATTAAAAAAAACTATATCCAGTAATGAACTCAGCAAAAGATATTGGAGTGAATTCCATGAGGAAAACCAAAATAGAGTGATTGTCGGAAAAGGAAAACAGTTCCGAAAAAAAAGCGAAGAAGAGTATGACGATTTTGAATATTCGTATTTTTCGGAAAACTAACCGCGTTCGCTGATTTTAATTAACAATTATTCAGGGAATAATTCCTGAAAAAACGCCAATTTGGCAATTTCTAATCTCAATTTTGAAAGGAGCTTCATCATGAAAAAACTATCTCTATTGTTAATCGCGATTTTCTTCTCTCTCGTGAGCGTGGGAAACGCTATGGCTGAAGAACCTAATACGAGTGTATTAGATCGCAATGCAGTCTGGACAAATAAGGCTAATCCAATTGGTGGAATGACGGATTCCAGTAGCGGAAGTTCAAGTCAAGTTTCGGCAAAAAACGTCAATTCTGGTTCCATGAATGGCGAGACTGCGAATTTTGATTTTATCCGCGAAACAAAAACTTATGACCACGCTAAAGATAAAGGGCGATCCGCATAACCTCGACTTAGTCTTCTTTTAACTTTAAAGGGAGCCTCTTACTTCTTTGCTATCGTCTAGTCCTTGAGGCTCATGGCAAGTCTAAATTTTTGGAGGTTCCCTTTAATTAAATAAATTGAACTTATAAAAATGAGAGGAGTTAAAATGTTCACGAAATTTTTGAATCGCTTTAAATTTTCTCATTTTGAATTAGCAGGCGATTTTCAAAAGTTGGAAAAAGAATTTAAGGCTGGATGGGAACAAAAGGTAACAGCCACTTTCGACGATATAGAACGCCGCTATGAACCCTGGATTTCGAAAACCCTTGTCTGGATTCATCAATCCAAAATTCTTTTCGCGTTAACCGCTCCATTTATCTATGCTTTATGGATTCCCGCATTAATTTTGGATGCATTTATAACTGTTTATCAAAAGATATGCTTCCCGGTTTATGGAATCCATTCTATCAACCGGAGCGATTATATAGTAATAGACCGACATAGGTTGCCTTACTTGAATAAACTGGAAAAGTTCAATTGTCTGTTTTGCGGTTATTTTAACGGTTTGATTTCTTATTCAAGAGAAATTGCAGCTCGAACCGAGCAATACTGGTGTCCCATCAAGCATGCCCAAAAAATAATTTCTACTCACAATCGTTACGATGGGTTTTTCGAATATGGAGATAGCAAAAGTTATAGACAAGGCCGCGATAAGTTACGTAAATAGTATTGAAGATAATGGACAAAACTATCTATGAGAAAAGCGCATATTAAAAGAAAGGAAATTTCTATCAAAAAATAAAACCAATTCTTTTCTTGGTAGGCAAAAACAAAAAAAAACAAATAGATCATACCCTGACGACGAGTAATCTTCCAAAGAACCTATAGATTTATTGTAAATCATCTCACCTAAGCGCTAATGAATTTGGGAAAATTTCCTCCAATCATTATATGGGAAGCAACCGTTTTTAGGCATTCCAAGTAGTTCTGGCTGGTAATCGGTAGGTTTCACTTTTGTTGCCGCCAACCTCAAGCAACCGGCGAATGCGTTCTTTGGTTGGAGGGTGTGTCCGCATCAATACGGGTTCTGTGACTCTGTATCCACGGAATAGCGCTTGTTTCAAGACACTATTTTGATGTTGTTGTATTTTATATAACGCTGAGGCTAAACCTTCCGGATCTCCAGTCAATTCAGCCGCCCCAAGATCGGCGTCATACTCTCTAGTGCGAGACAAAGTGAAAAAAAGAAAATCTCCAATATGAGGCGCAAAAATGAGTAGCAATATAATCAACCAATTGAATTGATAATTCATGAATAAAACCAGCGGTAAATTTAGTAACAAGAGAAATTGGCCGATTAAAGATAAAATTCCCGTAACTCGGCTGGATACATCCGCAAAGGAAAGAACCTTTAAATCGTCATTTTTTAAATGACTCATTTCATGACCCAATACGCCCGCAACCTCCTTAAGGTTGAGATTTCGAAGCAATCCATCCGAAAGCGCTATAGCTCCATTATCAATCGTACCCGCCGTAAAAGCGGTTAATTGGTTAGAAGGTAAATAATAGAGAGTGGGAAGGTTTGAAAAATTGGCCCTCTTAGCTAGCGCGTGAACTACCCCATGAATATTTGGCGTCTCATAAGGTTTTAATTCCCGGCACCGGTTCATCCTTAATAGAAAATGAGGGGAAATTTTAGGCAAGAAAAAATAGGAACCAATCATCAAACCGAGAACAAAAATAGCCATAGCTCCACCGGCGATAACCCACCCCAGAGTTCCCAAAAGCATGGACATGGCCATCACCAGGAAAAATGTTTGGAGCCCTATCCAGACCTTATGTTTGAGCCATTGTTCTTTGTTCATCTTTTATCAATTCCAATAAATGGGAACAATAAACCTCTCTAAATTATTAATAAAACTAAGAGAACTAAAGTCAAGTTGCCGTTAAAAGTAATTTTTCACAACAAATCTTGTGGTTATGGAAGAGGCTCATTTAATTAAAAAATTTTAATTTCCCATTAATTGAATTTTAATTTTTTGGGTCTTATTTATTTACAAGACATCATTGTTTAGGAACTCACATTTGCTTATTTTTTTAACTTTATTTAAGGAGGTTAACGGTGAACTCTAAAATTGTTAAAATGCCAATTGTGTTTGCAATGGTTTTTGCCTGTTCTTTTTTCATTTTTCAAACAATGGCAAAGAAAGGGCCGCTAAGCTTAGAAAAAGCTTACGCCTCGGAAAACCAAACAACGGTGGTCCATGAAAATTCCATTGTGGAGATCGCCAAAAAACAGAACCCTGCCGTAGCGAGCATAACGGCAATCTCTGAAAGAAAAAAAACGCGCAAAAGTTTTCGTTTCGATGGAAAGAGGTCCAATCCCTTCGATCAATTTCAAGGCCCTTTTGGCAATATCCCCGATCAATTTCGCGACTTTTTCGAACAAATGCCTAAAGGAAACGGAGCTCCTAGAGAAGGCTCTGGTTCTGGCTTCGTTATTGATGCCGAAGGTCATGTTCTAACGAATCATCATGTGATCAAAGAAGCGGATAAAATTAAAATTTCTTTAGAAGACGATAAGTATTATGACGCCATTCTTATTGGGTCTGATCCTAAAACAGACATTGCCTTGATAAAAATAGTTCAGAAAAAAGGTGAAAATGAAACCTTTCCTTACTTGACCTTGGGCGATTCAGACAAATTGCAAGTAGGAGAATGGGTTGTCGCGATTGGCAATCCTTTTGGCCTTTCTCATACTGTTACCACAGGAGTGGTCAGCGCAAAAGGTCGTAATATAGGAGCTGGCCCTTATGACGAGTTCATACAAACCGACGCTTCCATTAATCCCGGTAATAGCGGCGGTCCTCTTCTGAACTTTGCGGGCGAAGTGATTGGCGTCAATACCGCCATCATTTCGGGTCGTAGTGGAGGCAATGTTGGGATAGGTTTTGCAACGCCTATTAATGTCGTAAAAAAAATCCTTCCCGATTTAAAGGAACACGGTTCTGTTACCCGCGGTTGGCTTGGAGTTATGATCCAAAAACTAACTCCCGAACTTGCGGAATCATTTGACATGGAAAAGCCAAGAGGCGCTCTAGTAGGAAACGTTACTCCAAATAGTCCCGCCTCCAAAGGAGGAATTCAACGTGGAGACGTTATCGTTAAGTTTGACAATCATGAAGTCGGCTCAGTCGATGTATTGCCAAAAATCGTAGCGGAAACAAAACCTGGAAAATCCGTTGAAGTGGAACTAATACGCGATGGCAAAGTCAAAAACCTGGATATCTCTATCGCCGCTCTCGACGACGACAAACTCCGGATAAAACCAACGTCCTTTGGCGATAACCTGGGCATGCAAACTCAAGATATAACGCCAGAGTTAGCGCAAAGCTTTAACCTGGATAACACTGACGGCGTTTTAGTTTCAAGCGTTACTTCCGGGGAACCTGCCAGCCAAGCTGGACTCAAAAGAGGCGACGTTATTGTTGAAGTTAATCGGCATTCGGTAAGGAGCGTCGAGGACTATCAAATGAAGATTTCCAAAGCTCAGAAAAACTCCTCCGTTTTGCTTTTGGTAAAAAGAAACGGCAATTCAATTTATGTCGCTGTCAACCTTGGATAAACTTCTTATCTTCAAGGCTGAAAAGTGGACACTACTATTTTGGGAACCCGCTAACATGAGGGGTTCCCAAAACACATTCCTTTCTAATTTGTCACTCCCTCCTATCCTTTAGCGATTTTTCCTAAAACAATTCGCTCTATTATTTAGCTATCCCTATTCCATAATTAAAAACTTGAAGATTTTCGTTAAATCAACACCATTAAAAATTCCTTTTAACGAATAAAATTGTTTTCAACTAACCCCAATTGCCTCAACCACCTTTCTAACGTCACAATTTGGTTACGACGACACGTCACAAGTTGGTTACATTTTCGGGGATATGGTTGTTTAAAAAAATAAACTCCTTAAACTGTTACATTATAAATACTTAAGATCATTTCTCAGAAAAAAATCGGAAGACTAAACTTAGGTTTGACAAATTTTTTCTGAGACTATTTGATTTCGAATTTTACGTTTTCATAACGGCATTTCTAAAATAGTCACATATGAATATAAAATATTTTGCCGGCAAACCAATCAATAAAGCCTTAGAAAAATGCTCAACAAATTAACTCTGAAGACAAAAATTTCTTTAGGGAATTGCGCTTCTTTGATCTTAGTAGCCATATTGGGGAGTGTCGCTTATACGGGAATAGGCTCAATGCTATCCACCGCCAATTGGGTGAAGCACACGCATTTGGTTCTTGATAAAACGACACAAATAGAAAAGTTGTTGGTGGATATAGAAACCGGAGAACGTAGTTTTCTAATTACCGGTAAAGAAAGATTTTTAGAACCGTACAATAAAGGACAATTAAAACTACAACAGGTTCTTGAGGAAACCAAAGAATTGGTTAGCGACAACCCCAAACAACAACAAAGATTGGAGAACATCCAAGTATTGATCGGTACTTGGGTAGAGGAAGCGGCTAAACCGGCAATCGTATTGCGTAGAAAAATGAACGAAGAAAAATTGTCTATTGACGACGTGGTTAAATTTGTTGAAGAAGAAAGCGGGAAACAAATATTGATAGACGGATTACGCTTTAAATTAAAAACCTTTAAGACCGAAGAACAATCCCTGTTAAAAATTAGAGAAACCGAAGCTAAAGAGACTGCAAAGAGGGTAAATCAGACGATCCTTTATGGAACAATATTGGTCATCCTTACTGCGCTATGGATATCTTTTCTTATTGCGGGAACTATAGTGCGTCCAATTACCGGTTTGGTTCAGTTGATACAACGCGTTAGAGAAGGCGACTTATCCATGCGCACGGCGAAAGTAACTAACGACGAGATTGGGCAATTAGCCTCTATATTCAACAAAATGCTTGACGATTTAAAACATTATATACGTCGTTCGGAAAGTATCTTAAAGGGAAATATTATCACCGATGAGTTTAGGTTAAAAGGAGATCTGAGAAATTCGTTGGATGGAATGCTAAGACTAGCAAAGGAAAAATATGCCGCTGATAATCGAGAAAAGGAAATTACTGAAAATAATAAAGTACAAACCTGGTTGAAAACAGAAATCACTCGTGTCTTAGGATTGGCTCATACAATTGAGGATTTACAAACATTAGCGCAAAGCATGATTACGGAGTTATCAATTTTAGTCGAAGCTGGTCACGCCGTTTTCTATATCATCGACAATCAAACCCCCAAGGAAAATCAACTCGCCTTATTAGGCAGTTATGGTTTTAAAGAAACGAAAAATCTATCCAAGTTAATTAATGTTGGCGAAGGCCTTGTCGGCCAGTGCGCCTTTGAAATGAGAACCATAAATTTAACCGAAGTTCCCTCCGATTATATTCGTATCAACTCAGGCTTAGGAGATCAGAACCCCAGTAATATATTGCTCCACCCCGTTCTCTATCAAAAGCAGTTGATGGGCGTTATTGAACTGGCAGCTTTTAAAACTTTCGAGCCCATTCAACTGAGACTATTGGATGAAATTGTCGCCGGTTTGGGTATTACTATTTATACGTTGCAAGAAAAGCAAAGAAAAGAGCAACTTTTACTGGATACTCAAAATCAAGCTGAAGAACTACAATCCCAACAAGAAAAACTCCAAATTACTAATAAACGATTAGAAGAACAAACTCAACGTCTTAAAGCTTCGGAAGAAGACCTCCAAAATCAAAGTGAAAAACTTAAAGCTTCTTATGAAGAATTAAATGAAAAAACAAACATTCTAGCTCAACAAAAAATCGATATAGAACAAAAGGCTAAAGAACTGGCAGCTTCAGGTAAATATAAGTCCGAGTTCTTGGCCAATATGTCCCACGAGCTTCGTTCTCCTTTAAATAGCTTGTTAATTTTATCGCAATCTTTATCGGCTAATAAAGAAGGTAACCTAACTGAAAAGCAGGTGAAGTCCGCCGAAATCATCTTTAACGGCGGAAACGATCTTTTAACTCTTATCAATGATATTTTGGATCTGTCGAAGGTGGAAGCCGGGAAACTCGACTTTGAGTTTCAAACAATTAATATTGAAAACGTTATTGATAATATTCGCGGTCAATTTAATCCAATAAAGGAACAAAAAAAGGTTCAATTCAACATCGTCCTCTCCGAAGAAGCTCCTGAATCCATCGTTACAGATGAACATCGATTGGAGCAAGTTCTAAAAAATCTACTTTCAAATGCTTTTAAGTTCACAAGCAAAGGTTCTGTGACCTTAAAAATTTATCGACCCGATAGCGCTTCAATATTTTCAAACATCTCACTTTCGCACGATCAATGCATTGCCTTTTCCATAACAGATACCGGCATTGGAATACCAAAGTCAAAGCAAGCCGAAATATTTGAAGCTTTTCAACAGGGCGAAGGATCTATTACTCGTAGATTCGGAGGAACTGGGTTGGGCTTGACAATATCGAAAGAGCTTACAGGTATTTTGGGAGGAGAGATTCAACTAACAAGCGAAGAAGGGAAAGGTAGCGTATTCACACTTTTTCTTCCCTTGGTTGGGGGAAAAGTGAATGATGGCGAGGAAACGGACCTAAAACAAACTCAAGATTCTACCTCATCTAGGGTAAATGGATCCCATTCGTCAAAAGTTGAATCCAAAGTCTTTGTTCCAGACGATCGTGAGGTTATTCAGGAAGAGGACAAATCCATATTGATCATTGAAGACGATAAGATTTTTGCAAATACCTTAATAAGTTTTTCGCGCGATAGAAATTTTAAGTGTCTATCTGCCGGAGATGGAAGAAATGGATTGCAATTAGCCGCTCAGTTTAAACCCAGCGCTATTATGCTTGATCTAAGATTACCCGATATTGACGGCTTAACAGTTTTAGACCAACTAAAAGACAACTTGGAAACGCGTCATATTCCCGTTCTTATAGTATCGGCCAAAAATGCCGATACAGAAGCCCTTCAAAAAGGGGCAATGGGTTACTTGACCAAACCGGTTAAAACTCAAGATCTTGAGGAAATACATTTAGAAATTGAACAATTACTAAAAGTGAAACCCGGAAAGGTTCTTGTTGTCGACGGCGATGAGGTTGATAGAGCCCACATCACAGGGTTACTTGATAACCAAGTTACAAAAATTTCAACGGCAAGCAACGGTAAAGAAGCTGTAGAAAAAATTTGGGAAGAAAATTACGATTGTATCATCCTTGATCTTGAACTGGGAGATATGTCGGGTTATGAGTTAGTTGAAAAAATGGAGAATGACGCATCCATCAACATCCCGCCTTTGATTATTCATACGGGAAAAGAAATTACCAGAGCGGAAGAAAAAAAATTGGCGAAGTATACAAATTCATTTGTAATCAAAGGAACTAATTCAGAAGAACGATTAATGGACGACGTTGCTCTATTCCTACATAGCGTGGAATCTTCTCTCCCGATTACGCAACAAAAAGTACCTTCCATTTTGCATGATTCGCAACAAATATTTAATAATCGAAAAGTACTTTTGGTGGATGACGACGCTAGGAACATTTATGCGCTTTCACATACCCTCACCGAAGTTGGTATGGAAGTTGTTATTGCCGCCAATGGCGTGGAAGCCTTGGAAAAGCTGAATGAGGAAAGCGACATCGATTTAGTTCTCATGGATATTATGATGCCTGTCATGGATGGGTTTGAAGCCATGCGAAAGATACGAGAAATGCCAGCGTTTAAGAATCTTCCCATTATTTCTTTAACTGCAAAAGCCATGGTCGGCGACAAAGAGAAATGTATGGAAGCGGGAGCAAACGAATATCTCACAAAACCCGTTGATACGATTAAACTCTTATCTATAATCCGAATTTGGTTGTTTGAAAACAAATGAACCGCTTTATCAATATTTCATACAATAAGACGACATGTTAGAACTGCCTCGCCCTAAAATTTTAGTGGTTGACGATAAAGAAGAAAATTTGTTTGCCATGAGAATCATTTTGGAATCGATTGACGCAGATTTAATTGAGGCCAAATCAGGCAATGAAGCTCTTTTTTTGGTCATGAAACATGAGATTGCCTTAATTCTTTTAGACGTTCAGATGCCCGACATGGATGGTTTTGAGGTTGCCGAAACAATTAGAAGCAATAAAAAAATTCAAAAAATACCTATCATTTTTGTAACGGCTTTTGGTCAAGAGGATAAACAGATATTCAAGGGTTATGAGTCCGGAGCAATAGATTTCTTATTCAAGCCTATTAAACGAAATATTCTTCTCAGCAAAGTTAACGTTTTTCTAGAACTTTACAAACAAAACCAGCAACTCAAAGCCATGAAAACGGAGTTGGAAAGAAAAAATGAAAATTTGAGAAAATATAGTAATGAGGTTTTAATCGCTAAAAACCAGGCCGATTCGGCTAACCGAGCTAAAAGCGCTTTTCTTGCCAATATAAGTCATGAAATTCGAACGCCTATGAACGCGATTTTGGGTTATACCCAAATTTTGATGCGCGATAAAAGATTGGAAAAAGATCAACAACGGGCGATACATACAATTTTAAAAAGTGGAAATAATCTTTTGAATTTAATCAACGATGTTCTAGATATTTCTAAAATTGAAGCGGGTCGAATGGAACTGAACAACGATGATTTTGATTTAAAAAGTCTTATAAGCAGTTTGAACGATATGTTCCTTGAGATTAGCGATAATAAAAGTTTATATTGGGAAATCCCACACATGGACGATTCCATTTTTGTTCATGGAGACGAAGGAAAGATCACACAAATTCTCATCAATTTAATAGGGAATGCATTCAAATTTACGGAAAAAGGAGGAGTCACCTTTAAATTGATTCGGAAAGATAAAGATCGATACCAGTTTGAAGTAAAAGATACGGGAAAAGGAATTTCGCGGGAAGTCCAACCCTTAATTTTTCAAGCCTTTCATCAGGATTCCGAAGGCCATGAAAAAGGAGGCACTGGACTGGGATTAGCCATAAGTAAAAAACAAGCTGAATTGATGAAAGGAGAATTAACCGTTGATTCCGATATAGGAATAGGAGCAACCTTTACACTGACCTTACCTTTGCAAAAAGCAAAAAGAAAAATTCAAACAAGATCGGACCAAAACTTAGAAGTGGTCCGGTTAAAGGAAGGATATTGCGTCAAAGCTTTAGTCGCCGACGATGTTGAAGAAAATCGTTCTGTTTTGTCAAAATTTTTGACCGATATCGGAATTGAAGTGATCGAAGCAAAAAATGGGAAAGACGCTTTAGAAAGCTTTCGAGCAAATCGACCAGATATCATATACATGGATATCCGAATGCCCGTCATGAACGGCATGGAAGTAATCCAACAATTAAAAAGTGAATTTCATGAAGATGAATTAAATATTGTTATTGTCTCAGCTTCTGTTTTAAAGCATGAAAGAGAAAAATATGAGCAATTGGGATGTTTAGATATATTGCTGAAACCCTATAGGAGAGATCAAGTTTATTCAGCAGTGCAGAACTTACTTGCCATAGAATACGAATACGAGACGAGAGAGAGAAAAAAGGTTAACCTCCCTCCAGTTCAGATAGATTATTCAAACGTTCATTTTCCTGAAAACATAATGATTAAATTAGGAGAATTGGCTGAAGTCTGCAATATCACTCATATGGATGAACTATTAAAAGATTTAGAACCTAAAAATGAAGATGAAAAAGCTGTTTTGAAAAACTTTAATGATTGTAAAAGGAATTATGATTCCGAAGGTATGTATAAAGTTTTAGAAAATTTATATTCAAATCCATAGCTCAAAAAACTTTAGAACTCAGATAAGACTCAACTTCGCAGGTCCTCCCTCAAGTAATAATCCAAGCTTATATAAGCAAATCATAACTTAAAACACTATTACTTAAAGCTTTTACAGAAAAAACCATGGTGAAATATCCTTAGAATTTTGTTATTATCTTACAACTAAATATACATTTACCATTGATATTATATTTAAATACCTGAAATTGAGGCGAATATGAAAGTTGAACAGCGTCATAGAAAGAGCGATTCAGATTGGACATCTCAGCCCTCGCCACTTTTTTCTGAAAAAGCCCAGTTAGTTTTAGTCTTTGCCGATTTCTCCCTTTTAAAAGAGGAATCTTATTTTAAAGAAATCCAAAATGATTACCCTCATGCCTTAATAGTCGGTTGTTCTACCGCTGGAGAAATATGTAGAACGCAGGTATTTGAAAAGTCTATCATTGTCACTGCCGTCCTATTTGAAAAAACTCGACTAAACATAGCTCATGTCGATATTAAAGATTTTGAAAATAGTTTTTTAGCGGGAAAACAGTTAGCAAACTCATTGGATCAAAACGAACTCAAACATGTTTTGGTTTTTTCTGATGGGATAAAAATCAACGGGAGCGATCTTGTAAAAGGATTGGTGGAAAACCTACCATCCGATATTGGGCTAACTGGCGGGTTGGCTGGCGATGCAGGAAAATTCCAGGAAACTCTGGTTTGCTTCAACCAAACTCCTGAGAAAGAGAAAATAGTGGTTGTTGGTTTTTACGGAGATAACCTAAAAGTTGGTTACGGCTCTATGGGGGGATTTGCGCCTTTTGGTCCCGAGCGACTGGTAACCAAATCGGAGGGAAATGTTTTGTATGAATTAGATGGGGCTTCCGCCTTGTCGCTTTATAAAGAATACCTGGGGGAAGAAAAATCTTCAGATCTCTCCACTCATCAATTTTATTTCCCATTGAGTTACAGAACTGAAGATATGAAAACGCCTATTGTACGAACCATCCTAAATATTGACCAAGATAAAGATACCATGACCTTTGCGGGCGATATACCACAAGGAAGTTTTGTTAGATTAATGAAATCTACCACCGACCGGCTTGTAGATGGGGCCATTGACGCGGCTCAAACCACATTGAAATTTATGGGAGGTAGCGCGCCTACATTAGCGATTCTTATAAGCTGTGTTGGAAGAAAAATAATTATGTCGCAACGAGTTGAAGAAGAAGTCGAAGCTGTCTATGATATGTTTTCTGAGGAAACCATAGTTACAGGATTTTATTCCTACGGAGAAATCGCTCCTTTCAGTTCTATTGAGCCTTGTCAATTACACAATCAAACCATGACGGTCACCGCTTTCATGGAAGAATAACCATGCACAGATTACTTAAACGACAAATTAAAAAACATTTTGATTCTACCGATTTGGAATCAGTAGAAGTTAAAAATTTTTTAGAGGCGGTTGACGAAGCGTATCAACAAATGGATTCTGACTATCTAATGTTAGAACGCGCTATGGATCTTGCTTCCAAAGAACTTTACGAAAAAAATAATTCCCTCTTAAACGAAATTACCGAAAAAGAAAAAGCCGAAAAACTTAGCAGTTCTAAATCCGAATTTCTATCTCGAATGAGCCATGAATTACGAACCCCCATGAATGCCATTTTGGGTTTTAGCCAATTATTAAAAATAGATTTTAAGAGACATGAATATTCTTCCTTAGACGATAGCGTCGATAGGATATTAAATGCGGGAAAACATTTACTGGATCTTATTAACGAAGTATTAGATCTTTCTCAAATTGAATCTGGGAAGTCAAAATTTACTTTAGAGCCAGTAAATATTAATGAATTGAAAAACGATTTATTAGCTCTTATGGGACCTCTAGCTAAGCAAGAAGGCATCCAAATTATTGACGAGATCGATAGTAATGCAAATGTTTTTGTCACTGCCGACCAAACCCGTTTGAGGCAAATTTTATTAAACTTAATTTCAAACGCTATAAAATATAACCAACCAAATGGTACCGTCACTCTCTCCTATGAAATGGAAAATGAAAATTTAATATTTAAAGTTTCGGATACAGGGCCAGGTATACCAGAAGAAAAACAAGACGCCATCTTCAACCCTTTTGAAAGACTAGGCGCAGAAACGACTAATATTGAAGGAACTGGAATTGGTTTATCGATATCTAAGAGCTTAACGGAATTAATGGACGGGACTCTAAACTTAGAAAGTCATGTTGGAAAAGGCAGTTGTTTTTATATTAAATTTCCTTTAAGCGCTAAACCAGCCAAAAGCCACGAAGAATTAACAAAGGGAAACGCCAATCAAACTGAGGAAACCGTAACGGATAAAAAATTAATTCTTTATATTGAGGACAATTCCAACAATCTGGAGTTAGTTAAAAGAATATTTAAATTCAATAAAACCATTAAATTAATTTCCGCTCCCGACGCTGAAATAGGAATTGGTTTAGCAAAAGCTCATAAGCCAGATTTAATTTTGCTGGATTTAAATCTTCCTGGAATGGATGGGTTTACCGCATATAAGAAATTAAAAAACTTTGATGAAACTCAAAATATACCCGTTATCGCCGTTACCGCAAACGCCATGGAAGAGGACAAAAAGAAGGCTCTAGACATTGGGTTCACATCTTACGTAACAAAGCCCTTAAACATTGATCATTTTCTAGAAGAAGTTGATAAGGTATTGGCGTAAATTACTAATACCATTTTTTCCGCGAAACCCAATCTTCTCTCTCAACTTGATGAGGTAAATTTCCTTGTTAGTAGATCCTGGAATTTCCGATCCAAAGCAATTAAGCCGACATAAACGCCTTAAACCTCTCATTATTTCTTTGGCGATAGGGATAATCGCAATACTTATCACGGTTTCCCTTTGGCGAAATTTGAAAAAATTTGAAACGAATCATTTTAAACAAACAATCCAGAAAGAATTAGAAAAACAAAGCGAGTTTATTTCATCCGAAATGATAAACGCTCTCCATACGGTAGAACAAATGGGAGTACGTTGGAACATTCGTGGAGGAACGCCAAAACGCGAATGGATGAGCGATGCCCGAGCGCAAATTGAAAATTTTTCCAATTGGGAAGCCATGTTTTGGTTGGATAGCTCCTTTAAACTTCGCTGGTTGGTTGCCTCAAATAACGAACAAGAATCCTTTGATGACTTTCGAAAAATCATTCAGTCTCAAAAAAAGCTTTTTAAGAATGCCGCTCTCGGGAAAAAGAAAATATTTTTTCAGTCGTTTAGTTTAAACGGCAGGCAGATGCTTTTGGCTTTAAGCCCCGTTTATAAAGAAGAACAATTCAATGGATTTTTGGTTGCCTTTTCTCATACCGATACATTTTTAGATTTTATATTATTTAAAGATTTTGAAGACGATTTTTATTTATCTGTAACTCAGGATGGAAAAAATATTTACGGTTCAACAGAACAAAATATTCCCCTCCTTGACGAGTGGTCTTTTATTAAGAAAATAGATTTGCTCAATCTCGGTTGGGCTCTGCGCCTGGTTCCTCGTTCCTCTTTCTTTGAAAAAGAGAGTTCCCAATTACCTTGGATTATTCTCGGGTTTGGAGTTTTAACGGGAACTCTATTATTTATTTCCATTTTCTTTAGTATGGAAGCGCGTATACGGGCAAAAGATATTCAAGCGTTCAATACAAAGCTACAAGAAGAAACTAACGAACGCCAGAAAGCTGAAAAAGAACTAGGTCGGATTAATTCTGAATTAGAAGCTCGCATTGATGAACGGACCACAGACCTCACTCAAGCAAAAAAAGAAGCGGAAGACTCTTCTCGGGCTAAAAGTTTATTTTTGGCGAATATGAGTCATGAGCTACGCACCCCCATGAATGCTATTTTAGGTTTTGGTCAATTATTAAAAGCCGATTGTAAAAAATATGAAAATTTTTCATTGGATGACAGTGTAGATCGGATTTTAAAAGCGGGAAAACATTTATTAGACCTTATTAATGAAGTATTGGATCTCGCTCAAGTAGAGTCGGGGAAATTAAAAGTTTCTTTAGAACCTGTGAATATTATAGCGGTTAAGAATGAATTATTAGATCTTGTGCGGCCTTTGGCCGAGCATGGGGGAATACGAATTATTGATCAAATGGACGATAAATCAGAGATCTTTGTTACAGCCAACCAAACTCGTTTAAAACAAGTCATAATAAACCTATTGTCAAACGCAATAAAATATAATCGATCCAACGGGACAGTTACACTTTCTCATACTATAGAAAACGATATATTAACGCTTAAAATTTCCGATACGGGTCAAGGGATATCTGCAGACAAACAAGCTAAGGTCTTCATACCTTTTGAAAGATTGGGCGCGGAAACTACAGCAACAGAAGGCTCGGGAATAGGATTATCAATATCTAAAAAATTAACCGAATTGATGGGCGGGACAATAAACTTTGAAAGCCAAATTGGAGAAGGCAGCTGTTTTTACATTAAATTTCCCATTGGCGTTATGCCTATAGTTAACGACAATTTCCAAATAAAGACTTTGTCTCCAACAGGAGATACCTTACCAGATAATAAATTGATCCTTTATATTGAGGATAATCCCGATAATTTAGAATTAGTTCAAAGAATCTTTTCCTCAAGAACAGATATAAAATTGATTTCAGCTCCAAGCGCTGAAATTGGAATTGATTTAGCTAAAGCCCATAAGCCAGATTTAATTTTATTGGATATACATCTACCTGGTATGGATGGGTTTGATGCCTTTAAAAGAATAAAAAGCTTAGATGAAACTCTCAATATACCGGTTATCGCCGTTAGCGCAGACGCCATGGAAGCGGATAAAAAGAAAGCCTTGGATATGGGATTTATTTCTTATATAACCAAACCCTTAGAAATCGTTCATTTTATGAATGAAATTGATAAGGTATTGGTATAAATAAATCATCGGAGAAAGAGGATGAAATTTGAGAAAAATTCTCTAGCGATATAAATTTGGGCTTTAACGGTTTCTAGCATCCTTCAATTCAAATGAAAAACAGGTTCCTACTCCAGGAACGCTGTCCAAATGCATCTTGCCGTCCATCAACTCAACAAGCCGTTTGGTTATAGTTAAACCTATCCCCGCTCCTTCAACCTCATTACGATGTTTTTCTAGTCTGTAAAAAGGCGTGAAAATAGTTTCCTGTTTTTCTTTTGGAATTCCCGGACCGGTATCGGTAACCGATACTAGTATCATTCCTTCCGAGGTTCGATGAGCGCTCAAAGTTATAGTCCCCTCGTCTTTATTATATTTGACCGCGTTGCTCATCAAATTGATAAGTATTTGGGCCAAGCGCAACGGGTCGCATAAAACGGAAAGATCCGAATCCTTGGAAACTTCATTGACCAAAGAAAGTTTACGATCAGCGGCAATGGGACTGATTATAGGTATCACTTTTTCTTCAATTATTTCGGAAAGCTTAACCTGTTCTTCATTTATTTTTATTTTTCCGGATTCTATTCCAGAAAGGTCAAGAATTTCATTAATTAGGTCTAATAAATGTTTCCCCGCTTTTCGTATATGAGATAAGTTTGATTTTTGTAAGTCTAATCTATCTTCTTTTCCCAGGTCCATCGCCATCAACTGAGAAAATCCCAAAACGGCGTTCATAGGCGTTCTCAACTCATGACTCATCCGAGCCAGGAATTCAGATTTGGCTTTATTCGCTTGCTCGGCATCTTCCTTTTCCTCTTGCAAAACGCTTGTACGTTCCAAAAATTTTTCTCTCAATTCAGTTTTAGCTTCTTCCAATTGCTTTATATAAGAGTCTTTTTGCAAAAACAGCTTTCGTAATTTTAAGTGGGCTTTAACTCGAGCTTGGACTTCCATGTAACAAAATGGTTTAGGAATATAATCAATACAACCTAACTGAAAACCTTTTTCGATATCTGCAGTTAAACTTTTGGCCGAAACAAATATGATAGGGATACTTTGGGTGGAAGCATTCATCTTAAGGATTCGACAAACTTCAAATCCGTTCATCTCGGGCATCATGATATCTAAAAGAATCAAATCGGGTTGAACGCGCGGCGCCAAACCCACCGCAACTTTTCCATTTGGAGCCATGGTAATATTTATTTCCAAAGATTCCAGAGTCTTTATCAATACGGTTAAGTTCACCGGATTATCTTCAACAATCATCACCGTCATTCCAGCAATGGACGATCCCTCAATCTCTTTCTTCTTTTTTTGATTTCCTAAAAACAGGTGAGTTCGAACTCTATTACAGACTTCGTCGACCTGGAAGGGTTTTGTAATATATTCCTCGCACCCCAGAGAAAAACCTTCTTCAATTTCTTCTACCGCAGTTTTAGCGGTTATAAAGACAATTGGGATGTCGTTAGTAGTATAGTCCGCCTTGAGCCTTCGACAAGCTTCAAACCCGTCCATTTCAGGCATCATGACATCCATTAAAATGAGGTCAGGATAAGTATTATGAACGATGTCCAGAGCGACCTTGCCATTGGGCGCTTCAAATATATTAAAACGCTCTTCATGTAGAGTTTGCGTTAGCACCTTAATGTTAGTTGGATTATCGTCCACTAAGAGGATCTTTTTCCCAACTAGATTTTGTTCTTGTAAGGTATCCAATTTAATATCCCAATGATTCTATTTTATAATTTTTTTAAGATTCAACTTTCTCCAGCATCCTTTAATTCTATACTAAAGCAGGAGCCTTCTCCGGAAACGCTTTCCAAAAATAATTTGCCATCCATCAACTCAACAAGCCGTTTGGTTATGGTGAGACCGATTCCGACTCCTTCGACATTGGAGCGATGGGTTTCCAACCTGTAAAAGGGCGAAAATATGGTTTCCTGTTTTTCTTTTGGAATACCCTGCCCTGTATCGGCAACGTCAACACGGATCACCCCATCCGAGGTTTGAGAAGAATCTAAAGTAACAGTCCCACCATCCTTATTGTATTTAATTGCGTTTGTTGTCAAATTAAGCAGTATTTGAGCCAATCGCAACGGATCGCACATAACGGAATACTGAGAATGGTTAGAAGCCCGATTAATCAGAATGACATTATTTTTTTCAGCTAACTCCCTTATAAAAGGCATCACTTTTTCCTCTATTATTTGTGAAAGCTTAACCTTTTCCAGGGAGACTTTTATTTTTCCGGATTCAATTCCAGAAAGATCGAGAACTTCATTAATAAGTTCCAATAAATGTTGACCCGCTTTTCTTATGTGATCTAAGTTAGATTTTTGGAGAGACAATCTATCATTATTTCCAAGGTCTCCCACCATAAGCTGAGAGAATCCTAAAATGGCATTCATTGGCGTCCGCAATTCATGGCTCATCCGAGCCAGGAATTCAGATTTAGCTCTGTTCGCCACTTCGGCCTCTTCCTTCGCCTCTTCCAAATGCACGGTACGCTCCAAAACTTTTTGTTCCAGTTCAGTTTTGGCATCCTCTAATTGATTTATCCAAGCTTCTCTTAAGGAAAATAATTTTCTCAAATTTAAATGAGATTTTACCCGAGCCAGAACTTCCAATTGGAGAAATGGTTTGAGAATATAATCGACGCAGCCCATGGAAAATCCACTTTGGATATCTTCCGGTTGATTTTTCGCGGTGATAAATATAATAGGAATATTTTTGGTAGCCTCGTCTGCCTTCAGGATTCGGCAAACTTCAAATCCGTTCATCTCCGGCATCATGATATCCAGCAGAATCAAATCTGGCAGAAAGCGAGGCACGTTTTCAATAGCAACTTTACCATTGGGAGCCATGGCAATATTTAACTTCAACGATTCCAAAGTTTTCATCAGGAGAGTTATATTTGTGGAGTTATCGTCTACAATCAATGCCTTCATTCCAACAATAGAAACAGGTTCTCTCTCATTAGTTAACGCTTCTTCTCTTTTTTTTATTCCCAAAAGAAGGTGAGTCCTAATTCGGCTGCAGACCTCGTGAATTTGGAAGGGCTTGGTAATGTATTCCTCGCAACCCACTGAAAAGCCTTTTTCTATATTCTCCAGCCCGGTTTTTGCGGTAATAAAAATAACTGGGATGTTGCGGGTGTATTCATTGGCCTTTAGCCTTCGACACGCTTCAAACCCGCCCATCTCAGGCATCATAATATCCATTAGAATGAGGTCCGGGTTAGTCTTATCGACAATTTCTAGAGCCACCCTTCCATTGGGAGCAGTGAAAACATTATAATTTTCCGATTTAAGGGAATGTAGTAGAACGCTAACATTAGAAGGGTTATCGTCCACCAGGAGAATCTTTTTCCCAGTCAAGTTTTGTTTTAGTAAGGTATCCATTATTATAGTTCTAAACTTTTCTCATCTATATTTGATCGCGGATTTTTTTAATCAAAATAGTTTAAAAAATCCTCAATAATTTCTGGAACATTTTTTTTTAACTCTTCCCACTGCTCCTGGTTCAAACCAATTTCTTGCAAATCGGTATCTTCTAAAACTTCAATTAACCTGTCGCCATTAGCTCCAATTTCTAACTCTGCCGCCAAAATATCGGCCACATGAACAGTCCACACCAAATGAGGAAACTCTTTCGCATCTATAGGATTATGGTGAAAAAAAGTCGCTTCGATCAAAGATTTTGGAATTCCCCACCCTTCTAACAACCCCCCTCCAACATCGCAATGGTTATATCCCAACAAATTATTTTCCATGACAAACAATCTTTCATTTTCCATCTCACATTGGGTAAGAATTTCTTTGGCCATTTTGGGAATCTTATTGAAAATCACCAGGCTTCCAACGTTATGGAGCATACCGGCCATAAAATATCGTTCTAAATTGGAACAATTGTTTAAACTGCCAATTTCCCGAGCGATCACGCCGCAAGCAATACTGTTTTTCCAAAATAAGTTTAGATCGATTAAATCTTTTGAAATTCCTTGAATGGAGCTTTTTACCACGGTTGAAAGAGCGAGTAGCTTTAACTCCTCTCTCCCAACAATTGTTAACGCATGAGGTATCGTTTCTATAAATTGCGACAATCCCCATAAGGGGCTATTTGCCATTTTAAGCAGGCGGGCGGCAATCCCAGGGTCGCCTTCAACAATTCGTCCTATTTCTTCTGTTTCGGTATTTTCATCGTTTAGCGCCCGCTCAAGCTTAAAATAAATAACAGGTAATGAAGTAACATGGGACTCAATTAAATTATTTAAGCTGTAGGATATATGCTTAACTTCTTTATTCACAACGATAAAAAAATCTCTATTTTCAGTGCCGTTAATATATAAAACAGGTCGTAAACTAAAATGATTTTTCTTATTGTGGAGCGGCAGATTACAATCTTACATGAATATACAGGGTAATTCAAATAGATATCCATTGGATTCAAATTGAACTTAATTATCAATTAGTTAAATGATTTTAAAAACTTTAATCTTAATATTGAAATCCAACTTTCTTCGAGTGGAACTATAAAGTATTCTTTTTTAAGAACGCCCTAAAATATATCGAGGCTCCACCAAACCAACAACAATTTAGCCAGCCTATAACCAGGAGGACGAAAAATGGAACAACGGATAAGTATCATCACGCTGGGAGTTTCCGATCTTAAAAAAGCCAGGGCATTTTACGATTCGCTAGGTTGGAAAGTGGCATCTGAAGATAAGGCGGAAGAAATTGTAGCGTATGACTTACCCAATATGACCTTAGCTTTGTATCCATTAGATAAGCTCGCGGAAGACGCAAAAGTTACCGTTACGCAGTCAGGTTATTCAACCATTACTATCGCTTATAATGTCAATTCGGAAAACGAAGTAGACGATATTTTAAAAGAGGTACAAAATGCCGGTGGCCAACTGGTTAAATCTGCGGAAAAAGTATTTTGGGGCGGTTACTCTGGCTATTTCTCAGATCCAGACGGCAACTTATGGGAGGTCGCCTATAACCCTTTTTCAAAGCTTGGTCCAAAAGGCGAATTTCAATGGGGAGGGGTTCAGTAAGAAACTGGAAAACAAAAGAGAAAACTTTATCTCAAAGCCAAAGAACCATAACTTGGCACAGCCACTATCCTACCGGCTCGGCTTGTACTTAAAATAATGTTTACCATACCTTCATAGTCTCTTCTTCTTTGCTCAAAAAAATCGATCGCTTCTTTATTTATTCTTTTAGTTTGTTTTATATTATCGACTGTTTGTTTATGAAGCCTAATAAGTTGAGCTTCTTTGTCTTTTAATCGACCAAAGTGAATACCCACTCTTTTCCTAGAATCGGTAATAAATTTTCTAAATGTTTTTAAAGGTTCCAAAGGACCCGCTGCCGATGAATTGCTGGGAATGGGCGCATCTTCTACTCTTTTGGAATTTAGAAGAGCGTCTACATCATTTTGACTCATTTCCATAATTAGTCGCGCTCCGCTTTAAAAATAGTTAATAAAATTCTTCAATCACAAAAAAATTCTATCGTATTTTTTACGGGAAATCTAATACTTAAATGTAAACTTTTAGTAACAATTCTATAAATTTTATGGCTTTAAAGCCTTTTCTTTCAATAACTTTCGATTTATCGGAACAATAACCAATTATCCGAACACGAATCAATTCTCACTTTAAATTTTCTGTGGATTAGTCGCAAAATTTTTTAATTCTTTACATATTTTTTTTTAAAAAACACACCCCTATTTTCTAAAAAATAGGGGTAATAAATATATAAATACCAATATATTAGAAATTATGCCGTAGGAATAAAGATAACTAGAGAGAAAACTTGAGGAAGTTTAACTTCGAAGAAACGATAAATAGAACTACTAGAGTTACAAAAACTGGGACTATTTTTAAGAGGAAATTTTGTGGAGAGGGTTTTTCAATTTTCCATTAAAACTTTTAAGCAAAAACTAAATCAAATTTGCTTTAAAGCGACAGAACCGAAGCTTGGAACAGCAACGATTCTTCCTAAGCGTACATTTTTTAAAGTTAAAGCTATCATTGCTTCGTAATCGTTTTTTCTTTGCTGAAAAAATTCCAACGCTTCTTTATTTATTTTGCGAGTTTCTTTTATATTATTTACCGTTTGTTTATGGAGATTAATGAGTTGAGTCTCTTTAGCCTTTAACCGATGAAGGTGTTTACCTATTTTTTTTCGGGTATCGTCGATAAACTTACGAAAGGTTTTTAACGGTTCTAAAGGACACGCCATGGGCGAATCATCTGGAACCGCATCCTCTATCCTTTTAGAATTGAAAAGAGCATCGACGTCATTTTGACTCATTTCCATATCGGTGGACTCTCCAATTTATCAATTTGACGTTTCAGTCGCGGTCTTCAAAATAACTAGAAAACTATAACCGAAACCAAAATGGAAACCTAATATAAAAGTATAAGCTTTTCACTTATATTGAAACATTTATCATTCGGCGCTTAGTTTTTTATAATAAAAAACATACAAAAATTTAGAATAGATAGTTAAAGTTCCAAAAATATTTAATGACACGAGGCTAATAAAAAGAAGACATGGGAAGAAATTATTTTACGGGGACGTTATGTGCAGAAGTTTTTGGTTACGACTTTAAAACTTATTGCCTAGTTGGCATTTCCAATGCTGGAATTTTTTAAAATTAAATTTATCATCGCTTCGTAGTCTTTTCTTCTCTCTTGGAAAAAGATCAAAGCAATTTGACCGATTTTTTTTGCCGCTTTCATTTCGCTAACAATTTTCCTGTGCAGTTGAATCAACTGCGTTTCTTTAGTCTTGAACAAACGATACTTTTCGCCAAGTTTTTCTCTGGTTTTATCGATGAAGGCCCTGAAACTTCGCAGAGTTTCCAAGGTTTTAGCGAGAGGACTGTCGTATTGGACAACGTCTTCTATTCTTTTATTCTCTAGCGCATCCCATTCCATAAAACTTAATTCCAAGGCCTTTTGTAGACCTTTAACCTCTTAAAGAAATTTAAAAAAACCAGACTTAATTAAGAACATCTTAAAGATAAAGAACCAAAACTTGGTACAGGCACCATCATTCTACCCAACCGAATATTTTTCAAAAGAAAAGCTATCATCGCCTCATAGTCTTGTCTTCTTTGTTGAAAAAATTTAATCGCTTCTTTATTAATTATTTTAGTTTCTTTTATATTATTAATGGTTTGCTTATGAAGCTTAATAAGCTGAGCCTCTTTATCTTTCAATCGATGAAGATGTTTTCCTATTTTTCCTCGGGTGTCGTCGATAAACTGGCGGAAGGTTTTCAACGGCTCTAAGGGGCATGCTAAAGGCGAATTATCGGGAATCGCATCCTCTACGCGTTTAGAATTAAATAAGGCATCGACATCATTTTGACTCATTTCCATGGCTATTGGGTCTCCGATTTATTCAATTTAAATTAAAACTGTCGGCTTTCCGAATGTCGGATAAATTGTAACGAAAGTTTTGTCGGAAATCTAATGTTTAAATGTCAAATTGTAGTAACAATTGTTGCAATATTTCAACATTACTTTCCCCCCCAATAAGCTTCGAAACGTATTAAAATTGATCCATTCAACTTAAAACATGAATCTCAGCAAACTATTAAACTTTAAGGGGTTATTAATTAAAACTTTTGATTACTCCAATATCAGCTTTTAATTAGCGCCAAATTGGTAGCGATAAAACAATATACGAATTTCGATTATTTGAAGTTTAAATCAGAAGAGTCTGTAATAAACTCGGCATTACCAAAGCTCGATAATAATTAGAGTTTGAAAGGTATGAAATTATAAAAAGGATGTTATGCGGGGAGTTTTTAAAATTACTTTAAAATTGTAGAACCAAAGCTTGGCACTTTAATAGTTCGACCTGCCCTGGCGCCTTTTAATACCAGGCTGATCATAGCTTCATAATCCCTTTTTCTTTCTTCAAAAAATTCGATTGATTCTTTGGGGATTCTGCGTGTTTGTTGAATTTTTAAAACAGTCTGTCTATGCAGATTAATGAGTTGAACCTCCTTGTCTTTGACGCGAGCATGATGCTCGCCCAACTTTTTACGAGAATCGGAAATAAAAGACCGGAAAGTTCTCAAAGGCTCCAGGGGATTGGCTAATGGAGCGTCATCTGGTACTGCTTCATCTATTCTTTGTTGATTAAATAACGCATCAACATCATTTTGACTAAGTTCCATAATACTTAACTCATTCGGATTTCTAAAATATAGGACTAGTATATTCAAAAACTATAATAAATCCAAGAAACTTTTTCGTCACAATTGATTTAAAATCAATATTTTATGAGCTTTTTAATGTGTAATCCACTTTCCATTAATGTCGTTATTGAGAAATTAGCGGTTTTTTCGAATCTCAATCTAATACAAGGGGCAAACAAAGTTGACTAAACATACAGTTAGAATTACATTCACAACATGAAATTCCTGTAGATACCCTATTAGAACCTCTAGCGATGCAACAAACTGGGTTACCAAATATTTAAAAACAAGCGAGATTCTCTAACTTCGATCATCTTCCATTCACTCTGCGATTATAGTTTTCTGGGTTATTTTCATTCAACATTCTTAGCATACAAATTCTCTAACAAACGCTCTAACGAATCCCGGTATTTTTCTCGTCGTTTTTCCAGTCTTTAAATCGAGAAGGCCTCAAGAGGCGAGCCAAGCCCGAACCGACTTGTATCCTCCAACATCTGGTCGGCTAAAAATTCAGTAAAATCGAAATTTTCACGAGGATGACAGGTAAAGGGAAATTCCTCAGCATTATAACCGCACAAAAAAAGGCCCTCAGAAAGTTTTCTCATACAAAAAAGTTATTGCTCATACGAAAAATTCATCGTATAGTAACAGTTCGATAAGGGACGGTTAATCTTTCTACTATTCGTTCTGGTTCATGCTCTAGTCGTCCTCGCTTCGTGATTAAGCGGTCTATCACAGTTAAATAATTTATCTCCCTGCCAAACCATGTTGACACTCAAGAGACTGTTTTTGTTTTACCTGATTTTTGCGATGTCTGGCTGTGGCATCATTCCACTCAGCCCAGACAGTGAAGTTTTGCAAAATCTCGATCCGGCGATGGCCAAAAGTATTCTTCAAGCCAACTGCCCGACCTGTAACAACTCCACCATTGGTCTCAGTTGTGATAATGGTTACTTTATCGATGCGGGAAAAACCCAAAGCGTTATTGAATATCCCTATCACAATTTAGTGGTGATCTGCTACTCCGGTTACCTAGAAGTAAAAGGACGGCAAACCGATTGTGTCTCGAGTAACGGTAAGAGCAAGTTACCGCAAATTGAACTGAAGGTAGATCAAGGCAAAAAACTTTGTAACGCAACGTTTTCCGTAATCAATCATGCGCGTGAGCAACGCGGGATTGGAACCTGGGACTACTACAGCCAAAAGGCGGAACCGGAGAAATGACATGGAAAGGATGACTTCAGAATTAAAGATAACGCCCGCAAATAACTCAAATATAGAATCCCCGATCAAGCGGTACAAGCAACGACTACGAGCCAAACCTAAGGGGGTCACTAGTAAGTTCATCAACGCCGGATTGGGAAGCAGATTACGCCAGTGGCGCAAAGCGGAAGAACTCACTCTAATGCAATTAGCCAAAAAGCTCCGCATTGGAGTCACCACTCTCTCGGAGATCGAGACAGACAAATCCTTTCCTTCTGCCCATACATTAGGTCGCCTCCATATAAGGACAAACCTTAACATCTTTTATCTAATGTTTAACGAAGGCGACATGTTGAAGGGAGACAAACCAGTCAAGACGGACAAGGTGGTTAAGAAAAAGAAGGTAGTGAAACAGACAATCTTCAATATGAAGTTACCCATCAAAAAGAACTCTTCGTAATTAAATTAATTCAGCTCTTTTTGTATTGATGGTTTATCGAAGGGAAATTTTGGAGAGGGGATGAAATATTTATTTCCCAACATTGGCGTAGCGCGCCACGTTACCCTTTACGGTATCGCCAGCGGGAACGCCGATGGGTTTAGGAAACGTGTTGAGGGCTTTTAAAATACCGGCGCCTTTGTCGATGGTTTCTTGATATTCCTCCTCCAATATCGAATCGGCGACAATACCGCCGCCTACCCAAAACCGGATCTTATCGTCGCTATGCACTAAAGTCCTGATAGCAACATTTAAATTCATCTCCCCATTAAAACCGATATAACCAACGCTTCCATAAGCAATCCCCCGCGCATTAGGCTCTAACTCTTCTATGATCTCCATAGCGCGTATCTTCGGAGCTCCGGTAATCGATCCGGGAGGGAAACAGGTTCTTAACAATTCTACAGGATGATTCTCGGGCTCCAATTTTCCCGTTACTGTGCTGACTAAATGATGAACGGTGGGGAAACTCTCTACCCTAAATAGCTCGTCAACCTTTATCGTTCCAGGAACACAGGTTCGACCTAAATCGTTGCGCATTAAATCGACTATCATCAGATTTTCGGCGCGGTCTTTCTCGCAAACAAATAACTTCTCAGCCAACTCTTTATCGGTTTGGTCGTTGAACGATCTTGGACACGTGCCTTTAATAGGCTTTGTTTCTACTTGCCTCGACTGTACTCGCAAAAAACTCTCTGGCGAACTGCTCAGAATTGCGGCATAGGGATTTTTTATAAAAGCGCCATAAGCGGCGGGATGATTACCTCGTAATCGTTTATAAAAATCCCAGGGATTACCCAGAGTATCGGCTGAAAATCGTTGCGCTATATTGACCTGATAGCAGTCGCCTTCTTTAAGATAATCTTTCACTTTAAAAAACGCGCTGGCGTAATCCTCCTCATCCATATTGCTTTTTAATTCTGTCGTCAATTCGAAGGCTGCAATTTCAATGGACGGATTTGGATTGAGGATACGTTCTTTTTTATCATCCCAGGAAGCGAAGGTTTCGGGGTCGTTCCCCTGCCCTACCAACTGAGTTTTTTTTTCTTGGTGATCGATAACAACCGCCCAATCATATATCCCTAAAACTATTTCGGGAATTCTTTCCTCATTTCTAGCCAATCGCGGCAACACTTCTAACGACCGCCCAAAGTCATATGAAAAATATCCAATTGCCCCCCCCGAAAAAGGAACGTTTTCTAGCGACGCGTTGTTCCCATCCAACAAATCTTTTAACAAATTCAATGGATCTTCATCGGTAGTTTCTACCGAATCTTTTTTTTGGATTTTAGTTTTTCCTTCTTCGGTCACAAAAGTGATATATGGGTTTGAAGAAATAATATCGTATCTTCCCTGATTGCAATGAGGACGCCCGCTATCTAAAAAAACCGCCCAAGAATCATTGGCGAAGCTTTCAAATAGCTTTGAACTATCTGAAATATAAGGGAGCTGTTCTATTCGCATATTCGGCAAAGTTATTAGAAAGCGGTCAAAAGAGAAGTTAAATGATGAGGGTATTTTAATACAATATTACAAAAACTTAAGGAGAAACTTTTCTTCTATCAAACCTTTATCGAAGCATAAAGATTGAAATATTTTGAGACCTTCCAAAGTATTCTCGTCTAAATCGTAGATAATTTTATTGCTCAGGTAGGCTTCGCCAAGACATTCGTTAATGCCTAAGTTTGAGGCGTATAATTTTGCGATTTCCGGAATTCTTTTTTTCCCATCAGTTTTAATCTTTTGAAAACTTTCAATAAACTCGTTAGGCAATTCTATTTCCGGCCTCACGGCGATAACGGCATGAACAAAAGGTTTTCCTGTTTTTACAAACCACTCATGGCTAAGATCGTAAACCGTCAGATGAGAAAACTGCAAACCTGCTTTAAATGCCGGATCTCCTATAATGAGAATGGCGTCATATTTTTCGAGCAATGTTTCTGGATCCGGGTCTTCTAGAAAGATTTCTACATTGGAGTTCAATTTCTCGCCAAAAAGAATTTTAAATAACGCTACAGACGTTTTGGAACGATTGTCCAACGCGATGGTTTGTATTTCTTCTAAATTTTTTTTGGCGATAAAAAGAACAGTCTCTACTTTATCGCAAGAGGCAATAGCCACTCCGGGCAGTATTTTATATTTATCCGCTTGTTTCAGATATTCAACTGAAGGTATCATGGCAAGATCCAACTCGTTTAAACGCAGCTTTTCCGCCAAACCCGAGGGCGAATCAATGCAAATTTCGCAATCAAGGCTTTCGGCCATTTCAACTAACGGCAGTAACAACGGTTGAGCGTTTAAAAAATTATGGAACCCTAGTTTATATTTGGACATAGAATTTTGAGGGTGTTATTGAAAGAAAAGAATACTTAACCATTAAATGGTTTGCTATTTATGATAAACCATTACAGATAGTATTTTCAGAATTTTTAAAGGATCTTTAGAGAATGTTTGAGGAAAGAGTTATAGCGCAAAAAATTCAACAACGCAAATAAGCTTCAAGATTCAAAACTTGTAATTCGTCAAACTTTTTTATCAACAAGTTCTTCTTTATATAATGGTATATCGACGTAAAAACAGCTTCCTTTATCCACAACGCTTTCAAAATCTATACGGCCTCCCATCATTTCCACAAGATACCTCGTGATAGTAAGCCCAATACCGGCTCCATCTATTTTCTTGTTGGCTCCCACTCGTTCGAACGGTTGGAATAAAACTTTTCTCTGTTCTTCAGAAATTCCGCGTCCTGTATCCGATACCTTTATTCTTAATTTCTCGTTTTCTATCTTTTCAAAAGACAAAACTACTTCTCCACCTTTATGGTTGTATTTGATTCCATTACCTATCAAATTTACCAACACTTGCTTTATTCGAATTTTATCCGCATAAAGGAGCGGGATACCATTCTGGTTAATTGTGTTTTTGAGAGCAACATCATGGTTTTCTCCCACGGGTTGCATCAATTCGCAAATTTCTTTAGTTATTGGAAATAGACTAACAGGCTCCAGATTCAATTTTAATTTACCGGCTTCAATTTGCGACAGGTCTAAAATTTCGTTTATTAATTCCAATAAATGGTTTCCCGCCTTTAATATATGATCGACGCTCGACTCTTGATATTCCGTCAGCGGTTCGTTTTTATCTTTTACTAATAACTGGGCAAAACCAAGAATCGCATTCATCGGCGTACGCAGTTCGTGACTCATTTTTGCTAAAAATTCAGACTTTGCACGGTTAGCCTTTTCCGCTTCTTCTTTAGAACGAATTAATTGATGTCGATACCGCCTCCGTTTTTGCGCCAATATAATAGAAAAAACAGACACAAAAATGAGCGAACCCAAAAGAACCCAAAACCATTGCCGTAATTTATTGACTAAGGAAAAGGCTTCGTCGTAATCCATTTCGCTAGCAACGCCAAACCCAAATTCGCTCAACCAACTCCAAGCGCCAATAACTTTGACGCCTCGATAATCTCGATATCCATCGAAATCAAATCCAGACTCTCCCTTCAGAGCGCTTATCGCCATACGTGTATACGGCAAATCTTTTTTTGCTCCTTTAGATTGGTAACCTTCAGTCAAATCGCCGCCAGGATCTTTAATTGAAATATTGAGTATAGATAAAGTATCGGGTCGGTTCTCCAAAAGCCCTATTTCTTTAAGCTCTTCGGGAAAACGACTTTTGGAAATAAGAATCCCTTCCGAATTAAAGGCATAAACTTCTCCTGTTTGTCCCGTACGCTCAATTTCAAATATATCCGCGAACACATCTTCTGGCTTTAATCGAAAAGACAAAACGGCTACAATCGCTCCGGCTTCGTTTCGCACCGGAGAAGAAATCAGCATCGTGGGAAAATCTTTATGAATTTTTCCAATTTCATCCATAAGAGGAATTTCCGATTTAAATGGAAGCGCAAAAGCGGAATTCCCCAAAAGAGATCGTTTAAAAAATTTATCTCCCGTTTTTTCTAAAAGCTTTTTGTGTCCCATTGCCTGGTCATCCGAAGCCGCAAAGACAAAGCCGTCTAAATCTAAAGCGACAAATCCTTCAAAACCATATTGACTATTGATTAGGTCTAAATAATCGCGGAGTCTTTTCAAGCTCTTTGAAGAAAGTACTTTCTCAAATTGTTTTGGATTGGAATGAGCAATATCAAGCAAAACGAATAAATCTTTTTTGACCTCTTTATCCAAAGCGATCGCTTGCGCTTTGGAAGCGGCGTCTCTCTCCCAAATTTTAAACATTTTTACGGTACCGGGGAGAGTTTGTTGCAATTGAGATAACAAGGAAGCTTTAACCTCTTTATCTATAAGGTTAAAACTCGCCCTTCCAACAAGAAGAAGAATCGTCAGCGCCGCAATAGAAATTATTACAAGCGGGAAACTCGATTCCCAAAACCCTGTACCAGACTTCCTATTTATTCCGCCTAAAATCAAAAGTTATTATCCTCTGTTCTCAATATTTCCCGACCAATCAATAAATAGCGTAATCAGTAACCTTCTGGAGATTCAAATTCTGTAGACAAATTATCGCTTTCTAAAGAAATAAGAAATTCTAACAAATCGTTCTTTTCCCGAGCGTTCATACCAATCGGACTGATAAAGGGACTTTTATTTTCGCTAGAACTTCCCCCCTGGTTGTAAAATTCGATCACATCTTGCAATGTTTTAGCGCTTCCGTTATGCATGTAGGGACCGGTTAAACCCACGTCTCGCAGTCCAGGAGTTTTAAACGCTTTCACATGAAATTTTTCATTAGTAACTTTGCTTCTACCTTTGGCGCTCTCTTTAAATGCGTCTTCAGCAAGACCAATATTATGGAACTGGTGGTCGGTAAAAAAAGGGCCGTTATGGCAAATGGAACATTTAGCTTTGCCAAAAAATAGTTTCATCCCTCTAATAGCTTCTGGACTCATTGCGTCTTCATCACCTTTCCAATAGCGATCATAGGCGCTGGTTTTTGAAACAATAGTCCGTTCAAAAGTTGCGATCGCTTTCGCCAGGTTTTCCGGGGTTATGCTGGGTTCTCCAAAAGCATTTTTAAATAATTCAATATACTTCTGGTCTTCTTTTAACTCCTTTATTAAGCTATTAAGGTCCTGATTCAATTCAACCGGCGATTGAATAGGGGCTAAGGCTTGCTCTTCCAAGGATTGAGCGCGACCGTCCCAAAACTGAGTTTTTGAATATCCGGAGTTAATAATAGTAGGAGAGTTTCGAGCTAATTCTTTATCTTGATGTCCAATCGCTCTTGCTTTGCCATCTGTCCAACCGAACCTAGGTTTATGACATGAACTACAGCTTTTGGTATTATCGCCAGAAAGTTTTTTATCAAAAAACAACTTTTTGCCAAGCTTTTCCTTCGCTTGCGACCAAGGGTTGTCCTTAGGATATTCCATCGGAATTAAAGGTTCGTAAACGCTTGCCTTGGCATATGAAACTGGAATAATAAAAACCGCTAAAGATAAGGCTATAATTATCTTTTTAATTTTTTGTATCTTACAAACATCCATAAACTTTTTGAGAGATTGAATAGTTTTAAATGTATCCATTTTATGCAGTGGAATTTTGCTCATATTAGATTGACATTGATTGTGACATAAATGTAACAGGAAATCTAATATTGATTTCTAAACCATCAAAATAATTCTATCTCCAAAAAAAACATAAAAAAACCCATTCATCTTGTAGGAGGAACAAGATGAATGGGTTTTCTTTGGGAGGCTGGTGAAGGGCTCAATTTCTCCGGCCAAACGAAACGCTACTAACTTTATTTATTTTTTTCCATGTTCTAAAACATCTTCGATGGACTTCCATGAAATACTTCGTTTCCATTGACGCCGTCTTCTAAAACATCTTTATAAATCATATCCCAGTTGCCATCTCCATCCACGTCGAAGGCATAAAACATGGGTTTTTTGCCAGTGAAGTAATAATAATTAGACGGATAACGGTTTACAAAAAACACTAAATTTTCTAAATTTTCATCCCTAATTTTATAAATATTATTATGAGATTCGTAATGCCGTAAAATTACTCTCAGGGTATGGTAATCGGATTTTCCATCTCCGTTTAGATCAAAACTCACGGTGAGCAACCCGTTTGGAGAAACGTTCCAACCAAAGCGATTATCTAATGTTGGCTCTTCAACACAAATCGGAACCGCTGTAGGTTTGGCAAAAACTGTTGCGCTTAATAAAAGCGAGGTAACAATTAAAATTAAAATTTTTGTAATGCGTTTCATAAAACACCTCTTTAGGATTGTGTTTTCCATCTGAAACTAATTACAAATAATGCACACGATATGCCAAATCTAATAATTTCGGAGAGTTTTAAAATAAGAGACCAATAATCAAAGCATTATGTAGAGCTTACAATATAAAAACTATTGTGGAAAATTCCCAAAAAGGGAATTTATTTCATAGCGCCTGTTCATATTTGGGGTTTTTATCTTAAATTTGGGCTGGAAATTTCGTCGGAAAAGATTTGCAAGGATATGAGTCAAGCTTTTTGAGTTTCCAGGTTCTTTGCGAGGGATAAGACTTGTGATTCAATTTTCGAATTCATTTCGGAGAGTTTTACCACATTCGTAGTTAATCCCGATAAGATGATGCTCTTGGGCATTCTTGGAGCGATTGCCGTCTCTGGATCTTGCGCTAGAATCTCTCCACCCACCGCTTTAATATGAGCTGCGCCCTCAGTGCCATCTACCCCCAATCCGGTTAACACAATTCCCAGCGTGTATTTTCCGAAAACCAAAGCGGCTGACCGAAATAGACGGTCTGCCGAGGGCCTCACATAATTTTCTTTGGGCTCCCGATTGAGACGAATGGAAAATGTTTTCGGATCGACAGATAGATGCCTGTCCCCCGGAGCAATATAAACACGGCCCGGTTTAATTTTTTCCCCTTCTTTTGCTAATTCTAGCTTGAGGTTGGTTAACTTTTTAAATTCTAATGCCATATTATTAAGAGAATACTTTGGAGCATGTTGAACTACAAAATAGGCGGCCTTTTCTGATAAATGCCCCGAAAACAATTGAAGCAAAGCTTCATATCCCCCCGTACTGGCGGCAATCACAACAGCCATAAATGGAGGATTTTTCTTTTTCCGTGAAACTTTAATGGTTTCAATTTTGGGTAATGGCTGGGATTTTCGCGCAAGCCCCTCTTTTAAAATAACTAAAAATTCCTTTGGGCGTAGAGGCTTTGAAATAAATTCATCTGCCCCAATTTCAAGAATATTTTTTTTAGCCTGCGATGATTGAATCGCCGTGATCATTATTATGTAAGGATGAAGCGTCAATTCACTTCGGACTCGTTTAATCAGCTCTACCCCATTTATTTTTGGCATCAACCAATCCGTCAACAAAGCGTCATATTTTTTTCCTTTAAGCTTTGTAAACGCCTCTTCCCCGTCAACGGCTTCATCTACTAAATAACAAGGTTCCATATCAAGGATCTGTTTTACCAGTCGTACATTTTGGGGTTGATCGTCTACAATCAAAACTCTTATTTTTTTCATTTAAATACCGGCTATTTAGTAGAATAAATTCTAGACTGGGGTATTCTGCATCAAAAGAAGGTATTTATACTAGCAAAAACTAATCTTTTGTTGTGGATACGGATTCCAATATTTTTAATACTTTTTTCATATCATATTTCTTCAAAAAATAATTTAAACGTTCGACTAACTGTTCTGAGACATTGTTCCTTCTCATTTCTTCAAATAATTCTTCCATTTTTGTTAGGTTATTAATACTTGCGGATTTCATCATCCTTTCATATAAATCTTCTGGCATGGAAAATTGAGTTTCGTCTAATCCTTCCAAATCTGAATTTTTATCCTCTGAAACGCCAACATCTTCATAAACAAATTCAACATTGAGCAATTCATTGAGGCAGTTGAATACTTCTTCCTCTTTAAAAGGTTTCGATATATATTCATGAAAGCCCATGCTTAAATAATTTTCTCTTTTACGGTCTAAGACAGAAGCGGTTATTGCCACTATCTTGACCCGGTCTCTTCCCAGCTCTTCTTGAATTATTTTGAGAGCTTCCTCGCCTCGCATAATTGGCATGCGCAAATCCATGAATACGATATCAGGATGGTCCTCTTTTGTTTTTTCCACTCCCTCTTTACCATTTGTGGCTTCGATTATTTCTAGACCTATTTCTGCGAGTAATTTCGAAAGCACGTCTCGATTTTCTTTGACGTCGTCCACAACCAATGCTTTGGCCCGGTAACCAGGGGCCAAATGAAAGAAGGAATCTTTTGTAGCATTATGGGAATTCACCTTATTTACCGACTGCGGAAGATGTAAGTCGAAATAAAAATGCGATCCCTCATTAACTTTTGACTCCAAAAATAAATCCGCCTCCATAAGTTCCAACTGCTTTTTAACAATAGCCAAACCCAATCCCGTGCCCCCTTTTTTGCCTCCTTCCTCGTCTTGTTGAAACGCTTCAAAAATTTTACTTTGCGCATTAACAGGAATGCCGGTTCCTGTATCGATGACGTTAAAACGATATAAATCTTTCTCTATAGTTGTTATAGTGAATTGGATTATTCCCGAATCGGTAAACTTGATAGCATTTCCCAGAAGGTTGACTAAAACCTGCCGCAACTTAGCCTCATCCCCCCGCACTATCTTTGGACTTGAAAATCCTCTCACCGTCCATTGCAATTCCTTTTGCTTACAACGAAGTTCAAACAAGTTTGAAAGACTGTCGATCAAAGCGCTAAGATCAAAATCCGACAATTTTATTTCCATTTTGCCAGATTCAATTTTGGATATATCCAAAACATCGTTGATCAACGTAAGTAAGTTTTTGCCACTGTTATCGATAGTTCTTATGGCATCTTTGGTATCGTCATCCAGATTTTTTCTCTTGAACAGTATCTGAGAATAACCAAGGATAGCGTTCATTGGGGTGCGGATCTCATGGCTCATATTGGCAAGAAACAAAGATTTCGCCCGATTTGCTTTTTCAGCTTCTTCTTTTGCGGCCAACGTTCTCTTTTCGGCTTGTTTTGTTTTCTCTATTTCATTTTCAAGTTTTCCATGCGCTAATTCGATTTGTTTTGCGCGTAGTTGTTCTTTTTGGGCAAAATAGGTAGCGAACGAAATTATTAACGCCATAAAAATCCCCAAAAAAAGCACCCCTTTAGAATTATAGTTTTGGTGTTTACTGTAAAACTTTGGATCAGGCCACACTTCCAGGCGCCAGTTCACGTCGTAAAAGTTTATAGTCATTTTGTGGAGAAAGAGATCGCGATCTGGCAAAGGAGTAGAGCTTTTTCGAAATATTTCCTCTTCATCGTTATAAATAACGATAGAAACACCATCAAGAAGTTCCTTAGTTAAAATAAAATTAAAGAATTTCTCTAATTGAAATACTCCGCCAATCAAACCCCCAAAATCATCCCCAAAAAAAATAGGGACATAGATTATAAACCCCTTACCTCCTTGGACCAGGTTGATGAGTGGGGTAATACCCAAAACTCTATTCTCTTTAACGCTTTGCAAAGTCCGACGTCTCTTTTCTTCAAATGAAAGATCCAAGTTCACTGCCTTCTCATTACCCTCCAAAGGAACAATCTTCCGGACATGAAATGTTGGATCCACCCACCCAATAGCCTGATAAACTGGATAATGAGTGATATGGAGGTTCATATCGTTCATCCATTCTTCTTCGCGCGGCTCGCCTTGAAATCCCCATCGCGACGTCATTCGTTTTAAAGCGAGTATCTGAGGCTCGATTTTAGACAAAACTTTACTCTTGATATTCTCGGTTCTCAAACGGAGGCTCTGGTTTAAATTGGCTTCTTCTTCTAAAATCAATCCTCTCCAAAGAAAGATGGTTAAAATGACGATCGCTAGACCAAAAAGAAAAGGCAACGCAAATAGTTTCTCCTTTATTTTTTTATCAAAATGGCGGGACTCGGTAAATATTGGGAGCGGTTCTTGGGACGTAACGGGTAATGATTCGCTATATTTTAGCGATGCCTTTTCCGCAAACAAAGAATTATAAGACGCTTCAATTTGTTTTTTATCATTCAGGTTCGCGGTAAAAAACAGCGTGAACAACGTGATGGAACCCAAAAATATTTGTAGCAATAAAAGAGATTCGTTGCCGCTTCGATTTGCGACAAAAGGGCCGTTTCCGCTAATCGTTTCCCAAGTGGCAATTAGAAACACTAAGCCTATCCCTACCATTGTCCCAGGTTCATCCAAACGGAAAGCAAACCAGATGAGGATGGGGAAGGTCAGGAAGACAAGAGGATGGGGAATATCGGTAAACCATTTTCCGAAAACGCCCTCGCATACGACAACTAAAAAAAATAGTAATAAAATGGCTTCTATAATTTGAACTGGTTTTAATCGGAAAGAAAAACGTTTAATCAAAACCAGGAGCATGGGGGCGAAAATCAAAACGCCAATGGTGTCGCCCAGCCACCAGGTGAACCAGTTTTCTAAGAATTTATCCCAGGATGCAATTTCTGCCAGACATAAACTGACAACACCCACACTGGCGCTAACCATACCATTTAACGCTGCCGCAAATATGGCGAACACTATTACCGTAAATACTCTCTCCAAAGGATTATGGGTTCCTGCCAATCGCTTGAAAGCGTAGGAGCCCAATAATGCTCCGGCGCTTGCTCCAAGACCAATGGAGAGTCCCATAGGGAAAAACGAGATAAAAGAAAAGTCTGGGTTATTCTGGAAAGATATCCAGAAAATCATGAAAAACGACCCTAGGAAAATACCGGGCCATAGGGAATATCCTCGCCATAGGATGGCGAAAAGCGCTATACCCGCAGCGGGAAAAACGGCAGTTGCATAACCAGGAGGCAGCGCCAGCTTTGTTCCCAAAATACCGACACAAAAATAACTCACACCCAAATAGAGGCATTCTAAAACAGGTGGTCGAAATTTATTTGGCGTTTTTATTACCATACCAAAACCCCTTATATCGACACATAGACCAGTAACATTCTTATGGGTTTTTCAGCTTTTTTCTCAAGCGCTCAGTAAATGACACTATCTCTCAAATTATAATTTTTCGTTTTGGAATTGGTTTTTATTTATTATATATTAACATACAATCAAAGGACAAAAGAGTCTAGTTAAATCTGCGAAATTCAAATATTTTCACCCATATTTTGGCCTCGAAAAAAATTTTGTACACATTATAAATGTGAGAGTATCGTAAGAAAACTTGGCGGGAGGAAAATCAGTTTTGCGGTATGAAGGAATTGAGTATTTATTCTAGTAAAAACTATTCTTCTTCGCGCACGGAAAATAAAGTTAAGGAAAAAGGAAAATATAAAAAAAGAGGATGGACCGTTAATTAGCTTCTATACTATTAAGAAAATTTAAAATACCTATCAGGTCGTAAACTTTAACAAACTCCTCTAAGTATTTTTTTAATTTTCGTCCGTCTTCGTTCATACTTTCAATTTTGGCCAGTTCCTTGGTCAAGTTAGTAACGTTACCAGAATCGGCCGCCTCCTTTAAAGCTTTCAACGAAGAACTTGGAAGATTGAATTTGGCGTCGTTTTCTATTAACCCTGACAATTTATTTGAAGTTGGAGTCTTCTCCTCCACATAATCAAATTCTGCGTCTAAATGTTTCTTCAACAAAGAAATTAAAACTTCAAATCGAATGGGTTTTAAGATCACTTCATCAAACCCTATTTTCATAAACTCGTCCACCTCATGATTTAAAACAGAAGCGGTCATCGCAATGAATTTAAAAGTTTTCTTTTTAAATTTTTTCTTAATATTTTTAAAAATTTCGATTTCATTGGTTATTGGAATCTTTATATCGAAGAAAACAAAATCTGGCTTATAACTTTCAATCCCATCAAGCGTTTGAGAATAGTCTGCCACCGACAACACCTTCACTCCAATGGAGCTTAATGCCTTGGAAAGAACGTCGCGGTTAACCGCTTTGTTGTCTACTATCAACGCTTTAACTTTTAATTTCTTATTCAATCTTTTGATTGAAAGGTCTTCCCGGTTTTGTTTTGAGTCCCTTTTCGGCGCCTCAGATAAAGGGACCGTCAAAATAAATTTGGAACCCTTTCCCAATTCAGATTCTACCTTTAAATCTCCCCCTAATAACCGAGCCTGCTTTTGAGAAATGGACAAACCCAAACCAGTTCCAGACTTTTTGATTCCTTCAGCGGCTTGTCGAAAGGGATCAAATATACTTTTATGATCTTTTTTTGGAATTCCGGGTCCTGAGTCTATTATTTCAAAACGAAACAAATTGGTTTTAGAAACGCTGGTTTTTAAAGAAACAAATCCATCGTCCGTAAATTTGACGGCATTACTCATTAGATTGATTAATATCTGCCGCAACTTAGTTTCATCCGATCTAATGGAATATTTTTTTTCCAAGTTATCGACAAACAATAATAAGTTTTTATTTTCGCATCTTGGAGCAAAAATAATCGCTATGCTTTTTAAGAGTTCATTGAGTTCAAAGTTTGAGGCGTGAATCTCCATTAAATTCGCCTCGATTTTGGACATATCCAAAACTTCGTCAATGAGTTCTAAAAGATGGTTCCCGCTGGTTGAAATTCCCTGAACGCTATCTTTATCTTCAGGCTCTAAATAATTTTTCTTTAAAAGGACTTGTGAGTACCCAAGAACGGCGTTCAATGGAGTTCGAATTTCGTGACTCATTCTTGATAAAAATTCCGATTTCGCATTGTTGGCAGAGTCGGCCTCTGCCTTAGATTTTTTTAATTCGCGATTGGTTTTTTCTAAATCTTTTGTTCGTTTTTTAACTAATTGTTCGAGGCGGATTTTATTATTTTTTAATTCCTCTTCGGCCTTTTTCCTTTCCGTAATATCTTTAGCGATTAATTGATTACCGCTAAAAACTTTATTAACTTTTTTTGTTTTCTTATTCTCCTTAGATTCATCCCAAGTCGCCGAAGAGCTGATTAAAAAATATAATTTTTTATTCTTTTTGGATAAGGCGCTTTTAGGGTTCACTTTTAACCACACTTCTCGAGCTTTTCCTTTTCGAATTCCAATTCGTTTAAACAACAAATCCTTCAAAATTGTTTTTTCGTCTTCGTCTTCAATATAATCTTTTAACCGCCGCCCTAACATTTGCTGAGATTTATATCCAAGAGCGCTAACGGAAGAATTGGCATAAACGATCAATCCTTCTGGCGACACTCTTAAAATAATGTCGGAAACGGATTGGACAATTTTTTCGTAATTCTGTTGAGTTTGGCGAAGTTCTTTATATCCCTTATCCAATTTTTCCAAATCCCACCCGCTTCGCTTTGAAAGAACTTTCATGATCTCCATCATCACTTTAGGGTGGGGAGAAACGTAACAATCGAAACAATCTTTACTAATTCGTAACAAAGTAGAGACCGAAACCGCCTTAACGCTTGCGGAGCGGGGTTGCGAACTGATTAAAGACAGTTCGCCAATCAACTCGAATGGAGTTCGAAACGCAATATGCTTATTGCTGGTATAGATTTCAAGTTTTCCCTGAAGGAGCACATACATAACGTCCCCTGGATCGCCTTCTTGAAATAAAACGCCATTCTTTGAAAGTTTTACAATTTGGGAATTTTTACAGAGAGCGCTTAAAGCGGATTTGGATAGCAACCCGAATATAGAACTTTTTTTTAATTTTTTAACGGCGGAGTCAATATCCATAGGTTTAAATAAAATCTGGGAGTTTTAGAAGCTAGCTGCATTATAGCTCAACTCGTTAGTCTTTGACTAAGATCTTAAGATTTTATGAGATATCAATGCATAAAAAATTGTCACCATATTGGCACACAAATAAACGGACCGCTCATGTTATTCTCAGTTCGCTCAAGCCTGTGTAAAGTCATTTGAAAGGCGTAAAACACTCCTCACACAGTTAATTCATTACGCCTCGGCAATAATTAAAATTACTCAAAATTATAGTTGGACTCCGTGGGCCTCAATTAAGTTTGAATAAATAAATTTAAATTCAGAATCCCGAAACTCCAATCAATTAGCAAACCCATTCGTTTTTACTTTTATAGGCAACGACAAAATCAAAATGAACTCATTAAAACCAAACAAAATTTTCAGAAATTTTCGTTGGAACGTCGCCGCTCTTTGTGGGGTGTTTTTGTTTTTTTCCGGAGTAAGCTCCGCCCTTGGGGAAATCGTCGCAATCACTCATAAGAAAAACTCTCTATCTTCTTTGACCGTTTTAGATCTCAAAAAGATGTATCAAGGGGAAAAACTGCAATGGGATAATGGGGAGGCAGTTAAATTATTTTTACCGCGATCGAACTGCGAAGAAATGGAATTTGTTATTAAAAAAATTTTTAGATTCAAATCCCAGGTACAAATTGCAAAATATTATATTAAAGCCACTCTTCAAAGAAAGTGGGCTAAACTTCCAGAAACTGCAAACGGAACGACTGACTCTATAAGTAAAGTCGCGCACAATGCAGGTGGAATAGCGTTCATTGATTTAAGTAAAGTGAAGAATAACGAAAATATTAAATTAATTAATGTCGTCTCCATCGAAGGGCTATAAACTCCACTCGTTATCTGTTGGACAATTATCTATCTTCTTGGCGAAAAAAATAACCCACCGACCCTCTTCATCAATTAAATTTTTAGTTCAAAATTATCCATCAACCATTGGGCTGGCGGGTTTGCAATTTTGCGTACGCTAGAAATAATCCAAAAGTCCTCCTTTATATCCGGAAGAGGCCCTAAATTAATCAACTTTTTTTCTTTGACTAATTCAAGCCCGGCAAACTCCGGTAACGGCACTAACCCTAACCCCTCAATACCCAAAATCTTTTGAACGCTCGTGTCTTGGGTTTCAATAGTTCGGTCAATTGTAATATTGTTAATCCTAAAATAATGATCCAAGTCGTGACGTAGCTTGCTGTGCAATGTGGGCAGGATGAATGGCTGAGATTGCAACGCCTTTGGAAAATTGCCTTTTAAATGACGAAAGCGCTTGGTTCCAAAAATGGCGATGGGAGCGCTCACCAATAGCTTGGAAGTGAAGTTTCCTTCATCTCCTATATGAGGAGGAAAGTTGGAAAGAACCAAATCAATTCGATTCGCAGTGAGTTCTCTAAACAAATAATCCGCCGTCCCCTCTAAAACGGTTATCGTGCATTTTTCTCCATCTTGCGCAAAATTAACCAATTGTTGAATCAGTCTTTTAGGCAAGCTCTCTAAGGCGCCAATTTGCACATGCGAACGCTTGGAAAATTTTTTACTTTCTATAACCTCTAGCAACTCGTCGCCAAGGGAAAAAATTTGATTGGCATATTCCAGAGCGACCTGCCCCGCTTCCGTAATGAAAAGTTTTTTGTTTTTACGCTCAAATAACTGCGTATCCAAAATTTCTTCCAAGGACTTTAATTGAGCGCTCAAAGTCGGCTGACCTAATCTTAGTTTTTTAGACGCTTCGGCAATACTTCCTTCATTAGCTATCGCTTGAAAATAATAAAGGTGATGATAATTTAGTAATCGCATAAAGGTCCTCTCTTTATTTTTTTCAAGTAAAACACAATTATTTACAAATAATTCGCTATAAGCGAATTAATATATTAAATTAAATCATTATATTCTAATTATTTACAACACTATAATATAGACATATAACATACAAAGTTCCTTTAATCTCCCCCCTCCTTTCTTATGACGCAAATAATCCGCACAAAACATAATTCGCTAAAAACAAATAATATCACAAAATTTTTCTAATTTATAAAATTATTACTCTATAGGACAATAATTAGTAGTAGAAAGTACTATTCGAAATTAATCAAAGCATTTACCTAGGAATAAAATATTTTAAGCTGGGAATGTCGAGCCAAGATACCTTTGGCCTAGCAAGAAGAAAACTAACTATCCGGCTCAAAATATTGTTTTAGCTTTACTCCTCCAAGAAAGCCTGTTGTCCCTACTTAGGACACAGGCTTTTTCTTTTTCATTCTCGAAATAATTGTCTAATTTTAAGTGGGGGGGAGTGGATGGTATATCGGCAATGAAAGAGCTAAAAACGTTTAAAGAAACCTGCAAAACTCCTGTCATCGCCATTAGCGCCAACGCTTTAGAATCTGATATTAAAAAAGCTCTACTCGAAGGGTTTGTAGACTATATTACGAAACCACTTGATGTTGAATTGTCTTTTCGATTTCTATTGGAGCCAGTCGGATCTCCAACGCCGATTAGAAGCTTTTCGTTTTTTTTTGGCTTCTTTAATCTTCAGTTTTTTCTTGAGGGAAGGTTTCATATAAAAACGTCTACGTTTAAGTTCTCTAAATAAACCTTCCTTGATGATTTGGCGTTTTAAAAGTTTTAACGCAAGGTCAATCTTATTTTGATAAACAAGTACTTGCAAGATAAGACCTCCAGGTTTTAAGGTAATGAAACTTCGACTTTTTCCTCGTCTTCAGAAGATTTTGCTGGCGGTCTTCCCGGCTTCTTTTTGTTTTTCATAAAAAGGTAGGGGGATTCCAATTGCTCTTTTGACCGGATATTTAACTTTTCTTCTGAGATAACTTCTTTCAAAACTCCGGAACTATCGTAAACCTTAACTTCGTGCATAAAATTTCCTCGATTTAATGAATGTTGCCCCTTGGGTAATGGGCAAAAAAAAAGCCACTCCAAAAAGGAGTAGCGAATATATAGAGCCCTTTACGACTTTTCAGATCTTGCCTCGATAGATTTCAAGGAAAGACATCAATAGGCTACCATTGCCGGTTAAAATTACAAGAAGTTTAAAATTATAATTTTTTAATCTTTCTATTTGGATAAACTATTACAAAATAGAGAAATCAACTATTTATTTAGCTTTCGCTATTTTTTAATTCTCAATCGCCATCGGTATTTTGATAAAAAAATTGGCTCCTTCGCCTAAGGCGCTTTTAACTCCCAAAGTTCCGTTATGAGCGTCTACCATTTTTTTCGCAATTGCTAATCCCAATCCTGTACTGGACTCCCCTCCTGTAGGCTTAGCGCTTAATTTCTGAAAGTGTTGAAACATCTTGCTTTGATCTTCTTGGGAAATACCCGGACCTTCATCGCGGATATTCACGGTGCAAAGATTTTCTTCTTTCTCCAAAGTAATATGAATCCGCTTTCCAACAGGAGAAAACTTGATGGCGTTGGTAATCAAGTTATCCAACACCTGGCCAATCCGATTAGGGTCGAACTGAAATTCTGGAATATCTTCTAAATTGGATTTAAGGATAATATTTTTTTTCCCAGCGGGAGCTTCATAAAGCCTAATTCGCGTCTCAACCAAACGTTTTAAAGAACTATTTATATATTTGAGTTGTAGTTTGCCACTCTCAATCACCGAAACATTGAGAAGCTCGTTCACTAGATTCAACATTTGTTTGCTCACTGAACAAATGGTATCAAGATATTCGTCCCGCTCTTCTTTAGACAAATCATCAATATCTTCCTTGAGCATTTCTGAAAACCCCATAATAGACGACAGCGGATTGCGCAAATCATGCGAGGCCATTCCAAGGAATTGGTTTTTTATATCGTTCAATTCTTCTAATTCTAAATTTTTTTGTTTAAGATTTTTTTTAAACCTTTCCAAGTTGATATGGGTTTCGATCCGAGCATTGACTTCATCGTGGTTAAATGGCTTTGTGATATAATCCACTCCTCCAACTTCAAAGCCTTTGACGATATCTTCTGTTTGATTATTAGCGGTTAAAAAAATGACGGGAATATCTCGTGTCAATTCGTCGGCTTTTATTCTTCGACAAGTTTCGTAACCGTCTATCCCTGGCATCATGATATCCAATAATATGAGATGGGGTAATTCCGATTTGCTCAAAATTATTAAAGCGGTCTCTCCATTGGGAGCGACTTGAATCATATAACCTTTGGGTTCCAGCGCCTTACTAAGAACACCGAGGTTTACAGGATTATCGTCCACAATTAAAATTCTAGTTTCTATATTATTGTTTTCACTCATGAGTTATTTTTTTAAAATTTATCCATTTTTTTTGAGAACGTTTTTGCAAGATAATAATAACACTGAACTATTGAAATGCCCGACCTCTTTATAAAGATAGAATATCCGCCACAAAATATCAATTTAGACTTTCCCAACTTACAAGAGTCAGACGATGGCTAGAAGAATAAAAAGGAAGTTATTTTTCTTTGAAGAATCGTTTCATACGTTCTTTGAAGTCCGTTTTCATGCAACCTTGAGTTTCCATACTCGGAGCATCTTTTTCTAAAATTTGAGTCAGGTACCTGAGGGTTTTCAATTGGATTTTATATTCCCGGCAATGCTCACAGAGCGCTAAATGAAATCCTACCTTCAACCATTTCAAAGCAGAAACCGATCGATCCATATTTTCTGATATGTTCTTGGATGTGTCGATGCATTTAGATCTCATCAATTCGAGAGTGAGGTCTCGTAATTTTTTTTTCGTTTCTCGCATCTTTTTAGCCACCTTAAAGTAGCTTCGCTGTACATTTACCAAACTATCCGCTAAGAAAGAGGCCAACCACTGGAGGTTAACCTCTTCTTATACAAAGCGGTTCTAGCGAAGATCAAAACTGCTATTTATGAATGGAATTTTTTTAATTTTTAAAATTCCATTTTTAGCAATAATTGATCCTTTCGATTGAAAGGGCGTTAATTCATTTATTTTTGCTCTACAACCTGGCCTCGCATGGACCCAATAATTCCAAGAAGCTCTTCTTTTTCAGCGGCTGGAACTTTGAATTTATCGAGTGTTGCCACTAAGTGCCCTGCAACCACATCGAAATTGTCGTTACCGACTCCCATACCTTGATGCGCAGTTGTCATAGCCCGTCCCAAATAACTACAGGGTCCACCGGTGGCAGAACAAACAAGCGAGGTATTTAACTCCTTAAACCTATCGCGCGTGTCCGTACTCAAAGCGCCAAAAAAAGGAGCCAACTTCTTGTCCGAAAAAAGACGCTCGGCAAATTCATTAACCACAGCGCTAATAGCGTCATAGCCACCTAGGCGTTTGTATAAACTATCCTCTTCGGCAGCGCTCTTTACCGGGACGCTAAATACTGAAATGCACACCATCAATATTATGGCGAGACCTGTCGCCAGACTGTTCGCATACCTATACATAAAATTCTCCTTGTTAGATTTATATTCAAACACTCTAGGCATTAGTGTGGCGTTATCTCGTTTTCTTACAGATTTAATTTATTTCCTCTGGGAATGACTTTTAAGACACTTGAATCGATGGGATCGAATGAGGGGTGAAAGTTTGCGCTTGGTAGCTGGAAGGAATTTTAGATCTGTTATTTATTTTTGAGGAGTTGTTTCATACGTTCTTTGGATTCCGTCTTCATGCGCCCCTGGGTTTCCATATTCGGAGCTTCTTTTTCTAAAGTTTGAGTCAAATGCCTGAGGGTTTTCAATTGAGTTTTATATTCTCGACAATGTTCGCAAAGAGCTAAATGAAATCCTATTTTTAACCACGTCGAAGCAGAAATAGACCGGTCCATATTTTCCGATATTCGTTTGGACGTATCGGTGCAGTTCGACTTCATCAAATCAAGAATAGAGTCAAATAATTTTCTCTTTAAGGAATTAGGCATTGGGTTTTCTTTCTAACAAATGCTCTTCCAAACATTTTTTGAGTTGATTCCGAGTTCGGTGCAGCATGACGAAAAAATTGTTCGAGGAAATACCTAATTCAGAACAAATCTTTTCAGAATCCATTCGCTCTATTTCCCGGAGGACAAAAAGCTTACGAAACTTATCCGAAAGTTTGTCCATACAACTTGAAAGTATCTGAAGAATCTGCTTATCCTCGACCGACTTTTCTGGATTAACCCCCCAATTGAAGGGAAGCGCCAACCAATGCCCTTTCCCATCAAAATCTGACTCGCAGGGATCTTGGTCATCATCAACGCTCAAATCGTACGTTTGATTTTTCTTAATCTCTCGATAATGGTCAAGAATTTTAAATTTTAAAATTCCAAATAGCCATGTTTTTTCAGATGATCGACCGGCAAACGTCTCTTTCGACTTGAGAGCGGCTAGAAACGTATTTTGAACTATTTCTTCGGCGTGTTCTTCGTCTTTAACGCGGAGCAAAGTATACCGGAACATAGAATCGCCGTATTTATCCACCCATTGATCGCTATCAATTTGCTCCTCGCTCATAATAACTACTTCCTTGAAATGTTAACGAAATCTTATTGTGGCAAAGATATATATTGTAATAAAAAAGGTATTACCAGAGTTCGTAAAGAAAGACTGCCAACTGGATCTATCTTGCAATGGATACTATCACAAGGTCAAGGAAGGCTGCCAATAGGTTTTTATATTTAGCGAAAACAATTTACTTCATTGGAATCCTACAGGTGGGTTTTATTCTTTCGTGGCTTGTCGTGCCATTTAAAAATGATACTTCACCAGCTGCGCCGGACACGTTGCCAGCCTCCAAAGCAAGTGGCTAATTATTTCACTCTGGACGAGTGAAGAAAATGGCTAATCCAGGTCTTCTAAAATTTTATCAACTTCATCCAAGAAGTTCGAGATGCTAATGGGTTTGGTGATGTAGGAATGAAAACCTAGTTTTAGCGCTTCGTTGATCTCGTTCTTCATTGCATTAGCGCTAACGGCGAGCACTGGGATGTGTTTGGTTCTTTCATCGCTTTTTAGTCGTTTAATGATCTCCTTGCCATCCATTCCTGGCAAATTGATATCCAACAAAATCAAATCTGGAATACTTTCAAAGATTAACTCTAAACCGGTGTCTCCTCTTTCCGAATACAAGAGCTCAATTTGAGGTCGAAAATCTAAACTTTTTTTGACCAAATCGATATTGATTTGATTGTCTTCTATATAAATGACAAGGTATTTTTTTTCGTCCTTAACCGTTTCTTCAACTTGGGAAACGTCTTTTATCGGAGCTTCATTGTCGGCTGGTTTTTGTCCTTCCGGCAAGTTAATAGTAAAACAACTGCCCTTGTCTTGGACGTATTCATATTCAAGGGATCCTCCCATTAACTCGGTTAATCTTTTGGTTATGGTAAGACCCAAACCGGTGCCTTCAACGGTACTGGCGTCTAGCCCTAATCGATCAAAGGGCACAAACATAGACTTTTGTTTTTCGGGAGAAATTCCAAGGCCGGTATCCCACACCTTAATGCAAATTTGACCGCTGGGCTTTCTTTCCGCTTCCACAGTTATCGAACCGTTTTCCAAATTATATTTTACGGCGTTGGATAAAAGGTTGAGTAAAATTTGCTTAAACCGAGTGGCGTCGGCAAACACATAATTTTCAGAATCTTGCGAAAACTTTTTTATGATATTAATGTTACGCTCGTCCGCTCTGCCTTTAATCAATAAAATTGCGTCGTTTATATTGAAGTTTACGCCAACGTTTTCCAATGACAATTCGAGTTTATTGGCCTCAATCTTGGATAAGTCGAGCACTTGATTGATGAGCGCCAGTAAATGGTTGCCGGCCACTATAATTTCGTCAACATTTTCCTTTTGCCAAGGCGTTAATGAGTCTTTTTTACTCATTTGCAATAATTGCCCAAACCCTAAAATGGCATTCATTGGGGTCCGCAGCTCATGGCTCATTTGAGATAGGAAATCGGATTTAACTGAATTGGCTTTTTCAGCCGTGTTTTTGGCCTCCACCAGCTCTTCTTCGGCTTTTTTCCTTTCGGTGATATCGATTGAATAAACGTTTAGGTAATCTTTCTCTTTTACATAAATGAATTGAAGCGCTATCACCCTGCCCTGCTTTTCCAACTCCATCTCTTCATGGGCCTTTTTTGCAAAAACGTTTTCGCCGACTTTTCGCAACGTTTCGGGAATCAATTCGCCAACAACACAGTTCCATTCGCTAAGGACATCCAGCGCCGATTGATTGGCGTAAAGCAATTTCATGTCACGATCAATGCGCAATACAGGATCGGGACTTTCGGATGGGAATGTCGATAAGTCGTTAATCTCATCACTTTGCGATTTCACTTGGTCGTTTAATTGCGTATTCTTTTGATGGATCAACAGATAAAGCTCGGCGCTTTCCACCATATCCGCCGCGTTCTGGATGAGAACGGAAGCTAGCTTTAGCTTTTCTTTAAAACAAAAAGTATTGTCGCCTCCTAAAATCCCAGCAAACATTCCGCGCACTCTGGATTTAGTCGCCAATACATGTAAGATTAGCTCCTTACCGGTAGATTTATCTTTCACGATTACAGGTTCGGTATGAGCTAATGCCCAGGCAAATTTTCCTTCTTCGGCTGCGAAATCGACAAATTCGTCAATTTGATCTTTATGGGAGGTGGGCTCACAAAAAGTAACGATAAAATCGTTATCCTCTTCGTCAACCGTATAAAAAGCTAACGCGTCAAAGTTTAGGATTTGGGTTAGGCTTTTTTGGGTCTTATCAAATATATAGTTTAAATCGTGGGTTTGATCTTTGTTTCCATGAAACCCGGTAAAGGAAGTCAAAAGATCGATCGAAAACGTTTGTAACTTACAAACTTCTTCCAGAAATCGAATGCGATGGATCGCTTTATTTTTTTCTTCGGGTTTATCGTTCATCACTAGCCCATAAAAACGTCGACGGTTTCGGAGAATTGAGAATTCACTTGCTGAAAAATAGCGGGCAATAGATCCATTGGCAATCCTAAAAGTTCCCAGGTTTTCGGTTCTATTTTTGGAATAAACTTTTCGCCGCTATTGCCAAGCCCAAGGATTTTAGCAATGACGCTTCCAAGATGAATAATAGCCGTCTCATCTGGAAAAGTTTTGGCTTCTAAAGGATTGAGATGAAACTTCACCGCTTCGATTTGCGATTCTGATAAGTTCCAGGCTTTTAAAAATTTGGCGCCAAGGTAGGCATGGTCCCATCCAAATTGTTTTTTTTCAATATCGCAGAGTAATTCTTTTTCCTCGCCGTAAGATTCTAATATTTTTTCCACTTCATTTTCAAAATTGGCAAAAATAATGAGCCGGCCCACTTCGTGTAACATTCCCGCAATGTAAAGTCTTTCGGGATTTTCCATACGTTTGTATACGGCAATAATCCGACAAGCGATTCCTGCGGCAATGCTATGCTTCCAAAAAGATTCCATCGAAATGGAACTTTGATTCATCCCTTTAAACGCGTCGATAACATAAGTGCCCAGGGCTAAATCTCTCAGCTGATCGGAACCGATTACCGAAACGGCGTGAGTGATGGTGTCTACCTTTTCCGTAAACCCAAAAAAACTACTGTTCGCAATCTTCAGTAATCGAGCCGTTAAGCTAACGTCTTGACTGATAACTTCAGCCACATCCTGAAAAGTAGTCTCAGGATCGTTAACCACTTGGTTGATCTTATGAAAAATGGTCGGTAGCGAAAAAAGCTTGGTTGAATCGCTAACGATGCTTTCTATATCAAACGACATCAAAGTCCTCTACATCGGGAGCGTTTTTAACGTTATAACAGACGGCAATTCGAAATAGTTCGCGCATAAAAGGCTGTTCGGTATCGTTAAATTTAAACAAATCCAAACATCGTTCCTCCGCCTCTTGGATCGTCGCTTCTGGAATCACAATAGGAAACGAATATTTATTTTCTCTTCTTCGTTTTTCTGGGGAGTCGTCGTCGGCTGACTGCCTATCGTCTTTAATAAAAACTTGGCTGATGCCCCATTTTTTAAAAATTTTGGCGTGTTTTAATAAAACTTCCTGATCGGCGGGTAACAAAACGCGACCGTTGAGATCTTTCACGTCTTTGGCCAAAATCATTCCGGGCCGAATATTTTTGACGCTTAACTTGACCATAGGATAACTCTATATGTATAAGTTTGTTTCGTTAAACTATATTATATACATACAGCGCTAATTTACTAATGTAAAATCGCGTAACTCCTGAAAAAATCAGCTTTTTCCTAATCTTAAAATTACACTGAAATCAATTCATCAAGTACCGCACATCTATTATAAAAACAACTTCAGTCGGTCAAAATAGTTGAATTTTGCAAAGTTATCAGCTTACTCAAGCGCTTATTCATAATTATTTAAAAGATGAGACCACCATTAAAAAATTCAACTTAAATCATAAAAGGTGGTTTTAATATTTTTTATTAAATGTATTAAAAAATTTTCCTGATCGACTAAGGCAAGAACTTCCATTTAAGTTATTTTATTTGGACGCGAAATTGGCTTTTTTAATAGTATTATTTACAAAATTGAGCTACAATATTTTTGGGGTACAGTATAAATGGCCAAAAACCAGGAAAAATGCCTTTAAAAATAAATAACTTAATTTGTGAAAATTTTGAAAGCGGTCATTTTTCATCATCCCCTTAAGTTAATTATTGGAGGAGGTCTGGAAATATCATTTGTGTAGAAACTTTTTTAGAAGAACTATTAAAAGCAGTTTGTTTGTACCACCCGTTCTTTGGTGGTTCCTCCTAAAAGATCTCGCTAGAAAATTTTTAAGACCTAATCAATTTAAAATCGGGAGAATTGTACTTAGTTAATTTAGATGGATTTTCCCAAAGTATTTTTAGGAGTATTTAGATGTTAGAAGGAAAAGTTAAGTGGTTTAATGATAGTAAAGGTTATGGTTTTATCGAATCTAGCGAAGGCGAAGATTGTTTTGTTCATTTTTCAGCGATCCAGGGAGATGGCTTCAAAACTTTGAAAGAAGGTCAAGCTGTAAAATTTGAAAGAACTATTGGGCAAAAAGGTCCTCAGGCTTCAAACGTAACAGTCCTATAATAAAAATCAACCAAAGCGGCGAGCTCCACACTCGCTGCTTTGGTTGAGTATACTTCCTTCAGTAGCGCCACTTTTTATCCTTATTTTTATACCCCCAAGCATTTTGTCTTATTTTTAAGACAATGCCCTCGCCCAACTTCAAAGTTTTAGAGCTTCTCTATTTTTACTCTTCCAAACGTTCAAACTCGTTAAATTTATAACTGCTCGGCCATAGTATATAATTAACGATTCATTTGCCTCGTTATATAATTGCAGGCGTTTTTTCAACATCCATTCGACCTTTGAATATCGCTATGAAAAAAGAAACTTTAAAGGAATGCCGCCTGCATTTCGCAAAAACCGCCAACCAACAAGTCTGGAAACTATTAGATAAACGCGGCCGTAGCAAAGAAGAAAACGAACTCATGATCCACTCCGCTCACGCCTCCTGTTACCATTGGTTGGAAGTCGGAACTAGAATCCATAACCAGCGCAGTCATTGGTTGCTTTCCAGAGTTTATACGGTAACCAAAGACGGACCCAACGCATTAAAACACGCGAAAAAGTGTTTGGAATTAACTCAAAAATATCCAAAAGAAATGAAAGACTTCGATGTCGCTTATGCATACGAAGCTGTGGCGCGGGCAAATTTTTTAAATAGGCAATCGGTTTATGGGAAAAAATATTTGGCTATCGCGCAACAGAAGGGAGATAAAATAAAAAACCCAGAAGATAAAGCTTTATTCTTAAAAGACCTTAATTTTAAAAATTAAACCGAAACGCTTCAAAACGATTTAATCGTATAACTTTCCAGATCGTCTTTAATACGTTCCAACATTCCTTGCAATCCCCTGGCGTCCTTACTGTCTTTACTAATATCGGTGATTTTTTCATTGGATCTTCCGGGGTTAGAAATTCGATACACAGACGCCATTATACGCATACCAAATGCCGTTTTAGCGAGTTTAAATCGAACCCTGCCTTCCTGTGCGCCTCCCCTTGTTTTAGTGCGTTTTGCAAATTCAACGATAGGCGCCTTAACGAGTTTTACTTCGTAACCTTTCCTTCTCATTGCCATGACAAGATTCTCAAGCAAACTTGCTTTAGAGCCCTTGCGAATCGTCACCTCGGGTCTTCCGCTATTAGTATCAACATATTCTACTTTTTTTAAGCATCCGAAAAACAAAACTAACAATAGAACAAAAACTAAACCACGAATCGCTCGGAACATTGACGGGTTCTCCTTTATCGCTAATCTTGATTTCATTCTAACCCAAAAGTTTAAAGATTTATAACTTGAATGGTAATTACATTTAATAGAAAATCATAAATGCGAAAACAACTTTAAACATGACGACATTTTTTACAAGAAGCCTCCAGGCAAACCGGAGTAAAAACATAAAATGATGGGAGACGAAGACGTTTTTGATAAATACGGCGACACGCCATTGCATTTTTCACACTACTACAATTTTTTGTTCATTTTTAAAAGCGAAGTTCTTGAAAATGGCGATCAAATATTTCTACAACTGGGCGGCAATATGGAAAAGGTTTCGGCGATGGTGGTGGATGTCAACGATCCCATGACCTTAGATGAAAATGGAGAGGACGAAGTCGCTTTTATCAAGAATCAGGCGAAAGAAGTTATCTGGAAACAAGAACCTGAAGAGGAAGAATCTATTTAATTGCAGTACCCACAGCTACAAGCCAAAAGTCCATTGAACCGCAAAGACGCTGAGAGCGCAGAGAAAGACGGATAAAAGGATTTCGCCTTACAGGACGAAATTTATTGAATCGAGGCGAGATCCTTCCTCGGCCTTAACAGGCCTCATCAGGATGACAGCGCTGTAAGTATTCTATAAATCATATCTACTTTTTATTTAAGGTATATCCTAGAACCATAAGACCAAATAAAACCTAATCTAAATCCATCCCCACGACTTGTCATCCTGCTATGAAACAGACGCAGTCAAGTTGATTTTTTAAAAGATTTAAAATCTGTAGTTTTCTTTACAAAGTTTTTTATGTCGTATCCATAATTATTTTGAGTGGGCGATGAAAAAACTTTCAGGTTGCTTCGACGGTGAATCAAACTGCTATGCGTGGGTTTTTAACCACAAGATTATGTGTTCGTCCGGAGCTTCCTCGATCTGAGCGCGTGAGTCGAAATCACAAGAATGACCCGAGGATTCTCCCTCGT
>Ga0209992_10000155_pt1 | contig 95380 bp, 72 predicted proteins | sample 2SBtaG_2_FD_182564 | JGI IMG/M metagenome (GOLD analysis project Ga0209992, IMG submission 182564) | Deep subsurface microbial communities from Kolumbo volcano to uncover new lineages of life (NeLLi) - 2SBTROV12_ACTIVE470 metaG (SPAdes)... | ecosystem: Environmental > Aquatic > Marine >... | reverse complement strand
TGCTACGATTTCTTTTATTTTTTTCCTCCAAATGGTTGTTGTTCCAGCATTCGCAATCGAATGGGATCAAATCCCTGGGGCTGCAACGGATATCGGAGTTGGATCCGATGGATCCGCTTGGATTATTGGTACAAAAAAAATATCAGGCGGATACGCGATTTATAGATGGACTGGCGATGCTTGGGAGCAAAAGCCCGGAGGGGCAGTGAGTGTAGGGGTTGGGTCAGCTGAGCATGTGTGGGTCATCAACAAACAACAACAAATTTATCGCTGGTCCGGTAATGATTGGCAACAAATTCCGGGAACTGCTAGAGACATTGGTGTTGGGTCAGATGGATCGGTTTGGGTCGTCAGTACAGATAAAACATTGGATGGGTACGATATTTATCGATGGACTGGGTCGGCATGGGCGAAAACCCGTGGAGGGGGTGTAGGTATTGGTGTTGGATCGGCCGATAATGCTTGGGTGATTAATGGCAAAGACGAAATATATCATTGGGTTGGCCAAAACTGGTATCGAATGCCAGGAAGCGCCAAAGATATTGGTGTGGGATCAGACGGGTCTATTTGGATTGTTGGTGCGAATCTGGATGGCAATGGTATGGACTACAAAGTTCTTTCTTGGACAAAAAATGGTTGGGAAGAGCAGTCAAAACTGGGAACCAAAATCTCGGTTGGGAATACCAGTGAGATTTGGTCTATAGATGCAAATAATCGAATTTGGAAATTAAAATGATCGGTTCTGGTTGAATTATGATCGAGGATTTCATATCCTGGTAAATTGAAATTTGCATTGGTTTTTTCTCTGATTACCACCCAGGTGTGTTTGAGTTTTGAATATCGCCTATTGGGTCGTTGGTTGGAAGCGAACCGTCGTTTCGGGGCAAGCTCAATCAATCTCGGAATACTGGGAAAACGATAAATATCCTTTGCAGTTTTGTTCTCGGGCAAACCGCCAATGGATGGGTTAGTTTCCAGAATTCCTTCGAATGAAACTCGTCGTTTATTTTTCCGCGTGGGTTGTTCGGCTTGTTGCGTGACGCGCTATTGTGTCAAATTCTGTGTAAAAAGGAACTTGTTCGAATGTTCGGGGCGTCTGGAAATAAGTTGGACAATGTCTCGTATAGATTCAGGCCTGACTAGTCGATCTGAATGAACAAAACGATTGGTCTCGTGAGACTGCATTAAGGTTTTGTGGATGAAGGTTGGTCAATTAGGGCCTGACGATGGCGTGAGGTGTTCAAGTTATTTCTGGACCACTCGTTTATAAAGTGTTGACCAAAAAATAATGAATCTCGGGGAATCCCTAGGGTAAAGTTCTGAGTATTCAATAAATCGATAACAGGGGAGAAAATAGAATGAAGATTGGAGTACCCAAAGAAATCCATGAGGGAGAGCGGCGTGTAGCTACGACGCCCGAAGTGGCGGAGCGCCTTAAGAAGTTAGGATTTAGCGTCTGCATTGAAGCTGGTGCGGGTCAGTCCGCAAATTATTTAGACGACGCTTATCGTGAAGCCGGTGTTGAAATCGTAGGCGATGCTAAAACCCTTTGGGCAGAATCCGACATTGTTATGAAGGTGCGTGCTCCAGAAACTCACCCTGAGCTTTGTGTGGACGAAGTCGAATTATTAAGGGAAGGTGGAACGCTTATCAGTTTTATTTGGCCTGCACAAAATGAAGAATTGATGCAACGTCTAGCCGCGAAAAACGCGACAGTGTTGGCTATGGATAGTGTTCCACGGGTATCGCGAGCACAAAAACTCGATGCATTGAGTTCAATGGCAAATATTGCTGGATATCGTGCGATTGTTGAAGCTGCACAGTATTTTGGACGGTTTTTTACAGGACAGGTTACTGCGGCTGGGAAAGTACCGCCCGCGATTGTAATGGTGATAGGTGCGGGTGTTGCGGGACTTTCCGCAATTGGTACGGCTAAAGGAATGGGGGCCATTGTCAGAGCATTTGATACCCGCCCCGAAGTCAAAGAGCAAATCGAAAGTATGGATGCCGAATTTCTCATGTTAGATTTCGAAGAGGAAGGCTCTGGGTCTGGTGGTTATGCGAAAGTCATGAGCGAGGAGTTCATCAAGGCTGAGATGGAACTGTTTGCTCGACAGGCTATGGAAGTCGATATTATCGTGACCACTGCCCTGATTCCTGGTAAACCCGCGCCACGCCTGATTACCCAAGCCATGGTGGAAACCATGAAAGAAGGTAGTGTCATCGTTGATCTCGCCGCAGAGCAGGGTGGGAACTGCGAGCTGACCGAAGCGAACAAAGTTGTGGTCAAGCATGGTGTAACGATTATCGGTTATACCGATCTTCCAAGCCGGCTATCTACCCAAGCGAGCCAGTTGTATGGTACTAATATAAGGCATTTTCTGACCGATCTAACGCCAGAAAAAGACGGAAATATCAATGTCAATATGGAAGACGAAGTGATTCGGGGTGCAACCGTAATTAAACAGGGTGAAATTACTTGGCCGCCTCCCGCGCCAAAATTATCTGCGGCTCCGGCTAAGCCGGCTGAACCCCAACCCGTCGTAGTAGTGGAAAAAAAGAAACCATTACTACCTGCCCCTGTTAAGGCTGCAATACCCGTTGTTATCGGTGCACTCGCTTTATTTGGATTAGGAAGTGTTGCGCCTCCCTCGTTTATGGCTCATTTCACTGTATTTGTATTGGCATGTTTTGTCGGCTATATGGTGATTTGGAATGTTACTGCGGCGCTACATACACCACTTATGAGTGTGACTAATGCTATCAGCAGCATCATCGTTATTGGTGCGTTGATCCAAATATCGGCACCGGGTTTTTTCATTACGTTATTGTCCTGGCTGGCGATACTGATTACGAGTATCAACATTACTGGTGGATTTGCGGTGACGCGACGTATGCTCGAAATGTTCAGGAAATAGGGGGATAACAATAATGTCACAAGGTTTAGTTACAGTTTCATATATCGGTGCAACCGTCTTGTTTATATTGGCTCTAGGGGGGCTGAGTAACCCGGAGAGTTCACGTAAGGGTAACCTTTACGGAATGATCGGAATGACTCTTGCTGTTATAGCAACGATCCTCAGCGACCGGGTCGATTCCTATGTTCTTTTGATCATCGCTATGGTAATTGGTGGGGCTATTGGGCTTGAATTGGCAAAAAGGGTTGAAATGACCGAAATGCCCGAGCTAGTCGCCATACTCCATAGTTTGGTTGGCCTAGCCGCAGTTTTTGTAGGCTATGCGAACTTTTTGGATCCAACAGCAGAGTTTGTTGGTGTGGAAAAGACTATACATGAAGTTGAAATCTACATTGGTGTTTTGATCGGTGCCGTTACATTTTCCGGATCGGTCATTGCTTTTGGAAAATTGAGTGGGAAAATTGGAGGGAACCCAGTTAAACTTCCTGGAGGCCATTGGATCAATTTGGGGCTTCTTATCTTAGCGCTCTTGTTCGGTGATCTATTCATCGATGCTGCATTGGAAGGTGGTGGTGGTTTTTGGCTGTTTTTAATGACCGTGGTTGCATTGGCGTTTGGTGTCCATATGGTTATGGCGATTGGTGGAGCCGATATGCCAGTTGTAGTGTCTATGCTCAATAGCTATTCTGGGTGGGCAGCTTCCGCAACAGGATTTATGCTTGGAAACGACCTGTTGATTGTCGTTGGTGCGTTGGTAGGAAGTAGTGGTGCCATTTTAAGTTATATCATGTGTCGTGCGATGAATAGGAATTTCATCAGTGTTATCGCTGGTGGATTTGGGACCGATTCATCAGGTGCTCCTGCTGGTGCTGCCGAAGATCAAGGTGAGGTTTATGAAATCAAGGCTGAAGAAACCGCAGATCTTCTCGACACAGCAAAAGAAATTATGATTATTCCGGGTTATGGGATGGCCGTCGCACAAGCACAGCATACCGTGAACGAAATGACCAAAGTACTACGTGGAAAGGGCGTCAATGTGCGCTTTGGGATTCACCCTGTTGCTGGTCGTATGCCCGGGCACATGAATGTATTGTTGGCTGAAGCGAAAGTACCTTACGACATTGTATTCGAAATGGATGAGATCAACGATGATTTCCCCAAAATTGATGTTTCCATTATTATCGGAGCTAATGACATAGTGAACCCGTCAGCATTGGATGATCCTAATAGTCCGATTGCCGGAATGCCAGTGCTTGAGTGCTGGAATGGGGGTACGACTATTGTTTTGAAAAGAAGCATGGCTTCGGGTTATGCGGGAGTTCAGAATCCATTGTTCTTTAAGGATAACACCAGAATGTTATTCGGTGATGCCAAAGACACGTTGGAAGAGGTATTGAAAAACTTAAACGGTTGAAAAGCGTTAGTACACGGAACTTAAAAGCACTCCCCGAGGAAGGGGAGCGCTTTACAACTTACGATCTATTGGGATCGAGCTTAAAGTCAATTTCCATATTTTAAAACACCAACGCTATTTCGGGTAAATCCTAATTCCCATAAACATTTTCTAGAGCTTAGATGGTTGTTTACCTTGAGACTCCGCCAATATTTTCAACATTTTGGATAGTGTGGTTTGGATTTGATCTTTTATTTACGTCGCCGCACCCAAACCTAATCGTTTCAAAACTTTCGATTATCCTATTCCAAGCAGTCATTTAGATTTTCCCATCGAGGCCCATTTGGTAATATTTATGGGTTATTTCGTCCTGGTGTTCTAGGAGCCAATCGATATCAGGCTGATGGTTCATGGCTTTATGGATCGCTTGAGTAGTGGCTTTGCGGTGAATATCAAAGAGAATTTTATGGTCCAGGTTATCGTCGGTTGCTACGCTGGGATTAAGCCATACCGAGACAATAATACCCATATCATTGACCTTGTCTTTAGGGATGTCTCCTGCACGTACAGCATCCAGGACACCGTTGGCAATAGCTCCCTGTACCGTCCCCATCAATATATTGGTGTAACGGTTATTGTTGACGGTGACTTTGCTCACCATTAAAGTAATTGGACGTACTTGAATGTCCGTGTTTAGAATGGCAAAAACCCGAGAGTGTCCTTTTACTTGGTCGCCTGTTAGCGTTGCGATGGCGGTCCCAACTGGGCCATCCAACTCACCAATAATAATTTCTGGTTCCGCTGCTGTACCTGGTGGACCTCCTGCTACCAAGGCTTCACCTGTACGCATGACAATTCGATCACCCATTTTAATATTCTCCTAATTCAAAGTTAAGGTATCTGGAAAAGATGAAAATACCGGGACTGTTTGGAAGAGGCTTTTAAATTTAAGGGGTGCAAAGAGCCACAGCCGGGCTATGTAAACCTTGACACAACACAGAAGACAGAGCCAAATACAAGTGATTCCGATAGTTTTATCTTTGCAAAATGCCTATTCAAAAACGTTTCGTAAAATTATCGTCTCTTTCCGATCTGGGCCAGTTGAAACAATATCTACAGGGACTCCTAATAAAGTTTCAATCCGATCAATAAAAGACTGAGCATTTTTAGGTAATTCACTATATTTTGTTTTTCCGGACGTAGATTCTGACCAACCGGGTAGTTCCTCAAAAATTGGTTCACTAGCCGCGTAGTTTTCAGCGCCAATTGGAGCAATTTCGGTGTTTTTATCCCCGATCTTGTACGCGACACATATTTTTAGTGTTTTAAGTCCGTCCAAGACATCAAGTTTTGTTAGGCATAACCCAGAAAAGCTGTTGAGTATGACCGCTTTCCTCATCGACACCGCATCAAACCACCCACAACGGCGCTGTCGTCCGGTTGTTGCTCCAAATTCACAGCCCTTATCTGCCAGTAGTTTGCCTGTATCATCATGTAATTCTGTAGGAAAAGGTCCATGACCTACCCGTGTTGAGTAGACCTTGGCGATACCAAGGATATGGTCGAAATTCATTGGACCGATACCGGTGCCGATTGACGCACCCCCTGCAGTCGTATTAGATGACGTCACGTAGGGATAAGTGCCATGGTCTATATCCAACAATGCGCCTTGAGCGCCCTCGTACAACACATTTTTTCCCGATACCTGAAAGGTGTAAAGCTGTTCGGTTACATCGATGAGCATCGGACAAATTTTTTCACCGGATTGTAATGTTTCATCCAAAGTTTGCTGGAAATCAATCGCTTTTTGGTGATAAAAATGGGTAAGTACAAAGTTATGGTATTCAAGGAGGTCTCGCAGTTTGTTTGTCAGCAAACTCGGATTTAATAAATCCCCAGCCCTGATGCTTCGTCGTGCTACTTTGTCTTCGTAGGCCGGACCAATCCCCCTGCCCGTAGTCCCGATAGCTTTCGCCCCACGAGCTTGTTCTCTCGCTTGATCTAAAGCAATATGTACTGACAGGATGAGTGGACAGGCTTGGCTAATCCCCAAGCGATTACGGACTGGAATCTTAGCGTTTTCAAGTAACTCGATCTCTTCCAGGAGGGCGGTAGGAGACAACACGACACCATTTCCAATCAAGCATTGCACATTGCCATGCAAAATGCCGGAAGGGATTAAATGTAAAATGGTTTTATGGCCGTTGATCACCAAAGTGTGACCAGCATTATGCCCTCCTTGGAAACGAACGACAACATCTGCCTGATCGGTTAGTAAGTCGACTACCTTTCCCTTTCCTTCATCACCCCACTGGGCACCAATGACTACTATATTTTTAGCCATATTTTAGTTGTGTAGTTCAATATTGCCTGAATTGATGCGAAGGCCGACTGGCGACGTTTGAAACCTTAACGGAAATCACAGTTTTTTTAGTACAAGTCGGCTTAAAGTCTTTTAAACAGTCGAAAATCTCAATGGATATCGTGCCACCCAAACCTGTGTTGCGCTCTAAAGCTTTCCCAACTGATTCAGAGATATGCCCTACTGGGCGATATTAAAATCAGATGGATGAGTATTTTCAGTGAGCGACAATAGGATATTGCGAGATACACTAAACTTTGGGTTTAATCAGAGTTGTGAAATTTTCCCTCAGCATAACTTAAAGACGCGCAGTAGGCCCTCTTTATAATCTATCCCAAATAGGCCTACTGTGATTAGGTTTTAGAAATTTCAAATCATCTATACCTGTCATCGTTCTCTGCAATTCGAAGTAATTCAATTATTTTGCTTTATTAAAATATTTGAAGAATTCGGAATCCGGCTCTAACACAAGTAAATCTCCAGAACCACGGAATGTTTGCTGATAAGCATTGATACTCCGGTAGAACGTGAAAAATTCGGTGTCTTGGCCAAAGTTTTTTGCGTAGGTTTCCGCGGACACTCCATCTCCATCACCTTTTATAGTTTGTGCATCGCGATAAGCATCCGCTAAAATAACTTCGCGTTGTTTATCCGCGTCGGCACGAATGCCTTCAGCTTGTTCAGCCCCTTGTGATCGGAATTCCTTAGCCACTCGAGTACGTTCCGACTCCATACGCCTGTAAACCGAATGGCTTACATCCGGCGGGAGGTCGATGCGTTTAATACGGACATCAACTATATTAATTCCGAGATCCTCTGCCAAACGTTGGGTGTTAGCGATCAAAAGTTGCTGAATTTCTTTTCTATCCGAAGACACCAAGTCTTGAATAGAGCGCTTACTGAACTCGCTTCGCATGGCATCTTTCATGAATTGATCTAGACGCAAATTTGCTTGGGTCGCATCTCCTTGTACCGTGGTATGGAAACTTTTAACATTTCCGATTCGCCATTTGACAAAAGAGTCTACAATGACATTTTTCTTTTCCGAGGTCAGGAAGCGTTCAGGTTTGGAATCTAGAGTGAGAACCCGCCCGTCGTACTTTCTAACTGAATCCGCCAATGGAAGTTTAAAATGTAACCCAGGGTTATAATCCGATTCAACCATTTTGCTGAATCTGAACCTTGCTGCTTTTTGTCTTTGCTCGACGGTAAAAACACTCGACGATAACGCAAAAATTAAACCGACTATTACGAACAAATATACTTTACTCTGGTTCATTATCGTCTCCCCTCTTCTCTACCACGTCTAGATGACCGCAGGCTCTGAGGTCTTGTTGCTGAAGATTTCGCCGGTTCGACGTGTCTTTGTTTAACGGCTTTGTCTGGTTTTGGCGCACTTTCACGGCCTACGATTTTATCAAGAGGTAAGTAAAGTAAATTATTGCTTCCCTTTACATTAATCATTACTGTATCGGTGTTACTTAGAACCGATTCTACTGCCTCTAAATACAAGCGCTTACGAGTGACATCGGGCGCCTTTCTATATTCGGCAAGGAGTTTGTTGAATCGATTTGTTTCCCCAGTAGCCTCGGCAATTACGCGCAGCCTATAAGCTTCTGCTTCTTGCATTAAGCGTGCAGCCGCACCTCGAGCTTTAGGGATAATATCGTTGCTATATGCTTCAGATTCGTTAATCAAGCGTTGTTTGTCTTCACGAGCTTTTATTGCGTCCTCAAAAGCACCCTGTACTTCTTCTGGAGGCTGAGCATCTTGCATGTTGACACTTGCCACACTGATTCCTGCACCATAGTTGTCCATGACAGACTGAATTTGTCTCTTAGCCACTGCCACAATTTCGCTGCGGCCTTCTTTGAGTACGAAATCCATTTTATTGGCCCCAATGACTGCCCTGACCGCACTTTCTGTAACTTGTTTTAGAGTCAATCCCGGATCTTTGACGTTAAATAGGAAGTTTTCTGCATCCTTGACTTGGTATTGCACAGCAACCCTGACATCGACAATATTTTCGTCTTCAGTCAGCATTAATGCCTCTCGAGGGACTGAACCAAGTGCTTGCTGTCTTCCCCCCGATCGATACCCAACTTCAAGAAATCTTTGTCGTTGAACATCAACTTGTTCTACAGTTTCTATGGGGAATGGAATATGCCAATGTAATCCTGATGGAGTTGTTCTGGTATAAGCTCCGAATCGAGTTTCTACACCATGTAAACCTTCCTTAACCGTATAAAGTCCTGTAAGGCCCCATACAATCAACAGAACGACAATGACAAGTCCGATACCTTTACTCGAAAGTGAAGGTCCCCCACTGGTGCTACCGCCTTTGTTTCCGGAACCGAAGATTCCACCAAGCTTTTCTTGTAACGAACGAATGACTTCGTCAAGGTCCGGCGGTTGCTTGTCTTGGTCACGTCCACTCCAAGGGTCTTTTTTATCGCCTCCAGGTTCATTCCAGGACATACGATGCTCCAAATATATGTGTTATAAGAAAATAGTTTTTAAACATTTACGTAGTCAGACGACTACCCAACAATTGACTAACTATGAAGGTTCCTACTGGTTCAACCCCCTAACTAGTCAATTATCCTAGATAAAGCATAGAATTTGCAAATCGAAAACAAATTTACGCAGGTTCGCGCTCGGTCTTAATTGCCCGCAATATACCCAGATCCTTTTTTTTGATTTCAACCTGCATGTTCCATCCCCCCCACTGGTCGGTTTCGTCCTTTAAAACCATAGTTAAGTCGAATAACTTTGAACGTATCCCGGCTTGGCAGGGCGCTAAGTGGATGTTTCGGCGCACACTATCAGCAACCATGGACTCTTCGATTACTGCCTTGAGACTAGAAATCCCCTCGCCAGTTTTAGCCGATAACCACACTTTTTCTGGGTAACCTAATTGATTACGCTCCATTCGCGGTACTAGATTTTCCACAAGATCAATTTTACTATAGACTTCAACCTGGGGAATATTTTTGGCACCGATATCGTAGAGAACTTGATTAACTTGACTGATCGTTTCTTCTTTTGTGCTTGTACCTGCATCAATAACATGAAGTAACAGATCCGCTTCAGATGCTTCTTGCAAAGTAGCACGGAAAGCGGCCACTAGTTCATGGGGCAAATGCCGGATAAAACCCACAGTGTCTACTAAAACGACAGATAGACGATTTGATACCGGGCACTTTCTAAGCGTCGGATCTAAGGTGGCGAACAATTGATTCGCAGCATAAACATTGGCTCCGGTTAATTGATTAAAGAGGGTGGATTTCCCTGCATTGGTGTAGCCGACCAGAGCAACGGTACGAACGGCCGACTTTTTTCTTGATGCTCTTCCGTGATAGCGCTGTTTTTCAACTTTTCTCAAACGGTACTGGATGGATTTAATTCTCTTTCCTATCAACCGGCGGTCTGTTTCTAATTGAGTTTCCCCTGGACCTCTCAAGCCAATTCCTCCCTTTTGCCGTTCAAGGTGGGTCCATCCCCGTACTAATCGTGCTGACAAATGACGTAGTTGGGCCAACTCTACCTGAAGTTTTCCTTCAAACGATTGCGCGCGTTGGGCGAAAATATCTAGAATCAGACTATTTCGGTCAATGATTCGTAGTCCCAATTCGTATTCAAGATTTCGTTCCTGGCTTGGTGTAATTGCGTGGTTGACCAGGACTAAATCAGCTTGCTCCGATTCGACCTTGGACTTTAATTCCCTTAGCTTTCCCTGGCCTAAAAAGTTCCGTGGATCTGGAGTTTTACGCGAACCAATTACGATTCCTACGGGTGTAGCGCCAGCTGAGATTGACAATTCGTTTAACTCAGAAAGATCATGATGATCGGATAGCGCAGAAAGATGGACAAGGATTGCTTTCTCGTTATTACTTGGTGTTTCGATCAAGCTCAGTTCCTAAGTTTCTAAGGGATAATTGTAGGGACTAGGTTTCATATCCGAGGAATTTGTGCAACAAGCCCTTCAACTAATCCTCTGTTTCAGATTCATCGACCGGCTGCTGAAAGCGAATTTGCTTTGAGGGTACTACAGTCGAAACAGCGTGCTTATACACCATCTGATTTACAGTATTTTTCAACATGATCACATATTGATCAAAAGAATCAATTTTCCCTTGGAGCTTTATGCCATTGACTAAAAAAATCGAGACAGGAACGTGCTCCTTCCTTAACGCGTTTAAGAATGGATCTTGCAAGTTTTGCCCTTTTGACATCCTCTTTCTCCTTATTTTTATTTACGGCAACAATCGGTTAGTTAGCTATAGTATAAACCATACCCCACCACTGTCAGGATTGCATCACTTTTTTTTTCGATTGCGAGTCATAGACGTTTGTTTAATCGTCACAATGTTTAATAATAAGTCAAGGATCGTTATTGGGTAACGTCAAAATGGATTATAAACTCAGTTTAGCAGGCTGACTAGTTTAGCTAAAACATCTTTAGTAACATTGAAGTCTTCAAAACAAAAACGATGCCCTGAGGGGTCACGACGTAGCCAAGTCAACTGCCTTTTTGCGAGTTGTCTGGTTGCAATAATGGCTTTATCGATCATGGTGTCCTTGTCGTAATGCCCCTCCAAGTAGTCCCACACTTGGCGATACCCCACTGTTCTGGTGGCTGGTAATTTTGAGTGTAGGTTACCATGCTTTCTGAGTTCTTGTACTTCTGTGACCAGCCCCTCCTCGATCATCTGTAGAAATCGGTTCTCAATTCGGTTGTGTAGTTGTTTTCGTTGTTTGGGTTCAATAATCAGTTTAATTGTTGAAAATGGAAGGGATTTTGAGTGTGTTGATTCGCAAAGTTCGGTCAATGTTTTTCCGGTTAATCGAAATACCTCTAAAGCTCTTTGAATTCGTTGTGAGTCGTTAGGGTGAATACGATTAGCGGTCTTTGGGTCAATTTTAGACAATCGAAGATGCAAATTTTCCCAGCCGAAGCGTTGAGCTTCTTCATCAATCTGACGTCGAATAACAGGTTCCGCCTCTGGTAGTTGGGCCATGCCGTTAAGCAGGGAATAAAAATACAACATCGTTCCGCCAACCAGTAAAGGTATTTTTCCCCTGTCAGTTATTTCAAACATTAGCGCAAGTGCACGGGTACAAAATTGTCCAGTGGAAAATACGTCAACTGGATCTAAGATATCGATTAAATGATGAGAGATTCCAGCCCTATCGGCCAGACTTGGCTTCGCTGTCCCAATATCCATGCCACGATAAACCATCGCTGAATCAACGCTGATGATCTCACAATTATGTTGTTGTGCCAGCTCAATGGCAATTTGGGTTTTCCCCGAAGCTGTTGGGCCCATTAACAAAATTGCTGGTGGGAAGGTGGCGGGCACTTTCTATTTATTTGAGAGTTTTGATTATTCTAATCTCGGACAGCCGTATTGTGCCCTATCAGGGTAGTATCGCTTCGTTCAAAGCGAGTCCCACAAAATGCGGCTGCTGGATTGTTGTTCTTAAAACAGGCCGGCCATTTTTCGGGCAACGCCTTGCATTGGTGTATTTGGTCGGCCGCGGTAGTAGCATGATAGCGGAGTGTTAGCAATAGAACGCTTACTGGCCCCGAAGGAAGAGCTTGTCGAGTTCGTCTTTAGAGAGTTCTACCCATGTTGGTCGTCCATGACAGCATTGGCCACTATAGGGCGTGGTTTCCATATCACGTAATAACGCATTCATTTCATCGAGATTCAATTTTCGTCCGGCTCGTACCGAGTTGTGGCATGCCATTTTGGAAAAAATTTGATTGACCTTTTCTTCGAGTTGATTAGTGTTTTCGAACTCAAGGAGGTCGGCAATCAAATCACGAATTAGCTCCTCTGGATTGGCGTTAGTCAGCATCGAGGGTAGGGATCTTATCACCAGGGATTCTGCTCCGATCCTGTCGATTTCGATCCCAAGTTTATGGAACCTTTGTTTTTCCGTTTCCACCAAATCGGCCTCCCTTGTACTGACGTCAAGGCGAACAGGCAGTAATAGCGGCTGAACAGGCATATTGTCCGATTCGTGTTGTTGTTTAAGTTTTTCGTAGATTACACGTTCGTGGGCGGCATGGGCATCGACCAGTATCATTCCATTTTTTGACTCTGCCACAATATAAATATTATGGAGATGCACCATTGCATTGCCCATCGGAAGTATTTCAGCTCCATTGCTGACTTTTTGAGTGGAGACTTCGTTTTGTAATCCTCCAATTTCCCCTTGTAAGGTGGAATAATTTTTGATTTCTTCCTGAACCGAAAAGGGGATCGTAGACTGGGTGAACGGACGGTTAGAGTTTGTTGGATGGATGGGCCAGGGTGGGGGATTTTGCTCGATCGGGTATCGCGTATCCATCGAATTTTCAGTTCCAGGGCGCACCGAGGCGAGTGAACGTTGTAAAGCCTTGAAAAGGAAATCATGAATTAGCCGGTTTTCCCGAAACCTTACTTCCAATTTAGCCGGGTGGGCGTTGACATCGACTAAACTCGGATCGAGTTCCAGATAGAGGATATAAACTGGATGCCTTCCGTGGAAAAGCAAATCCTGGTAGGCTTGCCGTATAGCGTGGGTTACCAATTTGTCCCGCACCAAACGTCTGTTAACATAAAAGTATTGCATATCGGATTGACTGCGGGAAAAAGTCGGCAGTCCAACCCAGCCGTGGAGACGTAGTCCAGACGATTCAAAGTCAACCAATAGTGCTTGGTCGAGAAACGCTCGCCCGAATAACATACTGATACGTGTTTCTTGTTCCAACCCCGTTTTTGCGGGTTTCAATTTGAATATCTCTCGGTGATTATGACGAAGTGCGAAGGCAACTTCAAACCGGCTTAATACCAGCCTCTTGACAACTAAATCGATGTGTTCAAATTCGGTCCGTTCGGCACGAAGGAATTTACGCCGAGCTGGAATGTTATAAAATAAATCACTAACTTCTACGCTTGTCCCCTCTGGATGGGAGGCAGGTTCAGGATCAAAACACGTTTCTGTTCCGTCTACCGTAATTCGCCAGGCACATTGATCCTCAACCGTTTTCGAGGTGAGAGACAATCGTGCTACCGAGCTGATGCTAGGTAGTGCTTCACCACGAAAGCCCATAGTGTCCACATGCACAAGGTCGTCAAGGGAAAAGATTTTACTAGTGGCGTGCCGGGATAGTGCGTATTTTAAATCTTCTTTTTGAATGCCAGAGCCATCGTCCCTAACTCGGATGAGACGTATGCCGCCTTTTTCAGTATCGATCTCGATCGAGGACGCGTTTGCATCTAGACTATTTTCAATCAATTCTTTGACTACCGAAGCAGGCCGTTCAACGACTTCACCGGCGGCAATCTGGTTAACAAGCTGGGGAGGTAATGGTTTAATGCGCATTAGATGCGATGGATTGACTAACCGTTTCAAGGACGGCTAATTGTATCTGATTTGTGACACTTTTTCTGTCCCTAAGGGAGTGAATCGAGGACAGATTTCTAATGATAAGGGTTTGTTAACCTACGAACAACCAGCTCTAAATCAACCTAACTCAATTTAAGGTCGGATTTACATGAATTGATAGTTCTTTAACTTCCCGTCGGAATCGTCAATACTTGACCAATGCGAATCCGAGTGTTTGACAAGGAATTTGCTGTCCGTAATCTTCTCATACTAACACCGTACTCTTCAGCAATTCCTGAAAGTGTTTCACCGCGAGTGATAACGTGTTTTTTCATCGCTAAGCGGGTTCCTGGCGGTGCATTATAGATGAAATATTCACGGATTCCCTTAAAAATTGCCGCCGCTAGCCGTTTTTGGTGGCGTTTATTTCTTAAGTTTTTCTCTTCAGAAGGGTTAGAGATAAACGCTGTTTCAACTAGAATTGATGGAATGTCAGGTGACTTTAATACAACGAATCGCGCTTTTTGGACGCGTTGCTTATGCATGTGGCCTAATTTATTAAGGTTCTTGACGACGTGTGCAGCAGCTTCATGACTGGCTTCTAATGTTGCTGTTTGAGAGAGTTCGAGCAATACTTTGGCCAAAACATTGTCTTTCTCACGCAGACTTATTCCGCCAACCAGATCGGCTGCATTTTCCCTTGCTGCTAACCATTTCGCAGCTTCACTTGATGCACCCCGCGCGGACAGTGTGTAAACGGTTGCACCACGAACCCTGCGATTTTTAAACGCATCTGCGTGTATCGATACGAATAAATCCGCTTTTGCTTCACGGGCCTTTTCAATTCGACGACGCAACCCAAGATAGTAATCACCTGTTCGGGTCATCTGCGGGCGCATACCTGGTTCGAGTTTTATGAGGTGGGCCAAGTGTTTTGATATGGCCAAAACAACATCTTTTTCCTTTGTTCCCCGAGCACCCCGCGCTCCGGGATCCTCTCCTCCATGGCCAGCATCAATACTAATGACTAAGTCACGAACTGTTAGGTGATCAACATCAAGCTTTTTCTTGGGCCGCTTAGTCGTGCTTTCATGTGTATTGTGTGTAGTTAAATCAACGACCAAGCGGTGGCCATACTGGTCATTGGGTTTCAGTTGAAAACTCTGTGGTTTAACGGCGGTTTTAAGGTCGACAACAACACGCAGATCAATCTTATTTCGCGGGGCGCTACGAACTCTTTGGAATACCAAATGGTCTTTTGGAAGCTGAGGGAGTTTTGTGTTTAGTGTTGTGTTTGAAAGGTCAATTACCAGCCTTGGCGGGTTGTCAAGGGTAAAAATCCGGTGTGATTGTGGACTCGTGACGTCAAAAACTAAGCGGGTTCGCTCGGGTGCATTCCAAATCCGTAAAGATTCGAGCTGAGACGGTTGTGCCCAAACGGGTATGTTCCAAAGAACCAACAACCCTAACCATAAACTTTTCGTTTTTCCCCACATTTTGCAAAATTTCCTCTACCACTTTCTAAAAATAACCCCATGAGAGATAAACTGCAAGCACTTTTTTAACTTCTATCGATATATCATTGTTTGTAAAGCAGTTGTTAATTTTAACCGTCCTTCAATCTGTTTACCTTCGTCCGTAAGTGAAGCAACAGTTAAATTCCGCCGATGGTCTTGATGGTTGAGTGTGCATCGTAAATCTGGTCGGGGGAAAAATTCTTCAGCTAATTTTGGCCACTCGATAAAAAATATGACATTATCCCGTAAATAATCGCGAATTCCCATCCATTCTAATTCTTCGGGGTCCACAAGTCGATATAGGTCAAAGTGGAGAATACGGGTGTTTTTCAGACGATACTCTTCCACTAGTGTATAAGTCGGGCTCTTGACAATGCCGTGGTAACCCGCAGCACGTAAAAATCCTCGTACCATAGTGGTTTTGCCTGCCCCTAAATCGCCTACTAGAAAAACCACACTATTTCGATGGATACTTTCGAACAACCCTGCTCCCACGGCCATCGTTTCGGTTTCGTCTTTTAGGTCTATTTTCATCGATTTACCAGCCTACGCAAGTGCACCATCAAGTCTCCTGCGAGCAGACCCCGTTCCCCAGCTTCTGCAGCAAGATCAGCTGCCGCACTATGAATAACAGTCCCAAAGCGCGCGGCATCACCTAAAGTTAATTGCTGTGCTAGCAATCCGGAAATGACACCTGTAAGAACATCACCCATTCCACCTGTCGCCATTCCAGGATTACCCAGTGGGCAAATCCCAGGTACACTTCCTTTTTCGAATATAATCGATCCGCTTCCCTTTAAAATGCAAATCCCACCGTATTGTTTTTGAATCGCTGTGGCGGTGGCAATGCGGTCCCTTTGTACTTCTTCTACGGAAATCTCCAATAAACGAGCGGCTTCTCCAGGGTGCGGAGTAAGTATCCAATTTTCCCGAAAACTGTGTTGATTAGCTAATAAATTAAGTGCATCTGCATCAATCACTACAGGTAGTTCTAGTTTAAGTGCGGTATTTAACATTTCCCGTCCCCAAGCGGATTGCCCTAAACCCGGTCCAATTGCTATTACTGTTGCCCGTCGGGATAGTTCGAGCAAATTTTCACTGTTTTCGACTCCATGACACATTATTTCGGGTCGGGTGAAATTCATCATACTTGCGTGTGATTGTCTAGTTGCGATACTCACCAATCCGGATCCAACTCGCATAGCGGCTTCCCCAGCAAGCCTGGCCGCTCCCAAGTATCCTTTTTCACCCCCTATCACCAAGACATGACCAAAGCTACCCTTGTGGGCATTTTGGCGTCGCGGTGGCAAAATAGCGCTATTAAGCGTAATCAATTCTGCAGAGGGTTCTATGCTTTGTTGAACCTCGATGGGGACGCCCAAGGTGGTGTAGCTGATGTCGCCACAAAATTCTTTTCCGAAACCGGTAAAAAGGCCTTGTTTTAGGCCAATGAAGGTTATTGTATGGTCTGCTTTCACAGTATTTCCCATGGGGAAACCGGTATCGGCATTCAGGCCGGAGGGAATATCTAAGGATAACACTGGGCCATTGAATTGGTTGACAATTTTTATAGCATCGGCATATCGACCCGATACTTCCCGGTCCAGGCCAGTTCCGAGTAATGCATCGACAATAAATCCATCTTCAGGGCACCATTTTGAAGTAAAAGTCTCTACGGTACCGCCTGCAGTTTGGAATGATTGGTATGCCAGTCTTGCATCACCTTGTAGACGTTCGGGAGGGGCTAAGGTCAGTACCTTGACAGTCAATTTGGCTTCCAAGGCTAATTTTGCAACTATGTATCCATCTCCGCCATTGTTTCCGGAACCGGTTAAAATGGTGATGTGGGCAAGCTTCGGCCATAGTTGCTGTATGACCTTAAATGATGCTGCTCCTGCATTTTGCATCAATTCTAAGCCGGGAATCCCCAACGTATTAATGGCGTAGTCATCCATTGCACGCACCTGTTCCGCGCGATGGAGGATTTTGGGCAGTCTATCAATTAATGCGCTATTGAAAGCCATCTGTCATTTTCAAAATATACCAACATAGGTTGAATAATACGATAAAATACATTCCCATCGAAACCGCCGGATATGAATTATTATGTTTATTGCAATTATCCTACACATTCTTAGCGCAGTGGTCTGGGTTGGTGGAATGTTTTTTGCTTATATGGCTCTGCGGCCAGTCGCTCTTGTGTTACTTGAGCCGCCACTTCGATTGCGACTTTGGACACAGGTGTTTCAGCGGTTTTTCCCGTGGGTTTGGCTATCTATTCTGCTATTGCTAGGGAGCGGGTATTGGATGATTTTTGCAATATTGGGGGGTATGGCATTCGCGGGGATTCATGTGCACATTATGAATGGTATCGCCTTAGTTATGATTTGTTTGTTCATCTATTTGAATATTGGTCCCTACAGAAAGCTTCAAGTAGCTGTGGTGACTGAAAAGTGGAGTGATGGTGGAATAAACCTAGGAAAAATTCGACGGATTGTTGGTATCAATCTTTGTCTTGGGCTGATTAATGTGGTTGTTGGCGCTGGAGGGCGTTTTATAAGTTGATTCGGAAGAAAGGAAATATGCTAGGAGGCTTTCGAAAACCAGATGAAAAATGAGGGGTAATACCTGCGGTGCAGACTATTCCCAGCTTGCCGTCGACATTAAAACTTGGGGAATTGAACTTGGCTTTCAGCAGGTTGCGATCACTAATACTAATCTGGAACAAGCTGAGCACTACCTGAAAAACTGGTTAGACGATGATTTTCATGGAGACATGGGATACATGAAAAAGCATGGTCTCAAACGTAGCCGACCACAGGATCTGATTCCAGGAACTCGGAGCATCATCACGGCGCGTATGGATTATTATCCAGAATATTTCGAATCCAGCGAAAAAACGCTTTCGAATCCAGAAAAAGGTTATATTTCTCGATATGCATTAGGTCGTGATTACCATAAGGTTTTGAGGAAACGGTTACAGCGATTGTCGGAAAAAATAGCGGGGGAAATCGGTGTTTTCGGTTACCGGGTCTTTGTTGATAGTGGCCCCGTCTTGGAAAAAGCACTCGCAGAAAAAGCAGGCTTGGGTTGGATAGGGAAGCATACAAATGTTATCAATCAACGTACTGGGTCATGGTGCTTTTTGGGCGAGATCTATACCGATCTTCCACTACCAATCGATAGTCCTGTAGCAAAGCGATGCGGAACTTGTCAGGCCTGTATCGACATTTGCCCAACCAGGGCTATCGTGGCGCCTTTTCGCTTGGATGCACGCCGTTGTATTTCCTATCTAACCATAGAACTGAGTGGGTCGATACCGGAAGAATTACGTCCTATGATGGGTAATAGGATTTACGGTTGTGACGATTGTCAATTAGTTTGTCCGTGGAATCGGTTTGCCCAACTTTCTAAAGAACCTGATTTTGCGCCCCGGCATCAATTAGATAGTCCTAAACTAATTGATCTTTTTTCTTGGGACGAACAGACATTCATGAAAAAAACCGAAGGTTCGGCAATCAGAAGAATTGGTTTTGAGCGTTGGCTTCGTAATGTAGCGGTAGCACTAGGTAATGCTCCCACATCAAGCAATATTATTGCTGCATTAGAGTTTCGAAAATCCGATCCTTCCGAGGTAATTCGTGAACATGTTCTTTGGGCGCTGGAACAACATGGGAAATCTATGCCAATCTGAGTAAGTTACATCCAGTTTTTTTGCGGTAACAGATGTGATACTGCTTCTGCTGAGACTGGGTGATGGTATAAAAATCCCTGCACGGCATCGAAATCAAGCATTTTTAATCTGGATGCTTGTTGTTCGTTTTCCACATTTTGGGCGATGACTTGTAAACCCATACGTTTTGCTCTGTCAATAAATCCTGCGACCATCGGGAAAAGTCCATCATCAAGGGATAATTCAAGCCCAGCGCAATCGACTTTTACTGCGTCGATTTGCAATTTTGTCAATAAGCCGAGGGAAGAATCATCAATTTCTCTGTTTTCTAATACAATTTCGATTCCGTTTCCTCTCAATTCGGCTAATTTTTCTGTGATGCGTTCAGGCAACTCGAGAAGTACTTTTTCCTTCATCGCTATTTGCAAACGATTGGGTGGAATGTCGTAAGAATTGAAAATATCAATTAGCTTATTGACAAAATCTTCTTGTTTGATCTGGCTGGCGGATACATTGAGTGAAATTTTAATTGGAACCAAGCCTTGTTCATCCCATCGCTTTAATGCTTGACAGCTTGTCTCGAAAGCCCACGTGCCCATGGGTAACATAATACCGATTTTTTCTGCCAGGGCTAAGAAGGAATCAGGAAAAAACAAACCCTTGATGGGATGATGCCAGCGGAGGAAAGCTTCTAGAACGACCACCCGATTTTCATCTATTCCAAATACAGGTTGGTAAAATAAGGTAAATTCCGATTTTTCCAGTGCCGCATGGAGGTCCGTTTCCAGAGTTGTATTTTCCTGTGGACTAGTTTCCGGCATGGAAGAAAAAAAGCTATAGGATTTACTCCTATCTTTTTTCACATTGTACATGGCGGTATCGGCATGTTCGATCAACGTTTCCTGTGAATCGCCATCAAAAGGAAAAACAGAAATGCCCATGCTTACGGAAAGATCTAATTCATGGTTATCCACACTAAAAGGTTTTCTGAATTTTTCAATAATCTTTTCCGCAACGATCTCTGCGTACTTAATGCTGTCTAGCTGAGGTAACATGAGAATAAATTCGTCACCGCCGATTCGTGCCAGCGTATCTGCTTTCCGAAGCCCTTCCCTCAATCGTTGGCTGAACGATTGGAGTAAACGGTCTCCCACTTTGTGGCCGAGAGAATCGTTGATTTGTTTAAATCCATCCAAGTCCAAAAACATTACGACTAATAAGTAGTCACCACGTTTTGCTTGTTCCAAGGCTACATCGAAACGGTCTTTTAGCAAAAGACGATTTGGCAAGCCGGTTAAACTATCGTGATAAGCCATAAAATTAACCTGCTTCTCACGTTTTTTTCGGTCACTAATGTTTCTAGCTACACCTAATGTTCCATGCAAACTTTTTGTCCCAATGTCATGGTTGGTATAAATACCTTCTGCACTAAGCTCAATAGAGACTACATCACCGACGTTTGACCCAACATATTGTTGTTTTTTTAGGCGGATTTCTAGATTTCGGGTAGCCCGGCTGCCAGTCCTTCGCTCATTAAAGCGATAATTTGCGACTGCAAGGTCCTCATCGACAACGATCTCCTTATAGTGTCTTCCAGTGAGTTCGCCTCGTTTGATCCCGAGCAAGTTTTCAACCCAATCATTGACGTAAATAAAATGGCCTTCTTGATCAACTAAATAAACAAGGTCAGGTGAATGACGAGTAATATAACGATAAAACCGCTGAGATTTTCGCAACTGTGTTTCTATCGTTGTTTTTTCTTTTCTTAATTTTCGAGCGGTAATAGCATTCTCGATGGTTTTTAATAACACTTCGGGTTCGAAGGGCTTTTTGATAAAAGCGTAAGCACGATGGGTTAATGCACTGATAGCCGCATCTATGCTTGTATCGCCACTTAATATTATGATACTGGTGTCGATTCGGTCACGACGGATGCGGTTCATGACATCGTGCCCTGTTATATCAGACATCAGAAGATCGAGAACGCATACATCAAATTTCTGTGTCCTCAACATAGACAGGGCTTCCATCCCACCGTTGGCAACAGATACCGAATAACTCCGGGCCGAAAAAACCTGGGTAAGGTTAGTTAGAATATGCGGCTCGTCATCGACAAGCAAAATGCTGGTGCCTGGTTCTACCATGCTATTTTTATATTTATTTTTGTTATCGCGGTATTAAGACCTTAAAAACCGTACCTTTCTCCCTAGAACTTTTAAAATCTATTAAACCGCCAATTTCGCTGATCAAGTTTTTTATAATAATCAGGCCGATGCCACGTTCCCCGCAGGTATCACTTTCTTCTGGTTGAAATAATTTTTTCTGAATTTCCGGAGAAATTCCAGAGCCCGTGTCGGCTATATTAATTTCTACGTATTGTTTTTCGTTTACTTTGACATTCTTTTTCGTCGCAATTGTTACCTTTCCTGAAGCAGGTGTCGCCTCGATTGCATTTTTAATCAGGTTAAGCAAGATCTGTTTGAGCGCGTCTTGATTAACGATGATCTCGTCCATGCCAGGGTCTCCCATAAAAACTATCTCGATTTCTAGAGGTTCGGATAAAGCTCTACGACTAATTGTTACGAGATCAATGATTAAGGCATTGACGTCTGTTGGCAATTTTGAAACAACATCTCCTGATTGTCGGCTCGGGATTTCCTGAATAATACGCTTTATTCGGTCTAACTCCGAACTGATTATCGCCAATTCTTCCCCGTGTTGTTCTCCAAGGTTCGAAGAAAGTATTGTGATATATTTTTTAATTATACTCAATGGATTGTTTGCTTCATGGACAATATTTTTTAGCTTATTTGGTTTTTGCGGGGACAATACGGAGTTTTGTTCTGATCGAATGTGTTTTTGAACATGCTGTCTTAGAGCAAGAGACGTGGCTGAAGCGGCCGCAAATTTCGTCATTAAACGAAATTGTTTTTCATAATCGGAAAGTCTGAATTTTTCGATTCCCAAAACCAAGACACCGATTTCGCTGTTGGCCGTCTTCATGGGAAGGGTTAAAATGCCATCGGTTGATGCCAGTCGGACAATTTGCCGGTCGATAATACTGTTAGTTGAGTGAATTGTATTCTCGAAGGAATGTATAGGTGTTCCAGTATTTAACGTTTCGATAAGAATACTTTTTTCGTCCGAACGGGATATTTTGAGCTGATTAATAAAGGAGTCTTCTCGGTTCGGGACCATTCCGATGAGTTGGTACTCCTTTTTGTCTAAAAGGAAAATCATGGCGTGCCGGATTCCAAATAAAATATTGACCGCCAGTTGAATGCTTTGCAGTAATCGTGAGTCTGTATTCGCACTATCGAATAAAGGAAGAACACTATTTAATGCAGCTTCTTCTTTAACTCTCTCGGCTAATTGGGACACACCGGTGGATTGTTGGATAGAAATTTCTTCCGTTATCGGTTGCGCATCGATTGAATTCGAAGGTGATAATTTTCGAATGTCACCTAAATCAACATGTAGGGATTGGGCAATCGACGTCACCTTTCTATCAGCTTCGGTGACCAGTTGTTGAATTAAACCAGTTTTTAACCCGAAGAACCGGTTACCTGTTTCGTACCATTCCTCGTTCTTATTTATCGCATCCGTTGCAAGTCGGCCCCCTAACCAAATGATTTTTACTAGGACATGGGCTCCTTCGACTTGGTTTACAGGTTCATTTTGATAAAGAATTGCGTCCGCGCTAAAAGATCGAAGTTGCCACTGATCGACCAGCCACGCACCGACTTCGCAACTGTTAAACCCAAATTGGTTTTTCTCTTGGTAAGCTAATGGAGCTCCAGATGCTGGGTGCAAATATCGATATTCACCGGGGAAATTACATGCTAAGACCAATTCACCGACGTTGTGTAACAAGCCAATTATATAGGTTTCATCTTGTGATCTGTAACCTACCAGTTTTGCAATTGATTTTGAAATAAGCGCGCAATACAGAGACTTTTTCCAAGCAAACTTCAAGTCGACGACATTTTCGAGCTTGTCGATGGCCAGAGTTTTTCGGATGGCGCTGGTGATGGCGATCACCCTGATCGTTTCCACACCGAGAGTGATTAATGCACGTTCCAGACTACTTACGTTTTTAGCCTGGGCATACATCGAGGAATTGACTATAGTCAGCACTTTTACTGTTAACGCAGCATCCTTTTTTATGATTTCCGCCAGACGCTCATACGCGACATCACCCTGATTACACGCATCAATGAGCTCGATTAAAACATGATCAAGACTAGGTAGTTGATGGGTGTCGAGTTTTTCCAATAGCCGGGTGGAGGGTATTACCATCGCTTTAATAAAAGACTTGATTTTATTGGTGAAGTAGCACTGAAACTCAAAAATTTAACGGAAAAAATATTGTCGGTAAAACTTTAATTCATCAATAGATTCTAGAATATCATCGAGCGCACGGTGAGAAGATTTTTTGTTGAAACTATTGGCTAATTTGGGATCCCAACGTTTGGCCAATTCCTTTATGGTCGACACGTCAAGGTGACGATAATGAAAAAATTCTTCCAATTTTGGCATGTACCTGGATAAAAAACGTCTATCTTGGCAAATGCTATTGCCACACATTGGGGATGTGCCAGGTGATATCCAATGTTGTAAAAACTCAAGGGTTTGGAGTTCTGCTGCATGTTCGTTGGTTTGGCTTTCCATAACTCGTTGAATCAATCCTGATTGCAGGTGATGTCGCTGATTCCAGTCATCCATGGACTCCAAAATTGAATCATCCTGGTGGATAACCAACTCCGGGCCCTCCGCTAAAACATTTAGGTCCTTATCGGTGATAACGGTTGCAATTTCAATGATTAAATCCTGCTGGGGATCGAGTCCGGTCATTTCCAGGTCAATCCAAATAAGGTTAAGTCGATCTAATTTTTTGCTCATTTGTCTAATTTTAGTTTGTTTTTATAAAGTATTTTCTTAGTATTCCACCAAGGTTATATCGACAAATTCAGCGTGTCGAGACCCGGTTGGCTGCTAGGTGTGTGCTCGAAGGATTAGATCGTAGCAAATTTAGTTGTACAACAATTCAGGTAACCACTTTTTGGTATGCTCAGAGGAAAGTTCACAAAAACGCTACGGCGAACGTTACTGCCCGTGAAAAGTGGCCTGCCAAATTCTGGGGGCAGCCCGTTGGATTGACGCTTTTTTGAGAATCTGAACTCGTCAATATAATCTTGATGTATTCTGACCTTGCCAGCGCGCGGCTCAGGCGCTACTCTGTAGGATCGATATTCAATATACAGTGAACATAATGAATGGTTTTACGATAATTTTTCTAATGGCCTTAGCTTTTTCTTTCATGCTACAAATTTGGTTGGCACATCGGCAAACTGCACATGTAATCGAGCATCGTCAGAAGGTACCCAAATCTTTCGAAAATTCTGTCTCGATTGAAGACCATCAGAAAGCGGCCGATTATACAGTGGCAAAAAATCGGGCGGGTTATTTACAAAGCATTGTCGATGTTATTCTATTGCTAGTGTTCACTTTGGGTGGTGTAATTGGATTGATTTCGGGATTCTGGTCAGAATTTCATCTATCTCCTATCGTCACTGGGGTTGCTACTATCTTGACCGTTTTTGTCGCATCGCATTTGCTCGAGTTACCCCTTTCGGTCTATCACACTTTCTCTATCGAAGAGCGGTTTGGGTTTAACAAAAATACACCTGGACAGTTCGCTATTGATACGGGACTTCATTTGTTGTTGACGCTGTTAATTGGCGGTCTTTTGGCGGCGTTGATTTTATGGGTCATGGCTTCGACTGGGTGGTACTGGTGGCTGATCGCTTGGGCGATCTTAGTGATATTCACATTGTTTATGAGTTGGGCGTATCCAACTCTTATTGCGCCTTTGTTTAATAAGTTCACTCCGCTTTCCGATCGAGAACTGGATGAACGGATCCAAACACTACTGGAACGGTGCGGCTTTACCAGTAACGGTATTTTCGTCATGGATGGATCACGCCGTTCGGGGCATGGTAATGCCTATTTTACGGGTTTGGGCAGCCACAAACGCATCGTCTTTTTTGATACGCTACTAAATACTCTAGAGCATGATGAGGTCGAGGCTGTTTTGGCGCATGAGCTAGGACACTTCAAACGCAAGCATGTCGTAAAAATGCTCGTTACTTCGTCAGCGGTCAGTTTTGTTGGTCTGGCGCTTCTCGGTTGGTTGGTTGGGTGCGAATGGTTTTATCTTGGGCTTGGGGTTTTAGCACCGTCAAATGCAGTAGCATTAGTGCTTTTCATCCTAATCTCCCCGTTGTTTACTATTTTCCTTCAGCCGATTACGGCTTATTTTCAGCGTAAGCACGAATTTGAGGCAGACGATTTTGCGTCAATTTATGCAAAACCAGCCACGCTTATAAGTGCGTTGGTTAAGCTTTATCGGGATAATGCCAATACGCTCACCCCAGATCCGCTTTACTCAGCTTTTCATTATAGCCATCCTCCAGCTTCAATTCGTATTGCTAATTTAACTGCAAAATTGGAAAACCCAGTGTAGTAAATAGTTTAAATGGATAGATGAAGTGCCTCGGTTGTACCAGCTAAAAACGAGGTTTGAGGAATTTCGAAAAATCAGCAACATGATCTCTTCAATGGACAAGTGGTTTCTCATCTTGGGAAAGCGCTCGCTGTTGAATCCGTAAATGGCACTACGATTGTCTGCCATACCCGCCGACGATTAGGGTTGCCAGCGGTTGGCGATTGGGTCCTATGGGAGCCTTGTGGTGATAATCAAGGACGTGTGACCAAGATATTGCCGCGGAGATCGCTCTTGTCAAGGCCGGGTGTTAAATCGAAAACTAGGCCTGTTGCGGCCAATATCGATCAATTGCTCGTTGTTTTTGCGACTGAACCCAATTGCGATTTTCTTTTGATCGACCAGTTTCTGGTGGTGTGCGAACTTCAGGGTATTAGTGCACATTTGATATTGAATAAAGTTGATCTGGGAGGTGTCGAAAAAGTTGCTGCACTTAACGAAAACCTTACGGTCTATGCGCGTGTGGATTATCCGATTCATCTCGTCAGCGCAAAAACCGGCGAGGGCATTGATCGACTTAGTGAAAGCCTAAAAAAGCATATTAGCATGCTCGTAGGTCAATCCGGAGTAGGTAAGTCATCAATCAGCAATATTCTATTGCCCGATAGGAATCTCGAAACTGCAGCATTGTCTTCTGGCAGCGGAAAAGGAATTCATACCACTACAAAGTCAACGCTTTACCATTTGCCTGAAGGCGGCGATTTGATCGATAGTCCGGGAATTGCTATTTTCGGTCTGGCGGATATCAAAGAACAAGACCTAGCCAATGGATTTCGAGAATTTCGACCTTATATTAGTTCTTGTCGTTTCAAAAATTGCCGGCATATCAATGACAAAGGGTGTGCAGTTATCTCCGCAGTGAAAAATGGCCAAATCGATGGGCAAAGATATCAGCGCTACTTGAAGTTGTTCAAAAAATTGCTGGTAACCTAGGGTTTTGCCTGGATTTTTAAAAGAGAAATTGCCACTATTCATTTCGTAGTTTTTACTGCTTCACAAAAAAGTTCTCGAAGAGCCAAAGGTTGACCCAACAGTGTCCCGTATGGGTGTGTGAGGTGGAGACCACACTTTTACATTCTAAAATCGTCAATGTGCTAAGCTTTTTACCTATATTGGTTTAATGGAAAGCCAAGTTCGCTTAGAAAAAATTGGGATCCCCGGGACCCATAAATATTCAAATAAAACGTTCGATCTACCAATTACTATCTGAGTTATCAGAAAAATCAATGAGGTAAATTATTCGAAGAAAGGCTTTGAGCCGAATTTAGTCTTTTATGAATTCTTAGTTCTCCGATAGCTGCGTTTCTAACTGCTTTCCCCAGTCGATTTAACTGGCATTTCGATTGGACCTGCCAAATCCGGGAGTGCGTAGCCCAAGCAATATAATTGTGATGGCTTTCAATCTAGGTAAATTAGTAGTGCAACAATGGCTATTTTGCCGAAGATTCAAGCAGATGGTTAAAGTCGCGATAAAAATGAATATTAAGAAAGAATTGAAGTAACCTCAAGTTGGTGAATTCGCGATTTGATGGGTAAGTTCTATATTGCTTTAAATATAACTCATCAATTGCTAATAAGACGGTAGGGGTTATTAGTAGTCAATTATTGTGTAAAAGTGAAATTACAGCGATTTGAATATTAAGCTCTTCAGAACAAGGAACCTGATTTATATAATTATTCCTTTAATATCCATAGTATTTGTTGGATTCTTGTTCTCGCAAATGAAGAGCCATAAGATACTAACAAAAGCTCAAAGTGCGCGCACAGCAAATCAACCAATACCTATAAGCGGGTATAAGGTAGTGGAAGGTCCGCTGTCTTTCAATCTACCCTTAGAATGCGTACTCAAGGCAAATCCCTTAATACAAATATATTCACGGAATTTTGATAGTAGTGCTTTAATTACTCATGTAAAAATTAATGATAATGTCAAAAAAGGGCAGGTACTCTTAGATTTAAATGCAGACATTGAAATGTTCGAGCTAAAACAAGCGAAGAAAAGTGTCGCATTGTTAGCGAAGGAGTTAGAAGGCTATGAACAGTACATGGTTTGGTCAAGGAAGAACCGAAAAATTGGATTAGGTGTTGAAGCCGAACATCGGCGAAGAATTATCGATTGGTTACATGCCAAGACGACATTGGGGAAAGAACGCATAAAAATTGAACTGATACAAGATAAAATTAAGCAAAAGAAAGTCCAAGCGCCCGTCGATGGTATCGTCGTTGATGTGATGCAACCTGGTCAAACCTTACGTGGAAGTAATGTTCCATTAGCAACACTTGCGGTTGTTGATCCAATTCTAATGGAATGCCCACTTAATGAGGATAAATTGAGATTCGTTGGGCCGAAGCAGCATGTCGATGCCTCTTTTTACAGTTTTCCAGGAAAGGTTTACCACAGTAAAATATCCCATGTACATCCCATCGCTGACGGAGAAAATCGGACGATTACTTTGAGGATCGAGTTGGCTAATGCCGATGCTACTTTAAAACCCGGACTACATGGCATTGCACATTTGAAAAAACAAAAAATTGCCCTACGTGTTCCTAATATCGCGTTGTTAGATGCTGCCAACGTAAATGAAGCGTATGTCTTTGTCGTTAATGTTGATCAGACAGTACATCTTCGAAAAATAGAAACCAATATCTATGCGAATGGCTATACTGAGGTCGTTAAGGGCTTGGAAAAGGGTGAGCAGATCGTTATAGCCGGGCAATTAGACTTGCAGGAGGGTGATCTAGTTCGGATAGTCTCAACAACAATGCAGGGTGATAAAGAAGATAATGGGGGATGACATGAAGCTACCTACGTTTTTATACATTGGGGCCGCTAAAACAGGATCAACATGGATATTTAAGGCATTGGAGGCCCATCCTGAAATCTACGTCCCCGCTACTAAGGAGATCTATTTTTTTAACCGACACTATCAAAAGGGACTTCCGTGGTATGCATCATTTTTTTCAGATGCTAATGATGAGCAAATAGCGTTAGGCGAATTAACACCAACCTATCTTTATAGCCGAGAAACTGCAGAGTATATCTCTCGTGATTTACCTAATACTAGATTATTAGCTTGTCTCCGGGATCCTATCAGCCGAGTTGTATCTGCCTATCAGTTTAGAAAACGTAATGGAATAGCTGGATCCGACTTTTTTGATACTATGAAAAAATATCCTGAGATATTGGAGAATAGCAAGTACTCTGAATACGTAGAAATGTATAGTGATATTTTCGGTTCAAAGAATTTTAAAGTTTTTTTATTCGATGATCTGAAAAAAGACCCTGTTTTATTTGGTAAGGAAATTTACAAATTTATAGGTGTCAATGCAGATTTTGAATATGTAGATGCAAAGAAAAGAGTTTTGTCTGCTTCCCAACCAAGGTCCACATTACTTGCTGCCTTGGTTTACCACATGTCAATGATTGCTCATAAATTAGGTTGGCTTAATCTAATAGGGCAAGTCAGAAATTCTTTTATTAGCCGTTTGTTGTATAAACCAGTTGGTAAAGAAAAATTGAGTGATGAAGAGAATGCTTGGTTAAAAGATTACTACAAGGAGGATGTGGATAAATTGGAAAAGTTGCTGGGCCGCAATTTACAGCACTGGTTACAGTAATCAATGTGTGCGGGTTACGAGATGCAAAAAAGGACGATTTTACAAAAAAATTCTTTTATTCGAAAGCAATATAGAAAAGCTATTTTTTTGCCTATTAAATATTTTTGCCCTTTCAGTTTAATTCATATTAATAAAACGGGGGGTACAAGTATTGAAAAAGCATTGGGAATGCCTCTTATCCATAAAACTGCGATTGATTACAGAAATGAAATAGGTGAGGCTCGTTGGAAAAAGCGATTTAGTTTTGCCATTATTAGAAATCCTTGGGACAAAGTTGTATCTCAATATAAGTATCGGACATTGATAAATGATACTCAGCTCAGAAATACTCCAATAGCGTTCAATGAGTGGGTGAAGCGGGTGTTTTTGGAAAACGACCCAATCTATTATGATGAGCCAATCATGTTTATGCCTCAATTGAATTGGGTTGTTGATGAGAATGGAAAAATAATAGTCGATTTTATAGGTAGATTTGAGAATTTAGATAACGATTGGTCGATAATATGTGAAAAATTGAATAAGCCTAACTTAAAGCTTCCTCATGTTAAGAAAACGGAGAAAAAGGATTTTCGTTCATATTATAATGATCAATCAATAGATATAATCGCTCAATTTTTCCGCAGAGATATTGACGAGTTTGGATATGCTTTTCGGTAATCGCTATTAGTAACAAACGTATAATAAAGAATTCCCTTTTTGTAAGTTTAGGGCTGTTTGCAGATGGGTTTATCCTGTTTCTCGTTTTTATCCTTAGTGCCCGGTATTTAGAGGTTAAAGAATTCGGAAACTTCGTTTTTTTAACGAGTGTGGTTCATGTTCTTCAGCTATTTACTAATGGGGGGATCGTTAATATTACAGTGCGGGAAATATCTCGTAACCGTAAAAGAGTTAAGGAGATCTTGAGCGCGACTTTAACGCTTATTATTTTTATTTTAATCTGCATGTTTGCACTGCTATATTTAGGAGTGGAGTCATTTTTAGCTGAATCCCATCTTAAAGTTCCTATTTATCTGCTCGCAGTTTCTGCGCTTATAACAGTTCATGCTTCGGCTCGTGCTGCCGTCATACGCGCTCACGAAGATATGGGGCGTATCGCATTAACTTCGTTTATACAGAGAGGAACGCTTTTAGTTGCTGTGCTTTTCGCTATTTTCTTTGAAAAAGGTATTGAGGGAATTGCTTTTGCGTACTTAATGGCTGCGATTGTAAACTGGCTACTCTATTTTTTATTTGTAACGCGTTACTATTCGAAAGTAATTTGGTTGATTGATTTCGATTATTGGCGGTATCTTGTCCGAGAGGCATTGCCATTAGGGATAAGTTTAGTGCTACGAAAAATGACGTTGCATGTTGATACTTTTTTACTGGCTTTCCTATCAACCACAATAGCTGTGGGCTTGTTTAATTCAGCCTATCGTTTTATTCAAATGATAGAAATAGCGACATTAGGCTTGTGTAGTGTTCTGTTTCCAGTGTTGTCTAGACTAGCTAAGGAATCTCAGTACGATTTCCAGTTGTTATTCAATAACAGTGTTCGTATTTTTATAGCTCTTTCTATTCCTATTGCTGTTTGGCTAATAATCGCGAGTAAAAAACTAGTTGTTCTTGTTTATGGAGAGGAATATAGGGAAGCATGTAAAATCTTAATGATATTAGCAATAAATTTGGTGTTTTTAATGCCAGGTAGTATATTTTTCTTTGTATTGTCAGCGTTGGGTCGTCAGCGAATATTTTTGATTCTATCCACAGTAGGGTTGTTTGTGAATGCCGGGTTAGATGGTCTGTTGATACCGTATTATGACTATTTGGGGGCTGCTGCTGCGACGACATTTACCGAGTTTGTGATTTTCGTTTCGGGTATATTTTTATTATATAAGTTAAAGTTAAAAGCAGATTATTTATCATTTTATTGGAGATCTATTTTTTCGATAGTATTACCTTCGTTGATAATGTATTTATGTTTTAAAAATGATAGTTACGTGCTTTGGGTGGTTGCGACACTAATCTATATTGTGCTTTACATTATTATTGCTATTAAAATTGAATTAGTTAAAAAAACCGAATTACAGTTTTTAATTAATAGCCTTAGTCGGAAAAACAAAGCTTCTGAGTGTTCGTCTTAACCTTAATTCTATTTTTGTTATCCTTTGCGGCGATGACGGAGGATTGGATACATTTTCCGCTGACAGCTGCACTAAATGCCTTTCAAATAGGGTGGGATATTAATGATGGAATTGTTCTGTCATTTGGATTGATATTCCTGATTGTAATAGGAATAGCGGTATGTTTACTATTAATTAAACAATATTTATTATCGCTAATAATTCTTTGTACAGCTTTAGTAATATTGTATTTAATTCCATTGTACTTTGGATTCCTAAATGCTGGTTGGCTGCGTGCATACCTTGAGCAAAGTCAAGATAAGGTTGAGTTATATTATTTTACTAAACAGTATTATTTGCTAAATATAAATACTGAACCTGCTTTTAATCCTATCCCGCAGTACGAATATCTTTTAGACAGACTTAAGGTTTCGTTATCTATGCTGGGTAGTGGTTGGTATACGGCATTTATAGCAAATTTGGCATTAATAGGGATTGGTTTAAAATATTCGGAGTTTCAATTAAAACTAATTTTAGTATTAACATTTTCTTTTTCCTTTTTCGCTTTTCAAGCGTTTCCTGTAATCAAAAACTTGATGCAGGCAGAAACCTCGCAGCATAATGGAAATCAATACTTAGTAAAAGGACAGCCGCGTAAGGCGATTCTATATTATAAAAAAGCTTTAAAAATGAATCCTGCGTTATCATTTTCGACTCCTTTCCTTCTTAAAGTATCCGAAGCGTATTACATGGGTACGGATAACCAAAATTCGTTGGGTAAGATATTTGAAGCATGGATGTTTATTCAAGAGAAAAATCTTTTTAAATATCAGGCCGGAAAACCAAAATATTATCGTATTGCACGAACATTGATTGAGGAATCAGGTAGCGTCGAACCGCCATTAACTCCATTAAATCAGGCTCTTTTTGATTTAAGGGATCGTTTTTCTAGCAAGCTATGGAAATACCAGGGTTTGGCTGAATATGCCGCAGGCAATCTAAATGGTGCTCTGTCAGCACTTTTGAATGCTTTTGCACGAGACGATGGACTTACAACACGGTTTTATCTAGCCAGTGTATATTTGAAATTGGATTATCCGCAACCGGTTATCGACCTTTTACGATCCTATGCCGAAACGATCACACATAGCGCCGTCAAAGCAGATATTTATTGTACGGTCGGAGATGCATATATAAAGGCAAATGAACCTGAATATGCAAGAGAGGAATATCGACGTTGTATACGCTACGATAACTTAAAAAATCATCGGGTGATCCAAGCGCTTAGTGGATATTGATGATCATCAATTCTCGCCTAACTTTTGTAATACTTGCGCTTTTTGCAGGTTTGTTCAGTGTAGTCCTAGATTCAAATCGGCAATTAGTACAATCACTTGATCACTATCCAGAATGGCAGCAAGCACAGTGGATAGAATTTCCCGGGTCTTCTGAGATCTTATATGCAAGAAAGCGTTTTAATCTGGAATCTACCCCGAGTTGGGCATACCTCGTTATTTCTGCGGTCGATAATTTTGAAGTTTACGTCAACAATAATGCAATAGGAGGTAAAACTTACGTCGGCGGGCGTCCGACTGCGATATTTGATATTTCCACTTCTATGAAAATAGGAACCAACCTGATTGCCATACGATCAGCTAGCCAAAGCCGGGGTATGAGTGGACAGGTTCTCGTGAAGGTGTACTGGAAAAATCTGGGACAGGAAAATAGTTTGCTCAGTGGAAATGATTGGCGAGTCGAAAATCGCGAACTTTCACAGCGACAGGGGTTATTAGCATGGAACAAACTCGAATTTGATGATGGTTCTTGGTCTTCTGCGGTACCAATATTTTCCTCGATGGGTGATACCTCACGACCCCTTTCTATTTCGGTTGAGGCATTGGGGCATCTTCGGGCGAGAAACTGGCTATGGCAAACTAATGCTAAAAATAAGCAGGACTTCTTTTTTCGACTTGTAAAGGTTGATAGTTCAGAGATTAACGCTGCTTGGATGGGTGTTAGTGTTGAAGGAGCTTACCAATTAACCATCAATGATTTTATCTTTGCAAAGCGTATTGCTACCCAAGATAAAATGGATGTCTTTTCAATTGCCCCCTATTTGGAACATGGAAGTAATCGAATTGGAGTGCAAATCTATACTAAAGAAAATACACCCCATCGAGTAGCAATTAGTGGTTTTGTGTCAGACTCTAAAAAAGGAATAGACTTTTCTGCAGATCAATATTGGAAATGTGGCGATAGTGCTTGTAACGTTGTGGGTTTGAGCCCTCTTCAGATACCACGTCTCAACATTTCTCATTTGATTCCTCCTCCAACTTACACACTTGAACGTTGGAAAAAGCGTTCGGTTTTATTTATTACGATATTCTTTTCCACACTAATATTTGGAAGTTTCACCATTCCATTATTTAAAGCATGTGGTTTTACTTTTCCTCATGTTTGTATGCTGTACCAACAACCTTTTTGCATAACCTCAATGTTGCTCGCACTATTCCTAGTATTCGATGCAGATAGCCGTATTGATTTAACTCCCTTTTATCCCTTAGTACCCACTCTAGTAGTTGTTATTATTTTTATTTATCTATCTGCACTCATTGTTGAGGGTTTCTGGCAATACAATAAGGCTAAATGAACGTACATTGGTTTGGTAAACAATACTGGCAAATACTGATTCCATTTGGGTTATCCATATTAGCTGTGGTGCTTCGATTACAGGGAATAGGATCCACTCCCATCTCTCAGGATGAGTCCAGTATAATTCGGTATGCTCAGGAAGGCGTATTAGAGCGAGGGTATCCCTTTCTCTGGAGGGCCGGGAAAGAATTTATTATGGCCACGTACGAATTAATACCCTATCCAGTGGCAGGTGCCATATATTGGCTGGGGTTTTCAGAATTTTCAGTCCGTTTACCAGCACTTTGCTTTGGTGTAGGTACGACGTTGTTAATCTTCTATTTTGGAAGCTACCTTTTTGACCGTCGTGTCGGGCTATTAGCCAGCTTGATTTACGCAATTTTACCCTGGTCAATCTATTGGGGAAATAACTGTTTTTATCCCTCACAACTACAATTTTTCGTGTTGTTGACCACGATGACGGTGCACCATCTAATTTACCATCAAAAAGTGGCAACATATTCATATTACCTAATTTCTCTAACCTTTATATTAACCTATTTCAGCTGGGAAGTTTCGGGCATACTTTTACCGATATTTTTTTTAATAGGCTTGATGTTACGGTGGGGCCACTGGACTTGGTTGGCAAATTATCATTTTTGGAATGCACTCTCCTTGGTAGTTATCGCTGTAGGTACACAACTATATCACCGAACAATATTACGCGCTCCTTTCGAAAAATTGGGATCGAGCTTAGCTGATGTTTCATTTTTCCAGCTGGCATCTAATCGTATAGATTATGACCCACTATTTTATCTGGATATCTTTGTTAGTGCTGATGTTCATATAATGCTGATAGGTTTTATTCTGGTCGGTGTATTTTTTCTTAGAACAAATTGGAATCTTCGTTTTATCTATTTATTGATCGTTTTAAGCCAGATATTTTTAACAACCTTCATTGGTCTATATGCATTACGATATGCTTATTTTTTATTGCCGTTTATAGTCATTGCAGCTTCGGCAGCCACATTTTTATCGATGGATAGTTTGGTTTCGCGATTAAAACCCATGCGTTCGGTTAAAATATTTAATGCGATAGGCACCGCTTTACTTTGTGGCTCCCACCTCGCATTCGCCTCGTCTGATGGGTTGCATTTAGAGGGATTGTTTCCCTGGTTAAATAATTACCACTTTGAGCTTCAGTATAACTCTCGTGGTAGTAGCTTTCGCAGTATTTCTAATAAATTGCAGGAACATTATCATTCTGGTGACATTGTCGTTATACAAGCCCCTTCGCCTACAATCGTTTATACCGATATCAAAACCGACTATTTTTTACAATCGATAGTTATGTCTGCGGTTTTTGCTAAACCAGAACATTCTCATTATTTTGTAGATAAATGGGTGGGTAACCCAGTGTTACGAACTTTGGAGGATCTGCAAGATGTGCTATACGGGCATTCTCGTGTATGGATTGTTCTTACGCCATTTCGGCGGGGTATAGAACGCGTAACAGATGATATCCAATACTTTATAACACACAAGGCGAGTTTAATTGCTGAAAGTACTAAGGGCAGACTTTATCTTTGGGAAAACCCAGCGTTTATTAGACAAAACAAGGTCCAATTAAATTGAAGAAAAAAGAATCTAAAGGTTGAAGCCTATTTGCTGTATTTTAGATACGCCACAATTCGTAGCGGCAAAACTGCATCCTCTCAGCAATATTTTTTTTTGTGCGTTATTTTTGACATTCGTCGAGCAGGTGCTGCCCAGATGCAGAGGAGTACAGTTGATACACGCCGTTGTCGGCTTAAAGGAAAACGTAACCCTGTGATGGAGCAAATTTCATGACACGGACAATATAGATGTCGGTTTGGCATACGGCAAAAGTCACACGTAATTTTACGCGAAAGATACACTCAATTCTTTTAGGCAAGATATTATCTTGAAAGCAGCTAAAATCCTAACAAATACTGATTACGAATAGAAACTATGGCAACACAGCCCAATTCAGAAAAGCCGATAAAAATGTTATTTATTATTGGTGCGCCGAGGTCAGGGACCACGATGTTAGAAAGAATGCTTTCGGCTCATTCGATGATTCAAGGAGGAGCAGAACCGCATTTATTAACGCCACTTGCGTATACCGGTTATTGGGACAAAGTTGACAATGCACCTTACGACCATATTCTCTCATCCTTGGCCCAGCGCACTTTTGTGGAGGAATTACCCAACGGTGAACAAGACTATTGGAAGGCGTGTCGTGCTTTTTGTGGTGTACTCTATAGCTCGTTAGTTTCTACATCAGGCAAGTCGATTTGCTTAGATAAAACGCCAGCCTACGCATTGATATTACCTTTTATCAAAAAAGTATTTCCAGATGCTGGATACATTGTATTGACTCGACACCCGCTCGCAATTTTTTCTTCTTTTGCGAACTCATTTTTTGATGGGGATTATCAATTGGCACAAGATCATGAGCCACTATTAAATAAATACATCCCCAATATGGCTGCTTTTTTACGTGATGACACGGTGTCGAAGTTTCATGTCCGCTATGAAGGATTAGTGAGTAATCCAGAATCGTGGATGCGAGATATTTGCAAATATCTAAATATCCCCTTTGAACCTGAAATGATTGAGTACGGGCAGGCTAACTCGAAGAAAAGAAAGGGCTTGGGCGATCCAGTAGGAATCCATCAGCATGCCAGACCTTCAACGACTTCCATTGCAAAATGGATTGGAGATTTAACTTCTGATGCCTCAAAACTTGAATTGATGCAAAGTATCATTGCCCAATTGGATCCACAAGATCTAGAAAGACTTGGATACCCCGTAACCGAACTTTGGCAACCTTATAATCAACATGCGGGGCAAAAAATCAGCGTCAAACAACCTCCATTAACTACCTATAGGTTGCAACGAAAACTAATTGTCCGATTGCGTTCGCTCGTTAGGCGTTACAATCCATTAAAGCGTCTAACAAAGACAATTAAACTAACGTGCGATGTTCTATTGCGCGAATAAACGAATAGTAGGATCTAAGGTTTTGCACAAAAGTGAATTTCTATGCCTCAAGCAAGAGGGTGCAGCTTTATCAACTATTAGGGTAATACTAATGGATAAAGTTCGGAGCAACTAACTCGTAGACAATGATCAAAATAAAACAATGATCGTAGCTATCTAAGTACTAAGCGTGCAGATGGTCATGGATAGTCTTGGGCGAGACATGGGTAGGTTAGTTTTCCATCTTTCATGAAGGCAGACACTTGCTGTGGTTGTTCAAGCCGGGGGGTGTAGCTTTCTTTGAAATAGTCAGACAGCGCGCTGCTGCTAAAAATTTTGTGATTGTTCATCAACTGTCGGTAGCTTTCCGCTACTCCGGCTGCAATAGTTGGCCAATCGAACACACCAATAAGGGAGGCTTGCGCACGCTTGCCTACGATCTTAGCGATATTAGGGTTGTCTAGAAACATCACAATACCCTGTGCGAGATCATTGACATTGTCATTTTCGGCAGTGTATCCGCTGTATCCATGGCACAGGGATTTCGCACTACCCGCAAAACTTACTACCGGTTTTGCTGCGGCCATGTAATTCAGGAGCTTGATGGGGTAGCCTGGACAGTTAGGCCGTGGCACGACCGTTACGTTGGCTGCAGCTAAATAATCCGGCAGTTGTTCCAGTGGTGCTGATTCAATAAAGTGGATGTGGTTAGTAATGCCCAATTTTTCGGCTAAAGCAAAACAATTGTCTCGCGCCTTGTTATTTTTGACGTTACCGACAATGATTAACAATGCCTGTGGAACCCTTTTAATCACCTTTGCCATAGCTTGGATTAGATAATCAATCCGTTGAAAACCTTCGAGCGCTCCGGTATACATTACCACCGGGGCATCTCTCGCGATGGACAGTCTTTTGCGAACAATGTCATCGTGACCAGAGGCCAGCCATTGGACTTCAACACCTGGTGGCACAATTAATACTTTTTCCTGGCGGTTACCAATTCTAACCAAGTCTTGTTTGAGCTCGTCTGAAAGCACCATCACTAGGTCGCTGAGACGAGGAACGATATAGTCGAGTACTTTTCCGATACCACGAGCCAAGCTATCGGGGCGGATAAAACGGTAGCTGGGTAACTCATCCTCCATCAACGTGATAGCGTTGTATATCAGTGGCCTGCGAGTAATCAGTTTGGCAAAGGCACCTGCCAGATTCGCCTCATAATTATGTGCGTGGATGATATCAATCTTGTGCCGCCAGATGACTTGAACGAGTTTTGGAATCAGCAGGGCATCGTAAACTAAGCGCTCCAAAGAAGGACCTATTACGATAGGTCCAGGCTTCATAAAGGGTAACCGAACCCGATGAATGTGTAGTCCTTCCACCGAGATATCTTCTTCTGACTGTGGATAAGTAACAACGTGTACTTCGTGTCCTTGTTCCGCGAGATGCATCGCTAACTCACGGATTGCGCCTGGTGTTCCGTGGTTCGCTGGAAAAGGGCACGCAGCGACCATGACGACGCGGACTGGCGCTTTTGCTACCGCCGCACTGACGCCACCCTGGTAATGCATTACTTTGTCATCTGTTTTCATGTTCAAATACTTTAAAATCTTTAGCAATGATGGCTTCGTCCTAAAAAAACTTCCGTACAATCAATATTGTATTACAACTAAAAATTTGTGCTGGCGTTCCGATTACAAGACCGATGTTAAATCAGCCATCAACAATCATTTAAGAATTTGCCTGCCGCAAGGTCATCACCTAGCCTTACATCGCAAAATACAGTTGTAGCTAATTCTAGAAAAATCCAAAAATTCCGATTAAATCAGAAATTGTTTTATAGAAACTAGCGGTGATAAAGCACAATGTCGAATCGGGCAGATGAGAACAAATTCTGTGACTACCGACGGAAGTACATTAATCTACAGCGGGTTTTGGAATACTTATATTGTAGGCTTTAGCCGTCCTAATCCTGGTTCTGAGTTTATGAGATATAGCGAATAACTCCATGAGCGCCTTACAAATGACGCGAATATTGGCACCTGTTTGGGTTCCAGCAGTTCGCGGGAAGTGACTAACAGGTACCTCCTTGATCTTCATGCCATGCAAGTTTGCCAATGACAGAATTTCAGTATTTATCATGGCACCGACGGTTTCCATGCGAATGGTATCGAAAACTTCCCGACGAAAAAGTTTGAAAGCACAATCGATATCTGTCACCTTCAGGCCAAGCACCAGGCGTACAAGGATGTTCCAACCGGCGGCATTGATACGTCGATGAATCGGATCAGCACGTTTGGCCCGGTATCCTGCGACAATATCCCAGTCCTGAATCCATTTGCTGAGGTGTGTGATTTCATCAAGATTAAATTGCAAGTCTGCGTCAGTAAAAAAGATAAAATCTTTGCTGGCGCGATCGATGCCAGAGCGAAGTGCAGCGCCATATCCTAGGTTTCCCTCGTGATGTATTGCAACAACAGATGGTTCTTCGACAGATAAACGGTTGATGATGTTGGCCGTTTCATCCTTGCTGCCGTCGTTTACCACGATGATTTCCAGGCTGGAAAAAATCGGAGACATCGCCGAGACGCATTGCTTAACCGATTCCTCAATATTTTCGGCTTCATTAAAAGCCGGAAAAATTACCGAGATTCCTTTATGAATTGGCGTAACAGTTTTGGAGTTCGCGTGCTTAACAGTTTCGTTCATTTGTAGCCTCCTATTATTGTTTTTATTAACCGCTTAGCCCCTAATTATTTTTACTCATAGGCAAGGCCGGATAGTTGGGTGTTTAGATTCATTATGGGCATACTTTATATGCATAAAAGGCTTTTAAAGAAATATGCCGAAAGGAACTAAATCCAGAATATTCTGGCTATGTGCCAAAGAGGGCAACGGTTAAGTCCGTCTCCTCGGCATAAAGTATAAATAAAAAATACATATAAAGTCAAATTATATTTATGTGTTGGTATAATGAATACATACAAGAGGATGGCTGAGAAATGAACGTTATGAGGCTTAAACAGCATTTAAGGTAGTTGATTGACTTGGAGAAATTTGTTCGAAAAGGCGGTTTATTAGGCGTTCAGGCTGATGAGGCGTTCGAAGGATACAAAAGAACAGGCCAGTATGTTATTAGGCCATCAAACTCTGGAAACAGAGTTTGAGACGTGAGGTACAGACCAGCAAAGTCCATGTCCGTAACCCAAAAAACTGACTCTTGTTTGGTCACCAGTTGCACAGCGTGACCTAGTTCGACTTCGCCAATTTGTTGAACTGCGCAATCCGAGTGCGGCGAATCAATCTTCTGAAAAAAGCTCAAAAGCCTACAAATGATACGGGGTATTTCGACTATTGGAGCATGAGTCGAGGTTAGAGAAAACCGTGAACTTTATACCTCATTTGGAAAGGATGGTTACATATTACGACATCAAATTATTGGCCAGAATATCGTTATCCTAAAAATCTGGCACACCCGCGAAGATCGCTGAAAAAGTGAACAGTTTCCTGTTAAACTAATTGTTAGCGAAATTGTTACACTTGTCTAAAGCAGTGTAACAAGATCGGAGAAGGCTAGGTTAGTCAGGTTTGACAAATAGGGGTTTTTGCTTATTTTTTTATAAAATGTCTGGATGAACAATAACAAATTTTTGAATATAGTGCTGATGACCTGTTTTGCAATGGTCGCATGTACTGGGGTTTTTACCAAGCTCGATAATAATGCCTATGCACACGATGTTCAAGCTGATATACCTAACGGGCACGTAACCAAGCAGAAACTGAAAATCAAGGTTCCAATGAAAAATGCTCGCTTAGCGAGTGTTGATGCCGTGAACACCTTTGCGGAGGGTATTTCAAATGATGGGCTTTTGCTAATCATATACGGCAAGGATGCCAGTTTGCTTGAAGACACGAAGCAAGTTGCACGCAATGCTATTAAATCAGGCAAACCAATGCGTGGCCTTGTCATTGGTCCGGTTAACGAAAAACCGCACGTCGATGTCTATGCCGATGCGGTGATGATTAATACGAGTGGGCTTACTAATAAAAGCGAAATCTCTAGAGTCGTTGATTACGCGTATACATTACTTACCAATGGCATACGGCAACTAAACTAATACAGTTAAAGAAAGACCTGACCCTGGATTTTTTGTGCGAGTTTGTCGAGTATATATTTTTCACTAGCATCCACAGTTTCAACTAATTTTATTATTTACATGCTGAATTTAGCCGTTACGCTCGCCTGACTATGATTGTTTCTATCCACCAATTCTTGCACTGTATTGGTTGCGTCAATAATTTCAAGTCCATATTCTGAAAAGGTATTGGCATTATAAACATTCGTGGAAAGTAATGGATTTGTGTAGATTTGCGTAAATGCGTCGTAGGCAACCATCGAATACATTAGGTCGCCAAATAAGCCATCTTTTTTATGGCGTTGCGCAAATAATCCAACTATAAATTCAATATTTCCTACATTGCCATACAGTTTCTCTAAACTATCCCGCAGGTTTTTGTCATCAGTCAATTGTTCAAATGAGCTTAAGCGATCGAAGTTAAACAATTCCCTATAATCATTATATGAGCATAAGCGGAAGTCTCTGCCCATCTTAATTGTGGCGTATTCCGCACCGAGGAGAAAGTTGGGTACATTTAACAACGAAATTTTCCCAGCATGCTGTTGCGATACAGCATTAATGACACTGCCTATTCCTGCCTTTTCTAATAAAGCATTGTTCACTCTGTACTGTGTGTGATCGTATACAGTGTCTCCAATTTTGATTTCATCGGGGACTAAACCATGCCATCGATATAAAAGATCAAATTCCAGCGCAATCCATGGGGTCCGATACCAATCCCGCGATTCAGCAAACTTATGGTCTAAATAGAAAAGGTCGTGGCCCACAATGTGATTTATGTAGTCTTGAACCACAAGTTTCATCAGAATAACCGTGTTGATCATCCTGGCAGTTTGAAAAAGGCGCTCATCGTCCCATGATGGATACCTTTTCGATAACTCATCACAAATTCTATTATGCTCTCGCATAAAAATTGTACTGATGGCTACGTAACCAATGGAGGAGTTGCCCCTTTCTAGCCCCGTTGCATATAACGAATGTTTGCGACTCTCATCCCATTGGCCAAATATTATTTGAATTTTTTCATCAGATGCATAGGGAAGACTCTTGTAATGATCCTTTACTCGCCATTTTCCGTCACTGTCGAACTCACCCAGATGATCGAGATATTCTTCACCATTGATTATTTGGCTTCTTAATTTGCCGTCTTTTTTTGTGCGAAGGATGTTCGCTGTGGATTCTTTGAGTCCGTATATTTGGCACAGGTCTATATTGTGATTTGATGTATTCTTGCGTCGGTCGGTAGGGTCTATTCGTAAAACACTGTCGGTAAACCATTGAGCAAAAAACATAAAAAGACTCGATGATCGACCTTTTGTCATATCATCGGTCCGAGCAAACAAAGCGGTCACATTGCCGATCGTCCCTTTGCTCGGATCATAGGGTTCATCAGCGGGCAGTTGATCAATATAGGTTTGGTTCGCTGGAGGTAAATGCCTAGCGGAATATAAACGATCGGTTAGCATGGGCCATGTCGTATATTCTCCAACTGGACCTTGTTCATCAATCGGGCTAGGTTTCGGTATATGCGACCACAAACTAAAGGCTCTTGGCCGTGGTTTGATTGCCTTGCAAATACGGTTAGTTACGAACCGATTTATGTATTTGCTGGCAAATGGAACACTCTTTGTAAATTTGAGAATATCATCAATAAGACTCATTGGCGTAACCTTTCTAGTTTAGTTAATTGTTCCGGTTTCTATTGCTTGGGTATAGGGGTACTAAATTGATCAAAATATGAATGTTTAGCTACGAATACACAATAATTAGGTGTGGTCCTATTTTTTTAAATCAAACCGATAGAAAAATATCATTTCATTTGAGTCTAAATCCAACAAGATAAATCCTTAGTCCTTTCTAATCGAATAACTTTGAAATGTCCAATTAAGTTGTCAGTACCTCAATCTTCTTAATTCAAAATGACTCATAAGGGTCATTTTGAATTTCTAAACCTTAAATAATTGCAAATCTCCTACATTATCGAACGACAAACCCTACTCACCCACACCAAGTCATCATTTCTCCACGTGTCGAAACCCCTATTTTGCAATAGATATGTTTTAAATGATTTCGTACCGTGTGATAGCTTACATTGAGTTGGTCCGCGATATTCTGAGGGGAAATACCCTGATGGATGAGTGCAGCAATTTCCAGCTCGCGGCTAGTGAGCCCTACCTTAGCAAGTTGACGAATGGTGCGGCGGTTTTTGTCGGTTACCCTGGTAAAACGCAATAAATACAAACTTGTTTTGCCATAAGTAGGGGCATCGAGTGGTGTCAGGTCAACTTCGTACAAACGTCGGCCCAGCCGCGATCGGGAAAAATGACACACGGTTTGATCGAGTTTCACTAAATTCCTCGAAGAAAGAAATATTGAAAGTGGTGCGCAACCACTCTGTCCCATGACCTGGTCAAAAGCATAATTTTTATAAATTAGGTAGCCATTCTTACGAACCACAGCCAGGGGTTCTGTACGGCCAGATATACAATTCAATATAAGCTTGAGGTTTTGAGACTCTTCGCAAAATGCAATGGCTTTAACCGTTTGTAGCAAGGTAGCACAGAGCAACCGCATCAATTTGATTTCTCGTAAGCTGTAGTGGTGTGGCTGAGCGGAAAAACGACACAAATAGAGGGCAACTGCAGGACTTACGGAATCAAATAGCACTGCAACGGCACAACAACTGTGCCCTTTTTGAGAAGAATTGCTAAGGTCTGTTGAACGGTGTGGACTAACTGGATCGTTGCAGTGAAATCCTTTGATAGCCAAAGTCGAAATCATCTCAGTTGCACTTGAGCTGCCTACCAAGTGGCTTTGGCGAGCAATCTTGAGAAAACTCCGCCATTGGCTTCGGCAGAGTGACGATGGATAAAAGGCATCCAGAACCCGTGGTGTACTATGTTTTCCCTCCAGATGAGCGTAAACAACCCCGCTGGAACCTAATAGAGGGATGACTAATGTTTTTAATAAGTGACTAAATCTTGCTCGCGTTCGGCATCCACCGAGCTGATTAATGATCTCTAATGCTGCCCTGTGGTCTTCACTTGGCAGAGTATTTGATACAGGTATGACGTCCATTTTTCTCTCCTATTCTTTTTTTATTTTTTGGTTTTAGGATGCCAATCAGTAATACATAGCATCCAGTTGTAGGCCGAAACGGGGTCTTCAATGCCCATTGTCCGACTTTCCCAAAAGGAGTTTCCCAACACGTTCAATGCGAGGAAGTTGAAAAACTCGAATCAAACTGTTTGTCTTTTCGAGAAACCGGTTTGATTTCTATCAGGTTAAACCCTTTCCCCCCCACTTCTCATTTGCCATATCCCAAAAAAAAAGGTGCTATTGACGCCCACTAATTGCGGGGTCATCAATAGCACCTTCGACTTGCAGAACCTAATTCTGCCCGAAAAGGTGATCTAATCCCATAGACTAGATCGGGTCAGCATAACCGACAAAAGTTATGCTGAAATGGTTAATAATGAATCAACTAACTTATATCAAATAATAGGTATCTATGTAAAATTAAGTATTAATTGAAAAAAATGTGGGAAATTTATTTTACCCACTCCACATCAACATTTCTCCACGCGTCGAAACCCCCATTTTGCTATAGATGTGCTTAATGTGGTCACGAACGGTGTGATAACTTAGATTGAGTTGGCTAGCAATATTGTGCGAAGAGAGGCCATGATAAATCAATACGGCAATTTCCAATTCGCGGTTTGTTAAACCAACCTTTTCGAGTTGACTAATGATGTGTATTTTTTTGTCTTCCACTCTCGTGAACCGCAGCATATACAAACTTGCTTTGCCAAAAGCGGATGTACTGATCGGCGTTACGTTCACGTCGTACCAGTGTTGTCCTATTTGTGACTGAGTGTAATTGAAGCCAATATTACCTGATTTTGGCTTCATTCTCGAAGACAGAAAAGTCGACAATGGTGGACAATTACTGTGTCCGAGAGCCTCGTCAAAAGCATGATTTTTGAACACTAGTTCTCCATCCTCACGGAGCATGGCCAGCGGTTCGGCGTCAACAAACGAACAATCTAATTCGTGTTGGAGGTTTTGGCATTGCTCCTGATAAATAATAACCTTAAGAGTTTGTAGCAGGGTTGCACGCAATAAATGCAATAGTTTGATGTCTCGTGTGCTGTAGTTATTTGGTTGTGGAGAATACAAACAGAAGTAGAGAGCAACCGACGGAATTTGTGAATCGATTAACGCTAGTATCGCGCAGTAGCGGTGATCGTTTTTGGATGGGTTATTTGATTCTGTCGAGCACTGGGTACATGCTTGATTGTCACAACAAAAAGCTCCAGTAGCTATGGGTTTATTTCTTTCCTTTGCGGGTGGACTATCTGACGTGCTTATTTGAGCGGCAGCTTTGATGAATTGATCCCACCGGCACTGACAGAGTGTAGGGGGGTAAATGGCATCCAGTAAGCACGGATTATTTTGTTCTCCTTCCAATCGGGCATAAAATACGCCATTGGACCTCACTAATGGGATAAGAGTTGTTTTTAATATATGATTTAATTGATTTTGCGTTTGACATTCACCGAGTTGATAAATGATCTTCAATGCAGCTTGATGATCCTCGCTGGAAAGCGTGTCTAATATCGATGTGGCGACCATTTTCTCTCCCTTGCTTTATATTATTTTTTGGATGAGAAATGGGGGAATACAATGTCTGTAAATTCTTGGAGGGGAGATTTTATCCACAACCAATCTGGGTCATTTGACATCTTTTTAGACTTGGTTTCTTTTGTGAAATTTGTGATCTGGCTCTAACAATAGAGGTTAATTATCACATAAAATTAAGTAAAATAATATTACTCATTTGGGCTAGTACTAATTTTCGTATTCAGAAAAGCCCTTAAAGTCTTTGGAAGTTTTAGAGCAGTTTTTGTTTCTCGTTGTGGACATTTTAATGCTGAGATTTTTGCTCTTTGATTTTTAATGTCAAATTCACGATATCAAGATTAAAGATGCTTATTCCCTGATATCCTGGGTTTTGTAAAAGATCTTTTGACTAATGGATTATAAAGAAGGGGACAATTGGACCTGCCTTGGAAATATAGGAGCCTGCTCAACCTGGTATTGAGGTTTTCAATGTTGTTTAGTGATCTGGGTCAAAACCAGAAGTAATCGGATATCGACGGTCACGACCGAAAGCTCGGGGTGTGATTCGAACACCTGGAGGCGCTTGACGTCTTTTGTATTCATTGTTGTCAACGAGCCGTACGACTCGAAGTACATCTTCTTCTCTAAATCCTTCTGCGATAATCTCCTGGATTGATTTATCTTGCTCGACATAATGGGCTAAAACCCTATCGAGCACTGAATAGGGGGGAAGGGAGTCTTCGTCGATTTGATCGGGAGCCAATTCAGCCGACGGTGGTCGCTCGATGACACGAGTTGGGATCACGGGTGATAGGTTATTCCGGTATTTTGCAAGTTTATACACCAGTTGTTTCGGGACGTCCTTGAGCGGTGCGAATCCTCCGGCCATATCACCGTACAATGTGGCGTATCCCACACTCATCTCACTTTTGTTACCGGTGGTGAGGAGCAGTTTGCGCTTTTTGTTGGAGATTGCCATCAGTATCACCCCACGGCAACGTGCTTGGATATTTTCCTCGGTGGTATCGGGTTTCATCCCCGTAAAAGTGTCCTCAAGCATGTTGCCGAAAGCCTGAAACGCTGGTTCAATGGGTATAAGATGAAAAGTAACGTTCATTGCATTAGCTTGTTCTTTTGCGTCGTCAATACTCATTGCTGCGGTATAGCGCGAAGGCATCAAGACTGCCTCTATTTGATCGCAACCTAAAGCATCCACAGCCAATGCTAATGTTAACGCCGAATCTATACCACCCGACAGGCCCAGTACGGCGCCTTGAAATCCATTTTTAATGACATAATCCCGAATGGCCAGGACAATTGCTTTGTAGTCACTTGCGACTTCTTCGTATATCGGTGCAAGCTCACCTCCGATGGGAAATACATTTTCGGCAACGTCAAAATCAACAAAGCTGATGGCTTCTTCAAACTCAGGCGCGCGGTGCACCACTTTACCGTTGGCATCCATGACAAACGACGCGCCATCAAAGACCAACTCATCCTGCCCTCCCACTTGATTGACATAAACTATAGGAATGTGGCTTGCAGCGATACGCTCGCGGAGAACTGTTTCACGTTCTCGGATTTTATGTGCATGGAAGGGAGACGCGTTCAGATTCAGCAAGAGCTTTGCGCCTGCTTGTGCTGATTTCTCGACTACACCAGGCTGCCAGATATCTTCACACAAACTGACAGCGATAGGGATACTCATGAGGTTAAATACACAAGGACTATCACCGGCCGTAAAATATCGTTTTTCGTCGAATACCCCGTAATTAGGCAATACTTGCTTTCTATAAATAGTATGTATGCCATGGTCGCGGAGTACCGCAATACTGTTGTAAAGGCTATGCCCCTGTTTTTCTGGAAATCCGAGGATAACGTCGATACCCTTGATTTTACGAGCTAGATTGTGCAACGTTCTGGTGCTAAGCCCCAAAAAATCTTCCCTTAGTAAAAGGTCTTCAGGGGGGTATCCTACGAGTGTCAGTTCTGAAAAAACAACCGCATGTGCGTGCTTCTCGTCTCTGGCATGGGAAACTGCTTTAAAAATACTGTCGGCATTCCTTTGGATATCGCCGACTAGAAGATTAAGTTGAGCAATCGCTACACGCAGCATCATTGCAAATTTTTCCTGTTTTGGATTCTAAGGGCCTGTAATCGGTGTTAAGAAGTGTGTACTCCAGCTTGGTTGAAATTCTCGAATTCCCCCTGGGCTTCGTGGTGAGGGGTTGAGACTATGCTGACCACGTATTTGAAACGCTACGACGTAGACAGGGGTATCGTGAATCTGCTTTAGAAAACGGGTGAAAATCTAGAGTTAAGATAAGCAATCTAGCATACGTTGCCCCATATCCGTAGGGGAGTCAACGACATGGACACCGGCTTCTCGCAAGGCGGTAAATTTTGCCTCAGCGGTTCCTTTCCCGCCACTGACGATGGCACCTGCGTGCCCCATACGTTTTCCCGGTGGCGCCGTAATTCCTGCAATATATCCCACTACCGGTTTGGTGACATGCTGTTTGATATATTCGGCTGCTTCTTCTTCGTCGGTACCGCCAATCTCTCCCACCATTATAATTCCTTGGGTTTGCTCGTCGGCTTGGAATCGTTGTAAAATTTCGATGAATCCCAAGCCATGTATAGGGTCGCCACCAATGCCTACACAGGTACTTTGTCCTAATCCCACGTGGGTGGTCTGAAATACTGCCTCATAGGTTAATGTACCCGACCTCGAAACGATGCCTACCCGTCCTTGTGTATGAATAGAACCTGGCATGATACCGATTTTGCACTTGCCTGGGCTGATAATTCCAGGGCAATTTGGCCCGATGAGGAGAACATCGAGGTCTTTTAAGACGGCCTTTACCCGAAGCATATGTAATACCGGTATTCCCTCGGTAATACAAACAATTATTTTGATTCCAGCTGAAGCCGCCTCCAAGATCGCGTCCGCGCCAAAAGGTGGCGGTACATAGATCATGCTGACTTCTGCGTCTGTGTTTTGAACTGTTTCTCGAACAGTGTTAAAAACCGGCAGCTCGAGATGCGTTTGACCACCTCTACCCGGTGTAACGCCTCCTACAAGTCGGGTTCCATATTCGATTGCTTGTTTAGAATGGAAAGTACCCTGTTTCCCGGTAAAACCTTGGCAGATAACTCGTGTGTCGTTTGAGATTAGTATGCTCATGAGGATGTAGCCTTCACGACCAATTCGGCGGCTTCGTTCAAATCATCCGCGGCGATAATTTTTAATCCTGATTGTTTAAGCAATTCCTTACCTTTATCCGCATTGGTTCCTTCCAGTCTGACCACTACTGGAACGTTTACATGAACTTCCTTGATCGCCGCAATTATCCCCTCTGCGATTAGGTTACAGCGAACGATTCCACCAAATATATTCACTAAAACAGCTTGTACTTTTTCATCGGACAGGATCAATTTAAATGCTTCGGCAACCTTGTCTGGTGTCGTTCCTCCTCCGACATCCAGAAAGTTAGCCGGTTTACCCCCTTTGAGTTTAACCAGGTCCATAGTAGCCATGGCTAAACCAGCGCCATTTACCATGCAACCTATATTGCCGCTCAATGTTATGTAGTTCAGCCCATGTAAATGGGCTAGATGTTCCCGCTCATCTTCCTGAGAAGGATCTCTCATTTCGGTAATGTCATTATGGGCATACAAAGCATTGTCGTCGAAATTTATCTTGGCATCCAGTGCTATTAGTTCTCCGCTATCCGTTACTACAAGTGGATTGATTTCTATTTGACTGGCATCCTTTTCCAGCATTAACCGGTATATGGCTCGCATGATTTTGATAAAAGCATTGATTTGATTGCCTTCTAATCCCAGCGCGAAGGCAATCTCCCGACATTGGTAGGGTTGCACCCCGACCGCCGGTTCTATTTTTGTCGTTACAATCTTTTCCGGCGTTTTTTCTGCGACCGCTTCGATATCCATTCCGCCAGCCCGCGAAGCCATGAATACCACTCTTTCGCTATTACGGTCAACTAGGGCACTTAAATATAATTCACGTGCGATATCGGTAACATGTTCTACGATAACGGCCGGAATGGGTAAGCCTCTTTCACCCGTTTGCTTGGTTTTTAGTCTTGAGGACAACATTTTTAGAGCCGAAGTACCTACTGCTTCGATGCTGTTCACAAGTTGAACGCCTCCTGCTTTGCCACGTCCACCAGCATGTACTTGGGCTTTGACGACCCAGCTTTCGCCTTTCAGGTTTTTCGCCGCATCCTGCGCTTCTTGTTCGGATCGAGCGATTCGCCGAGGCGGGACAGGAATACCAAACTCTACGAACAATTGTTTGGCTTGGTATTCATGAATATTCATTCGGTTCTCCTAAAGATTAAGGACGATATAAGGTGAAAAGTAAACTTATTGAATACTTTTGCACCCTAAATTTAAGCAGAAGTTTACAGGTTAACTGAATTTGTTTCTTGATTATATTGGCTCAATGGTTTGTTCTTTTCGAAATGCCTGCGCTACTACCAGAAATGCCAGAAAATCATATATCCCATGTATTAGTATAGGTATGAGCAAGTTTCGTTGCTCATCAATGTCCAAAAACATCGACAGGTACAATCCAATTAAACCCGCAATGACAGCGTAGGTCAAAGTAACCGCATGGGCCAAGCCGAACAGCACATTACTGAGCAAAAGTGCAATGGTGATTCCCCAAAGGTTTTCAAACCAAGGCTGCAGTACCCCACGAAATAAAAGCTCCTCGGATACGCCAGCTGTCATTGCCAATATCAACAGTTGGCGCGCACTACAAATGTTGAGACAGGGTCCGAGCACATCGATTAGCACCCTTTTGATGGGGTAGAGGCTACCGAGTGGGTACCGGTCGAACAGTATCAATAGCAAAAATAACGGGATAGTTCCTGCCACGGCCCAGAACAAGGTAGAAAATTCAATCTTTAGATTACTTTGGATATCAATGCCGACAAACCAAGCTAATACAAGGGCGACAACTGCTAGCCCACCTTCAAACAAGATTGCTACTTTAAAGAACTCTTGGGGATCTATTGCTTTTGATTGATGTTCCACGCGGACTAATTTCTTATGGATAACAGATTGAAAAAATCTTTCCTTATACAGTGATTTTTACGCTGAAAACTATGGGGTTATCTGAATATAGTTGTCCATCTTATCACGAAGTCTATCGAAGTGTGTCTAGGTGGGAGCGAATCTGCTTTTCGAGGTACGAGCTCTCTATTTTAAAAGAACTATAAAAAGAACGATTTCAGTCTTAGTTCCTCGGTTAATCAATAATTTACGGACTATGCTAAATTTAATAAATGAAATTGTCATGTGCAGATGCCGTCAGTAATGGAAAGGGGAAGTCGATACGGACTACGAAAATAAAACGAATCCACGAGTTGTAATCTATCCCTGATTTACGATTTACAGCGACAGTGGTGGATTTTTCTTGCGCCCAACTTCTATTAGCCGTTAATACGTTCTATTCGATTTAACCAGACTCTTAATAAGTTAATGACTGAAGTTAGCCCCAAAATTATCGTCTTTTCGACACTTTTCCCCCATCCAGGATCTCCACGGGCCGGTGTATTTATTCGCGAACGTATGTTTAGGGTGGGGAAGCACCTACCTATAGTCGTTATAGCCCCTCAGCCCTGGTTTCCATTTCAATCTCTGATTCGTATTTGGAGGCCCTATTTTAGACCCTCAGCACCGGCATTCGAAATTCAAGACGGTGTGGAGGTTTATCACCCTAGGTTCCTGTGTATCCCAGGAGTCCTAAAACAGTTTGATGGATTATTCATGGCGTTAGGCAGCTTATTAACCTTACGCAGACTTCGCTCGCGATTCGAATTTAATTTATTAGATGCACATTTTGCCTATCCGGATGGTTATGGGGCAACGCTATTGGGCAAGTGGTTCAAAGTCCCCGTAACGATTACATTGCGTGGAACCGAGGTACCGTTAAGTCGATTTCCCCATAGACGAAAGCGAATGATTAGGGCGATCGATCAAGCAGACAAAGTATTTTCCGTTTCGGGATCGTTAAAGGACTATGTCCAGTCGCTAGGTGCCAGTGGAGACAAAATCAGGGTGGTAGGCAATGGCGTGGATACCACCAAGTTTTATCCTGTAGATAGAATGAGTGCTAGGGCTAAATTGGGGTTATCGAACGATGCCTTGGTTATGATCTCTGTGGGTGCTTTGGTTGACCGGAAGGGATTTCATCGGATCATTGAGCTTTTACCCGAATTAACAGCCAAATTCCCGAAGTTGATTTATTTGATTGTCGGTGAAGGAGGGCCCGAAGGTGATATTAGTCGGCAACTCAAAGAACAGGTCGAAACCCTTGACCTTGTTGATAAGGTCAAATTTCTTGGTGCGTACTCATCTGAACAATTGAAGATTCCTTTGTCTGCCGCTAATTTGTTTACTTTGGCAACAGCTAATGAAGGTTGGGCGAATGTTTTGTTGGAAGCGATGGCTTGTGGTTTACCCGTTGTTACTACAGATGTTGGTGGTAACAAAGAAGTTGTTAATCAGACAGAATTGGGAACAGTTGTGCCATTCGGTGAACCAAAAATGTTGTTGCGCGCGCTCGTAGAAGCGTTGAGTAAAACTTGGGACCATCAACATATACGGCGATATGCGGAAGCGAATTCTTGGGATTCTCGGGTTAATGTATTACAGGCAGAATTTAATAGTCTAGTTGACCGTATATAGTAATCTATATGAGTTACTCTGGGGTTGTTCGGGAATAGCTCCGAAAAGCAAGATAGAGTTAATTTCCAGTGACTAGGCGCTCACATCTTAAAAGATAGGCTAAACTTAAGGGGGCTGGGTAGATAGCTCTTTTTTCAGCGTTAAAAGCTATATACAGGAAATCCATATATCAATGTGAAAAGGTTACATTCAATGGAATGTTTGACTTGTTTATTATAATAAAAAATTACATTTAGTTGCTATTGTCAGGTGTTTTCCTGTAAGGAAGTAGGCCGCAATCATGTAACTATAAAGTATTCTAAGGCCGGGTAATAACTAGAAGTAATACTTAATGGTATAGATAAATTATGAATATCGAATTAGATCCAAAAACAGTACTTATTAGATTCCTCTATTTTATTATTTTTCTGCTATTTGCAAATGTAATTGGTCTTGTGTTTAAGTACTATTTTGACCATGATTATGTTTATGGGCTTGTCCCGTTATTCAATTTTGATATGGAGAAGAATGTCCCAACTTTATATTCGTCATTTGCGCTAATTTTGTGTGCTATGTTACTTTCAATTATTGCATTAAAGCATAAAAGGCTTGGCTCATCCTATTTGCCTTGGTTCGGGTTGGCGTTTATTTTTCTATTCTTATCAATTGATGAAATAGCATCTATCCATGAAAACTTAATCAAGCCGACAAGATCGACATTTAACACGTCTGGATTATTATATTATGCTTGGGTGATTCCTTATGGCATCGCTTTGGTGGTATTTTTATTGGCTTATCTTAAGTTTTTGATGCACTTGCCAAGAAAAATAATGATGTTGTTTATTATCTCCGGTGTAATTTATGTGTCAGGTGCCTTAGGATTTGAATTGATCGGCGGACTTCATGCTGATTCGCATGGTACGAACAATCTGATGTATTCATTTATTACTACTTGCGAGGAATTTCTAGAAATGCTTGGGGTTATAATTTTTATTTATTCCTTGCTGTATTATATAATAAGTGAGTTTAAGCTATTAACAATAAATATAACGGCCAACAATTCCTGAGTTCGTGATATCAGAGTAGTTTTTGGGTTAGATATGAATGTATAGTTCATATCTAAATAGCCTTTCCTCGTATGTGGCCTTCGAAGCGGGTTACTCTGAAGCAATCCTGGTAGCCTTGCTATGAGGATTTGTGTGATATTTTTGTGAAAGATTATTGCGGGCCGTCCTAGTCAACGGCGTTGACCAACTTAAGCATCTTTTTTACGCGCCAAGGTAAAGGTGTTTTCCCAATAATTGAACCTTGCCAGCTATCAACCCAGTCATGATTGAATGGATATTCAAGTAACTTTGGTTCGGTTATCTGGATCATATGGTGTATTAAAGGATATGGAGATTTCCTACTTTCTACACCGGTTGATAGTCCCATTTCAATAAACTCTCTACAATTCATGGGAGGTATTGGGTCTGTTATTGTTTCCCGAAGGGTGAGACCACAGGATCCCCAAATACCGTGTTTTTGTTCCCAGTAAACTAAATCGGAGACTGTAATATTCATTTCTTTTGGAAGAATTGCTAGCCAACGCCTAAATCCTTCGATTACGTATGGGTTATCCCCGAAATTGATTCGTTCGCATAATTGTTCAGCAGTTAAATCTGAGGGGTGTATGTCATTTACGTATTCCTTACATTTAGTTCCTAGAGTCATTCCATGAATGATTCATTCTATCACCTATTGCCATACACTCAGCCTTTATACCCAAAAGTGAAAGATCTGAATACATGTTGCCGACGTTTTCTAAAAGCGCTTGCGCATAATTGTTATCTTTGGCTGTCTCGAATACGGTATAATCAAGCCCGAATCTTTTTGTAATTTTTCGGGGAATTGACAAATCGTGGTGGGGGAGGTGGGTTCCTGTGAGAGTAATAAATTTAATTTTGTCCCATACAGGTTTTGCACATGCTAAAAGCAGGCGGCTATCATAACCTCCCGATAATGGGATAACGCATTCCCCCCGATGAACCATAGCCTTGATCAATCCTGTGAGAAGGGAACACATGCCTTTTGCAGCTTGTTCTTCAGACAGTGGGTTTAGAGGATTTTTGGGCCAATATCTCTCAATACTGCCTGTCTGCAAGTTCAATGTATGATTGGGGAGCAACTGTGTGACCCCTTTATATGGGATAGTATTTATAGGCCAATGAGTTGGAGGGTGGTCGTAGTTTGTAAAAATTTCACCTAATGTAGGATCGAACTCTGTGGCACCGATAGCTTCTAGAAGTACTGGTTGTGAACCTACGAGTAGTCCTCGATCAGATTGCATGTAGAAAATTGGCTTAAGACCCATTGCATCGTGGTAAAGCCTCGTTTTTCCATACATAGTGGTGGCAAGAATCCACCGCCCCCCTAATGGGGCAACAAAAGCCTCAAGATCTGAAAAGCTGCTACACCGTTGGAGCAACGTCTCTACAATTTGCTCATTTGTTTTTTCAGGTGCGGATGGATCAAAAATATCTCCAAGGACGATGACTTGGTTATCGTTGGATGATGCAGCCGAAATAGCTAAATCAGGGTGGGTTTCAAGGATATATCCGTCTACAAGTTCTAACTTTTTCCATTCACTAAACGCTCTTGGTATCGAGTAATCTCGATGAATTAAAAATTGCTTTCCGAATTTTTTAATAGACTTAGAGTTATGTATCATCTTGGTTTGCTTTGCTGGTGATTTAGTTTGATGCTTCCACGAATAGTTATACTCGGCTAAGAAAAAAGGTTTTTAGATGGATAGGCCGAGTGCTTTATAGTGCGTGTTGTTCGGGTAAAGGTCACAAATTTCTATTGGTGCTAAGGGAATCTTTCAATTTTCACCAGGCTAGATTCTAAATTGGAAATAGCAAGATTTGACGAAACCGGGTGATTTATTTCAAAAAGTTGGTAGACCGCAAAGCCTATCGGTTGGTACATGAGGTTTCCTCCGCTGGTAACTTCCCCCAACTGTCTTTGTTGCGAACGATTGAGTGATTATTGTAGTAATAATCCTGGTTTCGTTTGATTGTCGCCTTGATATTGTCTTTTTGAAGACCTTCGAACTGTTGGTGCCATTGGTGCATATAAAATGCTCGGTCATTGATGTTTTTTGGGGTTAAACCGAAATAATAAAATCGGCGAAACATGTCATTGTCTTCTGCTCCCCAAAGTTCATAAAACTCGTCGTATCCATGGATACAGTGATAGAAAAAGGTATAGGTTGCGAGGATCGATATATGCGCATTTTCGTTTTCCTTTCCCAATTGAGTATGAGTTTTCCGTACTTTTGTATTCGCTTTCAGGAATTCTATATCGGGAACTGAGTTTTCCTCCGCGTATTTTTTTAGTGTTGATTCCATCGCTTCTGGCAGATCTCTCATTTCGGCTAAGACAAGACTCAGTGGATTGGATTTCAAAGTATTAACCACACTTTCTATAAAGTTCGACGACATTATCATGTCGGCATCGTTAGACATCAAAAACTTAGTAGTCGTATGTTTTATAGCAACATTAAAACAATGAGATTTGTTCCAGACCGGACGATTGTTGACCCGTAGTATTTTGGCATCGTGCAATGCACAGATTTTTTTCAACTTGGCAGAGTTTTCTTCGTCGTTTTCATAGTCAACAACTATGATTTTTATTAAATTGTTGGGGTAAGTTTGTGATCTCAGGCTTTTAAGGCTATTCGCCAAACGATAATTCACTCGATTTTTAATGCCAATCATGATGGTAATATCATCGGGTTTTTCCGTGTGTGAATCATTGATGACTTTCAGTAGTCGACGCCTTCGCAGAGGGGCACCAATAAGCGTATTGAGCGGGCCTCCGAGATGACGCATCCGCCAAGGTAGTAGACGGGAATCGGTCAATTTTTCACTTATACTCGTAGTCAGCATCGATCAGTACCTCAAAAAAAACATAAGTTAACTCATTTAAGTCTAGCCAAGAAGACAAAATATTTTCGAACAGGGTATGAACTTGAACTACAATTTAGAAATACGTTTGAACGAGATTACTATCGTAGTTTCTTTGAAAAATTAACGTATATTCAGAGTATTATCTTTAAGAGGAATGGCCTGCTGTGGGCTGGTGGAGGGGAAAAACCGATTTTTTGAGTTGGTGAGGGTTTTAGTGTCACCCTATTTCCCGGTACCCCAAGGTTAGGTTTTTTTTGATAAGCCAGCAAAAAATTACATCCCATGGCGATGTTAGATCAACCAATACGCAATAGAGTATTCGATGCAATAAGGAATCTTGATGACTGGTTTTACGAGGGAAACGAACTGATCCGTATACTCTTCGTAATGACTGACAGTTACGGTTTTTCCTGCCAGGCGCCCATAATCGAAGAACTACAACAGCACCCAAATATTTATCTTCGAACAACCACTGACAAAGAGCGTCCTATCAATCAATTGTCATTTACCAGTCAGTCGGAAGAGGATCTGTTTAGTAGTTTTTATGTCAATAGCTCTAAAGCTAGCTATTTAAAATGGCATCTGATTGTTGATTCACATCCTAATAGTTTTTATCCAAAGCGAAGGGCACTGCGTGTAGGGATGCATCACGGTTCAGGTTTTGGAATCCTAGGAAGCAAAATCCACTACGTTAAAAATTTCGATATCTTTTTGGGTTTGTCACAAGCGGAACGTTATTTTCTGGAAGAGATTGAGTCGAATGTTTTCGAAAATAACCGAGCTTTTTTTGCTGCGGGTTCTCAAAAAGGTGATACGATCCTAAATTCGAAAAGCAGTCGCGGGGAAATTAATTCTCAATTCAATCTAGAAGACCGGCCCAACATTCTGATTACCTCCCATTGGCAAACTACTTCTACCCTTAGCACCTTTAGTGACCAACCGTTTGAAATTCTGTCGCGAAAATTTCCCGGTTTCAACGTTATACAAACTGGTCACCCTTGGCTTTGGAAAGATGGGAAAGAAATTGAAGGTATTTGCCGGGAAACTCTTATAAACCAGCTCCAAAACGTCGAAAAGCAATACCCGAATGCTTATTTTCTTCCCTTTGCCAATGCAGAAAAGCTATTGTGGATTTCCGATCTTCTGGTTGCGGACCACAGTTCTATCATGACTTCTTATTGCCTCTTGGATCGGCCTATAGTCTGGTTTGATAATCCGGCTGTTAATTTTGCAATTCCAGCAATACGGGAAATATACAAGCGGGCGAGTAACACTTTTACCAGGATTGATGATCTGGCTGATGTATCTCTTAGAGCGTTGAATAATCCACATGGTTGCGAGATTGGACGGCAACAAATGAGAGAGACATTTTCAGCAAATATAGGCAATGCTAGTAAAACAGCGGCTGAAATTCTCATGAAAATTGGGCCAATTTGCAGCCGACATTCGCCTCGTTGGAATAAAGTGATGGCATTGAGCAAAAGTTCAGAACATCTTCCGAACAATCCTAATACTTAGATATCACTATTCGTTTTAGCTCTATTTCGCTCCTCGGTAGTGATTAAATGATCACGTATACGTATAGACTCCCCATTTTCTCCTTGTTCTTAAAGAAATTAGAGCTAGTCTGAATGGATAATTCCTTGGTGGTGGATGGCTGCAATTAGACTATATTTATCACTATCAGTCCCGCTTTAAAACAAACAAAATGACTACAAGACTTCTTCAAAACGCATTATCATTTAGTCGGTTGCCCTTTCGTTACAAACCCTGGAAACCAACCCATCTGCGTATTCTGATTTCTGATTTTTGTGGTAAAGAAAAACAGCCACGCCATTCGGATGACAAGCACTTAGCCTCGGTCATCGCGTGGCTATGTTTGGCACAAGATCAGCGAATTGGGCAAAGCGATGAAGGAGGAGTATCCGCGGGATGGAGCTTTGAAGATGGTTGGTTGCCGAGTTATCCGGAAACAAGTGGTTATATCGTGGAAACTTTCCTGGCTGCTTCAACACTTTTAAATGATTCGGACCTGAAGAATCGTGCCCAGCGTATTATTGATTGGGAACTCTCCATTCAAAATGAAGACGGATCTTTCCCCGGGCATTTCGGCGAACGAGGTAGTAAACCTGTAATATTCAATACTGGTCAGATAATGCACGGTATGATAAGCGGGTTCGAACATCTTCAAAATTCCGAGTGTTTAGAAGCAGCCGTTCGCGCAGGACAATGGATGATCCAGCAGCAGGACGACGATGGTTGTTGGAGGCGGTCGGTCCATAATAATACGCCTCACACTTATAATACACGTGCGGCGTGGGCATTGTTGAAAACAGGATTAGCCGCAAACGACAAAAAGTTAGTCAAAGCCGCAAACAAAAATATTAACTGGGCACTTGCTCAACAAACCGATAATGGGTGGTTTAAAAACAATGCATTCGTTCCTAATACACCACCGTTTACCCATACCATTGCCTACGCTATTCGTGGGATTTTGGAAAGCGGCCTTCTCCTTGGTGACTCGAAAATGATCGATGCCGCTGTTAAGGCTGCAATAAGTCAAGCTGAAAAGCAAAGAAACGATGGGTGGTTGGCCGGAACTTACGATGAGTGGTGGGAACCACAGAGCCGTTATTGCTGTCTCACGGGGCTTGCCCAAATGTGTTTGATCTGGTTTCGTATCGCCCGAGCCGTCGGAGACGCTAGTCTTGAAGAGTCGGCTAAAAAAGGAATCAACTATATCAAATCCAACCACCGCATCGTTGGGACAGAAATCACTCAAAAGGGAGGGCTTACCGGGTCCAGCCCTATTTGGGGACGCTACTCTATGTTTGAATACCCGAACTGGGCTGCTAAGTTTTTTGCCGATGCGTTAATGATGAACATGGATAATATTTCCATACCAAATTATAGATAAGGAGTCGTAAAATTATGAGTGATTTGTCAGTCGTCATTCTTTGTGGCCGGTCACCTCGGCATTTGTATTTTGCAAATGAATTGTGTCGGTCGAGTAAACCGCTTGCTATCGTTCAGGAATCGGAACGTAATTGGTCTTTTGAAAAAATTATAACGCTGCTACTCAATCCGAAAAGACTTCAGCAAAAACTTTGGCGTTGGCTCCGGGACCGTCGCCGGTATACAGGCGGTCAGGAAGCCGAATTTTTCTTTGGGAAAGCAACACCGACACTTGATCGTCCGGACCTCAATATAGAGACTCCTCACATCAACCATGCGAATACTCTGGCAATCATTGATAAATATTCCCCAGATGTTATCGTGGTATTTGGTACATCCCTGATTAAAGGTGAGCTCTTAACCAAAGGGCGTTTAGGCCTAATTAACTTGCATGGTGGTCTTTCCCCTGAATATCGTGGGGCAGATTGTACCTTTTGGGCGTTATACAACCAAGAACCAGAAAAGGTCGGGTGCACGATTCACTACATTAATGCTGGTATTGATACCGGCAAGCTGATTGCCCACGTTAGCCCCGAAGTTAAAGAAAATGATAGCGAGCTCTCCCTTTTTTGGCGTGCGGTACAAGATAGTGTGAGTATTTATCCTGAATTGTTGAAACGGCTACATCAAGGCGAGAAACTGGGAACTCAGCAAACGAATAAAGGGGCACTCTATCAGGTTAAAGACCGTGAGTTGAAACATGAATTGAAACTGGATGAGCTCATGCAAAACGGACTCCTCGAAAAAATTAGCTTGGATCGACGGGTTACGTGGTTTCTACCGAATGATCATCCAACCTCGGATACCGTTGGTGGGTCATCTAATTCGACACAATCTCAGATTGTGCCACCCCCTCTTGCTATAGCAGAATGACAGTCGTCATATGGTCTGGATAAATTTTCACAAATTTCTAAGTGAGGAAAGAGCCACCAGAAAGTGAGGTGACATAGGGTGCGGAAGCAGTATAAGAGCTCATTCAACACGTTGGGAATGCAACGTAGCCAATTCGAGCGTTGTAGCTTGGTAAAATAGAGGGTGAGAAGAAATTCGAGGGCAGGTGTCTATTGTTGCAGAATAAGGCGCTTAAGGGAGTGAGATAACACCAATCTCTGTGAGTTTATCGATTACGATCTGTACGGCGCATGCCATATCACAGGTGGAAGTATCGATTCTGAGTGCCGGTGACTCGGGAACTTCATAAGGATCGTCGATGCCAGTAAAGCCCTTAATTTTGCCGGCCCGGGCCATGGCGTAGAGGCCTTTTCGGTCTCTAGTCTCACAGACTTCCAGTGGTGTCGAGACATGAATTTCAACGAATGTGCCCTCCTGAGAAATCATTTGCCGTACACGGGAACGAATAGAAGAATAAGGAGCAATGGGAGCGCAAATGGCTATGCCGCCATTTTTGGTGATTTCGCTGGCTACATACCCAATTCGTTGGATATTAAGATCGCGATGCTCTTTGGAAAAAGTCAACTCGCTGGATAGATTTTGGCGAACCTTGTCGCCATCTAAGAGAGTGACTTTGCGTCCACCCAGTTCTCGTAATTTTACATAGAGGCCATTGGCGAGAGTGGACTTGCCCGAACCGGAGAAGCCAGTAAAGAAAATGGTGAAACCTTGCCTGGATCGAGGTGGCAAAGATCCGTGCAGTTCTGCTACTACTTCTGGATAAGCGAACCAGGATGGAACAGGTTCTCCCGATTTTAGGAGCTGACGGAGTTCGCCGCCAGATATATACAAGCCGTCTTCTCCCTTGAGTAACTGGCCTTCTTCGCAGAACTCACCACGCTGTTCGACATAGCGCAGAAAAGGTGCCGGCAAAATACGAATATTGAGTTCATCTTGAAAACTAGCTACAAGTTGTTGAGCTGCTTTAACATCATAAAAGTTCCCGCCTCGGTTGTTACGTCCAGGGCCTGCGTGATCGCGACCAACAATGAAGTGAGTGAAGCCATAGTTTTGGCGAATAATGGCTTGCCATAGTGCTTCTCTTGGACCCGCCATACGCATGCCCAATTGTAATAGACTGAGTTCAGCGGTGCCCTTAGGGTAATACGCAAGTACTTTTTCATAACAGCGCACACGGTAATAATGATCGATGTCTCCCGGTTTGGTAATACCTACCGCTGAGTGGATAACTAAGTGTGCGTTATTTTCTGCCATCAAGCGCTTGGTCATCGTTACGTGGGCTCGGTGGACTGGATTTCGGGTTTGAAACGCGATAACATTCTCTAACCCTTTGTCTGCAAAGTTTTTCCGAAGGCTAGTAGGAGCATGTCGGTAATGGTTGAAGTCATAATGCAGAGGAGGTGTTACACCGATCAATTTACCGCCTAGATAAAAGTCGCCTGCTTCATGCATAAGGTAACGTACCCCGGGGTGGCTATCATCGGTGGTTCCAAATACCGCGAGTGCTTCCTGTTTTTTGGTGGCTTTCCAGCAATCGGTGATCTCCATATTGGCAATTACAACGCCTTCTTGATCGCGTAAAGTAATTTGCTCTCCCACTTTAACACTGTCTACAAACGCCTTGCTGACATCCAGATTGATCGGCATGGGCCATAAGGTGCCGTCTACTAAGCGCATATTTGCCAATATCGATTCATAGTTTTTCTGATCGACAAACCCGTCTAGTGGAGAAAAGGCACCGTTGAGCAGTAGCTCGATGTCGCATAGCTGACGTTTAGTGAGATCCCACGATTGGTTGGAACAGGCTTTTTCCTTTTCCTGCTCTAGGTCGTGGCCAGATACGTATAAATCGAGAAGTTTGCCACCGTGGGCTGTAACTAAGTGATTCATGTGCATTTTCCTCCTCGACATGTACCGCATTTAGAAATTTTCATAGTCAAAATGGCCATATCATGGGAATCAAACCAATGGTTGCGATACCAACGATAGCACTTAAGGGAAAGCCAAGCCGCGTATAATCTGTAAAATGATAGCCACCCGGGCCCTGCACCATCAGATTGGTTTGGTAACCAATGGGTGTCATAAAACTCGCGGATGCAGCGATCATTACTGCAACTGCAAAGGGTGCAACATTAACCCCCAGTGATTCGGCCGCACTTACCGCGATTGGAAACATTACAATCGCTGCCGCATTGTTAGTGATGGTTTCGGTTAACAGCACTGTAATTAGATATATCATCGCCAGTAAAACCAAGGGGTTTGTCCCTGCTATAGTCATCGTTTGCATGACGATCAAAGTTGATAATCCAACTTTCTCGATGGCAGCACCTAACCCAAAGGCACACGCGATCACTAATAGCACACGAAAGTCGATACTTTTTCGAGCTGCCTCTAGGCTCAAACATCCTGTTACTCTTAATAGCCCAGCTGCAAGCAAGCTAGCTTGTAAAATACCGAAAATATTTAGTGCTACTATAGCTAGCATTCCTACCAGTATAGCGAGTGCGATAGGTGCTTTTTCGTGATTGACATCATTTGTTTCAGTGAGTCGACTAACCAATAAAAACTCACGGCTATTGCGGTATTTAAATAAAAAGCCTTTTTGTGCTTCTAGTAAAAGTGTATCACCGGGTTGTAGGATTATATTGCCAAGTTTGCCTGCCAATCGCTCGCCATTGCGGGCTACCGAGAGCACAGCAGCATTATAACGATGGCGGAATCGAGTTTGACGGATACTCATCCCTACGGCTGGGCTGGCACCTGCCAGTACGGCTTCAAATAGACGCCGATCCCGCTGGCGACCGTTAAGTTTAAAGGCTTGAGTAGTAACGGGTACCAATCCGCGAATGCGTCGTAGCTCTACGACCGATTCCACTGCGCCGGCAAACACCAATTGGTCCCCATTACGAATCTGAGTCTGTGGTGTTGCTGAGAATACCTCATTATTGCGATTAATTTCGACCAAGTACAAGCCTGGTAGATGCCTAAGCCCAGCCTCCTCTACAGTTTGGTCTATCAACTCGGAGTCCTTTTCTACCTTCATTTCAACCAGGTATTCTCGAATATTGTCGAACGAGACACTGGCGCTATCACGCATCGGTAACAAGAATCGGCTGAACACTAATAGATAAATGATCCCGATTAGAGTTATTGGCACACCGATCCATGCCAGTTCGAATAGTGAAAAACCACCTAAATTGGCTTGGCGTAACATACCATCCACTACAAGATTAGTACTGGTACCAATCAGTGTGCAAGTACCGCCTAGAATTGACGCGTAACTTAATGGTAATAGCAATTGTGAGGGTTTAAAGCCGGTACGTTGGCACCAGTTTTGTACCGCTGGAGTAAACATTGCCACAACAGGGCTGTTGTTGGCAAAAGCACTTAATGATGCCGCAGGAAGCAATAACCGAAATTGTGCCGTGACCAAATTAGATGGGCGCCCGAGCAACGACCGGCTTAACCAGGCAACCGTTCCAGATTCACTGAGTCCTGCAACGACGACGTAGAGTACCGCAATTGTTGCAATTCCTTGATTACTGAATCCGGAAAGTGCTTCTTCGGGGGTTAAAATGGCGCATACAAGTAATAGGCTTACTACGGCGACTAATATAATATCTGGAGAATAGTGGTTGCTGGCAAGTAGGCCTAATGCAGCTATAAGTAGAATACCGACGAACAGTAATTCAGGGGTGATAATCACGAAGATAGTTTTCTTTGTGATTGATGTCTAAGTCCCGAATAGGCGCTATCGTAAGATCTGTTTTCCAGAGACGAAGTCACACGTTTTATTACCACTATTTATAAGTCACATTGTGAACCAAACTTGATTTAAACATGTGTGAGATTGCTATTACAATTCACCAAAATTCAAAAAAGTTCCGATTGAAACAATCTATGGTTTTTGGTCAGGACACACCCTAAATTTTTACAAAAGGACCCCATTATTTTTTAATATTGAAAATATTTGCTCGACGTCCATATTCTCTGAGGAGGCGACGATTATTTGGTGATTGGGATCGGCGGGTGTTTTTTCGAGTGTACATAAACAGATTATTCCGGCGTTATTGATCTGTTCCACAATATCTTGAGTACGATCGTCCCAATGCTGGCTACTGAACACTGTACTGGCGTGGCCACCATCGAAGAGTTTCCGTTCCAAGGCATAGGCCGTGTCATGATTATTGGGCCCAACGATTAAAACAGTTGCCGCTTTCTGCGCGAATCGGGCCGCCCGTTCTTGTTGGGTTACCCGACGTAGAGTTTGGCCTTCGGTAGCAGAACCCACGATCATACCCGCAGCGACAGTGACATTGGTCAAGCGGTCGATGACGATAAACGAACCCGTTCCCTTATTTGTTTTATACGCGTCGAAGGCCAGCGGGGCATTCAATGACACCTCACACAATCCAATTTCATTCAATTGCAGTTGCTCAGCATCAAAATGCTCAAGCGTATTGACATCGGTTCGGTAATGGACACGGGATACTGAGCCCGTGACCGTTCGAGTGGCCTGCTTCATAGAGTATTGGCGGCCGGGTACCATGGGTTTTTCTGTCATCCAAACGATCATCGCATCGAACTTGTCGCTGATTTTGGGCACATTATCGACATTAACAATCACATCGCCCCGGCTGACATCGATTTCATCGTCCAGTGTCATAGTGATAGCCATCGGTGGAAACGCCTCTTCCAATTCGCCCTCATAGGTCACAATGGATTTAATGGTGCTGGTTTTCATCGAAGGCAAGACCATGACAGCATTGCCTTGACGGACCCGACCCGAGGCCACCGTGCCGCAATAACCCCGAAAATTCAGATTCGGACGGTTGACGTACTGAACCGGAAAACGCATGTCATCGAAGTTCCGATCGGTTGCGATTTCGATTGTTTCGATGATCGTCATAAGTTGTTGGCCCGAATACCACGGCATATTCGTACTCGGATTGACCACATTGTCACCTTTCAACGCGGAGATTGGAATAAATCGGATATCTGGAATATCGAGGTTTTTAGAAAAAGCCAGATAGTCATCTCGGATATTGTTGTATACCTGCTCGTTGAAATCGACCAAGTCCATTTTGTTGATCGCCACCAGTACATGTTTAATACCCAATAATGAAGCAATAAAACTATGGCGCCGGGTTTGGGTGAGAATACCGAATCGGGCATCGATCAGGATGATAGCCAGCTGGCAGGTCGAGGCTCCCGTGGCCATATTTCGGGTGTATTGCTCGTGTCCCGGGGTGTCGGCAATAATGAATTTCCGGCTCGACGTGGAGAAGTAACGGTAGGCCACATCAATGGTAATCCCCTGTTCGCGTTCGGCCTGGAGGCCATCAACCAATAAAGCGAGATCAATTTCACCCCCGGTCGTACCGGATTTAACCGTATCGGCTTTAACCGCCGCCAACTGATCTTCGTAAATGAGTTTTGAATCGTGGAGCAACCGTCCAATTAAAGTACTTTTGCCGTCGTCGACACTGCCACAGGTTAACAGCCGCAACAGTTCCTTTTGTTCGTGTTGGGCCAAATAGGCGTTAATGTCGGTACTAATGAGTTCTGACTGATGGGACATAGGGGATTACAGCTGCCAATGTTAGGGGTTACGAAACACGGAAATAAAAATCGATCTGATCTGAAGGGCGTCCTAAAAATAGCCTTCTTTTTTCTTCTCTTCCATTGACCCGGCCTGGTCAAAATCGATTACCCGACCCTGGCGTTCCGAACTGGTGGTCAGGAGCATCTCTTGGATAATCTCGGGGAGCGTGGTGGCATTGGATTCGACCGCACCGGTGAGCGGATAGCAACCCAAGGTACGAAAGCGCACCATTTTCATCTCAATCGGCTCACCGGGCTCGAGGGGCATCCGATCGTCGTCGACCATAATCAACACGCCATCCCGATTGACCACCGGGCGTTGCTTGGCGAAATACAAGGGGACAATAGGGATGCTCTCTAAATGAATGTATTGCCAAATATCGAGCTCGGTCCAGTTGGACAAAGGAAAGACACGAATGCTTTCCCCTTTGTCGATCGTATCGTTATAGATATTCCACAACTCAGGGCGCTGATTTTTAGGATCCCAACGATGATTTTTATCGCGAAACGAATAGACACGTTCTTTCGCCCTGGATTTTTCTTCATCCCGGCGAGCGCCGCCAAAGGCCGCATCGAACTGATATTTATTCAACGCTTGCTTCAGGGATTCGGTCTTCATTACGTCGGTATGCTTTTTACTGCCATGGGTGAAGGGTCCGATGCCTTGCTTGACGCCCTCTTCATTAATATGAACGATCAAGTTTAAGCCCAAAGTTTTGATATGTCGGTCGCGAAATTCGGTCATTTCACGAAACTTCCAGGTGGTATCCACATGCATGAGGGGGAAGGGCGGTCTTCCCGGATGGAAAGCTTTCATGGCAAGATGTAACATAACCGCCGAATCCTTTCCGATAGAATAAAGCATGACCGGTTTTTCAAATTCAGCCGCGACCTCGCGAATGATATGAATAGTTTCCGATTCCAGTTCTTTAAGATGAGTGAGCTGATATTTCGACATGAATTGAGTATAGAGGCTATACGAACGGTTTGATCTGGGGGCTAAGATACGCAGTACTGAAATGCGCGAACATTAACCAATGCGATTACTTTATTCTCTTGTATTTGTTCAAGTATATCATATGCTTTGAGGTTCTAATGTTGCAAGCTGGCTTGTAATCCTGGGGCTAATTTTGTAAGAAAAGGTCGAAGGGCAGAGGTCTGTCTATACACGTTTTATTTCTACGCATGGGCACAGGTAAAATGTGTACCGCATCACCAATATTAACCCGTCGTCTTTTCGACACTGCTTGTTAAGTTATTTTTGTTAAGCCAATGTGAAAATTGGTTATGCTTTTCGAACAAGAGTCGCTGTAATCTAGGCAGGGGAACCGTCTTTGTGCTAACTCGATAGTTATTTTGTAACAGCGTTTGACCTGCAACCTTTTCGAATATTCTTATTTGGTTCTTTGAAAGTTTTATTTGCCATTTTTGTGTATTGTTGTTTTGCAATGGCTGGCTTAGTAATGGGGTTTTACTTTTGTGATCGCGGGACTTTTTAAAGTTTATTATGTCCTCTGAATACTCTTCCTGTAAGAATTGGCAAAGTTTTTTGATGACTGGTTTGGGGTCTGTCACTAGTTTTTCATAACTTAATTCGAAGTATTTTTTGGGACCGAATTCTTTTCCACTATTCTGACCCGAGGATACGTACCTATTCCAAATGTAAGCGGCTTGATAAACATTGTAAATGCGTAGGTCATTTTTACGTGCCATCATAGATACGGCGCAATCTCTCCCATCTCGAATAATGTGAATAAACTGGGCATCAGGAAACATTGTTACTAGGGTTTCCATATGAAGTATGTAATAAGGCGTTTTGTCGAGCCAACGAGATTTTCGTTCACCAATAGCATTTTCTGTTAAAAAACTATCGATGAGTTGTGGCATTGTTTTACATTGTTTCTTGCTAAGCTTGTTAGCTAATTGATCGTAATTAAACGGTGTCCCTAAGCCGTGGCAGTCTTCTTCGATGAATTCTGGGCTTAGCCGACGCATTTCTTCCAAAACCTTTTTAATGTTTTTGGGCTGACAAAGGTCTCCATATTTGCTGGCATTTTTGTACAGGGGAATAAAAAATTGAGATTCGCCTGTGGGGGAGGATATAGCAGGGTGAGATTGCAGCATCCTTTGCAGTAATGTTGTGCCGGACCTCGCTGCACCAACGATAAATATTGGTGAATTGTTTGTTCTCTGGGTACTCATATTTCCAAAATTATAGTTAAGGTTTCTGGTTTAGCTACTTAATAGGCTCTGCTATAGATATATGTGCACATGAAGAAGGAGAGGAATGCATGTATCATTGAAGCTACTAAATCACACAACTAGACCTTCGAATTATCATATTCGGTATTAGTCGGATACTTTAATCGGTTAGGTTCTGCAATCCTTTGTTTACCACATATGTTTCAAATAACGCCAGCTATTCAGCAAGTCCTGGAAGATGGATTTGAGTCCGCACAAACCTTGGTTATTGGGGATATCATGCTTGACCGCTACATCTTTGGTAAGGTCAATCGAATCTCCCCGGAAGCACCGGTGCCGGTTATTAATGTAACCCAGGAATACGTTAATCCAGGGGGTGCCGCTAATGTTGCGATGAATTCATCAGGATTGAAGGTAAAAACCTCTGTAGTTGGTTATGTAGGTGTTGACCGAAATGGATCGGAGCTCCTCGATATTCTTAAACAAGCGGGAATAAATACTGCTGGCATCGTGCGTCTTGAAGATCGATCCACGATTACAAAAACAAGACTTGTTAGCAACCATCAACAACTTGCTCGAATCGATCGAGAAGAAATAAAGCCGTTTTCCCAAGAAAACGAAAATAGATTACTCAAGAATGTTATGGAGGAGCTTTCCAGAAAACCGAATGTCATCATTCTTTCTGATTATGCGAAAGGAACACTCAGTAAGTCGATTTGCCAATTTATAATTACTCACGCAAGACAGTGTAATATTCCGGTTTTGGTAGACCCGAAGGGTGAGGATTTTTCGAAATACAAGGGAGCGACGGCTATCTCACCTAATTGTAAAGAATTATCGCAAGTAACCCATGGAAACCCAGATAATCTTGAGCAGTTGCTGGAAAAAGGCCAGCAACTTTTAGCGGAACTTGAGCTGGAGTATGTGATTCTTACTCGAAGCGAGGAGGGTATATCACTCATCGAAGATCAAACCACCCAGAATTTTCCAGCGGTCGCCCAGGATGTATTCGACGTATCTGGGGCTGGGGATACGGTAATTAGCACTTTGTCAGCAGGGCTTTCCCTTAATATTGGTATTGAGGAAGCTATTTCTCTCGCGAATATCGCGGCGGGTGTAGTTGTTAGTAAGGTGGGTACGCACCCGATTATATTGGATGAATTACGACACGCTGTTTCCTATGAAGAAACAATGGGGCAGGCAAGAAAAATCTATGGGCCTGAAGAGCTTCGACGTGTAGTTGAACAGTGGCGGGCCAAAGGTGATCGTTTAGTTTTTACCAATGGATGTTTTGATTTGCTACATGCTGGCCATGTGACTTATATCGAAATGGCCAAGAAGGAAGGCAAGCGTCTTATCATCGGTTTAAACTCAGACCTGTCGGTCAGAAATCTAAAAGGCCCCGGCAGGCCGGTAATCCGGCAAGAGGATCGGGCGCGTGTTTTGGCGGCGTTGGAATCGGTAGATGCGGTCACTATTTTCGACGAGGAAACGCCACTGAACTTAATTCTAGAACTGAAACCCGATGTGTTGGTTAAAGGGAACGACTATAAGAAGGAAAATGTTGTTGGTGGTAAGGAAGTTCAAAATATGGGCGGGCAGGTCGTTCTCATTCCTGTGATAGAAGGGCGAAGTACCAGCGGGATACTCGGAGCATTGAATAATTGAGAGGTTGTTTTGAATGAAGGATACTGGCTGTAAAAACCTCTAAAGGGTCATTTTATGGCCCATACAAATGAAACACATTGATAGTTTTCCTTAAATAAATCGAAAACATAGTCTTTTTCGCGAACACGTATCGCTATTGGTACATTTTCTCGTGCCAGCCCCTAAATTTTGGACTGTCGATCTTGCCATAATTCCAGGCAAGTCAGCTATTATTACTTTTAGGCCGTTGTAATCCAATCCACTGAAAAGTAATCATTGTCCGAATAGCATGAAGAAAGTCATACCACTCCTTATTTTATTCCTGCATCCATTGGTTTCCAATGCTGGTGGTTCATCAACACCAAAAACCGATGCGGATTTCGCCAGACTTCCGGTTTATTGTTTAGCTCGTCACAAAAAAAAGGGTGATCCTGTCCAGAGGAAAATGTGGAAAAAGAAACTTGGTTCAGGATTCCTTCATCTACATCATTATTGCTATGCCCTTCATTATATGAATAAATCCCATAATGTAAGCAACAAGAAGGCGAACAGAGATGCACTTGGAGCTGCTCTCAAAGAGATAGGCTACGTCGAGAGACGCACATCTGAACAATTTTATTTACGGCCCGAAATGGCGTACAAAAAGGGTACTATTTATGAGCGCCTTGGGAATCATTCCGCTGCAATGAAAGAATATTTGAGAGGTATCGCTTTAAATCCACGAGTACCGGCACTATATTCGGCTCTTAGCGACCTTTATAAGAAGGCAGGGGACAACAAGGAAGCGATGAATGTGCTCAAACAAGGATTGAGATATAAACCAAATTCCAAAAGTTTAAACAAGCGGCTTATAAGGCTTAAAAATTAGATTTAGCTATGCAACAGTTGGGAAATTCCATTCGACAAGGGACACTGTGGCTGGTTACAGGAAGTATCGGTTATCGCGTCTTAACATTTCTGTTTGGTGTAGTGCTCGCCCATTTATTGGCGCCGAAAGACTTTGGAGTGTTGGTTGCTATACAGGTTTTTACTGGAGCTGCGGGTTTTATTGCTGGAGGTGGAATGGGACAAGCGCTCATTCAAAGTAAAGATGTTGACCACCGCCATTTCCACGTCGTGTTTACACTTCAACTTTTTATATGTAGTGCTATCTATGCGGTGTTTTGTATTTTAGCACCTTGGCTTGCGGTCTGGTTCGATAATCCTATATATACCGACTTAATGCGTGTTTCAGCGCTCTCTTTTCTTATCAGGCCTTTCATGAATATAGCGCAGGCAAGCTTACGGAGGGAAATGCGATTCAAGGCCATTGTTATTATCAATAATGCCAATCTAGTCGTAACAAGTTCAGCTAGTATTGCCCTGGCGGTATTTGGCTTTGGCGTCTGGAGTTTGGTGTTGGGAGGCATAATTGGCGGGCTTTTCCAGTCACTTTGTTTCATTTTGGTTAGCAAACGCTATCCAGGGTTTCATTACGATGCAGCGATTGCAAAAACACTTGGTAGCTATGGAATAAAATTTTCGGTCAATGAAATAATCTACTATTTGAAGGGACAGACACCAAATTTTCTGTTGAGCACATATTCGGGTCCAAGCGCCACAGGACTGTTTAACAAAGGAAGTAGTTTGAGCGCATTACCGATACAGACAATTAGTGGTTCTGCATACCAGACTGTTTTTAAGGCCTTATCCGCATCGCAAGATAACCTCGACAAATCAAAATACATATACCTTCGTACAATAAGTTTGGTTTCGGTGTACACTTTCCCTTTCTACATTGCGTTGCTGTGGTTGTCCGAGCCCTTTATCGTTACAGTCTATGGTGCAAAATGGCAAGCTGCTTCAATTCCTTTACAAATTCTTTCGATAGCGGGCCTTTTTAGGTGTATTTCTAACCCATCGGGTGCGGTTCTGGCCGCACAAAACCTGCTCGGTATTGAAATAAAATTACAGGTGGTGGCGTTGTTTCTTACTGTTGTGGGTTGTTTGCCTGGTATTCAACATAACGATATAACCTTGATCGCATTAGGATTGTTGCCAAGTTCCGTGTTTTTAGCGGCAGCGCTTTCTTTTTGTGCACTTCGGGCGTTGAAAATTGGCTTTATGGACCTATTGAAGGCATTGAAACCAGCGGTTTTCCTGAATTTTTGTTTGGCCCTGGTTATGGTCGCGTGTGACCAAGTTTTAATGGCCCTGGAGATGAATTCAGATCCTATCGTTTACCTGACGACTCTAGCTTGTATCGGAGGGCTTGTTTACTTCATGCTTTTCTTATTCTACCCGCTTCCCTCTATGGAAACCGAGGCGCTTCGCTGGAAAAAGATTCTGCGATTGGGAACTGAAAGTTGTTAACATTCGATTTTAAGGCCGACTCACTTTACTGGCTTAATTTGCTTAATATTGATTCATAAAAAGATCTGTTTGTGTTGTTTTGCGTTTTCTCCGCAACATCGCACATTAAGATTCTTCCTTATTTCGTCGCTGGAATAGTGATTACCTATACTCTCACTACACTTAATCGACTCAGTCTCGATCAATATGGATACAAAATACAGTAGTGGCTTAACCTTAAATTCTTTTTAAAAGAAATAGTGTTGTAATGGTGCATAAATATTTAGAGCAAACGGATCGATTCAGCATACGTAAAGCTAGCGCTAGTCGTCTCGATTTTATTGATATTGCGCGCTCAGTTGCGGTCATCCTCGCTATATTCGCCCATGCCATGCATTTTCATGACTGGCCTCAAAATTTAGATGGCCCGTCAACGATCTTGCGTTTCACCATGCGGACAGCCACTCCTCTTTTTCTGTTAATGTTTGGCCTAATGCTCGAGTTGGTCTATGTACGAAAGGCGGATAAGACGGGGCTCAAGTCGGTGACCAAGCGGCTAATTGTTCGCAGTGGCCAGTGTTATTTGGGGTATGCTTTAACAGTATTGGCTGGTTTCATTAGCGGTTATGATAATCTAGAGGAAACTATCCTGACGCTTCTTTTTCTAAAAAATTCTTCGCTCGCCGACATTCTTGGGTTTTATTGCATTGCGTTGTTAGTTGCGATCCCTGTAATCTGGTTACGCCTCAAGTTTGGATTGTGGATCCTGATTGTATTCTTGGTACTGATATGGATTGGTGATATTTACTTAAAACAATATACATGGAAGGATTTTGGGATGATTAATGGGTGGGTCGGCATTTTGCTTGGTACTGGTACTTATCCCTTTGGCCCAAGTGTTTGGCATGGATTTACCTTTGTTTTGGTCGGTATGGTAATCGCGAATAGTCTTTCAACTTGGCGAGAACATAATCTCCAAAGTTTTTACAAAGTCTCTATCAGTTTCGCCATCATCGCATTAGCGGTCATTTTACATCTAGTAAATACTGCTAGTTTAGCTGAGGTATTCGAGAATTTTCATAGGTATACCGCTTACCGAGCCCATAATCATTATGGATATTATGCTATAGGGTCGTTCACCGGCATTGTTACCTTAATACTTCTTTCAAAACTTTATCCATTAGGCCAAAAGCTACCTAGTTCGGCTAGCAAACTACTTGTTTTGGGACGATCTTCACTTTTGAGTTTCAGTTTGGGAAATATTTTTCTCAACTTAATTCCTGCGTCTAAAGCAGAATTGTTTGCTCCATTCGCCATACAATTAGGCATTATTCTAGTGAGTATTATATTTGTACAATTGACGATTATGGAGCGACTATTAAATAATGATCAGTCCCAGGTGAAACAGCAAGTTACTCAAACTAAGTGATATGTCTCAAAACAGGTGTTGAACTCTTACTATAAAAGGTAACAACTACAGATTATCTAATACTTAGGGTGATTTATGGTCAAATTGAAGGGTCATAAGCACCACAATGTGGAAGGCTCCACATAGCAACGCTAGAAATACTCAAATCCAATTTTGAATTTGGTTTATATTCGAGGTGTTATCGCCAATGCGGTGATGACTATTTGGGAGGAATATTCGAGTCTATCATGGTTTGGGAGTAGTCATATTAGGTATCAGCCAGTTTCTGATGCCCGAGGAGTCGCAATGTCATGTTGCGACCAAATCGCAGAAAAGGATAAAGCAGTGTGGCCAAAATACGATGCTTGAAAATTAAATTGTTTACTCTATTGAACACCCCCGACGGTGTGCTCATGAGGCTTAATATATGCATGCAGTCTGCGCCATGATAGTAGTTATTACCGACTTTGGCGACCATCCCTTCGTCAAGATCGAATCCTAATTTCAATACTTCTTCTACGAGAGGGTGCGTGTCCCTGGCGCTAATCAATTCGACAGTTTTAGCTGCATCGCGCAATCGTAATACTTTTAAATATTCTGAGCAGAACGGACATTCACCGTCGTAAACGATCTGCAGATTTTCAGGTAGATTTTCGGTCATTAGAGTTGGATTCTGAATTCGTTTTCGTGAACGACCTTACGCTCGATTTTTCCATTGGTTGGTGTGAGGCAAACCGATTCGATTCGCAAAATGTATTCAACGATCCTCCGTTTATCAAGATGACGAAAAGGTTCACTCACCGATGGACTATTCCACCAATGGTGATAATAAATTTCATGGCTAAAGTGTCCATTTTCATCGACATTTTCCAGGACATGGTCATGCCACCTTCTGATAAATAGTACAACCGCATCTTCGGACCATTTCTTGTTGAAAGGGGAATTACTTGGCTCAAAACTACAGGTTCTAGCTTTTTCTACGAAGTCCCAACCAGGATCCGCACCACCATTAGTGTCTACAGGAAAGTATTTTCCGGGAGGATGTCCAAAGCTCATGTGCGCGATTGGATAGGAGTAAAACTTAAAATATGTGCCAGGAACCCGAGTCCGATTTCCATCATCGTCAACGGCTAGAAAGTATGTTTTATTGTTTGCGAGTGTGTCGTACCACCCTAGGTGAGCAATCCGAAATACATTAGGTGCCGCAAGCACAATTAACATACTAAGCATCCCACCCCGCCAGCAGATTATATTGGTATTCAGTCGGGGTATTACTGCGAGAATCAGGAGGTTAAGGGCGAACCAAGTCGCAAAATTTGCTCCCACCATCGCAAAGATTGCAAAGTGCATGAGATCATAAAAAATAAATATCGGAATTACCAGACGCTTCGAAAAAAAAGCTATTACTGCGGCAAGTTGACATATCCAGATGGCAATTCCTGCTGGGGAACGGATTAGGTCGTAATAGTTTAGTATAAATGATGTTAACCAATGCAAATCGCCCCATAATAGCTGCTGGTTATCCAGTGCTACGGCGAAAATATTTTTAGCGTTATTGTAGAGGGGCCATGAAAAAAATTCCCCATCTAAAAGTGTTTTCTTGAATCCAGAATAAAAATAATTAGAGAGGACAACGGATATTGTGATTAGAACTGCACTGTCACAAAGCATCGTACGTTTGCGGCACACGATTTCAACAAAATTCGTGAAATGTTTTTCGAGGATACGTAGGGTAATTGGACTGGTCAATAAGATTATTACAACCAGTTCAATTACAATGAACACTGATATTTGCCACAGTGATCGAATATCGAGTGTTGTATGATAAGTAATCCCTGATACCATTCCTGCAACCCTTTTACTCCAGTAAATGTAGAAACCGGGAACCATCAGCCAACAAGGACGCCACAATGTTAGCAGTGCGCATATCCAGGCAAGACACCACCCAACGATAAGTACCTTGTCTCCATGACCACCAAAAAAATCTGTAGCTACGGGGACTGCCGGAAAGACCATGAATGTGTATACGCCTGAAATAACCGCCAAGCCTCGAATTAAAAATATCAACGAGGACGAAAGCGAAGAATATTTAATCGGCCACAATAGTACTCCGCCGAGGATTAGTGGACCCAGTGCAAACGGCCACATCGACGGGTGGAGACCGAGAAGATAAATGTAAGTTGTAAACAGCTTAAATCCACAAGCCGACAGGACTAAAAGCGTAATAACTGCGATAAGATCTTTGTGGTCAAATGTCCAGCTCTTCTCAACTGGACTCGAAATATCGGATTTAAGATTCGACCTATGCATAATTGATTTTGACTGCCAATTGAATACCTTTTTGAACCAATTCATTCAGTATTTTAGTGTAAGACTAGATCACGGAAACCTTCCCATCAAGACAGAGTGATTCCTAAATTTATGGGATTTCTGGTTTTTTCGAGAAAAGATTACTCGTTTCGGAAAATTATTAGGAAAATGCCTATATTTAAAGGAACGGAGAACTAACAATTCCCCTTAATATTTTAGCTTTTAGTGACATTTAAACGGCTATTGTTTCTTAACAGGTGAATTTAAATATGCTTAGCTTTGAACATAAAATAACAGACGGTCGTATTAGTGTAATAATGCCCTGCTACAATGCCCAAGCTCATCTGAAAGAATCTATAAGCAATGTTCTAAACCAAGATTACGATGATATAGAACTGATCGTTGTTGATGATGGATCGACCGATCAGTCGAAGGAAATACTGAATGGTTTTGGCAAAAACATTACGGTTATTTCTCAAAAAAACCAGGGGCCAGGGCCGGCACGGAATCGTGGTCTTGAAAAAGCCAGTGGCGAATTTGTGGCATTTTTGGATTCTGATGATTATTGGGGTCCAAATTGTCTTTCTGCGCTAAAAAAAGCGCTGGACAATACGAATGCCGCATTGTCGTATTGTGGATGGCAGAATGTAGGAGGACCTAAAAAGCAATGCCAACCCTATATACCTCCTGACTATGAGCAATCAGATAAAGTTGAACGATTTTTAAAATCTGCAGCTCCTTGGCCCATTCATGCGGCTCTTGTTCGTAGGAAAATCCTGGAGGAAGTGAGTGGATTTGACGAACAATGGGCTACCTGTATGGACTATGATTTATGGTTGAGAATAGGTACTCGATGGCCGATTGTGTTGGTTGAACAAGTATTGGCTTTTTACCGGCATAATGTGGGTGGGCAGATTACTTCTCAGCAGTGGAGACAGGCCCGCAATGTTATGTTGGTTAAAAAACATTTTATTAATAAGTTTCCAAATGTTGTTAAGCACCTCTCTGAAAATCGTCTGAAAGAGCTTGTGGATGGCGCCTTATTAAAACGTGGATATGATGCTTACTGGAAACGCGATCTGGTTAGTGCACACAAGATATTTCGAATCTGTTTGTATAATCGCTATTATAAAATCAAAGACTTAAAGTATATTTTGCCATCCATTTTGCCAGAAAATGCTTTTAAGAAATTTGTTTTGGTTTTAGAAAAAACTTCGGAGTAATACCATGGTAGCACCTACCAGTTCTACGCTCTATCGGCTTAAAGATTTTGTTTTTCAGCAAAAATGTATTCCGTGGTCGGTTTCAAATCGATATGATCGTTGGCTTGAACGTGATTTGCATTTTAGATCGCGCAGGCTCTATGGGATGATAAAGTTTGGACGGATTAAAGAAATTGTTCAGCCACTGACAAAGGGTCCTAACCATCATTTTTTTGGCTACTATGAAAAATCTCCTTGGAACAAATCGGAAGATAAAATCCTTGCGCACGAGGCCCTTTTCAATGATCGCCCCCCCACACAGGATGATCGGTTAATTGTCGGATTTGTTTCGGCAGATAATTCCAGGGATTTTAACCCCATTGCTGAAACTTTTGCTTGGAATTGGCAGCAGGGCGCAATGTTGCAATGGCATCCCTGCGATGCTGATAACAAAGTGTTATACAACAACCGTGTTGATGATCAATTTGTAGGAATTTGCCGCAATATTAATGACGGCACCGAAACGGTCTATGAGCGTCCGATATATGCAATTAGCCCTTGTGGCGATCAAGGTTTCAGCCTGAATTTTTCTCGATTGTACGACAAACGCCCGGGATATGGGTATGCTGGGATAGCTGATTCCTTCGCCAAGGATAATCATTCTGAAAAGGATGGGGTTTTCAGCATCGATATGGGTACGGGAAAATCGCGATTGATCATTTCTTTGCACCAATTGGCCAATCTCAATCCGCTTCCCGCTATGAAGGATACTCCCCACTGGGTAAATCATATTCAAATTAGTCCAAATGGAAAACGGTTGGCATTTTTTCATATTTGGCGGACAAAAGAGGATGGGTGGAGTGTACGCTTGTACTCTGCAAAACTTGATGGTTCTCAACTAAAATGCGTTTTGGATACTGGTTCAATATCGCATTACGATTGGCAGGACGATAGCACCATTCTAGTATGGGCTAAGCATCCCCAACGGGGAGCGTACTTCTTATACTGTAATGTCGAAGACGGCGGTATCAGGATTTTAGGAGAAAAAATATTGACTGAAGATGGGCACTGTAGCTTTTCCCCTGATCGAAAGTGGGTTTTAAATGATACTTATCCCGATAGTCATGATCTAAGGACTCTGATGTTGGTTCGGAGGTCTGACGGGAAACGTATCGACTTGCAACGGTTTTATTCCCCAAAGGCTAAATGGTGGGGTGAAATACGCTGCGACCTCCATCCTCGCTGGAATCGCAGCGGAAACCAAGTATGCGTTGACTCAGTCCATTCTGGCCAACGGCAAATGTATTTAGTCGAACTACAAGGAATTGTTTAATGGCCCGCATAGTTATTTTGATGTACCACATCATCGATTGGTCAAAAGCTGAACGGGAATCAAAATACTGCTGTCTACCGCTACGATTTGCACAGCAGATGGAGTATCTCTCAAAGTCGGGTTATTCCCTGATTAATCTCAACGATGTAGCCGATATATTGGACGGCGATAAATCAATCGATTCTGATGCGGTTGCGGTCACATTCGACGATGGATTTGAGGATTTCTACCGCAATGCTTTTCCCATTTTGTCGCGTTTCAATGTTCCTGCGACTTTGTTTATGGTGTCGGACCGAATAGGGGGGGATAATGATTGGATGCACTGCAGCGGTTCACCGAAACGAAAACTGCTATCGCAATCCGAGCTTTCAGAACTTGCCGATAACGGTATCCTCATTGGTTCCCATACTCGAACCCATCCAAAACTGAATGAAATATCCGGTGATAAATCGTTTCTTTACGAAGAAATACACGATTCAAAATGTGAGCTCGAAAACAAATTAGGCTGTGATATACAACATTTTGCTTACCCGTATGGATTATTTGACGACACTGCGGTGGAATCGGTAAAGCAATCGGGTTACAGGACGGCGTGTTCAACTCGTTCTGGTTTTAATCGGTCGGAGATCGATCCGTTTTTGCTTCGCAGAATTGAGGTTTTTGGAAGTGACCGCTTGTGGCACTTCAAACAAAAATTGAAGTTTGGGACCAACGATATGTCGGTTCTTTTTCCATTGCGTTACTATTTTTCACGTGCTAAATCCAACCTATTTGCGAGTGGTTAAACCTATGGATTTTACTGTAATCATATGTACTTATAATCGTTTTAAAAACCTGTCCAGTTGTATTGAGGCATTGGAGGAACAACAAGATGTCGATACAATCAATTGGGAGGTTTTGTTTGTTGATAATAACTCTACGGATAAGACCAAAGAAACTGTTACCGAATTGATTAATAAATCATCGCTAAAAATCCGCTATGCTTTCGAACCTGCTCAAGGTTTGAATCATGCGCGAAATTTGGGCATCAAGGAATCGAAAGGCAAATATTTCGCTTACTTGGATGACGATATTACTGTTTCCAAAAACTGGCTCAATTCAATTTATCAATCCCTAGTTAAAAATGATGCCGATGCCACTGGAGGGCGTATCCATCTGGATCCTGAGGTCGTACTTCCATCCTGGATTACTAAAAATCCGGAAATGTATGGGTTTTTGGGCTTCCAGGATTATGGTGAAAGTCCCCTGCAAGTGGATGGAATCAAACAATATCCATTCGGCGGGAATATGGCATTCAGTCGCAAGGTTGTGGAGCAGATTGGGTTCTTCAATACAAAGCTGGGTAGAAAAGGTGAAGGAAGCAAAAAAAATGAGCTGTTTAAAGGGGCGGAAACTGACTATTTCCATCGGCTTGCCGCTGTGGATGGGGTAAAAATATTTTATGCCCCTGATGCGATTGTTTACCATCACATCTTGCCTCATCAGCTTACCAAAAACTATTTTTTAACGATCCACCGTAATGCCGGATATCAGAAAGCCTTCAACGATAATAGTGATTACCCCCGTTGTTTTATGGGTGCGCCGTTGTTTATTTTCCCTCAAGTGACGAAGGCTATTGGAAAATATTTATTCCAGATGGCAACAAAAGGATTGGATTATGCCTTTAGACAAAGAATGACGGTTGCCCATTTTTTTGGGACACTATCAGGCTATTTCAGCAAACACAAAAAAGTCGCAACAGCGTGATTGCAAGTGGCTAGAGACAATTCCTGGGTTTTGAATGAGATGTCCCGTCGTCATTTATACCTCTACTATCGAGTTAAGCGGGGTTAGGAGGCCGTCCGATAAAAGATGCTCTAGTATGGAAAAGCCCGATTGACCCTGATATCGGTGGTCATTTTTTCAAAAGAGCTTTGTCATTCGGCTTTAAATGATCGGATAATCCCACTTGATCAGACCCGTACTTTCCAAGGATCTCTATTCTGGGGCAGCCTGTTCGGCATCCCATGCGAAGACTAGGATAGAATCGACTTCTTTGTTTTCCATCAAACGTGTATTTTTGTTTATGGAATGGCGTAGTTGTTTGAATAGCGTACCGTTTTCCCATTGATCTTTTTCAACGAAGATCCAGCCTCGTTTGTGATTGGCAAACAATGCGGTGACATCGTTCAAATCAAATAGCGATAGAGCGCCAGATCGGTGTTTATTGGTCCGATGTTTAATTTTTTTCCCCCAATGTTCCACAATCATATAATCCGCGTTCCTTCCCAGGTAATATGCCAGCATTAATGGCTGAACCGTGACGACAACGACATCGTCGGGGTGGATGTGTGAACGATAATATTCTGCAGTCGTCCTGAAATTATTGCGAATTTGATAGACGCCTTCAGGACTCGAGATCACGTCAAGTATTCGGGCGGTCCAGGGTACAAGCAGTAAATATAGAGTGGTAAGGGATACTATGACTATTTGCTTAAATCTATTGTCGTTGAAAGAAATAGGTGTTTCCCTAGGCAGCCATTTGCAAATAGAAGCAGCCCACTCAAGTGTTGCCACCATACCGACGGCCATTACGATATAAAACAAAGGCATCAGGTGGCTCATATACCGAGCCGTGCGCCAATTTATTACGGTGGAGAGTAATATTAACGGGATTAAAACTGCGGCGACCACACAAGCCCCAGCCCAACCTGATCGTTTACACAGCAAATAACTTCCAACACTGAAAAAAAACGGATATAAAGGATAATCTGTAAAGAGAAATCGTAGGTAATATAAATGGTCTTCAGCTCGGTCCAATGCCCATCCAGGTACTTGAATAGCCTGCCAATAGATGTTTTTTACCGTGAGAGGGGAAACAATTAAAAGGACAATAAACGAAATTCCTGCTATGGCGGTTATTAGAACATCGGTACTAAAAAGGGTTTTTCGTACCCCATTGGTAGCAGCAAAAATGACGAGTCGTGCCGCCACTATGAACCCAAAACTAGGGAATAAAACAAACATCAATTTATTGTCTCGCCATCCCAGGAGAAGCATTACGCCAAGTAACGCCACTAACGTAATTGATTTCCATGAAACAAGCTGTTTTAGGGGCGTAGTATCGCGAATAAATGGACGAATGTCGTAAGATTTTCGAAAAAATGTTAAGAGTATAAAAAATGAGCATAGATAATAAAGCTGCGTAAACGAGTAATAGCGAAAAGAACGGGAAAGTTCGATGCACCAAGGCGAGAATAGATACAAAGCGCTAGAAATTAAGGCAGCTCTGCTCCCAATGTACGTTTTGCTTAGCCGCCAAATGAGAAAAGCTACCAAGATGGAAATCAATATGGATGGAACTCGGGCAATTGCTTCTGATACGCCAAAGTATTTAAACAATAGTGCTCCAATCTGAGTAACATACAGCGATCGGGTGTACGGCGTACCACTGGGTAGATTTGGCGTTCCATCAGTAAGGAGCGATTTTGCAGCAAACACATGGTATAACTCGTCGTAATGGAATACCGGTAAAGAAAGGTTATAACCGCGGGTGAAGAGTCCTAAGAGCAGTAAAAGACATAGTGCTAATGAAATAACTTTTGCATTAGCGCTGTTATCTCCTGAAATAATCAAAGGGTTCTTATGCATGATGTTTGCTCATTTATGAATATTGGAAATTTTGATTTTTCATTGTTTCAACTGAGTGTTCTGTTTCCTTTCTATTTTATTTCACGTTTTGTGTAAGGCTTAATATTGCTACTTCAAATTACGACTTAAATTCAATCGATAATCAATCCAAGTTTATTTTTGGTTAGTTATTAGCTAATACTAGGATTCGTGATTGTATTTTGGAGATCTCTAAGGTGTTGTATTTCACCCAAAACAGCAGCTAATCTTACCAAGTAATACCTTGTTTTTAAGCTATTAAAAGAAAAGATGGCTTGGGCAAAATAAATACAAACCTTATTAAGCATATATAGTGGAACACTAGATTTATTCTCCACTATTTTGTTAGAACTTCGAGTGCGCTGAAAGCTTTTTTTAAGAATATAAAATAGCTTGATTCGTTCGGGGTCTACATAATGAAATTGGGATAGTTCCGGAAGATAACGTATACGGAAATTGGATTGCAACACACGGCCCAGAAATTCCATGTCTTCTCCACCTATTAGGTTGTGTCCTTTTGGCCCTATATCGGTGGAAAACCCCCCTGTTTTCTTAAAAACATGTTGCCTAACTACGATGTTGCCTCCACTGGGCAACTTATGGGTTCCTCGCATAACAGGGATAGAAATATGACCTAAATCGTATTCTGGTACTAGAGACAACCGAATCCTGTATGGACCTTTGTCGTGCACCCAATTTGGTTCTTTGCCCGTCCAATCCGGTTCCATACGACCGCAGAATAAGTCAAAGTCAGGAAATTGATTAATGCCACGAACAACAGCGGAGAGATAATTTTTGTGCACACGCTGGTCGTCGTCGATGAAACATGCCACGGGGGATTTAATCAGTCCGATGGCTCGATTGAGAGCATGTGACTTACCGGGTGTTTCTTCAACGGACCATTGTAAAGGTAATATTTCTTCCAAACTCATCCTTTGTTGATAGGATTTGAGCCATTCAATGGTGTTATCGGTGCAGGCATTGGCGATAACAATAACGTCAACGGCTACTCCATCTGGGTGAGTCGCTCGATTGAGTGACTCGATGGTTTGGGTCAGTAACGTTAGGCGATTGTGTGTGCAGATTACAATTGAAAGGTTCACGAATTTCGTTTTTATATGAGGCCTAATAGATTGAACGAAATAGAAGGATCTATTCTTTCTAAGTGGATAGGTGAAGGTACTTCAAGTCTAGCAGCGAATTATGGAAATCGGCACAAAAAAATAGATTCAGGGTAAGAAGCGGGACACTAAATTCATTGTTAATGAAGATTGGACTTTAGCATTCATCGATTTTGTTTTCTGCTAAAGTCTATTAAGAACTCAAAATTTAGGTTTCAATTGTGCGCGATATAGTTGTTTTAATTTTTATCGGGGGATGTTTGGTCGCGTCCCTACGCTGTGCTTGGCACGGTGTTCTTGTCTTGGCAATATTTAGTTATATGAATCCACACGCATTTGCTTGGGGTGGGTTTGTACAAACGTTCCCAGCTTTTCAGACGTTATTTTTCGCGGTGGTTTTCGCGGCACTCATTTCGAAAGAAAAGCAGGCTTTACCGAAAGACTGGCGCCTTCCTGTTTTTCTTTTGCTTTGGCTCTACTTTTTTTTCACTACAACACAAGCGTACCATCCCAGCCTCGCATGGGATAAGCTATGGTTGGTCACGAAGATTTATTTGCCCTACGTTTTTACTCTGCTACTGATAAACACACGCGAAAAAACCTACTATCTGATTATCACGGTTGCCGCATCCATCGGTCTTATTGCGGCAAAGGGTGGGATTTTCGCGATTACCCATGGTTTCAGTGCTCGGGTATATGGACCAAATGGGACTCAGTTTTATGATAATAACCAATTTGCTCTCGCGGTATTAATCAACGTCCCCCTTCTTATTTTGTGGTACCGGGAAACAAAGAACAAATGGATACGATGGGCGTTGATGGCAGCAATACCGCTTAGTTTCGCGTCGTCCCTTTCATCGTGGTCTCGCGGTGGTCTTTTGACTATGATTGTTGTTACATTAGTTATCCTTTGGCACAGCAAACGAAAGTATTTGATTGCGCCACTCATGGTGATCGGGATTGTCGCTGCCTCATATGCTCTGCCGGATGAATGGTTTGGCCGTATGCAGACAATTGAAACATACGAAGAAGATGAATCTGCCTTGGGTAGAATCGAAGTGTGGCGTGACGGTTGGAACCACACGCTCAAGCATCCGTTCATTGGAGCCGGATTCGAAGGTTGGCACTATGTCACGAAGAGGGAATGGCACAGTGCGTATGTGGAGATTTTTGCTGAGCATGGTTTTGTCGCCTTCGCGATTTGGATGAGCCTGATTATAGGAACATTAGTTAGCTTAACCCGTTTGCCCCGCCTAACAAAGGGTATTGAAGGGATGGAATGGGTAGGGAACTATTGCTATATGATCCGGGCCTCGATTATTGCCTACATGGCAGGAGGAACCTTCTTAGGGCTTGCTTATTGGGATTTGCTGTACCATCTTATTTTTATTTCCGTACTGGTGAAACAATTTGCGCTGAAAGAGCTGTCTGAACACACAGCGGCACAGAGTTCAGGTGATTTGAAATCATCGCGTAAACGCTCTACCTCCTTCGTTAGAAAATCTAATCTTTCCTATGGTTCGGTCCGATATGACTAAGGAAGTTTCTCGTGAGAACAGTGAGAAGTATGAAAAAATTGCATGACTAGTCTCTGTGGATGGATGGGCTCCCCAATAGCGGAGCTTGATAACGAGGTATTGCTGAATCAAATGACCTCATGCTTGGCCGGATCGGGTGGAAATCCAAAAATTGCGATAACACCCAATAGCAATCTGGGTTGCATCGGCGGTCGAGACAATAATGGTCTTTTCGAATCCGAAGATTTGATGATCGCTATTGTGGGAGATATGTATTGGGTCGATCCTGATTTGTGTCAAGCAAGTTCTAGCCAAGGGTTGATTAGCGTATTTGCGGAGCGCTACAAACAACAAGGGCGCAGCATTTTAGAAATGCTTCATGGCAGTTTTGCTGTGGCTATTGTCGAGCCGAGGAAGGGAAAGGCTTTGATAGCGGTGGATCGACTTGGCATTCAGGCTCTTGCATACACTACTGTCGGAGATCAATTCATTTTTGCTTCTCAAATTACCGCTATTGTTAAACATCCTTCAGTGTCGGGCAAAATTGATTCCCAAAGTATTTTCGCGTACCTCTATTTCCATATGGTGCCGAGTCCAGACACAATCAATCAGGGAATTTCGAAATTATTACCGGGTCAGTATCTTGAATTTGATCGAGGTGCGATCACTCATGGATTTTATTGGCAGCCCCATTATCAGGAACGATCGGTGCGGGAATCCATGCTCGTAGATGAACTTCACAATGAGCTTGAATCGGCAATTCAACGTTGCGTAGACTCCAATGATTCAACCGGCGTATTTTTAAGTGGCGGATTGGACAGTAGTACAGTAACTGGGATATTCCGCAAATTGTCAGGTCAAAAAATTGATGCATTCGTGATCGGGTTCGACGCCGAGGGCTATGATGAAATGGAGTTTGCCAGGGCGAGTGCCAGGCACTTCGACGTTAATCTAATCGAATATTATTTGACCCCAGACGACGTTGTAGACGCACTTCCAATGATTGCAAATGCTTACGACGAGCCCTTTGGCAATGCATCGGCCGTACCGGCTTATTACTGTGCAAAACTTGCCCGCGATCATGGTAAAACCTGTCTCTTAGCCGGAGACGGTGGGGATGAACTATTCGCAGGTAATGAACGTTATGCTAAACAGAAAATTTTTGAACTCTACGGCCATGTTCCGGGCGCTCTGCGTCAAGTCATCGAACCGTTGGCAAACGCTACGCCTTTTTTAGGCAAATTGAAAAGCTACATTGAACAGGCAAATATTCCGTTGCCGGACCGAATGGAAACCTACAATTTTCTTCATAGGACACCTGCAGAGGACGTGCTTCATCCAGACTTTCTATGCGACATTAATACTGCGAAACCACTTTTAAATTTACAGGAAGTATATGCTCGCGCGCAAACCGAATCTATTGTCAAACGCATGCTGTTCCTCGATCTTAAATTTACCTTGGCGGACAATGATCTTCGAAAGGTTAACCGCATGTGTGAAGCTGCCGGAATTAGTGTCCGTTATCCGCTTCTCGACGATAATATAGTAGATTTTTCGGCACGTGTTCCGTCCCAATATTTGATGCGGCGTTTTGAAATTCGATCCTTTTTCAGGCGTGCTTTGGCCAATTTTCTTGCTCCAGAAACCCTCAGTAAAAGCAAACATGGCTTTGGTTTACCATTTGGGTTATGGCTTAACGAGCATCACCGATTAAAGGATTTCGCCAATGAAAGTCTCACCAGTCTTCGGAAAAGAAATATTCTAAATCCGCGTTACCTAGACGATATCATTAAAAATCATCAAACAGGTCATGCAGCCTATTATGGAGTGATGATATGGATTTTGATGATGTTGGAGCAATGGCTACAGGTTCACGAATATTAGTATTTTATTCGGTTAATGTTAACGAGTTTATAATGGGAAGAAGCGACTAGCGCGAATTTCTTATTTTCATTCTACTTTTGGCATCTCTGATGCCCATCAGGCCTTTCATTTATTGTGATTATATAGCGGTTTCACCGGAGTGTGCTTGATAGTTAGCTTTCGCTGAGCGAACAGTTCATCCACAGTGTACTCGAAGCTGATGCTACCAAAATACAGAAAAACGCCCATGTAATTAATTGCCCCATGAGCGGTTACTTTCACTAAATTTGACAATAAAACAACATTACGAGCAACCTTAGCCTTATCAACTAGTACCGAATGTATGCCTTTAGCATCACGATATTTAAGAACGAGGCGCACACGGTTATTCAGTACCTCAGGAACACGTAACCATAAGGCTAAATTGTATTTCGATGTCCATTTCACTTGCCCAGTGATGCTAGGTTCTTGATAGGTTTCTGTAGGAACTATTGCAATCAATTTTTCCATATTGGCCACCTTAAACACATACTTTAACCGAGACTGAGTCTCTAGACTTTCCAAAGTTTAATTTAACAAAAAACCAGGAAAAAAAACGTGTGTATCATCTCTAAACAAATGTGAATTGCAACACAAAAATAAAAATTGCTACGTTATTGCAGAAATCAATGGGATAAACAGGGGGTCAGGATGCTGCATAATTTGCGTACAAATACTTTCTTCAATAGAAAAAGACCATTTTGGATCAATCGAGTGAGCGCGGTTTAAAGTGACCAATTGTGGTTGTTTATGGTAGTACCGTACCCTGAACAACACACGATTGAGATATTCCAAAATTATTGGGAAACTGAAAACGGATGAAAATTTACACTATTCGGTGTCAATTACTTGTTAGCAAATTCCCTCGATTTCAATTGGCGCTTGTTAATTTGCTAAAGCAATTGACCTGTCTATAATAGGCAAAAATACATGTATGGATCAAAGTCTATTTTTTTGGTCTAGATAGTTTGCATGATGGTATTAGCATTGTCTCGAATATCTCTTTGACAGTCCGGTTCTGAGTGTTGCTACTGGGCTGTTTTTTTGATGAATACTAGTCCTCGAAATGGGAGAAATATTAATGAATAAACGATATGTATTGTTGGCTGTTTTTTTGATGGGGTTTTTTAGCTTTTTTGCCGCTAATGTTGCTTTGGCGGCAGGGATAATGGGGCCTCAGGCAGGGGATCGTACTCCAGAAGAAAATGACAAATGGTTGAAGGAAGTGGTTGCGCACATACACATGGCGAATAAGGAAGCAAAAGAAGGTCATGGTGAAAAGTCTGCGGAGCATGGTAAGGTTGGTATGGCTGTAATGAAAGAGATTAACAGTGAGGGTTGGGCTCCCACGCTGGAGAGGAGTGCTACATCTATTAGATACGGGATGAGGGCCGCGAAAAAAGGTAAGTTGGAAAAGGCTTCTTTAGAATATGAGGATGCTTTGAAAAAGCTAGAAGCTTTGAAATATGGGGATCTGAATTGGACGCATGACAGTTTTTTGGGTATTGGTGATAGAAAGTAATCGTGACCTCCGTACCTAGTAGACTTTCGGATAGAAACAATAGACGGTGAGCAACATTTGCAGACTGGAGGATACGCCAGCGAGTACTGTCATGCCCATCTTCGACGGAGTTGAATCAATCCTCGTCTGCTCTGTAAGCGCGTCTACCGAATTTCAATAGTTTTTAGAACAACACAATAATTCTCGGACGTGGGCCGCAACACTCGCAGCCAGCGCATTGAGATTATAACCGCCTTCCAAGACGGAAATGATTCGGCCGTGTCCATGACGTGTAGCAAGATTACATAATTCCCGGGTTATCCATGCATAATCTTCTGCTACTAGATTTAGTGATGCGAGAGGGTCATCTCTATGGGCGTCAAAACCGGCTGAAATCAATAATAATTCGGGTTTGAAATGGTGTAGTGCGGGGAATAACTTTTCTTTTACAGCTTGTTTAAATTCAGTGCCGTTGCTGCCAGCCGACAATGGGATATTAATTATATTACCAACACCCGTTTCGTTGAGGCTACCAGTCCCAGGGTACAGCGGCGATTGATGAGTTGATGCATAAAGAACATTAGGCTGTTTATAGAACGCGGCTTGAGTGCCATTGCCGTGATGGACATCAAAGTCGACAATTGCGATTTGTTGAACTGAGTAAAATATACGAGCATATTCGGCGGCAACAGCGATATTATTGAAAATACAAAACCCCATGGAACGTTCCGGTTCGGCATGGTGTCCTGGTGGCCTTGTAGCGCAAAAAGCATTTAATGCTTCGCCTTTCATCACCGAATCGACCGCTTCACACACAGCGCCAATAGCACAGAAAGCGGCTGTCCCGGAATTGGATGATAATATAGTATCTCCATCCACGTAGTGGTATCCAGTTTTTGGAATACTCGCTAAAATCGAATCGATGTGCTTTTGTGTGTGGATTAATTGGACAGTATTTTCTTCCGCCTTCGGCGCATTTCTTCTAATTAGCGTAGAAAATTCAGGTGTATCTAACTGAGTCAATATAGCACGAATTCTTTCCGGTGATTCCGGATGCCCAGGTCCAGTATCATGCTTTTCGAAACTTGGGTGAGTGAATAACAGTGTGGACACAGTAACCCTATAGATAGCGACAAGTAAGGTATCATAATCGCTTTTAGGTAAATTAAAAATATTGAATCCTAAGCAAAGCTGATAAAATCAATTTATCCTTAATGCAAGAAAAGCATTTAATCAACGTTATCCATAACTTCTAGACCTCTACCAAAGCTACAAATAGTAGGGCGAGTGAAGGAAGAAAAACCCATCAACAAGTTGCGTATAAATTTTTTCATTTTTAAATTTGGTGAACTGAATAATGTTAGAACAGTACCGTGCACACGTAGAAGAAAGGTCTAAATCGGGTGTTGTCCCAAAACCGTTAACTGCAGAACAGACTGCTTCACTGGTCGAATTAATCAAGCAGCCGCCCGAGGGAGAGGAAAACTTTCTGCTGGAATTATTGACAGATCGTGTTCCTCCAGGTGTAGATGAAGCTGCTTACGTTAAAGCAGGTTTCCTGACTGCTATCGCAAAAGGCCAAACCTCCTCACCTATTTTGACTGCCGAAAAGGCAACCGAGTTACTTGGGACAATGCAGGGTGGATATAATGTTGCCCCTCTCATTGATCTCATGGATAACGAGCTCTTAGCACCGATTGCAGTCAAAGCTTTATCCCATACTTTACTTGTTTTTGACGCATTTCATGATGTGCAAGAAAAAGCTGATGGGGGGAATAAATTTGCCCAACAGGTGATGCGGTCATGGGCTGATGCCGAATGGTTCACTGCTAAACCCAAAGTCGCTGAAAAGCTGACTGTAACGGTTTTTAAGGTTTCTGGTGAAACCAACACTGACGATTTATCGCCAGCTCCTGATGCTTGGTCCCGTCCGGATATCCCTTTACATGCCAAAGCTATGTTGCAAATGCCACGAGAAGGCATTACTAATGCCGAAGAACAAATTGAAGGATTAAAGCAAAATGGTTATACGGTGGCATACGTTGGCGACGTAGTTGGTACAGGTTCTTCCCGAAAGTCCGCGACTAATTCCGTGCTCTGGTACATGGGTGATGACATACCCTTTGTTCCAAATAAAAGGTCGGGTGGTGTATGCATTGGGGGTAAAATCGCTCCGATTTTTTTTAATACCTTGGAAGATTCTGGTGCTTTTCCTATCGAATGTGATGTTTCTGAGATGAATATGGGAGACATCATTGATATTTTTCCCTATCAGGGTGTGGTAAAAGCCCATGACAGTGATCGAGTCATCACCGAATTTTCTTTAAAAACTGATGTTTTGCTTGATGAAATTCAAGCCGGTGGACGTATACCTTTGATTATTGGTCGGGGATTGACCGATCGCTCGCGTCGAGCATTGAATTTGGAACCATCCACGACCTTTCGTCGACCGGCCTCTGGTGAGAGTTCGGGGAAAGGCTTTACGCTTGCGCAGAAGATGGTCGGCAAAGCTTGTGGCGTAGAAGGTGTTCATCCAGGAACCTATTGTGAACCCCATATGACAACTGTAGGATCTCAAGATACTACGGGACCGATGACCCGTGATGAATTAAAAGACCTTGCTTGTCTTGGTTTTTCTTCGGATCTGGTAATGCAGTCGTTTTGCCATACTGCCGCCTATCCAAAACCTGTGGATATTAATACTCATCACACCCTGCCTGACTTTATTAACAATAGGGGCGGAGTTTCACTGCGGCCTGGTGATGGTATTATTCATTCTTGGTTGAACCGGATGTTGTTACCCGATACTGTCGGTACTGGGGGTGATTCGCATACCCGTTTCCCGATTGGTATTTCGTTCCCCGCAGGCTCAGGTTTAGTTGCGTTCGCAGCTGCTACGGGTGTTATGCCATTGGATATGCCGGAATCGGTTTTGGTTCGTTTCAAAGGTGAAATGCAACCCGGTATCACATTGCGTGATTTGGTTAATGCTATCCCCTATACAGCTATCCAAAAAGGATTGCTTACCGTAGAAAAGAAAGGCAAAAAAAATGTCTTTTCCGGCCGGGTTTTGGAGATCGAAGGATTACCCAATTTAAAAGTCGAGCAAGCGTTTGAACTCTCCGATGCTAGTGCTGAGCGTTCTGCTGGCGGGTGTACAATTCGGCTAGGCGAAGAACCAATCCGTGAGTACTTGAATTCCAACATCGTGATGTTGAAATGGATGATCTCCGAAGGTTATGGCGAAGTTCGTACTATCGAACGCCGCGTTAAGGAAATGGAAAAATGGATTGAAAATCCAAAGCTTATGGTGCCAGATGCCAATGCGGAATATTTTGAAGTGATAGAAATCGATTTAAACGAAATTAAAGAACCTTTGTTGGCCTGTCCGAACGATCCAGATGATGTTAAAACATTATCCGAAGTTGCGGGAACCCATATAGACGAAATCTTTATTGGTTCATGTATGACCAACATTGGCCATTTTCGCGCCGCAGGTAAATTGTTAGAAAACTACGAAGGTGCCTTGCCAACGCGTTTGTGGGTTTGTCCTCCCACTAAAATGGATCAGGCTCAATTAATCGAAGAAGGCTATTATTCTATATTTGGCCGGGTCGGTGCGCGAACCGAATTACCAGGTTGTTCCCTGTGCATGGGTAATCAAGCCAGGGTTGCGGAAAAGTCTACAGTTGTTTCTACATCTACTAGAAATTTCCCTAATCGCTTAGGTAAGGGAGCGTTCGTTTACTTGTCTTCGGCTGAACTAGCGGTGGTCTGTTCGATTTTGGGGCGTATCCCTACTTTGGATGAATATATGAAGTATGCGAAACAGATCGATGCGTTTGCGTCGGAAACATATCGATACTTGAATTTTGATCAGATTGATCTTTATCGGGATATTGCAGAGACCGTTGAATTAAAGGAAGCGGTTTAAGTGTTAAAGCGGTCCTCGAATGAATATTCGTAGTGAGGACCGCAAAAACGCGCAAGTTTGTGTGGGTAGGGGTGCCAAACCGAGTGTAGTGCAGTAGAGATACCGTGGTTCCGCGGGAGGACTCATATGACTATATCGGGCTAGCGTGATTGTGCAGGCTTCGCCTAATTACTGAGGGCCAGAAGGGTAATGTCATCCCGCTGTGGACCCGGTAGCTTACTAAAATAGGTTTTCAAATGATTCATGCGTTCGGCCAATGGCATGGAATGTACTTTTAGCAGTATTTGAAGAAATCCTTTGATGTTTAATTCATCGCCATTATTGTCACGACTTTCAATGACGCCATCGGAATATAGGTATACCACGCCTTCTGCTAATCGCAAATATACACTTTGATATTGAAGATTCTGCACTATTCCCAGAGGCGGTGTTTGGGCTCTTAAGCTTTTAACATCGCGTCCCTGAATGACTAAAGTTGGTAGGTGACCTGAATTAATCAGTTCCAATGAACCTGTTTTCGTGTCCAGCTTGCCAATAACCATCGTAACAAACATGCCACGTATACAGCAGCCTAGCAATTCTGAATTCAGACGCATCATAAGGTGATTAGGAGAACATCCGTCTCTCGCTAAGCACCGAAAAATTCCAATGGTTTTTGCCATTAGTATGGCTGCATTGGTACCTTTACCTGCTACATCCCCCACGCAGAACCAAAGATACCCTTTGACATCTCGAAAATAATCGTAGAAATCTCCAGAAAGATGACGGGCAGACAAATTAAAAGCTCTGACCTTTTCCTCTTCGGTGTCGTTTGGTAACAGGCTGCGCTGAATTTCACGTGCCAATTTCAACTCTCCATTCAATTCAGCCGCCAATGCGTCTCGTTCCTTTAAGGTTTTTTCTAATTGCCAAGTAAGTTCCTGAAAGTTGATATTGGATTCCGCCAAGTGTAGGTTGGCTTGTGTCATGATTTGATCGTAATTGTCTTTGCCTGATGTCGAGATACCCATTGTTACACCAGCTTGACCTACATTTTCTGGTACCTGTTTCAGTAGGTTGTCCAATTGATATGGCTCGATGTTCGCGTATTTGCCCACTATTTCTTTGCATCGAGCGAGTACTGTGCCGGTATCGGTTGAGGTATATACGGCAGCCATCCAGTCGGCGCAAATTAAAACACACGCGAGTTTCGATGAATTCCTTACATCAAGCTTCTCTACTTGATGATGGTCGCCAATCGAACGAGACAATTCATTGGGTAGATTCCAGTTTTCTGCTAACATCTGTCCCACGAAATCATGGCGAGCACTAAACGTTTCCTCTTCGACATTTAAGCGAAAATCCGGTGCGAGCAACCGTAAGCTTGTCCACCGGGTTGCTTTGCCAGGATTCAGGTAAAATAACACCAATAATCCGATGTCTTGTAACATTCCAGCGGTAAATGCTTCGTCACCGTCGATTCCAAATTGTGCGGCTAACATGCGAGCGGTCGCTGCCCGACGTAAAGTATCTTCCCAAAATAATTGGTGCTCAAAGCCGTCGATTTCATTCGATGACTGCAGATCGCGGACAGCTAAACACAAAACGAGATTGCGGATAGCCTTCATGCCCAATACGCTTAAGGCGTGTTTTACGGATTTGACTTCGGCTGCCAAACCGAAGTACGGTGTGTTTACCACACGTAATAATTCGGCGGTTAACAGGGGATCTTGAGCAACGAGGTTGGCAATTTCAGCAGGTGCTATTTGAGGGGATGAACACAATTGCATCACTTGTATAACCGACGGATTCAGACAAGGTAGATCGGTTGGTCGGATTTCTACAAAAGCTTTATCGGTTTCCATAATCCAAGCTTAGCGAGGCAATTTGGTATTGCCAGTCTATTTCACCTATATGTCGAACTGGCTATTGCTGCTTCTCATTTTTCCATGAAGACAAAATGTTATGAGGTGAAACGGGATAAAATCGGGCTATTCAGCAAGACTTGCAGAACAATCTGCCTAAAAATGTATGGGGGCCGTTCTCTTTGTAATAAGCCCTAGATTTCGTATACGCCATTTAAATAGAAATGTATTGTGTCTGCTCTCATTGAGAAAAACAGCGAAACATAAAATTGAACATCTATCCTCTTCTTCGATACTTGCTTTTCAAGTTGGATCCTGAGACTGCCCATTTGTTAACGCTCAATGGATTAGCTAGGGTGCATCGTTTGGGTGGGGATCGGTTGCAAGGAAAGCAACAAAACTCGAATCCGATTAGTGTGATGGGTTTGAATTTCCCGAATCGAATCGGTTTGGCGGCAGGCATGGACAAAAATGGAGATTATATCGATGGGCTTGCATCCCTTGGATTTGGATTTATTGAGATCGGAACCGTTACCCCATTTGACCAACCGGGCAATCCCAAACCGAGATTATTCCGACTACCCCAGTCTATGGCCATTATCAACCGTATGGGGTTTAACAACAAAGGCATAGATTATCTCGTGGATCGTGTGAAGGAAACTCAGTTTGCCGGCATACTTGGGGTCAATATTGGAAAAAATTTGAACACACCGATCGATAGGGCTATCTCCGATTATTTGATCGGGTTGAAAAAAGTATATCGTCATGCCGATTACATCACTATCAATGTTTCCTCACCAAATACAAAAAATCTCCGCCAACTACAGCAGCGGGGTGAAATGAAGGCACTATTAGAACAGTTGAAATCTGAACAACAATCGTTAAAACATATTCATGACAAATACGTGCCACTCGTCGTTAAAATTGCTCCAGATTTAGGCAACGAGGAACTTTCGCAGATCGCGCAACAGTTACTCGATTTTGAAATCGATGGTGTAATCGCTACCAATACAACGATCAGCCGATCTGGAGTCGAAAAGCTACCTAATGCAAGTGAATCTGGAGGTTTAAGCGGAGCACCGTTGAAGAACAAAGCAACAGAAGCCGTATCAGCGCTCTATGCGGTCCTTCAAGAAAAAATTCCGATTATAGCGGCTGGTGGGATAATGAATGGCTTGGATGCACGTGAAAAAATCGAAGCCGGTGCGAAACTTGTTCAAGTGTACACGGGTTTGGTCTATCGGGGACCAGGATTAGTCCGAGAAGTTTTAACCTGCATAGATGGTGCCTAGCCAACAAAGAACTTCGTAAAAAATTAGGAATAAGCTTGATCTCGATGTGAGCGGCAATATTATTTAACTAGCTACTGGTTCTCCTTAACCCCAGGTCGGTGGTTTACCTATGCGGTATCGACGCGACCCAAGGCA
>Ga0209992_10000154_pt1 | contig 96059 bp, 91 predicted proteins | sample 2SBtaG_2_FD_182564 | JGI IMG/M metagenome (GOLD analysis project Ga0209992, IMG submission 182564) | Deep subsurface microbial communities from Kolumbo volcano to uncover new lineages of life (NeLLi) - 2SBTROV12_ACTIVE470 metaG (SPAdes)... | ecosystem: Environmental > Aquatic > Marine >... | reverse complement strand
GTTGCTTCTGTTTGGAACCAAACGGCTTCGCAACTTGGGTGGTGATATGGGTTCGGCGATAAAAGGATTTAAAACCGCGTTAAAGGACGGCGGAAGTGATAAAGACGGTGATGCAGATGCCGACGAGGAAAAGTCTGAAGACACTATTATAGAAGGACAGGTGACGTCCAAAGATAGTGAAAAAGTGTAATGTTTGACATCGGTTTTTGGGAACTTAGTTTAGTTGCGTTGGTAGCCTTGCTGGTTATTGGGCCTGAGCGTCTTCCCAGAGTAGCCCGATTGGCTGGGTTTTGGATAGGAAAGGGCCAGCGGATGGTTTCTTCAGTCAGACATGAAATCAAAGTTGAACTATATGCGGAAGAGCTTAGACAAAGGATAAAAGATCAATCTCCAGAAACGGAAATTCGTGAAGTAATGAATGAGACATCGGAGGTTGTAGAATCTTTGTCAAAAATTCCGGAGAATTTGGAAAAAACACTGGAAGCTGTGCCACAAAATATCTCCTCCTCAATGTCTCAAAAGCCCAATGGCAAAGAATGAGCCAACCGATGAAGTCGAAATTGAGCAACCGCTGATTTCGCACCTTATCGAACTACGCAACCGCCTGTTGCGCGTTGTGATTGGCGTTTTAGTCGTATTTCTTGCTTTGACACCCTACGCAAACGAAATTTACACCTATCTGGCAGGGCCTTTGTTGAAGCATTTACCTGAAAGCAGTTCGATGATAGCAATCGATGTGGCTGCTCCATTTTTGACCCCTTTTAAACTGGTTTTGGTTCTGGCTATTGTCCTTTCCATGCCGCTGATTATGTCCCAGTTTTGGGCTTTTGTAGCTCCGGGTCTGTATCGCCATGAACGGCGTTTGGTTTTTCCTCTTTTGGTTTCCAGCACGCTGCTATTTTATGCGGGTATGGCGTTTGCGTATTTCGTGGTTTTTCCATTGGTTTTCGGATTTTTAACTGCCAGTGCTCCCGTCGGCGTAGCTATGATGACGGATATTTCAAAATATCTGGATTTTGTTCTAACTCTTTTTCTTGCTTTTGGGATTTCCTTCGAAGTGCCCATCTTTACAATTATTCTCGTGTGGGTTGGAGTGGTAACACCCAGAAAATTGTCGGAATTACGCCCCTATATTATTGTCGGTGCGTTTGTTTTTGGCATGCTGTTAACACCGCCTGACGCGATTTCCCAAACGTTGTTAGCTATTCCAATCTGGTTTCTATTCGAATTGGGTCTACTATTCTCTCGATTTTTTGTAAGAAAACCTAGTTCAGAGGATGAGTCTCAGCTGGTATCGAGTGGAGACGAAGAAATTACAGACACCAGCCGTATCGATGATTGATGTCATCTCATACCCGTCTTGTGGCCAATTTGGCTACGTTGTGGCAGATTGATTTCCTATTTTTGTTGGCTGTCTGCTATCCTATAACTTACGGCGATAGCCACTTTTCATCGACTGTCTTATGAACGATAAAAACATTTATAGAATCGTATTCTTGAATCAAGATAAGGTTTACGAAATATACGCAAAGCATGTTTTCCAGGGTGACCTGTATGGCTTTGTTGTTGCGGAGGAATTTGTTTTCGGTGAAAATACTTCTATTGTGGTCGATCCGGCAGAAGAAAAACTTAAGAATGAATTTGAAGGGGTGAAGCGGTCTTTCATCCCAATGCATGAAATCGTTCGAATCGATCAGGTTGAACGTCGCGGAGTGGCAAAAATACTACCAGTTACGAATGAAGCCATGCGTAATAGCAACGTTTCTAATCTCTATACTCCAGAAAAGAACTAATTTTGTTTATTTAACGACTTTTAAAATAGGTTTTGGGCGTGTTACTTTAGGCGTTTCTTGTTTTTCGGTAGGTTCGGTATCGGCGTCTTTTTCGTCAAAGATCATACCTTTACCGTTTTCTTTTGCATAAATCGCTAAAACCGCTGAGACAGGAAACTCGACCTGATAAGACACCCCTCCAAAGCGAGCATTAAAGTTGATTCGCTCGTTGCCCAAATCCAGTTCCTGGACCGCTGCTGTCCGAACATTAAGTACGATCTTTCCGTTTTGAACGAACTGCCTAGGTAATACGGTGTCTTCGCATTCAGCATCTACTAAGAGAAACGGTGTCAAATTGTTATCAACAACCCAGTCGTAAATGGCGCGAATCAGATACGGTTTCAATGATGACATGGAACTATGTTAAGCCGACATCAGTTTCGGTGGATCGGCAAGCTCCGCTTCCATTTCGCTTAGACTTGCCTGAAACGAATCTCTATCGAAAATTCTTGAAGCATAAGATTTAATCCCCTCGGCTTGTTTCGGTAAATCGATCCCAAGGGAGGGTAATCGCCAAAGCAGTGGGGCCACAAAACAATCTACAAGGGAAAACTCATTACTCATAAAATACGGGTTCGCCGCAAACAATGACGTTGACGAAAGAAGTCTTTCCCGTAGTAGTTTTTTTGCTTTTAAAGATTTTTTGTCCGACGATGCCTCAATCTCCTTAACCAAACTATACCAGTCCTGATCGACACGATGTACGATCATCCGTGCTCGTGCGCGCGAAACTGGATCCATGGGATGTAACGGTGGATGGGGGAAACGCTCATCTAAATATTCCATGATGATATGTGTTTTAAACAACACTAGATCACGGTCGACCATGGTGGGTGTAGAACAGTTGGGGCTTAGTTCAAGAAGATCTTCGGGAGGATCACACGGATCGACGTATTGAATATCCGCCATAATTCCCTTTTCGTGTAAAACGATACGAGTGGGATGGCTTTCGATGCATGAATCGGTTGAATAAAGGGTTATTGCCGACTTCCTATTGGTTAAATTCACCACAATTCAATACCTCTTATCATTACACGAAGTGAGTGATTCTAACACGAAAATTCCTTTTTCTCCTGAAATATTGGAAAAGACCAAAAATTTCAATAATTTATGACTTATATGTGTAGAGCTTTGAGACAGCAGATATCTTCTTCTGACTATCTAGTTTCGTAGATTTTCCAATTAAATTGTTTTTAAAGTACTCCCATCACATCTTGCATCCGTTTACGCAAATAGACCCAGCTGAATCTAAATCTAAACGGAAATATGTACAATAAGTATATGGAAGCCTTTAGTGCACCGCTTTCCAATATTCTTTTTTCAATCGGTAAGCTACTATCCAAAAAATAATGAGATAAAGGATAACCCATTTTCCCATTTTTAAACGTACCAACTGGCTCGGCTCCCCAACATATACCAAAAAGTTAACTAAATCGGTAACTGTTGCATCAAAGTCCTTGGAATTCATACTTCCCCTTTTTACTATTTTTAGACGAGTGATGACTTCCTGCCCATTTTCTGTTTTAAAAATAGCTTTTCGATGCCCTTGCAATTCCCACAAAGCATTCGGCATAGCGACATCTTTAAATACTCGGTTGTTGACACCGAAAGGGCGAGCTTCATCGAGATAAAATCCACGGAGATAACTATATAACCAATCGGCACCCCGGGACCGAGCGATTAGGGAGAGATCAGGCGTCTTGATCCCGAACCAATTCGCTGCCGCATCTTGTGGCATAGCAATCTGCATGCTGTCATGTATTTTTTCTCCGACGTACATTAACTCTTTCTTGACTCGCTCGTCATCGACCTCCAGGTCAGCTGCGAGGCGAGAATAACGCATATGTTTTAGAGAATGACAACCTAGACAATATTGGACGTAGGTTTTTGCCCCTCGATAGAGCGACGCCTTATCAAAAACATCTACTTTAACCCTATCCAATTGTACAACGCCACTGGCCTGGACCCACAGAGGGGTGATCACTAATAAAATAGCCGTAATGGTCTTCATTGCTTTTTGACTACCTTAGCAATTGTTTTGTAGCATTCGAATAAAAACTCGTCCAATTTACAAAGTACTGCTTTCACTTGATCAACAATCAGTTTTAATTTCGAGTAAACGCTCAGAGTACTAAACTTTTGCCATAGAGCGGAGGCAAACTTGCAAGGAATTGCTGGGCAGACACGCATTGGGCTAGACTCTGTTAGTCGGTCGGGTACAGGTTTGGTCTTATCCAATTTTGAATAAACCGGCATCAGCAGGAAGAATGCGAAATACAAGCAGGTAAAAATCCGGGCAAAGGTTACTGCAATGGGTGTGGCCGGTTGTGTTCCCAGATAACCTAATACTAAAAAGCTTATTACGAAAGTTGTGACTGCGCCCTTTGTGAGAATTCCGCGGTAGCGAATTGACTTAACCTTGCTACGGTCAAGCCACGGCAGAATAAATAGTACAAAAATCGATGCACCCATAACAATGACCCCGCCGAGCTTATCAGGTACCGCACGGAGCATGGCATAGTAGGGTGTAAAGTACCAAACCGGTGCAATATGTTCTGGGGTTTGTAGTGGGTCTGCAGGGATAAAGTTCGCATGTTCCAAAAAGTATCCCCCCATATCTGGCATATAGAATAGGATAATTGAAAATACAATCATAAAGACCGCCACTCCCACCAGATCTTTCACGCTGTAAAAGGGATGAAAAGGAATTCCATCAAGCGGCACTTCGGTCCAATGATCTTTCAATTTTTTGATGTCGATGCCATCGGGATTATTTGATCCGACTTGGTGTAATGCGACGATATGCAAAAATACCAAAAGCACGATCGCCAATGGTACAGCAATGACATGAAAGGCAAAAAACCGATTTAACGTCGCATCAGCGATGACGTAGTCACCTCTTATCCATAAGGTCAAATCTTCACCAAAATATGGAATAGCACTAAACAGGGAAATTATAACCTGTGCGCCCCAAAAGGACATTTGCCCCCACGGCAGCAAATAGCCCATAAAGGCTTCCGCCATAAGGCAGAAAAAGATGAACATACCAAGAATCCAGACTAATTCACGCGGTTTCTTGAAGGACCCATAGATCAGTCCTCGAAACATATGCAGGTAAACTACAATAAAGAAAGCCGATGCCCCAGTTGAATGTAGATATCGAATTAACCATCCCCAGTTTACGTCCCGCATGATAAATTCGACCGAATCGAAGGCCATTTTCGCATCGGGTTTGTAGTACATGGTGAGCCAAATTCCTGTGACAATTTGAAGTACTAAAACCAGCATCGATAGCGATCCGAAGTACCACCAGAAATTAAAGTTTTTGGGCGCGTAGTACTTCGCTAAATGCTCATCCCAAACTTTCGTTACCGGAAAGCGTTGATTACCCCAATCGAGTATGGTATCGGTTTTTTTACCCATCAGGCAGCTCCCTCTTCATTTTTTCCAACTAAAATCCGGGTATCGCTCAGATAAACATACGGTGGTATCTCAAGATTTGTTGGGGCCGGAACGCCCTGGAACACCCGCCCAGCGTAATCAAAACTCGAGCCATGGCAGGGACAGAAAAATCCCCCTTGCCAATCGTTTCCTAAATCTTTAGGCGCAATGTCTGGCCGAAATGTCGGCGAACAACCTAAATGGGTGCAAATCCCAATTGCTACAAATATTTCCGGTTTTATGGATCGGTATCTATTGTGGCTGGATTCTGGTTGTTTAGATTCATTAGATTCTGGATCGCGAAGTTGGGCTTCGTCGTTTGCCAATGACTGTAATGCCGCTTCCCCACGTTTTAATATCCACACCGGTTTTCCACGCCACTTTACTACTATACGCTGGCCGGAAGCCAATTTGCTGATGTCGACCTCAACTGGAGCGCCTGCTGCTCGAGCTTTTGCGCTGGGTGACATTGCGGAAAGAAACGGCACGGCGGCAAACCCTGTTCCCACTGCTCCTACTGCGGTTGCCGATGCAGTTAGGAAATGGCGCCTACTGACATCAATACCTTGATCACTCATTGTTATTATCTCCCCAACTAAATTTAAAGTGCTCTAAGAAGTTTGAAAATTTCCTAGGTACTGGGAACATTCATCATGAATAGTTTGATTCTGAGTTAAAACGATCAGTTGGTCAAGCTGATGAAGGGTAAAAATTTCCCAGATTGCTTTTTCAAAAATAGGGTTTATGAGCTATTGTCTCAAACTAATCTGGATTTATTGGTAATCCAGGATTAACCGAAAATTAATCTCTATTCTTGAAGCGCTTTTTGGATTGCACGTAAAAAGCGACTATTTTGGTCTGGCGTTCCTACGGTTACTCTTAGACAATCTGCTAAAACGCCACCCGCTGTACTCATGTTTTTAACTAAAATACCGAAACGTTTGAGTGCTTCGAATACTTGATTGGCATTGGCCTTATCGAGCCTGAATAATATGAAATTTGCGTGGCTCGGAAAAACAGTTATATCCTTGATGGCGTTCAGTTGCTTGAAAAGCAAATTTCTGTCGTTACAAATGGTCTGGGTTTGTGCCTCGAATATTGAATAATTGGATAAGGCAAATTCCGCGCTGACTTGGGTGAGGATGTTTACATTATAGGGTAATCGCAATTTATCCAGCTGTTCTACCCACGTCCTTGAGCCCGTGAGAAAACCTAATCGCAATCCAGCCAAACCCAATTTAGAAAGGGTCCGCATGACGAGTAAATGGTCAAATAAGTGTAATTTAGTTATAAAGGTGTTCCCAGCAAACGGTGCGTAAGCTTCATCTAAGACGACGATCCCGGGTGCAGTTTCCAGTATTTCCAGAATATCGGTTTCAGAGAAAAGATTTCCAGTGGGGTTGTTTGGATAAGCGAGAAATGTGATAGCTGGTTGATAGTGTTTAATCGCTTTCCTCATTGCGTCCATATCCAAGGAGAAATTGCTTTCCAATAATGGGACGCCAATAAATCTAATTCCAAGGGATTGAGCAATTTGTTTGTACATGACAAATGTTGGCTCGGGGGCAAGGACAGTAGCGTTTTTGCCAGCGATTGCCATGAGCAAAATCTGGATCAATTCATCCGATCCATTGCCAAGTAACAATTCAACTGAATTCGGTATACAGTTACACTTTCTGATAACCGATTTCAACTTTGAGGCGGAAGGGTCCGGATATCGGTTTGGTTGACATTGACGCAGTTGTTTCAACCATTTATCAACAATATCCTGTGGCCACGAATATGGATTTTCCATTGCGTCCAATTTTATAAAGCCTGAAGCATCAACAACGTGGTACGCACTTAATTCAATAACCTCTTGGCGAAAAAGCGACTTGGGTTTCTTTTGTTTTATGGGCATATTTAGCCATTTAAAATTAGCGCGTTAATAACCTATTCCCCAATCTGATTTACGGCTTTATCCGATATTCCGCCGAACGGGCATGTGCGGTCAGACCTTCCCCTCGCGCCAAAACTGAGGCTATTTTACCCAATTTGCTGGCAGCTTCTTCCGAACAATTAATGAGGCTCGAGCGTGTCTGGAAATCGTAGACCCCAAGCGGTGAGGCAAACCGTGCCGTACCGGAAGTGGGTAAAACATGATTAGGACCAGCACAGTAATCACCTAGGGCTTCGGCGGTGTAACGCCCCATAAAAATTGCCCCAGCATTACGTATTTTTTTGACCAAGACACCCGGATCTTCTACCGAAAGCTCTAGGTGTTCTGGGGCTATTCGGTTGGCCACATTGACTGCCTGATCCAAATCTTTTACCAAAATCAAGGCACCCCTCGATGCAAGTGAGGCACGAATGACACTGGCCCTTTCCATGTTGGGCAACATAGATGCCATTCTAGATGCGACTTTGTCCAAAAAGGCCAAGTCGGGTGAAAGTAAGATGGCTTGGGCATTCTCATCATGCTCAGCCTGAGAAAATAGGTCGGCGCAAATCCAATTCACATCAGTTTGCCCATCACAAATTACGAGAATTTCTGAAGGACCGGCAATCATGTCAATGCCTACCTGACCAAACACGATTTTTTTAGCGGTTGCAACGTAAATGTTTCCAGGACCTACAATTTTTTCGACTTTGGGGATTGTTTCTGTGCCATAAGCGAGTGCAGCCACTGCTTGGGCTCCCCCGACAGTAAATACCCTGTCGATTTCGGCCAAGTGGGCAGCGGCTAAAACCAGCTCATTTTGATCTCCACCTGGAGTAGGTACCACCATCACCATTTCCGTAACTCCGGCAACTTTGGCCGGAACCGCGTTCATTAATACCGACGAAGGATACGCGGCCTTCCCTCCTGGGACATACAATCCGACATTTTTTAGGGGGCTAATCTGTTGGCCAAGCATCGTACCGTCGGCTTCCCGATATTGCCATGATTCCATTTTTTGATGTTCAGCGTAAGTTTTAATGCGGTCTAGGGCAGCTTCCAAAGCACTGGCCCACTCTTTCGATAAATTATTCCAGGCGTTTTTTAGTACCGATTTCGGAAGCTCTAATTGGCTGGCGGCGGTGACCCGATATTGGTCGAACTGTTGGGTGTAGTCTATAAGCGCCCGGTCTCCATGTTTCCGTATCGCCGCTATAATTTCCAATACTCGTTGATGGACCGCCGTGTCGTCGTTTTCGTCAAAGGTTAGTATATCTTCGAGTTTTTGATAGAAATCAGAGTCGGAGGTTGATAAACGGGTAAGTTGAAGTTCTGACATTTTTTTGGGGAGCTTATTACTAAAGGGTTGTCCCAATTTAAACTGGGTTGCTAATGAATTGAGTTTGCGATGATGCTATGTTTGCCACGGAAGGCTTAATTTGCCACTCGGCGAATATCTGCACCGAGTTGGGCTAGTTTCTCTTCGATACATTGATAACCACGATCTATATGGTAGATTCGGTCTACAACTGTCTCACCTTCCGCGACAAGGCCTGCCAGGACTAGACTAGCGGAAGCTCTTAAGTCCGTTGCCATAACTGGCGCTCCAGTCAATTTAGAAACACCAGTGCAAATAGCCGTATTCGATTCTAAACGGATATCGGCTCCCATACGCTGCATTTCCTGGACATGCATAAACCGATTTTCGAACACCGTTTCTGTCATCACGCCGACACCGTCGGCGATACAATTCATTGCAGTCAACTGGGCTTGCATATCCGTTGGAAAAGCTGGATAGGGTGCGGTTCGAATGGAAACAGCCTTCGGGCGTTTACCCTGCATGTCGAGTTCGATCCAATCTTCACCAACGGTGATTTTGGAGCCGGCCGCCCGTAGCTTTGCCAAAACTGAATCGAGGGTATCGGGTCGAGTATCCTTCAGTTTAACTCTACCCCCTGTCATGGCTGCTGCGACCAAAAAGGTTCCGGTTTCTATTCGATCCGCCAAAATGTTGTAGACCATGCCATTTGCGGAAAGTGATTCGACACCTACAATTTCTATCACATCAGTGCCTGTACCACTTACATTGGCACCCATAGCGTTCAGGAAATTTGCTAAATCCACTACTTCTGGCTCGCGTGCAGCATTTTCGATAATGGACCGACCATCCGCTAAACAAGCGGCCATCATTAAATTTTCGGTACCCGTTACGGTCACTTGATCCAAAACAAGGCGGCGTCCTTTTAATCGCTTGGCTTTGGCCTTTATATAGCCATTTTCGACCGTCAAATCCGCACCCATTTTAGTCAAACCTTCGAGGTGCATATCGACTGGGCGGGTACCAATTGCACAACCACCCGGCAGGGAAACTTCGGCTCGACCAAATCGTGCAAGCAGTGGCCCCAAAACTAAAATTGACGCCCTCATAGTTTTTACCAACTCGTAAGGTGCTTCAAAGTTCTTGATTGTGCTGGAATCGACCTCTATGTTCATTTTCTCATCAATCACCAACTGAACACCCATGCGACCGAGCAGTTCCATTGTCGTTGTAATATCGTGTAAATGGGGGATATTACCGACGGTAACGGGAGTTTCAGAAATTAGAGCCGCAGCCAGTATAGGTAAGGCTGCATTTTTAGCACCGGAAATACGCAATTCACCGGAAAGGGGTTGTCCACCCTGGATAAGCAATTTGTCCATTATTTGGGTATTTTTATGTTTGATAGTAATGCTACTCGTAGCATGCCCTGTATTTTACCCCATAATGGCATCATTAAACTGTTTGGAGTTTTTGAGGTGTAAAAAGAAAGATAAACTTTCTGTTATAGAGTCATGATGCTGCATGCCAGCAGCGTTATGCTTGAGGGCACGTTTAAAGCTCTAGCAAAAAGGTTATTGCGCTTCGAAATTAGATCGGGGAGTGGAAGAGTGAGTAGCTTTGGGTTTTAGGTGAATTAAGTTTAATCGATGTTTATACCGACTAATACGCTTTCTAAGCCACTGATTCTGGCAATAGCAAGCATTTGTTCGGGAATGTGGCGGTACTCCAGTTTTTTTGTTTTATGTTTCGCCATTCCAAGCCATTCGATTAAGAGTGCGATTCCTGCGCTATCCACATGATTGACATTTATCAAGTCTACAATCATTGCTGATTCACCATGAAATAGGTGGGACGATTCAGATAAAGCTTTTGATACGGTTGAGAAGCTAAGTTCTCCGGAAATCAGGAATATATTTTGTTCCGTCTTTTCTATTGTAAAATCGGGCATGGGATACAGCGTTTCGGTTCGTTAATTGTTTGCACTTCCTTCGGCTTTTTTGAACAGGAATTTACCAATCATTTCTTCCAACACTAATGCGGATTGGGTCAATTCAAGAGTGTCCCCTTCGCCCAAAAATTCTTCGTCTCCTCCAGGTTCTAAACCAATGTATTGTTCACCGAGCAATCCTGACGTAAAAATACTTGCGCTGGTGTCGGTAGGTAGAGTGTCGTACCGCGATTCAATCGACATGTCCACGATTGCTACGTAGGCTTTTTTATCAAAGGTTATGGTCTTGACTCGCCCAACTCGGACTCCAGCAACGGATACAGGCGACCGTACCTTCAATCCCCCGACGTTATCAAAGCGCGCTTTGATAATATAGCTTCCATTACCTTGAAAGCTACTAAGGTTACTGACCTGCATGGCGAGAAAGAATAACGCTATTAAGCCGGCTGTTACAAAAAGCCCCACCATCGTTACTACGGTTTTAGATTGCTGCATAATTTAAGCGTCCCCGAACATTAAGGCAGTTAAAACAAAATCCAATCCTAATATAGCAAAGGCGGAATAAACTACGGACCGGGTAGTTGCCCTGCTTACACCTTCCGCAGTCGGAATGGCGTCGTAACCTTGAAAAACTGCGATCCATGTCACGACAAACCCAAAAACCAAGCTTTTTATTACACCATTGACAATATCATCCCAAAAATCCAGGGTCGTCTGCATCTGAGACCAAAATGCTCCCTCATCGATACCGAGCAGGCCGACACCGACAAAATATCCTCCCAGGACACCAATCATACTAAAGATTGCCGTTAGTAACGGCATGGACAAAAATCCGGCCAGAAAACGAGGTGCGATGATTCGTCCAATGGGATCGACCGCCATCATTTCCATGCCCGAAAGTTGTTCTGTTGCTTTCATGAGTCCGATTTCCGCTGTCAAGGAAGAACCTGCCCTTCCTGCAAACAATAGAGCCGAAACAACGGGGCCGAGTTCTCGAACCAACGATGCGGCAACCATAACCCCCAACGTTTGTTCAGCTCCAAAATCTGAAAGGATGTAATAACCTTGTAAGCCAAGCACCATGCCCACGAACAATCCGGATACTAAAATCAGTAGGAAGCTAAGAACACCAACTGAATATAACTGTTGGATTAATAAAGATGGCCGTTTAATTGGTTCCCACAGCCCGATCAGAATTCGAATTAGAAAGATCGACCCACGGCCCAGATTTTCAAACACCTGTAGAGTTGTACGACCCACATACTGAAGATTTTCAAACATGATTATTCGTGACGTCTAAGCCAAAAAACACTATCTGCGATTGAATAAATCTCTGGCATAATCTGGAGCTGGAAAATGAAATGGTACCGGACCATCGGGTAAGCCATTCATAAATTGGTGTACCCATCGAGATCCAGATCGATTGATTTCATCCGTTGATCCTTGCCCAACGACTTTTCCCTTGGAAATAACAAAAATATAATCGGCTATGGCAGAGGTTTCTTCGACGTCATGGCTGACGATAATAGTAGTTAAATGCAACGCGTCATTCAAACTTTTGATCAATTTAACAAGTACACCTAAAGAAATCGGATCCTGGCCTGTGAAGGGTTCGTCATACATGATGATTTTCGGATCAAGGGCGATGGCACGGGCCAAAGCAACTCTTCGTGCCATACCTCCGGATAATTCGTTGGGCATTAAGTCCTGGGCACCTCTCAGACCAACCGCTTCTAATTTCATTAAAACCAGCGTACGAATCATGGATTCCGGTAATTGGGTGTGCTCACGTATCGGAAATGCTACATTGTCAAACACATTGATATCGGTCAGTAACGCACCGCTTTGAAACAGCATGCCCATCCGCTTTCTAAGTGCGAATAGTTGGCTACGCCGCATATCCTGTACCACATCACCGTCAACGGAAACAGTTCCCGAATCAGCTTCTATCTGTCCACCGATAAGCCGCAGCAAGGTTGTTTTTCCCGTACCACTTGGCCCCATAATAGCCGTTATCTTGTTCCGCGGGATTTCGAGGTTAATGTTATCGAAAATTTTTCGTTCTTCTCGACGGAAGGTCAAATTGCGAATCGACACTATACTGTCGTCGTTATGTACACTATTTTCCATTATCGTGATGCCACAAAAAGTACAATTCTAAGAAGAACAGGCGATTGTCTCCAAAAATTACTGTAATTGCCAAGGTTATCTTAACAAATATCGGTTTTTTTTAATTATAGGATATTTCTAGGTACATCCATTCGCCTTTTGCGATCCTGTAAATGAGTAATCGATGCATTGATGAAACCACAATCAACAATATAAGTATTATGAAAAGCAAATTGAAGGTTGGTCCGAAGCGGTTAAGCCTAAAGTTAATTTGGTATTCTAAGAGCCTCATATCCCACGAAATAAGAGATTTAGTACTTCATTTCAGTTTGCTAAAATAGGTTTTTCAACGAAAGGTATTTTCCTGTGTCCCAACGACTTATCCGAATCGCGACCCGAAAAAGCCCGCTTGCCCTGTGGCAAGCTAATCATGTCGCAAAACTAATCCGACAAAACAATCCCGAGATCACCACTGAATTGGTGAAAATGTCTACACAAGGTGACAAAATTCTCGATTCACCCTTGGCAAAAATAGGTGGTAAAGGCCTATTCGTTAAAGAATTGGAGCAGGGTTTGATAGATGGTCTGGCTGATATTGCCGTTCATTCGATGAAAGATGTTCCTGTGGAGTTTCCTCCAGGCTTGGGCCTTGTAGCAATTTTGGAACGCCACGACCCACGGGACGCCTTTGTATCAAATAGATTCTCAAATTTGGGTGAGTTGCCTTCCGATGTGAAAATTGGTACTTCCAGTTTACGCCGCCAATGCCAAATCAACGAAAATTTTCCTACAGCAGAAATTTTGAGTCTGAGGGGTAACGTTAACACTCGACTAAAAAAACTCGACGAGGGGGATTATGATGCAATTATTCTTGCTACAGCTGGTCTTGAGCGTTTGGGGTTTGCTAGTAGAATTCGACAAAGATTGCCGGTTGATGTGAGCTTACCGGCGATCGGTCAGGGTGCGATAGGGATTGAGAGTAGAAAAGAAGACGAGAAAGTATTGGGAGCCATTGCTAAATTAAATGACGCCGAAACCGCTATCTGTGTTAGAGCGGAGCGTGCCATGAATGAGCGACTGCAGGGTGGCTGCCAAGTGCCGATTGCAGGATTTGCCGAAATTAGTTCGGAGGGAGAGTTGACGCTCAAAGGATTGGTGGGTAGTCCTGATGGCCGGAAAATGCTTCGGGCAACAGTAAATGGGTCGGCTGATGATGCGGAAACATTGGGCCAGGGATTGGCTGATGATCTTCTTTCTCGTGGTGCAGACCGAATATTGAAAGCACTCTATCGCTCTTGATTGACACAACCGGCTCGAACCAACTTCTTGGAGGTCTGCGTGTTTTAGTTACTCGGCCAGCAGCGCGGGCAGCTAAACTTTCCAACCTGATACAAGATGCAGGGGGCATAGTTGTTCGGTTTCCGACACTGGAAATAGTAGGTTGTGCGGACAACGAAAGGACATTTGGTTATTTCCAAAGGATTTGCGTGTATGACTGGGTGATTTTTATCAGTGTAAACGCAGTTTACTTTTCCCAAAAGGCGTACAATGTTGCCAAAATCTTTCCGGCTCGCGTCAAAGTTGCCGCGATTGGTCGAGCAACAGCACAGGCTCTGTGTGAGATAGGCATTAACGTTGATTTGGTCCCAAAGCAGCCGTTTAATAGCGAGGCGTTGCTGGAAACTGATGATATGAAGTGTGTAAAAGGACTGAAATGCCTCGTTGTTCGGGGAAAGGGCGGGCGTGAACTTCTTGCTGAATGTTTGCGCAAACGTGGCGCGGAGGTTAACTTTGTTGAGGTTTATCGACGAATGAAGCCGAAGATCGATATGTCGTCAGTGATGCGGTCCTGGCACGATGAAGGCATGGGTGTGGTGACCGTGACCAGTGGGGAAGTATTAGACAACTTGGTTTCGATGATGGGACCCGAAGGATTGACTTTGTTGAGGAAAACACCATTGCTGGTAATCAGCCCTAGGTTGAAAGCGAAAGCTTTAGCAATGGGGATCACTCATGTTATGCTTGCGCGGGAAGCTTCAGATGCAGAAATCTATGCTGCACTTTGCAAATTTAAAGCGTTAAATACTTGTGCGAGGCAGTTTGGAGATAGTGATCATAACGGGAGCAAGCCTGATTGAGTCACATTATTTGGTGATTTGATGCAATACGCTTGTCAGGAGTAGAATTGAAGAGTTGTACGAGAATAGGAGCGTAAAGCCTATTCGAGATCGTTACGAGCCCTCGGTATAGGACGGCATCTTCAGAGAATATTAAGAGGGGAAAAACATTGGTAGCAACGAACCAGGAAACTCAATTAGGCGAAAAAGATTCCGGAAATAAATCCGAGTCCGAAGTCAAAAATACAAAGCCTAAAACTAATCGACTATTTGGCAGTGTAGTTGTATTGATGATAGTGGTTATGGCCGGTGTGGGGTATGTTCTTTTTTTGCAATTAAGCACGGGGCAGGAGGGGTTGCAGGGTGCGCTGGATAAAGAAGATGCGCGTGTTATTGAGGTAACTAAGCAACTAACCCATTTTCAATCGCAAATTGCTAATCTACAGTCACATATAGCGACCATTGAAAAAAAGTTGGCTACACAGGATAGCCAGTTTGAAAGAACCATATCGCAATATGCTGCTCAACACACAGAAAAGCTGAATCAGACCAAGAGTAATTTAGATGGTGCTATTCAGAGTATTCAACGCCAATTGGGAAAAACCCGTGGGGACTGGTTGATCGCCGATGCTGAATATCTACTTTCGGTCGCCAATGAACGTCTTCACTTAGTGGCTGATGTTAAAACATCTTTGCTGGCGTTAGAAGCGGCCGATCAAAGGCTCAGAGAAAGTGGTGATCCTGGAGTTTATAAAGTTAGAGATGCGTTGGCTAAAGAGATTAGCATTCTAAAAAAAGCCAAAACACCGGATATTGTGGGTCTATCCTCCAGATTAAGAGCTTTGGAAGATGGGGTTCATGAAATCCCGTTGCGTCTTCCCCATACGGGTAAAATTGATGAAGCGAAAAATCGAGTGGATGCCCCAGAACCAGCGCCAAAAACTGAGGGGTGGGAAGGTTTTCTTGATTCGGCGATTCAAGATGCTCAAGAGCTTGTTACCATCAAGCATGCAGATAGCCCTATCAACGCCGTCCTAGTGAAAGAGCAAGCAATAGTATTTCGTGAAGATCTCAGGTTGAATTTGGAAATGGCCCGTGTTGGGTTAATTCAACGTAATCAACAGCTTTACCAGAATAATCTGGATGGTGCGCTGGACTGGCTATCTCGTCATTTTGACCTCCAAGCCAGCAGAACCAAGGCTGTTGCTGCTGAGATTAAAGCTCTTCGTGACGTTGCGTTGGATGTAGAGTTTCCTGACATTAGTAAGTCTTTGGTATTACTGCGAAATATTACAAAGCTCCGGCTGGAAAGTGACAAGGCGACGGGCTCTGGAGGGAAGGCTAAGGAGTCGTAATTGTGAGAAACATCGTTTATTTGTTAGTTGCATTATTTGTTGCTGTTGGGGCTGCTTTTTTTCTCCGTCAGACATTGGTCGAGCAAGGCGATCCCGGTTATGTCTTAATTGGTTATGGGACATGGTCTATGGAAACTTCATTATTCGTTTTCGTAGCCTTGGTTTTAATTGGCTTTTTCGTGCTATATATTGCCCAGAAGATACTTCGTGGGGTATTACGGATTCCTAGGTATTTCACATCTCGGAGCAGTGATCGGAAGTCGAACCGTTCGCAGCAGGCTTTGATTAAAGGTTTAATAGATTCGGCAGAGGGGCACTGGGAAAAAGCTGAAAAAGTGTTGGTTCGGCACGCTGCGAATAGTGGGACTGCGCTGGTTCATTACTTGACTGCCGCTAAGGCTGCGCAGGCTCGGGGTGCTTATGATACTCGCGATGAATACCTTGGTCTTGCCTATGAAAGTACCCCGGGTTCGCAATTTGCTGTGGGTTTGACCCAGGTTGAGCTGCAGTTGTCACATAAACAATTTGACGAGGCAATTGAAAGTTTAACTGCGTTAAATTCAATCGCACCCACCCATGCCACTGTCCTTAAGCTCTTGCACGAAGCTTATGAAGCATTGGAGGATTGGGAATCGATTCGGAAATTAATTCCATCGTTACACGAAAACAAAGTGTTGATGGAGGCTGAGATTAAGCAGATTGAAATCGATACTTACACTGCTATATTAAAAAATGAAGCCGAGAAGGGTAGTGATGCAAGTGAATTAATGGATTTGTGGGAATCAATTCCTGCGAATGTAAAAAGTGTTTCCAGTATTCAATCATTGTATTTTTCGGCGATGATCATGATAGGAGCAGGTTCAGAAGTCGAGAATATAGTTCGAGACGCTCTCAAAAAGGGATGGTCTGACCGGTTGGTTGTTTTGTATGGCTGCATCAATATGGAAAGGTCCGATCAGCAACTTAAATTTGCGGAGAAATGGTTAAAAAAACATCCTAAAAATGGTGTTCTCCTTCGGGTTCTCGGTAAGTTAAGCTTACGGGCGGTGGATCTGGAAAAAGCAGAGCAATATTTAGAGAAGAGCATTGCTATCGAACCAACCGTTGAAGCGTATCAGCTGATCGGTGATTTAATGCTTCAAAAAGACAATAAAGAGCGGGCTAGCGACTATTACAGACAAGGGTTGGTATTAGCCTCTGGGGAAATTGTTAGTAGTATAAGCTCTATATCGAACCCCAGTTGAAGATTTCGGTGGAACTAAACAGCGTAACCGACTCTCTCTAGCAACTCCCAAAAGTTGAAATACAATTCGATATCCAACAGTTTATTTAAAGTAGATTCGGCAATATATGCCTCATGGCTTTTTGCAGTTACTGTGTGGATTGTCTAGGTAGTGGATAACCCAGAGGTTATATTATGATTTTAGCAAATCTTCAACGGTATCTTGTTGGTAAGTTAATGAGGACAGCGCTTTACAATCGATTGCTCAAAGACGTCATTCCTTATATCCGATTCACTACATACTATACGCATCCTTCTAATAAAGAATTTCAGAAGTGGGGTGCTCTAGCTAATCTAGGCTACGGTAAGCTAAAACCCGGGCACATCGTTCTAACTGTTGACGAAAAAAAATTAACCACTAAATTAATTTCTCAATTTACCGGGGAGGAAGGATTTAGTCATGCAGCTCAGTGCATATCAAAAAACGGTGAGTTCGAAATTGCCGAAATGACACATACTGATTTTACAAAATCAACATGGCATGACCTTTGTTATGAGTCAACACGAGTCGTCATTTTAGAGTGTGAGGCATACGATGATGAATATATTGAGGTTTTAGTTAAGAAAACACCCAGTTTTGAAAATACTCCCTACGATAATTTGTTTCAAATGGGCATAGAAGCGCTAAGTTGTGCAGAATTATGTTATATGTATGATTCCGAGCGGAGAATGAATATAAATCTTGAACCTGTCTTAGGTTCTGATCCTTACATTAGTCCTATGGGATTATATAAAGGTACTAATATGGTAACAGTTTGGGATAGCGATACAGAAATCCGAAAGAGTCACTAGGAGGCTGTTGGTCGCACAAAGGATAGATATGTTTTGGAAAATTATTGGGAGTTGTTTGTTTAACTAAAGTCTTCCATGACATGTTCTATTAAATCATCGACATCGTTTTCGGATTGAGCAAAACTTTGTATGGAAATACCAGCTTTGTTGACCGAAACAGAGCAACCTGAAACTAGAGGGTGCCATGAGGGAAGGTCTTGTCCTTCCGATATTAAACGATAGGCGCAGGTGGATGGAAGCCAAGGTAAATGAGGGATGGACTCAGGGGTAAAACGTATGCAATCCGGAACTAAATTGAAACGCTCTGTATATTGAGTGCAACGACACGTTTTAAGATCTAGAAGTTTGCAGGTAACACTCGTGTAAAATACCTTTCTGGTATCTTCGTCCTCTAATTTATACAAACAGCATTTAGCACAGCCATCGCAAAGGCTTTCCCATTCGAGCTTTGTCATTTCGGATAAGGTTTTTGATTTCCAAAAGGGTAAAGATGTGCTCATAGTGAGATTCTTTCCATTAGGTAGCATAGACAATCTTGTCTGATTATCTTTATGTCTTGCGTTAGCATAGAAGGCATGATCGGTTTTTTGATTATGAGCCTATTACCGGAAATAGAGAAGTATTTTTCGGTAACATCCTTTCCGGTTTCATTTACAGCGGATACCGGTAAGTCGCTGGTGTTGTTTAATTCCCCGAAAACAGTCCCTGCCGGTTTTTCGGTGAAATTCATGTGGTCCAAATCATCTATCAAGATAAAATCGGCATTGTTGCCTCGAAAACCGAAGGACACATAGTCACGAATAGTGATCTGAGCAACCGTATGAAATAAGTCGATGTTATTTTTGGGTACAGGATGATTGGGGATATTTTTTAAGCGCAAACAACCTTCTAGGAAATCCAAAGCATGTTCAACGCCGTAGTGATGTTCTGGTTTACCACATTCCAATGTTACCGACGGGCATAGATTGGCAAACGCAGCAGACAGAACACCTTTTGGCCGGATAAAGTACACCACTAACCGGCTGAATAGTGTTGCGATTTGTAAAAAACGGTGATCAAGTTTGTTGACGCAGGCGTAGTGGGGGTTAATGCCTGTGTTGTTGTGGATGTCAATGCTTAGTGAAACATTTCGTTTAGCCATCAAATCAACCACTTCCCTAGTCATCAAAGAATCTTCGGATTCAGGGTATTCTGTGCCGGGCCAGATCCGATTATAATCAAGTTGGTTCTCCAGTCTACGAACACCTAATTTGGCGGCAGCTATATTACCGAAAAATATGGAGACCGAGCGAGGAAGTTGTCGATTCTCATATTTCCGCAACAACGCCTGAATTGCGAGAAAACCAGTGGACTCGTTTCCATGGAGCAAAACAGAAACGAAAAGAGGGCTATCCAGGGTGCCGGGTAAGTGAATTAGTGCTGGGCCTGGTAAAATGGTATACAGTTCCTCTACACTGGTTTCCAGTAATCCTGTGGGAACCTCCTCCATTTGCGTCAAAGGGCTTGGCTTCAAGGTTTTGTCCATGTGTGTACCGGTTTGCCGCTGTTCTGATTTTTTAGATAAACTTGGGTCAGTGTTTTAAGATCTGCGTGATTCTCCCGCATAAACCCTCTTTGCCATTCACAGCCATTGAGTCCCGATTTAACTCGTTGGCTGATAATGTCCAAATAGAAATCCGCGTCTTGTTCAGCAATCTCTAACAGTGCTAACCCATGTTTGGCTTTCCCTAGCAATTCGTTAAGCACCAGTGATTGGATACTGGTTTTTTTGTCGCCGATCCAAGAGATATGGGCATTCATGCCATGGCGACTAGCTTGGTAAAAATTAGTCTTAGCCGTCGAGAAGGGAATAAGGGGCTCCGGGTCGACCGAATCGGCGGCTAACGATGTGGTCAATCCATAAAAAAATGCAGCATTAGCCATCATATCAACAATGGTTGGTCCCGATGGTATAACCCGGTGTTCAATTCGAATATGTGGTTTGCCATTGGTATCAAACCCTATCAACGGGCGATTCCATCGCCAAATCGTACCGTTGTGTAGACGCAAATAATTGAGATGATCTGGATTCGAAACGAGCTGGGAAGGAAGAAGCACTGGAAAACATTCAAGATTCTCCTTGAAGCATTCAAAGATCGATTCTCGAGCATATCCTGAACCAAAACTTACTCTATGTAAGGGTTCGTGACTTTCACCATCGTAGCTGCCAATGTTGATGGATTGTTCGAATAGAGGAATTCTTGTTTCTGCCCATAAATCCATTCCGAATAAAAAAGGAGAATTAGCGGAAACTGCAACTACTGGTGCAGATGCCATGATCGAAGCATTATATATTTTGTGGGCTTGCTTCAATGGGGTTTGAATATGAAGTTGAAATGAGGTTGCCCCAGATTCCAGCATCACATCCGAGTGATCACATTGGAGATGTTGTTTGCCTTCTATGTCTAGATGGATAGGTACCCTACCAGTTTTTAAAATCTGCTCATTGAGCGCACGAAAGCGGTTTAGAGCAGACATATTGTTTAATGTGAGGTCAGACTGCCTGAGGGTTGGAAGTGTTCCGATCATGAGCAAATGCGAATTAAGGGCTTCAGCCGTTTTGGTGGCACTACCGACTATGTGATTTAGACCTTTGTGCAGTTTGCTTAAAGCCCGACCGGTTAACGGTTCAGGGTGGTTGTTCAATTCAACATTGAATTTTGCAAGCTCAGGAGTAGCTAGAGGATTATCGAATTCTCTAAGAAATTCTGTATTGAATGGTGTCGGCGACATTTCCCCATCCACCAACCAAGTCTCGATTTCGAAGCCCGCGACAGGGCCTTCTTGAGAACATTGCTCGTCCTGCAAAATTTTTCGGAGTAGCGTGGTTTCCGATTCAAGATGACCATAAAATCGTTCAAAATCACTTTTGCTGAAATTTGAATGATCTATTTCCTGCCCCATTATTAGTCTCCTGAGTTTTCCTGCACTACAATTCTAATTTAGCGTGTTCACTGATGAGACGAGTAACAGATTTGACTATAGACGAATTTAAATATCGGGGATTTACATTCGTCGAATCTATTTGTTTCACGGGCACTATCTAAGAGTCTTGGTTGCGAGCCACTTTTGCCGGAAGATCAGGCCGTTTTTCAAAGACCGTGCGACAATATGCCACGTTCCATTTTCAGTAATGAATCTTTAACATAACATCCATTCTCACTCCTTGCATCGTTTCTTGCTTTTGGATAGCCTCAGTGCAGGAGTTGTGAAGCGATTCCTTCCTCCTTTGGCGGATTTAGATTCGCCATTTTTTATTTTGACTAAGGGGATCAGGCAATGTCTGATCCCCCTTTTTTTGTATAAATTTTTAATTCAAATCAATTTCAAGTCCCCTCTAATTGACTTATCTCGTCTTGTATAAGAAACTTACAGCCTTTCCGGGTTTTCGACTTATTCGACGTTTGATTTCAGTATTATTCTAATCCATAGATAGTTTTGTATTTTTGTTGGGTTAACCAATTTACTGCGGTTCGCCTATTGTCTGTGGCCGAATCGGTGTCGTTCAATGATCCGTTGGTTCGTTTGGAAACGCGATAGCGTATTGGGTCTTAAGAAAAACAAAGTAGCGGCCTGGTTGTTATTTAGGGCGTAGCTGTTCATATTATCGCTATTTCCTTAAGAACTATGCAAAACCGCGAAGGTTACACGGGTAAATGAGCGTTTTATACGTCAATATTGAACAAGATGAAGCTGGCTGAATAGTAATGGGTTAACCAACGAAGCCAGAGACAATAAATCAGATAACTAAAATGAAGGGGAGATTGTTCCGTGATTAAAACCAAGCAGCTACTAGGTGGAATAGGCTTGTACCTGTGGGTGAATGGTGTCGTACGTGCGGAGTATACGCTGAACATGACTGAGGGTGTGTCCAAGCTCAGCCGCGATATTTATGATTTGCATATGCTGATTTTTTGGATATGCGTTGCGATAGGGTTCGTGGTCTTTAGCATAATGTTTTATTCTATTTACCATCATCGCAAATCGAGAGGTGCTGTTGCAGCCCAATTTCATGAAAGTGCGGTGGTTGAGATCATTTGGTCCGTTATCCCGTTCGCCATCCTTATCGGTATGGCTATTCCCGCGACCAAAGCGATGATTGACCTGTACGATACCAGCGCACCTGATTTGACGATAAAAGTTACTGGCTATCAGTGGAAATGGCGGTACGAATACCTGGATGAAGGCATCGATTTTATGAGTAGCCTGGATGCCAAAAGTAATGAGGCTCGCCAGCTGGGGTCTGGTATCGATCCATCTACTGTCGATAATTATCTTCGAGAGGTTGATAACCCTCTAGTGATTCCCATCAATAAAAAGGTACGTTTTTTGTTGACTGCTGCCGATGTGCTTCATTCCTGGTGGGTTCCAGCTTTTGGGTGGAAACAGGATACTGTTCCGGGATTTATCAACGAAGCATGGACATTGGTCGAAGAGCCAGGTACTTATCGTGGGCAATGCGCTGAGCTTTGTGGCAGGGGGCACGCATTTATGCCGATTGTGGTCATTGCTAAGGTGGAGGATGACTATCTCCAATGGGTGGAACAACAAAAAGCTTATCCCAAAACCAAAGTTGTTAATACGGGGGAAGACTGGAATAAAGAGAATTTGTTTGTTAAAGGGAAGGAGGTTTATAGTGCAAATTGCGCCGGTTGCCATCAGGCGAATGGGCTGGGTATACCGGGTGCTTTCCCGGCTATAAAAGGAAGTCCTATTGTGACGGGTAAAATGTCTAAACACATTGACGTAGTGCTCAATGGGAAGGGTGAAAAGATGCCGCCATTTGGCCGTAGTTTAGCGGATGTTGAGCTGGCGGGGGTTATCACCTACCAACGTAATGCCTTTGGTAACAATATGGGGGATTTTGTCCATCCCTCTAAGGTCAAAAATTTTACGACTGATGCTAGTGTGCCTGTAAGTCGGGGTGACGATGCCGGGGTTCTATCTCAAGTTGAAGGTGACGATGGGACGAAGTCTGAAAGTGCGGACATTTTAACCGCGAGCGGGGAAGAGGTTTACAATACAAATTGTGCTGGCTGCCATCAGGCTAATGGTCAGGGTATTCCGGGGACATTTCCTCCAATCAAAGGTAGCCCGGTTGCCACGGGCGAAAAATCCAAACATATCGATGTCGTGCTCAATGGGAAAGGAGAAATGATGCCTGCCTTTGGAGGTATTTTGGAAGCAGACGAACTAGCTGCTGTGATTACCTATCAGCGAAATGCCTTTGGCAACGATATGGGGGATTCGGTCACTATCTCCGACATTGAACCGTTTCTCGGTGGCGAATAATAATCCCGGCTATTTTGTGGGAATTGTCTCCCGTAGCGGAACATCGGCGAATTGAATTCGTTTTATATTTTTACAATCTATAGAGTGATGAGGAATAGGTTATGACGGCGGTAGAACAAACACATGACGATCACCACGATCATGGGCCTGCAAAGGGAATTACCCGATGGATCTTCACTACCAATCATAAGGATATCGGTACACTGTACTTGCTTTTTGCTTTGGCTATGTTTTTTCTTGGTGGAACCATGGCGTTGACCATTCGTACCGAGTTATTTCAACCCGGCCTGCAATTTCTCGATCCCCAGTTTTTTAATTCCATGACTACTATGCATGCCTTGATTATGGTGTTTGGTGCGGTCATGCCTGCATACGCGGGATTAGCCAATTGGATGATTCCGATGATGATTGGAGCCCCTGATATGGCCTTACCCCGGATGAATAATATGAGTTTTTGGGTATTGGTCTTTGCGATACTTCTTTTGGCTAGCACATTGTTCATGGAAGGTGGTGCGCCTGCGGCTGGATGGACACTCTATCCACCGTTGGTTCTGCAGGCAGGCGACAATCTGCCGTTTGCGGTTTTTGCAGTACACCTTCTCGGACTGTCCTCGATTATGGCGTCTATCAATATTATCGTGACGATATTGAATATGAGGGCTCCGGGGATGACCATGATGAGGATGCCATTGTTTTGTTGGACCTGGTTAATTACGGCTTATCTCTTGATCGCCGTATTGCCGGTTTTTGCGGCTGCAGTAACGATGTTGCTGACGGACGCTCATTTTGGCACTAGCTTCTTCGATGCCGCCGGAGGCGGTGATCCTATTTTATACCAGCACTTGTTCTGGTTCTTTGGTCACCCGGAAGTCTACATAATTATTCTCCCTGCTTTTGGTGTGGTTTCTACAATTCTCCCTACATTCTCACGTAAACCATTATTCGGGTACAGCTCAATGGTTTACGCGACACTATCTATTGCTTTCCTGTCTTTTATCGTCTGGGCTCACCATCAATTTACTGTGGGGATGCCTTTGGCGGGCGAACTCTATTTCATATACGCAACTATGCTGATCGCAGTGCCGACTGGTGTAAAAGTTTTTAATTGGATGGCGACAATGTGGAAAGGATCGATGACGTTTGAAACCCCGATGTTGTTTTCTATCGCATTCATTGTACTTTTTACCTTGGGTGGTTTTACTGGACTGATGTTGGCCATTGCTCCTGCTGATTTTCAATACCATGATACCTATTTCGTAGTGGCTCACTTTCACTATACGATGGTTGTAGGTGGTACTTTCCCTATGTTTGCGGCGGTTTATTATTGGATACCGAAATGGACTGGGCATATGTACAATGAAAGCTTGGCTCAACTCCACTTCTGGCTTTCGTTGATTGGTTTCAATCTGACTTTTTTTCCACAGCATTTTCTCGGTTTGGCCGGTATGCCGAGAAGGATTCCAGATTATGCGGTGCAGTTCGCGGAATTTAATGCTATCTCTAGCATAGGCGCCTATATATTGGGGTTTTCGCAATTAGTTTTTCTCTACATCGTGATCAAGACAATTCGTGGTGGTGAAAAAGCGAGTGACGAAGTTTGGGAAGGAGCAAAGCGGTGGAGTTTGGAATGGACAGTTCCATCACCGGCCCCCTATCATACTTTTGAGTCAGCTCCGGATATTAAATAAAGGGTTTCAATGGCATACGTGGTGTCTTGTGGATAGGGCGAGAGCAAATCTGCTCATTGCAGTGGTTATGGGTGCAATAGCTGTTGGAATTTATCTATTGGCATTTTTTGTGATGTCAGGTCAGTGAATTCGGTTCCAATCAAGGCAAGCAACAAGTCACTGGTTATCAAGTTGTGCTTAATTGTCATTGGTATGTTTGGTTTCGGTTTTGCGTTGGTACCGATTTACGATGTTTTTTGTGATTTAACCGGATTAAACGGTAAGTTAGGGGTTGAAGTCGCCACTAAAACGGATTTCGAAATTGATTCAAGTCGGGAAATTACGCTTGAATTTATCACTGCCGTTAATGAAAGTGCACCCTTAGCTTTCGGGGCGGAGGTTGCTAAAATGAAAGTTGTTCCGGGTAAATTTTATATGGCCAAATTTTGGGCGCGAAACCTTAAGGAAGAAAGTATTACGGTTCAGGCCATACCAAGTGTGGCACCCGGGTTAGCAAACCAATATTTGAAAAAAACCGAATGTTTTTGTTTTTCTGAACAGGTATTTGAAGGCAGCGAGCTAAAAATAATGCCGGTACGGTTTGTGATTGATCCAGATTTGCCTGATCGGTTTGAAACCGTGACGCTCGCCTACACTTTTTTTGATGTGCCAGAGAAATTTAATTGATTTCGTTTGTGAAGATTAAAGGGGAAGAAGATGTCAACTGACGGGGTATATTATGTACCGAACAAAGCAATCTGGCCAATAATTGGGGTTGTTGGGCTTACTTTGTTGCTTGCGGGAGTTGCTAATCTGATTAATGACTCATTGCTCGGGAAACCCATGGTAATTACTGGTATTATCATTTTCATTGCTACGTTGGGTGGTTGGTTTGGCCAACAAGTTATTGAAAGTGAAGGAGGCCTTTATAATTCTCAAGTAACGATTTCTTATCGGATGGGGATGTTTTGGTTTATATTTTCTGAGGTGATGTTTTTTGCAGCTTTTTTTGGGGCCTTATTTTACATTCGGATATATTCTCTACCGTGGTTGGCTGGGGAAGGTGATGGGCCTGGTGTTTCCACCTTCGAACATATTTGGCTGGATTTGGCTCCACATTTTGAGGGATTATGGCCAACTAATGGTCCTGGTGAACGGGGTGGAGAATTTGAACAAATGGGTGCTTGGGGATTGCCAGCGTTAAATACTTTGATTTTGCTTTCAAGTGGTGGAACCGTGACTTGGGCACATTGGGGGTTAATTGAAAACAATCGTGACCAATTGATCAAGGGCTTAGCGGGTACTGTAGCACTGGGGTTCCTTTTCGTTTTTTTTCAGGCGCTTGAATATCACGAAGCCTATACGGTAATGGGTTTAACCTTGGGATCCGGTGTCTATGGATCGACTTTTTTCATGCTAACCGGATTTCATGGATTACATGTCACGATCGGAGCAATTATTCTTGCGGTTATTCTTTTCCGCAGTATCCGTGGACATTTTAGCCCCGACAACCATTTTGCCTTTGAAGCTGCGGCCTGGTACTGGCATTTTGTTGATGTAGTGTGGTTGCTGTTATTTATTTTTGTTTACTGGCTATAAATCGAGTCTTGGGGTGAGGCAGCAGCTTTTACCTCATACCGTGAGGTGTAATCCATCCAAAAGCAAAAGAAACAATTAAAAAGATAAACAGGCCGATGGAAAGGACAATGCGTATGGTTAATGCCCTAACGGTATGAGTTGGTTTATCAGCACCCTTTAACATGGAGTATAGAGCAGCCCCTAAAGATCCGAGGATTACGGCCAAAATAAAGAGGACAAAGATTTTTACCGCCATACTGGCTACCAAAGGGAAATTAATAGCCTATTTTCGGTGAATTTGGGTGAAATTGCTAATCGGGCTTAATATCAAATCGAATTGGATTCCAATTCTTGTCTTTGGATTGATTTTTTCATGTCTTTTGTTTTTAGGGTCTTGGCAGCTTGATCGTGCGGACCGAAAACAAGCTTTATTAGAACAACAAAAATTAAGAAAAAATCAGTACCCGATTGAACTAGATGTAAGTGAATATACCAATAGGGACTATAGATATCAACGGGTCGTATTGCGGGGAGTTTACGATGGAGAACACCAATTTTTGATCGATAATCGGGTTATCAATGGAGTAGTTGGATTTTTTGTAATGACTCCATTGCACTTGCATGTCGACGGGCGTTCGGTTTTGGTGAATAGAGGCTGGGTACCACTGGGTGGTGATCGAAAAAAGTTACCACAGGTGTCGGTAGATTCCGGGGAAGTTACTGTTACAGGTATTATCGATAGGTTTCCAGGCGTAGGACTCACACTTGCAGGTGCCAGTACGCCGTCCCAGGGGTGGCCTTCAGTTGTGCAGGTCGTGGATGGGTCGATATTATCCGAGGTGTTGGGATACTCATTGTTGCCATTTCAAGTATTGCTGGATCAGGATGTTGGGCAAGGCTACTATCGGCACTGGAATTTTGAATCGTCTATGCCGCCTTGGAAACATCGGGCATATGCTTTTCAATGGTTTGCACTAGCAATAATGCTAGTGATTCTATTTTTCGGATACTCAAGCAAGCGTTGATGAGAAAGGTCGTTAGGACGCGTGTTTTATTCACGAGCATAATTTTAATTTGTGTACTACCGTTGTTTGGCGCTTGGTTGGTATTTAGCAATCCTCAATGGATTAGTGGGGCAACCAACTATGGTCGTCTGATTGTGCCTGTGGTCAAGCTTGATCGTACGCTATTCATCGGTTTGGATAAGGTGAGTCAGTACAATATTGATCAATTGAAAGGGCGCTGGGTTTTGGTTCATTTTATTACTGGGACCGTTTGTGGCTTGCCTTGCCTCGAGGCCTTGCATAAGACCAAGCAAGTTCGATTAATGCTTAATCAAGATTTGATGCGTGTTCGCCGTCTTCTTGTAGGAGGAGATGCTGATTCAAGTAGTAGGGTAAGCACTCCGCTGGACAATGAGGGTACCTTGCTAAGGGTCCGAGCGGATGAATCGTTTATTGCTCGGATTTCGGCTGTTCTGGGGGGACCATTAGACGAAGGGATGCTATTTCTAATGGATCCTTTGGGCAATTTGATGATGTGGTACCCGTCGGGATTCGATCCTTATCATGTTAAAAAAGATATGAAAAAGCTACTTAATGTTTCTCAAATCGGTTGAATGTTCATGATTCACAGCCGATGTCTAATAAAAGCTGCAGCTGTGAGGAACTTAAAAAGTTTGATTTAAACCGAAGTTTAATGCTTGTAAATGGATACGATTTAATGTTCAGAAAATTTATTTTATTTAATTTGGTTTTGACCTTTTCTGTTATCGTTTTAGGTGCCTATGTCCGTCTATCCGATGCTGGACTGGGGTGCCCAGACTGGCCTGGGTGTTATGGGAAGTTGATTGTTCCCGAGACCTCGGAAGATATTGCCCACGCCAATCAAGCATTTCCAGATCGGCCGTTAGAAACGCAAAAGGCTTGGAAAGAGATGGCGCACCGCTATTTGGCAGGTGGCCTTGGTGTAATGATTTTATTGTTGGCGATATCGTCCTGTTTCCGAAAGCAAAATAAAGCGGTTGCGGTAAAACTATCTTTCCTATTGCTCTTATTAGTAGTTTTTCAGGCGTTGCTGGGTATGTGGACGGTGTTGTTCAATGTCATGCCGCTAACCGTGGTAGCGCATCTAATTACAGGACTATTGACGCTCTATTTGCTGTTCTGCTTATATCTTAGAACGGCGCCAAATATCGAAGTCGTTTCTGATCGTACTAGCTTGAAATGGCTTTCCAGGATTAGTTTTTTTGTGTTGTTGGTGCAAATTTTCCTTGGTGGTTGGACCAGCTCCAATTATGCTGGTTTAGCTTGTCCAGATTTTCCTACATGTCAAGCAGAGTGGTGGCCTGATGTTGATTATTTCGATGCTTTTTTGGTTTCCACTGATATCGGTGTTGACTACGAGGGAGGCATCCTTGGTAATAGTGCTCGCGCCGCTATACATTTTACACATAGATTGGGCGCGATAGTGACCTTTCTAGTGCTGAGCTTGCTTGCAATTAAGTCAGTTGGGTATCCGAAAGAGAAAGCATTAGCCAGAGGAGCAGCCATTCTCAGTTTTCTGCTGTTTCTCCAAGTAGGTCTTGGGATTGCTAATGTTGTTTTGAGAATGCCTGTTGCCGTTGCTGCAGCTCATAATGGGGTTGCGGCGCTCCTGTTGCTTGCGATTGCCTACATACGATTTTATTCCACATCGACTCATTGTATTCCTGAGCAACTAGGAGACGAAGTAGCTCTTGATGGATCCGATGTTTCAGTGATGGGAGAAGAGGGTGGTATCTCCGAAATCGAGCCGGATGTTCTTTTAGAGAAGTCACCAGAATCTCTATTTGTTCGGCTGAAATCGCAGCTTAATCGGACACGTTCTGGATTGGCGGATGCTTTGGTCAGCCTACCCATAGGTAAAAAGGCGATAGACGAGGAGCTCTTCGAAGAAATCGAATCGAATTTATTGATGGCCGACGTAGGGGTAGAAGCTACGGCGGAAATTATGCAAAGCCTGGTACAGAGTGTAAAACGGGATGAATGTAATGATAGTGCCGCTGTCATAAAGCTACTTCGTGAACAGTTGGCGATGATTCTTGCGCCGTGTAGTAAACCTTTAGATATTTCGTCAGAACGGCCATTTGTAATACTTGTGGTTGGTGTAAATGGCGTCGGGAAAACAACAATGATTGGTAAATTAGCGAAGCGACTTCAGATGCAAGGGCATAGTGTGATGTTAGCGGCTGGTGATACATTTCGAGCAGCGGCAACGGAACAGTTGCAGGTCTGGGGTGAAAGAAATGGAATTCATGTTGTCGCGCAGCATTCGGGTGCCGATTCCGCATCGGTAATATACGATGGTGTGCAATCAGCAAATGCGCGTGGTGTTGATGTTTTAATAGCGGATACTGCGGGTCGTCTGCACACTAAATCCAATCTTATGGAAGAGCTTACGAAGATAAAAAGGATCGCTAGCAAACTAGACTCTTTTGCTCCCCACGAGATTTTGCTTGTGTTAGATGCAGGGACTGGTCAGAATGCGCTTAATCAGACAGAACAATTTGATCAGTCGTTAAATCTCACTGGACTAGCGCTAACAAAACTGGACGGAACGGCGAAGGGCGGTATAATTTTTGCGTTGGCAAAGCGTTTCGGGATACCGATTAGGTTTATCGGAATTGGTGAGGGAATCGATGATTTGCAGGATTTTGATGCCAATACTTTTGTTGATGCACTCTTTGATGCCGAGGCGGTTAGGCTGCACTAAAAAACGCTTTAAGAAATGGCTTAAAAAATTTCGGGGAATCTTGGATGAAAAGTGCTTCGATTAGATAACGTTAGTAAGCGGTATTCGGAAGGGGGGGATGCCCTACAGAATGTAACACTGCGTATACAAGAAGGGGAGATGGTCTTCCTTAGTGGGCATTCGGGAGCGGGAAAAAGTACTTTACTCAAATTGATTGCTTTGATCGAGCGTTGTAGCCGTGGGCAAATTGTTTTTGCTGGACGTAACCTCAATCGGATACCGCAGCGTCATATTCCATGGGTTCGGCGCAGGCTTGGCCTGATATTCCAGGATTATCGATTATTACTCGATCGTACAGTATTTGATAATGTGGCGCTTCCGTTGGTCATATCTGGCTGTTCGACGAGGGAAATTGGACGTCGGGTTCGCGCGGCTTTGGATAAAGTGGGATTATTAGGTAAAGAAAAGCGCTATCCCATGGTCTTATCTGGAGGTGAACAACAAAGAGTTAGCATAGCGAGGGCTATTGTAAACAAGCCCCCGATGATTTTGGCTGATGAACCAACAGGAAATTTAGATCCTGAGCTGTCCAGAGAAATTATGGAGCTTTTTAAACAATTCAATCAAGTTGGTGTAACTATGTTAATAGCCAGTCACGATTTAGCCTTGATATCGACCTTGGGTACTCGAATGATCCGATTAGATCGTGGCCACCTGATCCAGGATTCGGATGCAGATATGCCATCCTAACACGCATGTCTCTGGGAGCCTCTTTAGATTTTATGCCATACGCCCGGGGTTTCATGGCGAGATATGTAGTTTATTTATATTAATGGTCGATAATAGTGGAAACCACTAAACCAATCAGACCCGAATATTTTGATAAGAAACGGCATGCTTTAAGTCGAAACAAACGCCGGATTGGCAGTTGGTTTATTTCTTATTTCCATATCCACGCGCAGACGCTTGTTTCCAGCTTGGGTCGTTTGAATCGATCCCGCTTTTCGTCACTAATGACTATTGTTGTAATTGCAGTCACTTTGACATTGCCGAGTGGGTTTTACCTTTTGGTGGAAAATGTTAAACAGTTAACCGGGATTTTGGCGACACAGCACTATGTTTCACTTTACTTAAAACAGTCGGTAACTCACGAGACAGGGAAGAAAATGCTCAATGAACTCATCGCAAAACCAGAGGTGAAAAGTGCAAAGCTGATTTCCAAGGAGGAAGGGCTGAGAGAGTTTCGAAATTATAGTGGTTTTGATGATGCGCTGGCAAACTTGGAGCATAATCCACTACCCGTTGTAATTCGAATAGAACCAGTGGAAACTAACAATAAGATCAGTGAGTTGCGTCGTTTGGTTTTGGAATTAGAGCGAATAGAAGGAGTAGAGTTTGTCCAAATAGATCTTGAATGGTTGGAACGGCTTAATTCGATCATTGATTTAGTGTGGCGGAGTATCTTCGTGTTGAGTGTGTTTTTAGGAATGGCAGTCATTTTTATAGTTGGCAATACTATTCGCCTGGAATTGGAAAGCCGCAAGGAAGAAATTGTGGTTGCCCAACTTGTTGGGGCGACTAACAGTTTTGTTCGCAGGCCATTCCTGTACAGTGGTTTTTGGTATGGCACGCTGAGTAGCATACTTTCGTTAATTTTTATACATTTAATCATGAGTTTACTGGATGGGCCGATTAGTCAGATCAGTTTTCGCTATAACAGTCATTTTGAAATACATGGCTTCAGTTTGAATGAATGCTTTTTTCTAATACAGGTATCGGTTTTTTTGGGTATTGCTGGAGCTTGGTTGGTTTTAGGGGGGTATCTGAGACATTTAAGACCAAAGTAGAGAGTAACTGATTCAGCTCACTGTACTCTTGTGCATAGATATAAACTGAATAGTTATATAGTGGGAACTAAAAATTTGTTAGCACTCTAAGGAATGGAGTGCTAAAATTAATCTATTTAAGGGTCTGTATATGAATAATGCTTTGGCTTTGCCTTCTAATCTTTCCGTAGGTTCGTTAGATGCCTATGTAAACACCGTGCATCAAATGCCGAAACTTTCGGCTGCGGAAGAGCACGTATTGGCTAGACGCTTTAGAGAAGAGAACGATCTTGATGCAGCACGGCAGTTAGTTATGGGAAACTTACGCTTTGTTGTATATGTTGCACGGGGATATAGGGGTTATGGTTTGGCGCTTCCAGACCTTATCCAGGAAGGAAATATTGGTTTGATGAAGGCAGTCAAACGCTATGATCCCGCGGTAGGTGTTCGGTTAGTGTCGTTTGCTGTGCATTGGATACGTGCGGAAATCCATGAATTCGTTATTCGCAATTGGCGGATCGTAAAGATAGCAACCACAAAAGCGCAACGAAAACTTTTCTTTAATTTAAGAAAAGCGAAAAAGCATTTAGGTTGGTTGAGCCCGGATGAAGCTCAAGCCGTAGCGGGAGATCTGGGTGTGAAATTGGATACTGTTTATGAGATGGAGGGGCGGCTGGATAATTACGACATGGCGTTTGATCTGCGCGATGGCGATGAGTTGGATGAGAGAAATGTTGCTCCCGCTGCTTTTCTTGCTCGCCATGATAGTGATCCCGCGGCAGAGTGCGAACATTCAGAATGGGCTAGTCAAGAGAAGGAGAAATTGGTTGTTGCGTTACGAGAACTTGACGAACGCAGTTTGGATATTTTGAAAAGTCGTTGGCTGAACGAAAAAAAGTTAACGCTTCATCAATTGGCTGACCGTTATACTGTTTCACCGGAACGGATTCGGCAATTGGAAAAGAATGCCTTGAAAAAATTGAAAGGTGTGTTGGCTGAGCATTAAAATACTAGGGGCTCTATTTTACTGATTTGCTAGCAGGGCTCGATTAATCTTCCTATTCAATCATATTGACTGCGGAAATTGGATACGAGCCTGCAGCAGAGTTTGGACAGAAACAGTTGATTCAAGTTTATGATGATTGACCATCCAGCAGTCTGTGCGTTTCTATAAGAAGCCCCGTCTCTTGGTTCTCAAACAACCGAGGTAATTGAAACAGTGTATTCACTTTGTGGACGCTGTTAATAGCTCTGTCCAACAAATAAATTTAATCCGCGTAGCGAAAAGCTTTGATGCTTCGCTTTGTGCGCTTACGCCTTTACGAAATAAACTCAGTGGACAATAATATATTTAAGGGTCATTTGAAACGCTGGAATAGGGATAAAGGGTTTGGTTTCATACACTCTGAAAATGAAAAGCGTGATATTTTCATCCATATTTCTGCGTTGAAAAACGCTGGTCGAATACCAGTAGTTGGAGATGTCATTTACTATCAGATTGATTTTGATAAATCTGGAAGGAAACGGGCGATCAATGCCAAAATCGAAGGTGCCGCACGGGTTAAGCCAACAATACATCGGGAACTAGTAAAACCCTATAAGAAAAATAAGTGGATTGTTCGGTTGCTTGTTCTTATTTTTATAATAGGTATAGGAGTTTTTCTATACAAAAAAATCACCGAACAAGAAAATTTATCGGGCATCGAAAACCCGCTAACAATTTTTTCTAGGGGGACCCAGCGTGCGGGTAATGCTCTCGGAGATTCAGGTGGCAATAGTCAAACCAGCCTTCAAATCCAAGGTGAAGGAATAGTGACGAAGATATTGCCCGATGATATCGAAGGCTCGAGTCACCAAAGATTTATCTTAAAGCTTAATACAGGACAAACATTGTTGGTGGCGCATAACATTGATTTGGCACCTAAAATCAATTCTTTACAAGAAGGGGATACGGTGCGGTTTTATGGTGAATATGAATGGAATTCAAAAGGTGGAATTGTCCATTGGACGCACGATGATCCAAATGCTCGCCATATCGATGGTTGGTTAAAACATAAAGGTAAAACGTACAATTAAAGATGACAATGGTGCAGTAATCTTAGCTAAATTTTTATTAAAACTAGGGTATTTTGTAAATTTCTGGTTCCGTTGCAATTAATTTGTACTGAATAAGAGTCGGTTTTAAAGGATGTTCTGGTTATTGTGATACCCAATAACTGTTTAAACCCAGTTTTTTTATGGCGTTCTCAGCATATTCGTTAGCCTGATGCCGTGAATTAAATCCACTTACCCCGAGCCGGTAGATCGTTTTACCATCAATTTCTACACTCTGTTGTTCAATCGGGACTCCTTTAGATCGAAACTTGGTCTGCAGATCGTCCGCAATGCTCTTTTGTCTGACCGATAAAAGTTTGACTACCCAGTTTTGTTTGGTCAGGTTAGCGACTGGTTTTTGGGGCTTAGCCGTGTATTGAATGCGTTGATTTTGTGGCGCATCTGATAATTTGGGGTTCGTTCCATTGAGGTTTATGACTGCAGTATTTAATGTACTAACTTTTGCCGCGAGGTTGTCAATTCTATTATGGATTTCGGTAGTTTCTGTGTTAATTTCCTTTTGGGAAATAACGGTTTTTGCTGGACGATTAGCAGCAACCAATGTAGCACTTAAGGTTTCAACCTGAGACTGTATACCTCCGAGGTATACAGTCAAGCCAATCAGCCCTGCTGTCAAAAGAACGAAGCCAGTTACTACAACGCCAAGAGATACGGAGTTTTCCTTTTTTATTTTGTTAGAACCAGATTTACGTTTAACCGAATGGCGAGAAGTTTTCGTAGAGGTTGTTGGTTTGTTTCTACTGGAAGAGGGTTCGTCTAATTTTTTTTCGTGGGTTGGTGTTTCAGTGGATTCGGTTGAAACTTTTGAGGTGTCGGTAATTGGAGGAGTTGTTGGCGCCAATGTAGATGCTAGTGTACTTTCCGAATCTGGCGGCGTCATTTCTTCATCAGCAACCACAATAAGCTCAACATCAACATCTTTTTCTTCTTCAGAGTTAGGAGTACCCGTCTCCTGCTCTGTTTCCCCTTCTATAACTTTAAAATGGGGGAAGTCTGATTCCATAGATACCCCATTTTTACTATGCGAGCCTTGGTCGGGCTCAGCTGTAGATTGGGATGGTTCTGCTTTTTCAATTTGTTGAGAGTCCAATGTTTTTTTTTGTTTAGTGTTTTGAGTCACTTGCTTTACGTCGGTATCGTCGTCAACCGCTATTGTTTTTCTACGCTGATTTCTATTTAGACTGGATTCGACTGAATTGACTACACCCGCATGGCTTTGTATTTTTATATTCGAATCAACTTCGACATCGACATCATCAATCGTCGCCTTTTCTCCATGTTGGGTTAGGACTAGGCGATCAAATTCATCTTTAACCTCCAATGATTCAGAAATAGAAATTTCCTCGCTGCTGCTCGTATCGTTCTGAATGTCTTCAGCACTGCGCGTAGGGCTGTTCTGTTCCTTTGGATTGTCCTTTGACGATGACCTATCTTTAGATGCAATCGATTCTGCATGATTAGTAGCATCTAATGCGATTGATTCTACATGTTTCACAGCATCGTCAAACGCTGAAGCTAATTCATCTTCGGCCATTGTTATCACCTTTGTTACAACATAATTCAATAGATAAAACACGTCTTCTTAGTCCAAGTATAGTAGACCAGAATTCAGTACAGAAAGATGATGCGTCGGTTCTATCTGTGGCAGCCAATACCGTCAGTTTCATTTGGTGTATCCCGATTCAATGAATTTGATTGAATCCAGCATTCTGCTGTTTCGGATAAGGTAGATGCCAGGGACTCTGTTAACGAACTAACGATAGACTCGAAAGTTAATGAACCGAACCTACGTATTTTTGAGGAGATACGAAAATATCTACGCGACTAGTACGTGGGTTATATTAGCGCTAATACGTAAGAACTGTTTTGTGTATTATTTGTAATTTTCCAGCGTCCATCGGTACCAAGAACTGCTGAGAGACCAGTCGGGTGAGTAGTTGGCACTCGGGCGAAGCGCCAAGGGAAGTCGTTCGACATCAAGGCCGACCTTGATTTCAGCTCTATACTGATGTTGTTTGTCCAATGTATTGGCTTTCATAATGTAAATCCCTCGAAGGGCACCCAACGCTTCGATCGCGGATTCTAGCGTAGCAAAATTGCGATGTACTCCTGTATCCTCGTTAATCACTTGAAAGAGCTCCACCAGGGCATGATAGCGTATTCTAAAAGCCAGTTTGGCGCACGTGATCGATTGATCCCAAACATACTTTCTTTCTTGTAGCACGTTTAGCTGTATGCTTATGGTTAACGGGACCGCATTTTTCAGCGATTCGATAGCATTTTCGCTGAAATGAAATTCAATGTCGGCATTTAATAACAAATCACCATTCTTTTGAACCAAATTTGCGTTTTTAATCAAAAACCCATGGTTTTTCCCGGCAACGGTAGTAGATGCTATCAGTAAACCAAAAAACACGAGTAAACTACGCATAAGCTATTGTTGTTTCGTCAATCGAGCGTAAAAAAAACCATCCATTTTCGAATCACCTGGAAAAATCTGACGACCACACAAATTGGTAAAGCCCCAGAGCGTTTCAATGGGTAGCTCCTTAGCATCGTTATGTGTATTTAAAAATCTTAGGATTTGACACTCATTCTCTAGTTTTAAAATTGAGCACGTTGAATAGACCAAGATTCCATCGTGTGCCAACATTGGCCATACTGATTCTAAAAGTTTTTGCTGAAGTTTGATCACCGCAGTAATATCTTCAGGTCGACGAAGTAATTTGATATCTGGATGCCGTCTAATAACACCTGTTGCGCTACACGGTGCATCGAGGAGGATTCGATCAAATAACCGACCGTCCCACCATTTTGATGGGTCCGTCGCGTCTGCAGCCAGCAGTTTGGCGGATGACCCGGATCGTTCTAAGTTATGACGGATACGGTCCAACCTGGTTGGGTTTATATCAATCGCAATGAGATCTGTAAGGTTTGCGCATAATTCCGTAATATGAAGGGTCTTTCCGCCAGGTGCAGCGCATACATCGAGCACCCTATTGCCTGGTTTAGGATCCAGAAGGATGGCCGCTTGTTGTGCTGCGCTATCTTGGACCGATACTGTTCCATCGGCAAACCCTGGAAGTGCTTCGATGTCAATTGGGGAATTTAAACACAGCCCACCGGCACAAAATTCCAGAGGTATTGCTTCGATGCCATCACTTTTGAGCCGTTCTAAATAAGTTTCCCGGTTTAAATGTGATTGATTGATTCGAATCGCCATCGGCGGTTGTCGATTGTTCTCCGTAAATATTTGTTCGGATTGATCGGGCCAATCTTCTATGATCTTCGAGACTAACCAAGCAGGGTGTGCCGTTTTGGCGATTTGGTCTTTTTCCACACAATTGTTCAGGTTCTTTAGTTCTCTTTGATAGTGTCGAAGCAAGCCATTTAATAGCGGCTTCGCCCACGTTTTTTTACCAACCGCCGCCACAGTTTCGTTGACAGCTGCATGTGGTTTTACTCGGGTGAATCCGAGTTGAAACAAACCCAATAAAGCGAGAATGTGTATATCCTTGTCCTTAGGCTTCAGTGGAGATTTTAAAAGTTTTGAGAGGATGAAATCGAGCCGAAAGTACCAACGCAACGTGCCAAAGCACATAGCTTGAATAAATGCGCGATCCTTTTTGTTCGGGATATCTGGCAATATTGCATCAAGCGCTGTCGTTAAAGACTTTTTATCGACGACCACCCAGAGCAGAATTTGAGTGGCTAGGCGACGTGAGTTTTTGCTCACCTATCCGATTCGAATGCCATGCATCGGATGAGCATTAAGAAAAGATTGCGTTGAAATCCTTTTCCCTCCCGGTGTTTGGAGTTCAAGAACGCGCAAGAGACCCTCGCCTGTCGCCACATCAATAAATTTACGATTATCACTGATGATCGTGCCAGCGGGAAGTGTAGTTGTTTCGGCCAAACACTTCGCCTTCCAGATACGCAACCACGATTTATTGTATTGGGTTCGCGCAACTGGCCAGGGACTGAAAGCACAGACTTTCCGTTCAATTTCAAATGCTGATTTAGACCAGTCTAATTGAGCTTCTTGTTTGTCTATTTTAGCGGCATAGGTTGCTAAATTCGGATTTTGGTTTTCGGGCTTAAGCGTTCCGTTTCCAATGTCGGAGAGAGTTTCCGACAACGCTAGGGCGCCTAGTTGTGCCAATCGATCATGTAATTCTCCGGCAGTATCGTGGGGCTCGATTGAAAGTTCAAGGGTTTTAAGCATGGGGCCAGTATCCAATCCCAATTCCATCTGCATAGTGGTTACACCAGTCTTAGAGTCCCCTGCTTCAATAGCACGTTGAATGGGTGCAGCGCCACGCCATCGAGGCAATAATGAAGCATGCACATTGATGCAGCCCATCGAGGGAGTATCTAAAACCTTTTGAGGTAAAATCAGGCCATAAGCGACCACTACCATAAGATCCGCATTGAAGGCCCTTAATTCATCCAAAACGCCTGGCGTCATGAAGGAATTTGGTTGAATGATAGATATATTGTGATTTTTTGCGAAACCCGCGACAGGTCCTGATTTGACTTTACGGCCGCGCCCCGCAGCACGATCGGGTTGCGAATATACAGCGCAAACCTCATGCTTGGAGTTAACCAAATATTCTAAACTTGGAACAGAGAAATCAGGGGTGCCAGCGAAAATAATTTTCAATTGAAACGCTACAATGCCGATGTTGAAAGCGTCGAAGAATCACTTTTTAAACGATGCGCTTTTACCAGTTTTTTGCGAATCCGTTGACGCTTGAGCGATGATAAATAATCGACGAATAATTTGCCTTCGAGGTGATCTATTTCATGTTGGATACAGACTGATAGTAGTCCATCTACTTCCATATCAAAAGGCTTTCCATCCCGATCAAGGGCACTAATTCTAACTCGTTCCGCCCTTTTGACGGTTTCGAAAAATCCAGGAACTGACAGACACCCTTCTTCGCTTTCTTCGACACCGTTAAGTTCGATAATTTCTGGATTGATCATGCAGAAAGGGGCACTTTTATTCTCGCTCGTATCGATAACGACGATACGTTTTTGAATGTTGACCTGAGTTGCCGCCAATCCGATGCCGGGGGCATCGTACATCGTTTCGAACATATCGGAGACTATCTTGCGGATAGAGGCATCGACAGTTTCTACAGGCAGTGCAATTTTTCGCAACCGATCGTCAGGAAATTCTAAAATGTCTAGTGTGGCCATGCCCAAACCTCATATGATACTTATAACTAATGGAATTCTATCCGATATCATCTAGACTTTGGAAGCGGGTTTTTTCTTGGTCCGCTCAACTTGAAGCGTTTTCCATCCGGAGGAAAGGTAGATGAACCGCAAAATTATTATCGGCGCAGTACTCATTACATTAGCACAGGGGCTCTTTGCCGATACCCTTCAACTCCGATCGGATCATCCACAAACTTATGTTGTCGTAAAAGGCGATACACTTTGGGATATTTCGGCTAAATTCTTGACGGATCCGTGGAAATGGTGGGATATTTGGGAAAAAAATCCACAGATTGATAATCCCGATCTAATTTTTCCGGGTGATATAATTACACTAATTTATGTTGATGGTAAACCACGGTTGGTAGTTAATCGAGGGAAACAGGCCCAGTCTGTTGGGAAACTTTCCCCAACTATTCGAGATATTGAAATAGAAAAGGCCATCCATGTTATTCCACTAGATTCCATTCGTCAGTTTCTCAGCAAACCTAAAATTGTCGGACCGGAACAGTTAGAACAAGCTCCGTATATTATCAATCTTTCTGATGGTCGTATTATTGGGGGTGCTGGAGATAAAATCTATGTTCGGTCTATCGAGCAGGGTTCTATGCTAGGGTACAACGTTTTCAGGCCGGGTGAAACATACCGGGATGCCGAAACCGATGAAATTTTAGGGTATGAAGCGATGTTCGTTGCCGAAACCCAACTGGAACGAACAGGTGATCCGGCAACGTTGCTTCTTACGCGAACGGATAGAGAAACACTAGTTGGAGATCGGTTGCTGTCCCTGGATAGTGAACAAGTTAGTTTTCAATTTATCCCTCGAAAACCTGGTGAAGATGTCCGAGGCCATATTATTGCCGTAGTCGATGGTGTTTCACAAATTGGGCAATACGATGTGGTTGTAATAGACCGAGGCTCTGAAGACGGATTGGAAAAGGGACATATGTTGGGGATTTTTCAATCGGGTCGTGTCGTTCGGGATACAGTTAAAGGCATGACTGGCGAAACAGTAACTCTGCCTGAACAACGATCAGGTCGACTAATGATTTTCCAAACTTTTGATCGTCTTAGTTATGGTCTTGTTGTGAATGCGAACAACGCGTTGCATGTAAACGACGCTGTCCGGGGGTATTAATAGGTTGTTAGAAATTAGAAAACATCGGCTGTTTTGGCTGGATTTCCTGGTCATAATTATGAAATCGTCACTTTATAAATATCCCCAAAGCTGTTTTTAGCAGTCCAAACGTGCTTAAAGTTGGTTTATCACAGAAAAGGTCCACAATGCGTTTAAAATGACTGAATATTCCGAATCAAAATTGCCTTGTTGTTTAATGGTTCCGATATCGTAGATATCTGACCGGCTTGTAACTATCTACAACTTCGGAGTAAGCGTTAAAATAGTCTCAACTCTGATTCAGAAAATTTCAAATGAGATTATTCATGAATTGAACGCCAGAAAAGGTATTATTTGAAATAATGAACAAATTGTTTGAGCATTAAAAATGCCGGTTGTTTTTTCCCAATCTGATAGCCGATATTGGTTGGCACTTCATCGGGTACCAGGGGTTGGTAGTGTAACTTTTCAAGCTTTGTTGAAAAAAATAGGGGACCCACGCGAGATCTTTCGCCAAAATAGAAAAACATTAATTGCCTTTGGCTTGGGTGATAGGGTTCTAAGGCATATTCAAAATCCTGATTGGGATAAAGTAGACCGTGATCTTCTTTGGTTGGACAAACCCGGTAACCACTTGGTTGCAATTTGCGATCCGCGATATCCTACTGCACTTAAAGAAATTTCGGATCCGCCTCCGTTATTATTCGTTCATGGTAATGTCTCAGCTCTTGGGCAGCCGCAAATTGCTATTGTCGGTAGTCGCAATCCAACTCCAATGGGGATGAAACACGCGCATGAATTTGCTTATTCCCTGGCCAGTTCAGGTTTATCCATTACGAGTGGGTTAGCATTAGGTATCGATGGAGCAAGTCACCAGGGTGCATTGGCGGGGGGTGGAGAAACGATAGCTGTGACTGGGAACGGGTTAGATAGAGTGTATCCAGCAAGGCATAAATCTTTGGCTACAACTATTGGTCGAAACGGAGCTTTAGTTTCTGAGTTTCCCCCTGGTACCCCACCTTCCGCAAACAATTTTCCCCGCAGAAATAGAATTATTAGTGGATTAAGTCTAGGTACCTTAGTGATTGAAGCAGCAGTTAATAGTGGGTCACTGATAACTGCGAGAATGGCTATGGAGCAAGGACGTGAAGTATTCGCTGTTCCTGGCTCAATTCAAAACCCTCTGTCGCGTGGATGCCACGCTTTACTCCGCGATGGAGCAAAACTGGTTGAAACAGTCCAAGACATTTTCGATGAAGTCGAACACATTGTGTGTAGCCCTCCAACGCCACCAATACTGCTTGAATTAGAAACAGGGCTGGAAAAAGATCATAAAAATTTATTAGAATGTATTGCATATGACTCCACTGCCGTAGATACTTTAGTGGAAGTAACAGGAGAATCACCCGAAGCCATTGCTTCAATGCTTTTGGTACTAGAACTAAAGGGTTTCATATCCTCCGCTGCTGGAGGGTGTTACTATCGAGTTAAGTGATCAAGCGTTCATAGTTTTGATTGCCAATATAATATTACTGTTAGAGCCATGAACGAAAACATTTTTGATGTCTTGATCTATTTGTTTGAAAATTACATGGATGATGACCCAGATATTGGGGCGGACCCGGAGGTTATTCGTACCGAGCTGCTCGAGGCGGGGTTCCCTCAGCAAGATGTATCTAAAGCGTTTGAATGGATGGAGTCGTTAAGTGATCAACAGGCAATCAATACTACTTTACCATCATTCCGTGTATTTCTTGGTAAAGAGATGGATAAGCTTGATGTTGAATGCAGAGGATTTTTGCTTTATTTGGAACAAAATGGAATTTTGTCGCCTGCAAGTCGAGAAATGGTAGTTGATCGTGCTATGGCGTTTGGTGAAAGTAGACTTACTCTGGATAACCTAAAATGGATCGTGCTCATGGTGCTTTTCAGTCTTCCTGAAGAAGAAGTTGCTTTCGCAAAAATGGAAGGTTTCTTATACGATCATATCCCTTATTATTTACATTGATTTCCCATAATATTTGATATTCCAGCGATCAATGAGCCGCAATTTAGTCATAGTAGAATCTCCCGCTAAAGCGAAAACTATAGAGAAGTACCTTGGTAAAGATTTTCATGTCCTTGCCTCGTATGGCCATATTCGTGATCTAATCCCCAAGGAAGGTGCTGTTGATCCAGATCATGATTTTGCAATGAAGTATGAAGTTATCGAAAGAAACCAACGGCATGTGCAAGCCATTACTAAGGCACTTAAGAAAGCTGAAGCGTTGTACCTTGCTACTGACCCGGATCGTGAAGGAGAGGCTATATCCTGGCATTTGCACGAACTATTAAAAGAAAAAAATCTACTTAAAAATAAAGCCGTACATCGGGTTATTTTTCACGAAATCACAAAACGAGCGATCACCAATGCGATAGCCGAACCCCAAACTTTATCGACCGATTTGGTCGATGCTCAACATGCGAGACGGGCTTTAGATTACCTGGTCGGCTTTAATTTGTCGCCATTGCTTTGGAAAAAGATCAGACGAGGATTGTCCGCTGGACGGGTCCAAAGCCCAGCGTTGAGGATGATTGTGGAGCGAGAATTAGAAATCGAAAGCTTTATCCGCCGCGAATATTGGACGATTGAAGCTGATGTCAACGCGCATGACAAACCGTTTACGGCAAAACTTACTCAGTTTGATAACAAAAAATTGGAGCAATTCAGTGTTGAGAATAGCCAACAAGCGGAAAATATCCAACAGACCTTGTTGGGTGAGGCAAATGGCAAACTTCTGATTTCCAAAGTTGAAAAAAAACAACGGAAACGCCACCCAGCCCCACCTTTCATTACTTCAACCCTGCAACAAGAAGCGTCGCGCAAACTAGGATTTACGACCAAACGAACCATGATGGTCGCACAACAGCTTTACGAAGGTATCGAGCTGGGTGGGGAAACCACCGGTCTAATTACGTACATGCGAACTGATTCGGTGACCCTCGCGAATGATGCCATACAAGAGGTGCGACAATTGATCGAAACTCGGTATGGTACGGATAATGTGCCCAAATCACCTAAGCAGTTTAAGACGAAGTCTAAAAATGCTCAGGAGGCCCATGAAGCTATTCGGCCAACCTCGGTTGGACACTTACCTGATTCAATCAAAAAATTCCTCAGCAGCGATCAATATAAACTTTATAACCTCATCTGGAAACGCACGGTTGCTTGCCAGATGATCCATGCCACAATCAATACGGTCGGCGCTGACCTTGCTTGTGGTGAAAAGCATATATTCCGAGCAACCGGGTCAACAATCGCGAATCCAGGATTTATGGCTGTGTATTTGGAAGGGCAAGACGACACGCCTAATCAAGAAGATGAAAACCTATTACCGCCTTTAACAGAAGGTGAATTCGTCGATCTTGAAAAAATTAATCCTCTTCAACATTTTACCGAACCACCCCCACGGTATAGTGAAGCTAGTTTAGTGAAAGACTTAGAGGCACACGATATCGGTCGCCCGTCAACCTATGCCTCGATTATCTCCACTCTGCAGCGACGGGAATACGCCATCATAGAAAAAAAACGTTTTTATCCAACCGATGTTGGACGGGTTGTCAATAAATTTCTAACCCAACACTTTACTACGTATGTCGATTACGATTTTACCGCGAAATTGGAAGATGACTTAGATGCAGTTTCTCGGGGGGAAAAAAAATGGATTCCTTTAATGAAGCAATTTTGGGATCCATTCATACATTTGATTACTGACAAAGAGAAAAACGTCGAGCGAAAAGACGTGACTCAGGAAGTTATCGACGAAAAATGCCCCGAATGTGGGACTCAGCTTTCAATCCGTTTAGGTCGAAATGGGAGATTTGTAGGTTGTACCAATTACCCAGAATGCAAATATACTCGGAATTTGAACGATGACAATTCCCAAGGTAATGAGCCCGAAATTGTTGAAGGCCGAAATTGTCCAAAGTGTGAGTCACAATTGGTGATAAAAACCGGTAGGTATGGTAAATTTATTGCCTGTACTGGGTATCCTGACTGCAAACATATTGAACCTTTAGAAAAACCTGTTGATACGGGTGTTGGATGCCCTCAGTGTCAAAAAGGAAATCTGCTAAAACGAAAATCAAGATCAGGTAAAATATTTTATTCCTGTGCGACGTATCCAAAGTGCAGTTATGCTATATGGGATGCGCCTGTAGAAGAACCCTGTCCTCTGTGCAATTGGCCAATTTTAACCATAAAAACGACGAAACGAAAAGGAACGATGAAAACGTGTCCTCAAAAAACCTGTAAATTTGCTGAGCCTCACGAAAGTACAGAGGGCGAAACAGTTTCCGCCGCCTAATCCAGAGATCTTAGAAGTTTCTGCCGCAAAACTGCGGTGCCCACAGGACGAATTGATAGGTGCGTTTTCGCGCTAAGTCGCCTACATATCTTTGATGTCCCGATTTCGACAGTTATGGGGTATTTGGGCTAAAAAAAACTACTCGGCGTTCCACTTGATGCAGGAAGCCATAAATAGTATGGGTGCTCTCCTATCAACCGTGCAAATGCCTGGCAGAATTCCCGTGGTTAGTTTTGCTATTGGTAAACTAGGTGCGAAGAACGCCGCCTATCTGGTTGCGCAAATACTGTCATTAAAAAACACAAATTTGGCGATACGAATTAGGGAAGAACGTAGAGCAAATGGATAGGCCGTGGCCGAAAAAAATAATGCTCTACAGGAGCGATATCGATAAGTAAGAGGCGATAGTTTACATCTTGCATATCCATCACTAATCGTGCACGAATGGATTAAATTGGAATATCGTCGACAACTTCGGCAGCGCCGTCAATTGCATCATGGGCTGTGTTGCCAACCCCTGGTACGATGGAAATTACTGCACCGCCGAGTCGCATTGGTACAGATACGATTTTGGTTAAAAAGCAGCCATTCAATTGAGTTGCCAAAAAAGTAGCTGTTACAAGTTTGGCCACTGATGTAGTTTTCATCTTATTTCTCTCCACATTGAACATTACCGGTGAAGACATAAGACTAGTGGAGCTGTGTTGCTAAAACCGTTAGGATATTCACGTAATGGCGAGCCTAATCTCATAAAAGTACGAAATTTTGTGTTGAGTGGGAGGTACCAAAAAGTACATTTTTCTAAATACAGGAATTGACATGTCTCTTTAGACGTCGTCAAGAAAACAAGACGCAGTAACGAATACCTGCCCCATGTCAATTATCGAATATGCTAGCGTTAGGTTGGTCTATCAGGACCTTGATGTTCAATTCGATAAGAATCGAACATTGTCAGGCAATATTTAAGGAGAAAATAAACGGTGCTTCTGGTAAATGGTTCGGAGGGGGCTATATGGTTTCTTATTTTTTTCTATACGTCGTGATTAACCCAGGGTTTCATAGTATGTTGTTTTTCCGCCCGTGTTTGGGACCGGTAATGAAACAGATAAGCAATCCGCATCCCAGCAAAATAAAAAGCCCAATTATAACCGGTTTGTCTCCATATATAATATAAGGGGTACTCCCGCCCATTGGAGTTATTTCCGCTGTTAGTGCGGTTGTTTTCGACCTAGGAGCTGATTTAACCACTATTCCGCTTGGAGAAATCACGGCGGTTATTCCAGTGTTTGTGGCCCGAAGCATATAACGGCCTGTTTCTAATGAACGCATTCTAGCCATATGAAGATGTTGATATGACGCAAAAGAGTTCCCAAACCAACCATCATTAGTGACATTGACTAGATACGCTGCTTCCGGTAATCCCATCAATGATGTATCTCCGAATCCATCCTCGTAGCATATGGACGCAGCAAAAGGATATCCAGCTGCCCACATTAGCGATTGTCGATCATTTCCTGCGACAAAATTGGCTAGGGGGATGTTCAATAGATTGGCGATGAAACCCGTGAATGGTTGCCACGGAACATACTCTCCAAATGGCACCAGGTGGCGTTTTTTATAAATGCCATCTACCTTACCTAAGGTTATTAGGGCGTTATAGTAACGTGCACCTGATTTTTCTTGAACAGGAACACCAAAAACCAAGTCGATTTCGTGTTGGAGAGTCTCCCTCTTTAAGGGTAGAAAAAACATTTCTTTAGCCTGATGAAAAAAAAATGGTACAGCAGTTTCTGGCCAGATGACAATTTTGGAATCTAAATGCTCCAAAGTAAGGGCCTTATATAGCTCCAAAGTTCTTCTTTTTTGTGCGGGTAACCATTTTTGATCTTGCGAAATATTTCCTTGCAGTAATGTTGCTTTAATGGGGTCACCAATGGAGTAAGTCCATTGAAACTCTTTAAACAGCCAACCGGTAATAAAAATCGAACACACAATCCCAATCAGAACGAGCTTTTTCCATCGAGGCACTGAGCAGACAATGAGCAACACGCTGGCGATAGCCGCTACAAGCCAATTTACCCCATAAGCGCCAACTAATGGAATAAAGGTAGCTAATGGCGAATCCAGTTGGGTATATCCGACCTGCATCCATGGAAAGCCATTCAAAATCAAGCTACGGAACCATTCCATGAGGGTCCAAGCTGTTGGACAAATCAAAACGCTGGTTATGATCGGCGATGTTTTGAAACACAACCCACTCAGTAATCCAACCATAGCCGGAAATAGGGCAAAAAACGAAAAAAACATAAGAGAGAGTCCACTGGAGGCTATATATCCTGCCCCCCCAAAATCATGAATACTTATATAGATCCAATAAGTCCCAATACCGAACATGCCTAATCCGAACAAAAAACCACGGCAAAAGGCTCGGATGGGACTGGCGTAGCGCCAGGATCGGAAAAGGACAGCTAGCGATAGAAAAATAACAGGACTGAAGTGAAACGGAGCGAAAGCGAGTGGCGTAATCAGGCCACTCAAAAGAGCTAAATAATCGGTGTGATTCAGCGGGATTCCAATTCGCTTGTGTTGGTTCACTGCGATAAAGTTGAGTGTACTTAGGCCGAACTAAATAAAAGTTATTTATTCTCCCCCCTCTTTGTCATTGGAATCGGTTTTTATTCCATGGTTTTGACTGACCGCCAATCTCAATAAATGGACCCTTCGGTTGTCCGATCTTAATACTTCAAACCGGAAATCGTTTAGACTTACTGACTCGCCTCTTTCGGGGACATGGCCGAAAGCATTGACGATCAATCCACCAATGGTATCAAATTCACTATCGCTTAAATTAGAGAAAAAATAATCGTTAAATTCATCGATTGGCATCAGTGCTTTGACAGTATATTCTCCCGCACCACGACGGAAAACGAATTCTTCATCTTCAAAATCATGTTCGTCTTCTATTTCCCCTACGATTTGCTCTAACACGTCTTCGATTGTTACAAGTCCATCAGCCATGCCATATTCGTCAATCACGATAGCCATATGATTATGATTCGTCCTGAATTCTTGCAACAAAACATTCAGCCTTTTACTCTCTGGAACGAATTGCGCGGTCCTTGATATTTCACCTACTAACAATCGCTTGTTATGGCGGATATGCGGCAACAAATCCTTGGCTAACAATATGCCTACTACTTCACTACGATCTTCTCCGATAACTGGAAACCGAGAATGGGCGGTTTCGATAACTAGAGGAAAAATGCTATCTAATTCGGCATCTTGAGGGACTACCACCATTTGGGTGCGAGGTACCATAATGTCTCGAACTCTCAATTCGGCAATATGCAAAACGCCTTCAATCATGGGCAAAGCGTCCGGTTCCATTAAATGACGCTGTTTTGCACCCCGGAGCAATTCGACGAGCGCTGCCCGGTCTTTCGGCCCCCCAAAAAGTTTTTGGACCAATCGTTCAATCCAACTCTTTTGCTGCAGTACTTCTCTCGTAGTTGAATTCGTCATCATTGTATTGGTATGCATTGTTCATAGGGATTAGCAAATCCCAAAATTCTCATGATCTTAATCTCTTCGTTTTCCATTGTTTCTGCTTCAGTCTCCTTGACGTGGTTAAAACCCAGTAGATGGAGTATGCCGTGGACCACCATATGGGCTAAGCATGAATCAAAACTTTTTGACTGCTCGAGTGCTTCGCGTTGCACGACAGGTGCACAAATGACTACATCACCTAGCAGATGTATTGAAATGTTTGCCGGTTTTTCGAAACAAAAGCTCAGGACATTCGTTGGACCATCACGATGACGGTAAGCTTTGTTTAAATCTGATATTTCCTTTATATCAACAATACGAAGGACTATTTCTGCATCGGTATGAAACTGTTTAAGGGCAACTTCAGCCCACTCCTTGAGCTGTTCAATAGGGGGGATTTCCTCCTTGGAACTAGCTAATTGAACATCTACATCAATCATGTCGTTTCATTTTGGCCTTGATCATGAGCCTCGTAGGCAGCAACAATTTTCTGGACGAGGGGATGGCGCACCACATCTTGTGCGCAGAAAAAGGTAAAACTGATACCCTCTATATCATTCAATACATCAAGGACATGGCGCAAACCAGATTGTTTTCCTCGCGGCAGATCAACCTGAGTAATATCCCCCGTAATAACAGTGGTAGAACCAAACCCAACACGGGTTAAAAACATCTTGATTTGTTCGATAGTGGTATTTTGCGCTTCATCCAGGATAATGAATGAATCGTTTAGGGTACGTCCCCGCATAAAAGCCAAGGGCGCTACTTCAATTATATTTCGCTCGATTAACTTTGCTACTTTTTCGATGCCCATCATTTCGTATAGCGCGTCGTAAAGTGGACGAAGGTAAGGATCTACTTTTTGCGCCATATCACCTGGCAGAAATCCAAGCTTTTCTCCCGCCTCTACTGCTGGGCGGGCAAGGATAAGCCGTTGAACCCGATTTTCCTCCAATGCAGCGACCGCACACGCAACTGCCAAATAGGTTTTTCCCGTTCCAGCTGGGCCAATACCAAAATTGACATCATGTTTTTGGATGTTTTTCAGATATTGTTGCTGGTTTGGACCTCGGCTTTTGACAATACATTTTTTTATTCGTATTACAGCTGAATTGGTTTTTTCCTTTGAGTCATCAATTTCTGTTATGGTAGAAATATTAGAGTCCTGGAGTGACAAATGTACGGTTTCAGGTGTAATCATCTCTTCACCGGTTGCCTCAAACAATCTTTGAATAACTGCACACGCAGCTCGAACTGGCCTCCCCGAACCGAAGATTTTGAATTGATTGCTTCGATTGGATATTTCTACACCTAGGCGTTGTTCTATGTGGCGAATATTTTCGTCAAATTGACCACAAAGATTCGCTAACCTGCGGTTGTCTGCAGGTTCAAGTACCAGCAGGGAGGCGTTGGGGTTGGAGGACACTAAAAAGCGGGGTTTTGTTTCTGGTGAGACACTAGAATATCCTGGGCTGAAGCTTCCAAGATCCGGCCTCGCAGTGAGTTCGGTAGTGCTTCGGTGATAACAACGTCGACGAAATGGCCTGTCAACTTCGGGTGTGCGCTAAAATTCACAATCCGGTTGTTTTCAGTTCGTCCACATAACTGCTGTGGATCTTTCTTGGACGGACCTTCCACTAAAACAGTTTGTTTGGAGCCAATCATCTTGCGGGAAATATCCGCAGCCATTTCGCCCAAGCGGTTTTGGAGTTGGTTTAAGCGCGTCTTTTTGGTTTGTATCGGAATCGGGTCGTCAATTTCAGAAGCTGGGGTTCCTGGCCGCGGGCTGTAAATAAAACTAAACGAATGATCAAATCCAATGGTTTCGATCAAATCCATTGTTTCATCAAAATTTTGGTCGGTTTCACCTGGGAAACCGACTATGAAATCCGAAGAAAGACTAATATCGGGGCGAATTTCACGAAGTTTTTTTATGGTGTGGATATAGCGTTCCCGGGTATGGCCGCGCTTCATTCGGCGAAGAATATCGTTGCTCCCACTTTGAACGGGAAGGTGGAGATGGTTAACTAATTGCGGAATTTCCGCGTAGGCTTCAATGAGACTGTCACTAAATTCGAGTGGATGTGAGGTGGTGTAACGGATTCTGTCGATACCTTTAATTGAAGCAATATAGTGCAAAAGGAGTGCAAAATCAGCTAATTCACCATCATTCATTTCACCCGCATAGCCATTAACATTCTGGCCGAGCAAATTGATTTCACGCACGCCTTGTTCGGCAAGCGATACGACTTCAGCCAAAACATCGTTTAATGCCCGGCTGATTTCCTCTCCTCGAGTATAAGGGACCACACAAAATGTGCAGTATTTGCTGCATCCTTCCATAACCGACACGTATGCCTTTGGGCCATCAGCACGGGGATCCGGGAGCGCATCGAATTTTTCGGTTTCTGGAAAGGAAATATCGATTTCTGGTTTTTTGCTGGTCTTAACCCGATCGAGCATTTCCGGTAATCGATGTAGAGTTTGCGGTCCAAAGACCATATCGACGAAGGGCGCACGTTCCTGTAAAGATTTCCCTTCCTGGCTAGCAACACACCCGCCGACACCAATAATTACACCTGGTCGATTGTTCTTAAACGGGCGCCACCGGCCAAGTTGTGAATAGACTTTGTCTTGTGCTTTTTCGCGAACCGAACAGGTATTTAATAGCAAAATGTCTGCTCGTTCAGGTTTGTCGGTTAGTTCGAAGCCATGAGATTCCCTGAGTACATCCCGCATTTTGTCGGAATCATACTCGTTCATCTGACACCCATGGGTCTCAATATAAAGCTTTTGGGTCATATAGGCGGGATCGACACCCTCTTTTTTTATCTAAGATATTTGCAGTTTAACAGAAAAAAAACATTGCTGTAGAAAATGATTGATACCAAAGAGGCTGGTATTATTCCAGCATTTCTATCCAATGTTTAACTGGTGTATTGGTTACGCTTTGAAGGTGGAGCAAACAGCCAATGTTGGCTGTCAAAATTACTTCTGGATGGTTGTTTTCCAAGGATTTTATTTTGTTTGATAATAGCTTTTGCGAAAATGAACTCTGTAAAATTGAATAGGTTCCGGCGGAACCACAACACAGATGGCTATCCTTAATTTTGGTTAATTCCACACCTAGATTTCGTAAAACCTCCTCAACGACACCACCCAGCTTTAGTCCATTTTGTAGCGTGCAGGGCGCATGAAAAGCAGCCTTTTTCTTAAGTGGTTTGATAACACCGTGGATGTTTTCAATGGCGATGACTTCACCGATATCCTTAACGAGAGCCGAAACCCGTTTGGCCTTTTCTGCGTATACATTATCGTACTTTAGGATTTCGCCGTACTCTTTAACTGTAATACCACATCCACTGGCCGTTACAACAATAGCTTCAATACCTTGTTCAATGTAAGGCCACCATTGGTCGATATTGTGTTTCATGAATGCCAAACCGCGCTTATGCTGGCCCAGGTGATAGCTTATTGCACCACAGCACCCGGCTTTTTTTGCAACAACTAAAGTAATTCCAAGTTTGTCAAGAATTCGCTCAGTGGCGGCATTGATATTGGGTGCCAATAACGGTTGTACGCAGCCATCAAGAATTAACATCTCACGTGGGTGTTGTTGGGTTGGTTGGCGCGGGGGGGGGGATTTAACTGGAAATTTGCGTTGAATCGATTGTGGAAAAATTGGGCGAAGCGACTGCAATAATTTGAATACAGGTCCAGTTTGCTTCATGTAAGGCAAAAAACTAGATAAAATTTGCCGGGTGATTCGGTCAGCGATGGGCCGTTTTACTCTGTCATCAACCACTGTACGGCCAATATCGACAAGACGGGAATAGTTGACTCCAGAAGGACAGCTAGTTTCACAATTTCTACAGGTCAGGCATCGATCCAAATGTAGTTGGGTCCTGCGACTCACTTGAGCACCTTCTAACGCTTGTTTAATTAGATAGATACGTCCACGCGGACTATCCAATTCGTCGCCATTCAGCTGGTAAGTTGGACATGTGGCTGTACAGAATCCACAATGGACACATTTTCGCAGTATTGCATCCGCTTCCTGTCCCGCGGTGGTGTGCTTGATAAAATCAGCGAGCTGAGTTTGCATTGTTTAAAGTTTAAAAATCAGAGTACATCCGGCCTGGGTTAAGTATGCCTGACGGATCGAATGCTTGCTTCAGGTTTTTATGCAGTTGCATTAACTTGCTCGGTTGCGGTTGAAACTTATCGCCAGTGTGAACAGGGGAACGATACAAGGTACTATGACCCCCTGTTTGCGCCGCAATCTGAAAAACCCGTTTCGGCTCAGCATCAGTTTTTAGCCAGCGTTGCGCGCCGCCCCAATCTAAAAACCATTCTCCTGGTAAGTTTGATTTGGGTGAGGCTGGTGCTAGCGATAATCGCCAGAGGTTACAAGTGCTTTCGAAAAAAGAATGGTCTTGATTACGAACGCTTGTCCAGAAATTGCTGTTTTCGGAGATCACCTCTCCTCCCATTACCTTTTGTGCTGAAGCTAGCATATGTTCACTGCCGGAAATTCGTGCAAATACCCGATTTCCATCGAAACATAGGGCCGATATTGGTGAAGGTTGGCGGCACCAAGTAGTCATCAACACCAGTGCCCGTTCAAAATCGGTTTCGAAAGCCAACGTTAATTCAGCGGGTGGTTTAGGAATGGTTCTTATAGATACCTCAAGTAAAATACCAAGAGTGCCAAGGGCCCCAGCCATGAGTCGAGAAATATCATAGCCCGCTACGTTTTTCATTACTTCTCCACCAAACCGTAGGATTTCGGCTTTTCCATTCAAAAGTTTGCAACCTAAGACAAAATCTCTGACTGCCCCTGCGAAAGGCCTTCTGGGACCCGAAAACCCACAGGCCATAGTGCCCGCTAAAGTCGATTGGTTCCCAAAATGGGGTGGTTCAAATCCCAGTATCTGATTGTTTTCAGCGAGTGTGGCTTCTATTTCGGCGAGGGGTGTTGCTCCTCGGGCAGTGATGACGAGTTCGGTGGGTTCATAGTTCACAATTCCCCGATGCCGACTGACATTTAAGATAGTTCCTTCTGTATACCTCCCGTAAAATGCCTTGCTGTTTCCTCCGACAATTCGAAGCGGAGATTTGGTTTCAACTGATTTCCGGACAAGCTCTTGGAGTTCTAAACTAATGTCACTCATTAATCAGCTTAAAACCTTTCTAGTTCTGGATGTGATAACTGACCCCGATGTACGTGCATGGCACCAAATTCGGCGCAACGGCGCAATGAAGGTACTGCTTTACCCGGATTTAGAAGGCGTTTTTTGTCAAATGCTGTTTTGATGGCATGGAATTGGTTCAATTCCGCCAAATTGAATTGAACACACATCTGATTGATTTTCTCCACGCCAACACCGTGTTCACCGGTAATCGTTCCGCCGACTCGGACACAAAGTTCAAGAATTTCTCCACCAAATTTTTCGGCCCGTTCCAAATCACCGGATTTGTTGGCGTCATAGAGAATTAAGGGATGTAAATTCCCATCACCTGCGTGAAAGACATTGGCTACAGGTAAACGATAATACTCTGATAGATTTAAAATGCCCTTCAATACTTCGGCTAGACATTTGCGGGGAATGGTGCCGTCCATGCAGTAATAATCAGGTGCGATACGGCCAACGGCTGGAAACGCCGCCTTTCTGCCCGCCCACAATTCTTGACGTTCCTTCTCATTTTGCGCCGCTCGTATCTCATAGGCACCATTCGTAGCTAAAAGGTTGCGAACTTTGTCAATTTCTTCGGCAACTTGCTTTTGCGTGCCATCCAATTCACACAACAGTACTGCGGCTGCTTCAATAGGATATCCTACGTGAATGAAGTCTTCTGCAGCTCGGATCGCAAGATTGTCCATCATTTCCAAGCCTGCGGGGGTGTGACCTTCGGCAATAATTGCTGCAACTGCCTTTCCGGCATTTTCCACGCTGTCAAATGCAGCCAATAATACTTGTATATTTTCTGGGACCGGAATCAATTTAACCGTTACTTCTATGATGACACCAAGCATTCCTTCCGATCCGGTCATCAACGCCAGTATGTCGTAACCCGGTCCATCCAGGCCGCCACATCCCACTGTTATTAATTCGCCATCCATGGTAATCATTTTTAATTGCAAGATGTTATGGACGGTCAAACCATATTTGAGGCAGTGTACTCCGCCCGAATTTTCCGCCACATTACCACCAATAGTACAAGCAATTTGCGAAGATGGGTCGGGAGCGTAGTAAAGACCATAAGATGAGGTCGCTTGGGATATGGCCAGATTTCGTACTCCTGGCTGTACCCGTGCCATCCTGTTTACTGGATCAATTTCCAAAATTTGGTTGAATTTCGCCAGGCCGAGCAAAACACCATTTTTCAAAGGTAAGGCACCGCCTGATAGGCCGGTTCCAGCACCCCGGGCCACTACAGGAACATCATGTTCATAGCAAACACGTAGAATTTTACGGACTTGATCCACTGATTCGGGAAGTACAACGATCCAGGGTAGAGTCCGATAAGCGGAGAGGCCATCGCATTCGTAAGGTCTTAAGTCTTCCGTCTCAGACAAAATGGCATCGGCTGCGAGGAATTTCTGGAAAAGGCGAATCAATACGCCTTTGTCCATACTATGGGTAGCCGCTTTAGAAGAAAAGGTCTTCAATGTTCAGTAACCGAATTAAAGCCTGGTTTTACCATGGTTCAAGACTGTTTTCCCGCTTATCGCCAGGTCTTAACAAAAAACGGTAGAGAATCAAGCCCGACACGAATCCACCTAAATGTCCCCACACCGCAACATCCGGAATAGCCTGAGTTAGATCGGGGGTTAGGACAAGACCAATTTGAATGATCACCCAAAAACCCAAAAATGCAATGGCAGGGACATGAATAAAAATAGGCAGAAATAGTATCGGGATCCAAACGACAATCCGTGCGAAAGGGAATAGTACATAGTAAGCACCCAAAATCCCCGCAATGGCCCCCGATGCTCCCACGGTAGCAATCGACGAATCCGAATTGGTCATCAAATGAATGATTCCCGCAGCCAGTCCACAAAGCAAATAAAATATTATAAACCGGAACGGCCCCATGCGATCTTCAACGTTATCGCCGAAAATCCATAGCAGCCACATATTTAAAACCAGATGTATTCCCCCCGCGTGGAGAAACATAGAGGTAAGAAATGGCCAATAATCAGAAGGAGGAAAGCCAACTAATTCAGCCCACATTGGTTGCGTATACCGTATAGGTACCAACCCATATAGATAAAATATTTCTCTCAGGGACTTTTCAGGTAGGAAAAGACAGTACAAAAATATCGAAGTGTTTATGAATATTAACACCCACGTTACAATTGCGGGATGTTCGCAAGGTATATTATCTCGGTATGGGATCATCGCCGACTACGAAAATGCAGCATGCAAGACTATGCTATTTCTTAGGGGAAATGACTCTAAATCGAACGATAGTATCGGCCGCTCCAACCAAGGCTAATCCAGTAAGAAGATATTGTGGCATGAGCATAAGGCCCAGATAAATAGGTGCAATCCACCAACCCGATGCGCTATGTTTGGCAAGGACCCCGTGCATGACTGCTAATCCTTGAAAAAAATAAATCATCACGGCAACCATGAATAAATCCGCAAGAAATATCTGACTGATCGAACTGGCCAGCAACAGCACAATGATAGTTACTGGCAAAAGTACAATAGGAAGGCGTAAACTCCGAAACTCCTGGGCAAACCCGCCAGGATGGTATAACAACGATTGCCACCAACGGGATATTAATACACTTACCATGCAAAGAACACCAAACATCAAGGCGACGAGTCCATTCATGAGCCGCAAGGTGCCCTCGCGCTCAAATCCCTCCAAAGTAGCACCCTTAACGCCTTTAATGGCTTCGGATAACCAATCTTGCCACCAAGTTACCACGTCCCCAAATAAGACATGCATTCCAGCGACAAACATTGCAGCAAAGATTCCTACGAGCACCAAAACTGAACCCTGAGATTCCGTTGCCCTCAATACTTGAGCGCAAACAAACACAGGAATCAGGAGAGTAAAAACTAATGGAAACGTCATTCCGGGTTTGGAGGTAATCATCGATGCAGCCACCAAAGTTGTTCCACTGGTTACGAGTACAACGACCAAGCTATCCCACCAACCTTTTCGTAAACCAACCAAGCCAGCAGTTGCAGCAGAAAGACATGCCAGTGGAAGAAAGATTAAGGATAACCCACCAAAAACAGCGGCCATCCCAATGGCATGGAAACGACCAAGCATTATGAATCGAGCTATTTCACGCATTACAATTATTTAGACATAGAGAGTTCAAAAACATTTACAAAAATCCTCATTGTGGTGTGAGGATCTATCTTGTATTGCATAATAGGGAGTTTGACGTGATTTTACCATTCAAATGAAAGGAAACAGCCTAAATTCACTCGATCTTAACAAAGTTCAATCTGTCGCTGGCGGTGGGTTGTTGGATCGTCGTCTTTTCCTTCAAAAGACCCTTAAGTTTGCAGCAGCAACCACGCTTGCCGGACTTAGTTCCACCACTTCAGCGGTAGTTACTGGTTCGGGGAAACCACCCTGGATGTTGCATCCGGGCAATGCTTTTTCCAATTATGGTCAGCCCTCTCCATACGAAAAAAATACAATCCGTTGGATTTCGGCGAATTCCAAGGCTGAACAAAACGGTATTTCGTGGACTCCCCTGCACAAGCTGGAAGGCAGTATCACACCGAATGGTCTTCATTTCGAACGTCATCATAATGGAGTTCCGAATATCGACCCTAACATACATCGTGTTCTAATCCATGGATTAGTTAAACGTCCTCTGTTTTTTACAATGGACGATTTGCTTAGATATCCCATGGAATCGAGAATATGTTTCCTAGAATGCGGTGGCAACAGCAATGCTGGGTGGCGGAAAAATCCCATCCAAACCCCTGTGGGATATTTCCACGGGTTGGTTTCATGCAGCGAGTGGACCGGTATCCCACTGTCTACATTATTAGCTGAAGTAGGCATAAAACCCAATGCCAAATGGATTGTAGCCGAGGGTGCCGATGCCGCAGCTATGAACATTAGTTTGCCGATTAGTAAAGCGCTTGACGATACACTATTGGCTTTTTATCAAAATGGTGAACGCCTTAGACCCGAGAATGGTTACCCATTACGCCTTATCGTTCCAGGTTGGGAAGGTGTGCTAAACGTAAAGTGGTTGAGGCGTTTAAATCTTACCGACCAGCCAATTATGGCCCGTAACGAAACCTCCAAATACACTGAATTATTACCTCATGGCAAAAGTTACCAATTTACCTTTGTCATGAACGCTAAATCACTGATCACCAGCCCGTCTTTCGGTATGAAATTGGAAGAACCTGGTCTTTACCAAATATCTGGGCTAGCGTGGAGTGGACGTGGAAAAATAACCCGCGTCGAAGTTTCCGCTGACGGTGGTAAAACCTGGGCTCAAGCTGCGCTTCAAACACCGGTACTCCCAATGTGTTTTACACGGTTTCGAATTCCCTGGAAGTGGGAGGGACAGAGTGTCGTACTGAAAAGCAGGGCTATAGATCAAAGTGGATATGAACAACCTGAACGGGAGAAACTAATTGCCGAGCGTGGTCGACACGGTTATTTTCACTACAATGCAATTGTCAGTTGGTCTGTCTCAACGGAGGGCAATATTAGTCATGTTTATGCTTGAAGGCGGAAAGAATGCCGTCTAGTCTCGAATATCTCCTTAGTTTGTGTGGTATCTCACCTGAATCGGTCACTTTAGTGTAGAAAGCAAGGTGCAGCATCGTGGTTATGCAGTGAGTTCAAAAGCCTATCTCTTGTTTTTGTTAGATACGTTCGTTTTAACCTCTTGGGCAGATTCCACGCTTTCGCTGTGATCATTTGCAAGGGTTGTCCCATTGAAAATATCATGGAGCCAAGCAGAATGACCGATTGTATCAGTCGTACCGGATAGATCGCTTAAACCTAATCCAGATTTGGCAGAAAACTTAATCGAAACTATGATTTATTTAAGGAATTTCTAGGCCGTTGATTGCATGTTGAATTCAATCTGGACCGGTTTCCTTTGATTTATCGAACAGGTAAAATTTTTTAAAACGTATAACGCCAGGTCAATTATATATGAAAATCAAACAGCTAAGTATGTTGGTTGTGTTGTTCTGTCTGTCATCCAACGCGATCGGCCTCACGATTAACGCAACTGATACTGGGTGGTACAATTCCAGTGGACATCACTACACGTGGAATAAAAATTATTATCTAGGGTCATCTTATAACGATTTCTTCGTTTTTGATTTGGCGGGTGTTAGTCAACCTATAACTTCGGCCTCTCTGCGGCTTTATAATCCAACCAATGGTTATCGTTCTGACGATGGTAATGAAACCTTACGTATTTTTGACGTAAATACCCCAATTTCTAGCTTGCTCATTGGTACCGGGGGAACAGCAGCGTATTACGATCTGGGAATGGGCACATCTTATGGAAGTGTGGTGGTTGACGGTAGTGATGTAGGTAGCTTTATTAATATCGTATTAAATTCGGCAGCTCTTTCGGCTTTGAATGCGGCGGGCGGACTATTTGCTTTCGGTGGCAGTCTCGTGTCTGCTGACGACGGGTATGATATGCTTTTTGGATGGACTCATCTTAATTACAACCCCAACTTCGCCCAGCTATCACTCCAGACACAAGCAACAAATTATTCATCCATACCTGAACCAGGATTATTGAGCTTAGTTGGTTTGGGATTCACAGCTTTATTTTTTTCCCGAAGAGGCCGTAGGGCAGCGTAAGCCATCTAACCAATTGGTTGTTATAGGTCGAAAGGACTTAACTGTTGGTCGTGACGGTATAGGATTACGGTGTATTCAAAATGGGTTTTTCTATAGCCTGATTGTTTTTCCTCACGTAGTTTTCGCTCACTGCTAATCTTTGCTATCGAAATAATCGACCGAAATATTGGTATCGGCCGACATAAAAATCCGCCTCGCATTTCGACTAAATCGCTTTCCCATCTATGTTTGCCCTTCAACTTTTGTATCTGTTTGCTTCTCCATATTAGCAGATTCAGTTACTGTTCCTGATTAGTGGGTGCCTCCAACAATGGTCTCAGCATACTCCTTGAAATTTGCATATATCTCGATTTCTTTTAATCTTAATTTTCCATCATGGCGTTGAATTAAGTCGAAATTTATATCATCAACTTCGATGGTTGATTCAAACTCGAATGTAGAATTGCCACTCAAAAAAATACTTTTTAAGCTTTTGGCCTCCGGGTCCGGCACTAAGCATGTGACCATGCCTCCTTTGTTAAATACTTTAATTGGATCTTTATAGCTTACGAGGTGATTTAAGGCAGAAACAAACGCTGAAGCAGACATTGCCGTCCCACATGCGTTGGTTATCCCAACACCACGCTCATAAGTCATTACGAATAGGCTGTTTTTATCCAGTTTTTGGACGAAACTAACATTGACTCCTTTTGGAAATAACTTTGAGTTATTTGATTTCTTTCCGCATGCTTCAACAATCCTTTCATCGATATTATCGACGATCGTTACAATGTGGGGGTTAGGAACACTTATAGCCGTGAATTCGAACGAGGATGACAATTCTTGGATGATGCCCTTTATGAACTGATTGCCACTGTTTATCATCGGAAGCGATTCAGATGATAGTGAAATGGGGCCGATTTCAACTTCATAGGTTTCGATGCCATCAAAAATTGGGACGCCATGTTTAGCTATCAATATAGCTTTCATGGTTTCGACTGAAATAACCCCTTCCCCTACTTTTTCCACAGAGTAACGACCTATACATCGTAGACCATTACCGCACATTTCGGCTTCGCTACCATCCGGGTTGAACATCCGCATTCGACAATCGGCGACCGAACTATATTGGTAATAAAGGATACCATCGGCGCCTATACCCGATTGCCTACAACAAAGTGTTTTTGCTAATACTTGTCTCGTATTATCACTTAATTCGTGACTCATACTGGTTTCATCAATAAGGATGAAGTCATTTTCAGACCCATGACACTTCAGGATGTCCAACTTCATAGGTTTTTACTTCTTTTGTTATAAGGACTCGTATGGTAAAAATTTGTATCCCATTTTCGGGCAATACTTAGCCTATTATTATCCAAGTTCCAACCTTAACATTTGAGGTTACGGTCTACCAATTTCCACGATAATTTTTCGCCCGCTTTAAGCGGTACGATCACATCGTCACCCACTGGGTAGCTTGGGGGCACATTCCAATCTGATTTTTTCAGTGTAATGGTTCCCTGATTTAGCGGAAATCTGTAAAATCGGGCACCATTTATACTAGCGAATTGTTCCAGTTTGTCTAAGCGATTTTGGCTTTCAAATGCTTCGGCATAGAGTTCCATCGCGGCATATGCGGTATAACAACCGGCGCAGCCGCAATTCGACTCCTTTGTGGTTTTTGTATGGGGTGCACTATCGGTGCCCAAGAAAAATTTCGGATGCCCACTGGTTGCGGCGTCCAAAAGGGCAAGCCGATGATATTCTTTTTTTAATACCGGTAAGCAATAATAGTGGGGGCGAATACCATCCAAAAACAACGCATTGCGATTATAAAGTAAATGATGTGCCGTAATCGTTGCGCCGAGATTCGTAGAGGATGCTTTTATGAATTCGACAGCATCCTGGGTGGTTACATGTTCCAAGACTACACGAAGTCCAGGAAAATGCTTAACTATTTGGGTAAGATACCTATCGATAAAGAGTTTTTCCCGATCAAAGATATCGCTGCCAGGATCCGTTACTTCCCCATGAACCATGAGCGGTACGTCGAAACGTTCCATGGCTTCAAGGCATGGATAAATGTTTTCTAATTTTGAAACACCGGCTTCTGAATGTGTGGTCGCTCCTGCGGGATAAAGCTTGTAGCCAATAATACTGGCAATTTGTGATGTATGTTGAATTTCAGCTGCGGACGTAGTATCGGTAAGATACAGTGCCATCAAAGGTTTGAAGTGAGTATCCGATGGCAGTGCGCGGAGTATCCGTTGTTGGTAATCCAACGCCATTGCAATGGTGACTATCGGAGGTTTGAGGTTGGGCATAATTATCGCCCTGGAGAACTGCTTTGCGGAGTGTCCAACGACTTGTTTTAGGAGTTCGTGATCTCGTACATGGAGATGCCAGTCATCGGGACTAGAAATAGTAATTTGTTTCATGGTTTTAATCGACTCAATGTAATTCCACCAGGATTCGCAACTAGCCCTAGCAGCGTGTGGATCGGAGTTGGAGAGAAATGCAGGCCAAGCATTGAAAAATCGTCTATCATCCCCATATATGAGGCGCGTGCATTCGCTGGATCACAAAATAATTAGTTTGATTATCGAGGAGTAGAAATATGCCCATCTATGAGTACCAATGCAAATCTTGTGGATACGAATTTGAGAGCATACAAAAGATTAGTGAAAGCCCGCTTAAAGATTGCCCGGAATGTACTAAACCAGAATTACAAAAGCTTGTTTCCGCCGCTGGTTTCAGGCTAAAAGGCAGCGGTTGGTACGAAACTGATTTTAAACACAAAGGCAGTAAAAAGAATCTGGCGGAAAGTAAAACCGACACGAAAGCCGGCACAAAAACTTCGGACACAAAATCGGATGGCGTGAAAACTCCAAAAAAATCTGCCGCAGGCTCAAAAGATTGATACTTGCGCTAAGCTCCAGCAAAACGTAAGATCCTCGGATTTTAATATAGATGAGGGTCAATGCGCAGTCATACTTGCGGAGAATTAAACGAAAGTCATCTAAACCAGGAAGTGGACCTTTGTGGGTGGGTTCATCGTCGACGTGACCACGGCGGGGTTATATTTATCGATCTTCGGGATCGCGAAGGTCTGGTTCAAGTCGTTTTCGACCCGGATTATCCGGAAACTTTCGCTACCGCAGAAACTGTGCGCAGTGAGTACGTCCTCAAAGTCCACGGGAAGGTGCGAAGTCGTCCTGAGGGAACCAAAAATCCAAATTTACCGACTGGACAGGTCGAAATTCTTGTAAATTCAGTCCAAGTCCTCAATAAATCCGAGACTCCGCCTTTCCCGCTGGAAGGCGATATCGAAGTCAATGAGGAGACTAGGCTTCGATACCGCTATATTGACTTGCGGCGAAGTGATATGCTGAAAAATATCAAAACCCGGCGTAACATTACCCGCTGCCTTAGAAATTTTTTAGACGACCACGGTTTCTACGACATCGAAACACCTTTTTTGACCAAAGCTACGCCGGAAGGTGCTCGGGATTATCTTGTACCCAGTCGAACCCACGATAACGCTTTTTTTGCACTCCCACAATCGCCACAGCTTTACAAACAATTGCTGATGATTTCGGGTATGGATCGGTATTATCAGATTGTCCGATGTTTTCGTGATGAAGATCTGCGGGCGGATAGGCAGCCGGAATTTACTCAACTGGACATCGAAACTTCGTTTATGGAAGAAAACGAAATTTTGGGTCTGATGGAGGGGTTGATCAGGGATTTGTTCAAAAAAGTACTCGATGAAAAGTTACCCGATCCGTTTCCGCGCATGACCTACGCGGAGGCTATGAGCCGCTTTGGCAGCGATAAGCCGGATTTAAGAATTTCCTTGGAATTGGTTGATATCGGGGATGTCATGGCGGATGTGGATTTCAAAGTATTCTCGGGACCTGCAAAAAATCCCGAAGGTCGTGTCGTCGCCCTTAAACTGCCGGGTGGTTGCGAACTAAGCCGTAAGGAAATCGATGATTTGACGAAATATGTCAGTATCTATGGTGCAAAGGGGTTGGCGTACATCAAAATTAATGACCTTTCTGCTGGAATCGAAGGATTGCAGTCGCCGATTCTAAAATTTTTACCGGAAAATGTAGTTCAAACTATTTTGGAGCGAACGCTAGCGAAAACGGGCGACCTGATTTTTTTCGGTGCCGACAAAGCAAAGGTTGTTAACGAAGCCATGGGGGCGTTACGCGTCAAATTGGGAACCGACCATGGGTTGTTGGAAAATGGTTGGAAGCCGGTATGGGTCGTCGATTTCCCTATGTTCGAATGGGATGAAAATCGAGAGAGATGGAATGCTCTTCATCACCCGTTTACAGCGCCGCTTTCTAGTATGGAAGAACTGCGGACGAATCCTGGTACAGCTCTATCGCGGGCATATGATATGGTGCTAAATGGGGTTGAATTAGGTGGTGGCTCGATCCGTATCCATACGACCGATATGCAAAATACCGTTTTCGGCTTACTGGGTATCGATGATACCGAAGCCCAGCAAAAATTCGGTTTCCTGCTCAATGCTTTAAAATATGGATGCCCTCCCCACGGAGGCATTGCGTTTGGTCTCGACCGAATTGTGATGTTAATGACAAACGCCAGTTCAATTCGCGAAGTCATGGCTTTTCCAAAGACACAAAACGCGGGGTGTCCACTTATCGATGCTCCGGCACCGGTTACCGATGCTCAATTAAAAGAATTGGGTATTCGATCAATAAAAAGGAAAAGCGAGCGATGAAGCAAAAGCCGGTAGTTCGACAGCTTGTATGGAAATAAGTTGTCAATGCACTATACATCTCCAATAATTCCCAAATTTGTAAAAGCGTTTGTTTTTTGCTGCACCCTGATCGTTAGTTTCGAAACTTTTGCTTCTGGATTTAATATCACCGAGGTAGCACCTGGAATTTATGTTCATCAAGGCGTCCATGTAGGTGTGGACAATCCTGGAAGGGAAGACATCGCCAATATCGGATTCGTAATTGGTGATCGTTGTGTTGCTGTGATTGATACCGGTGGCTCGATTGCCATCGGACAAAAACTTAAAAAGGCTATAGCAAGCAAAACATCGCTTCCTGTTTGTTATGTTATCAATACCCACGTGCACTTTGACCACCTGCTGGGGAACTATGCTTTTAAGACTTCAAACTCTCGCTTTGTTGGGCATCACCATCTACTCAAAGCTGTGGAAGCAAATAGGCAGTTTTTTGCAAAGTCTTTCGCGCATGAGTTGGGGTCGGAAAATTCGACGAATCGAGTGGTTGCACCTGAGATACTGGTCAAAAAACGGTTGGTCCTGGATATAGGAAATCGTAAGTTAACTCTAACAGCCTATAAAACCTCACACACCTCCCAGGATTTGACTGTTCTCGATGAAAAAACCCATACACTTTGGCTTTCGGATCTGTTGTTTGTTGATCGAATTCCAAGTATTGATGGAAGTCTTAAAGGTTGGATAGATATCTCCAATGACCTGACTAAATTAAGGGTGTCGCGAGTAATTCCGGGCCATGGGCCATTGACCGTTGATTGGCCGGATGCGATGGTAGATCAGCTCCGGTACCTCAACGTATTACGCGATGAAATCCGTAGCTTGATCGTGGAGGGTAAATTTCTTGAGGATGCGCTTGTTTCTGTTGGGCAAGCAGAAAAAAACCAGTGGTTGCTTTTTGATCAGTACCATAAACGTAATGTAATCCGGTCTTTCACAGAATTGGAATGGGAAAATTGAGCTCACGATGAAAACACTCTATCCCGAGATTGAGCCCTATGCGGTTCACGCAGTTGAAGTCGACGATGTTCACAGCATTTACGTTGAAGAATGCGGAAATCCCGCTGGTATCCCGGTGGTGTTTTTGCATGGGGGCCCAGCTTCCGGGTGTAAACTACATCACCGACGTTTTTTTAATCCAGAAGTGTATCGGATTATATTGTTCGATCAACGGGGATGCGGTCGGTCAAAACCTCATGGTGAATTAGAAAATAATACAACCCAAGCACTGATAATGGATATTGAAAGCTTGCGGATTAAGTTTGGGATTGACAAATGGTTGCTGTTCGGTGGGTCATGGGGGGCGACTCTATCCCTCTTGTATGCACAAGCATTTCCCAATAGGGTCTCTGCCATGATCTTGCGTGGAATTTTTCTAGCCCGACGGCGTGATTTTGAATGGTTTTTACTAGATGGTGCTAATCGGATATATCCCGAACAATGGAGTCGTCTGGTTAACACAATACCTGTTCTTGATCGGCAGGATTTGCTTTCGGCATTGAATCGGTGTTTATGGGGTGAAGACGAATTAGCCCAATTGAGGATCGCTAAGGAATGGGATGCTTGGGGTGGGCAAGTTGCGCTAGGGTCTGGGTACAACTCCTCGGAAACAGCCGGACATGTTTCTCCGGAAATTCTAAGGCAGGTTAGGGTTGAAATGCATTTTGCCAAACACCAGTACTTTATTGAGGAAAATCAAATCATGGCAAGTGCCCAACAAATACCTCATGTGCCCACAATCATTCTGCATGGGCGTAATGATCTGGTTTGTCCGCTGGAATCGGGATATGAGGTACATCAAAAACTTTCTGAATCAGAATTTGTCGTCCTACCCGATTCGGGTCATGTCGCCCACGGCGATGAAATGGTCGATGCTCTGGTCGATGCTACCGACCGAATCGCTCCAGAGATATCCACATGAGTGAGTTCAATCGGATAATTATTGCAATTACCGGTGCAACCGGCGCGGTATACGGGCTGCGCTTGCTACAAGTGTTGAAGGAACATAAATCATGGGAAACTCATTTGATCATATCCGATGCTGGTGCCCTAAATATTCAGCACGAACTTGATATGAAGCGCCGGGAGTTGCACGAACTTGCCAATGTTGTGCATAGTGTTAACGATATTGCAGCGAGTATTGCTAGCGGGGCCTTTCCCACGGCAGGCATGATCATTGCCCCTTGTTCGATGAAAACCCTCGCGGCTGTCGCCCACGGTTTTTCCGAGAATCTAATTAGCCGTGCAGCCGATGTCAGTTTAAAAGAAAGACGAACGCTCGTTGTGGTGCCACGGGAAACTCCATTAAATTTGGCTCACATTAAAAACATGACTGCAGTCACTGAAATGGGTGGAATAGTTTTCCCACCGATGCCAGCGTTCTACAATAAATCGACAACATGTTCGGAATTTGTCGACGAAAGTGTTGGTCGTATTTTAGGCTTTTTTGGAATTGATCCTGGGTCGCTTTTCAAACCCTGGGAGGGTATGACATAGTTGCGTTTGCCTATGAGCTAGAGAGATTGCAAACCATCCAAAAAACGATAAATCTGTCTTGGACGAAGACGATTGTTTTTTTCTTGAAATTCATTTCCAATTCGATTAGGCTCCAGACCCTTTTGTAACCGTGTCTTTCTAAAATAGCATGATGGGTTTCGTGACAGATTTATCCGATAAGAAAAAGGATATGAGTGATATCATCGCCTATTACGATCAAACTTGGTTTGATTACAGGTTGTTATGGTTAAACAATAAAAATCGAGCGGTTCATTTCGGATTTTATGATGATACGACGCCAACCCATCGCGAGGCACTGATTAATATGAATCGGGTGCTCGCGGAGACGGTGAATATCCAATCCGATGATCGGGTATTAGATGCGGGATGTGGACAAGGTGGGAGTGCAGCTTGGATTGCTGAAAGTACCGGTGCTAAAGTGGTTGGTATTACGCCTGTTGAATCTCAAATTAAAACCGCACAGGCTTATATCGACTCAAAGGGCCTGAGCGAAAATGTCCGGATTCAATCGGGGGACTATATTAATACCTCGTTTCCTGATGAGAGTTTTGATGTCGTTTGGGCCTGTGAAAGCGTATGTCATGCCGAACAAAAACATGCCTTTTATCGGGAAGCTTTTCGTCTGTTAAGGCCCGGGGGAAGGTTGGTAATGGCCGAGTACATGCGAACACCGATTTCTTACCAACCGAATGGAGACAAATTGCTTAAGCAATGGCTAAGGGGTTGGGCAATCAATGATATCGACTCAGCGGATCTACACCGCCAATACGCAGTTGATATCGGATTTTCAAATATCCATATTCGTGATGTTACGGACAATATAAAGCCATCTTTGCGGCGGTTGCATTGGATTTCGAAAATGTTTCTCCCTGCAGGAATATTTTGCACCCTAGTAGGTTGGCGTACTAAAGTTCAGCATGGAAATATCGTCGGATCCATCAAACAGTTCGACGCACTTAAAAAGAATTACTGGTTCTATGGAATACTGCAGGCGACTAAGTGAAGTTTGGGTGGTTTACTTGTGCTCTGACAGATATGTTGTAATGTGTATATGAAAATATGGGAGGCCGGGCAATGCGAAGCGTATCGAACATCATAGAAATTGCTTGCTTGGCGGGCACTCTTGTTCTTTTGTCAGCGTGAATGTTGTTTTGTATCGTTTGGGTTAGAGTCCCTGAGTAGCGGCACTTTTGCTCAAAGAATCAACGTACACAACATTGCCCTTTCCGGCGTCAGGGCTCTTATATTCGGGGACCATTCGTATTAATAATTCAGTTAGTCGGTTTTCATCATAGCCTGAGCAGGCGCGCTGAATTTCTTCAATATTGCGTTGAACGAGCGAGGACTTGAAAAACCTGGATTTGGCCAATAACAATTTACTGTGGCTTGTCGGTTTGAGCTTTTCTTGTTCGTGAAATAATTCTTCGTGCATTTTTTCGCCGGGGCGCAATCCTGTATACGAAATTTCAATGTCTTGATCCAGTTTTTTGCCGCTCAGCCGAATCATTTGTTCTGCTAAGTAGCGAATTTTAATAGGTTTACCCATCTCTAGAACAAATACTTCACCTCCATTTCCCACGGCGGCAGATTGCAAAATGAGCTGGCAGGCTTCAGGAATTGTCATAAAATACCGAGTTATGTCTGGGTGAGTGACGGTAACCGGCCCTCCCGATTTGATCTGTTGTCTGAATAAGGGAACAACACTGCCCGCTGAATCCAGTACATTTCCGAATCGTACGGCAATAAAACTCGTCGCCGAGCGGTTTTGCATGCTATGGCATACCACTTCTGCGGCTCTTTTGGTTGCCCCCATAATACTGGATGGATTGACAGCTTTGTCGGTTGAGATGAGAACAAATTTGCCCACACCGAACTCTATTGCCGCTTCGGCAACGTTCTGCGTTCCTAGAATGTTGTTTCTTATCGCTTCGCAAACTTGGTATTCCAAAAGTGGAACATGTTTATAGGCAGCTGCATGAAAAATCACGTTGGGTCGAAAGCGGCTGAGAGCATGATTCACACTATTTCTGTCCGACACATCGCCCAGAATGGCGTGAAATTTTAGGTTATTAGATTGAATTGTTAGGGCCGATTCGATTTGATAGAGATTAAACTCACTTTTTTCAAAAATGACTAAAGATTTAAGAGGTAATTTAGCAAGTTGTTTACACAATTCAGAGCCAATTGAACCACCACCACCGGTAACCAATACTGTTGATCCCTCAATTTGTTGTCGGATGTCTTTCCAGTTTAGTCTGACGGGGTCACGTCCTAAAAGATCTTCGATGGATACGTGACGAAGTTCCTGTTCGCTTACACGGCCACTCAAAATTTCTCTAATTGACGGAAGGGTTAAACAAGGTACCCCGGCATTGTCGCAAAATCCAACGATACGGCGCATCTGGGCATCATCAGCCGATGGAATCGCTATTAATACGACTTCAGCTTGCAGTTTGGTGACTAATCTAGGAATTTTTCGACAGGATCCCTGTACACGCAAACCATGTATTTCACGTCTATTCTTTCGCTTATCATCGTCGACGAAAGCGACTGGATAAAACGACGAATCGAGTTCACGCATGAGGTCTCGAACAAGGGCTTCTCCCGCCATTCCAGCGCCTACAATGATTGCTCGTTTACCCATTGAGCGTCCTTGCCAATTATCTTTTAAACATCGGTAAAATAGGCGTGGCGTACAGAGAAACACAAGTAGGGAAACAGCATAAAGGGGTAGAACCGAGCGAGGTATACTCGTTAGTCTGTCGTAAAAGAAAAGTAGGATTGAAATGACGAGAACCCCGGAAATGATCGCTTTTACTATCCTGATAAAGTCTGGAATCGATGCAAACCGCCAGACACCACGATAAAGACCGAAAATGCGAAAAATAACCGCTTGCGCAATTACGACTATGAACAACGAATTTAAAGCGGCATCCAGTGCATAATCTGGGATGCTTCCAAGGTTAAACCGTAACCAGTAGGCCCCAATCCAGGAAATTGGGATCATCAGTAGGTCATGGGTAAATATGAATTTTGATGATTGCAGCTTTTCCAAATAGGTATTTAATGACATGGTGATCAACCCCTGAGTTTCAGCGTATTGTACAGCATTGCGAAAGGCTCCTCGCGATTTTGGTCCGCAATTCTCACTACCTTGCTCCGGTATTGAGGCTTAAAAATATTCATATTTGTATTGTAAAGCACCATCTCCACCTGTTTTTCTCCGACCGCGTTGTGTTTTGATAATCGTGCGATTCCATAATAGAAATACCGAATTACGGCAAAAAAAGTCCGTGAAGTTTAGGATGCATTAGTATTGATAACCTTGAATAAGGCACCCGATTTGTATGAAACAGCGCAGGTCTAATAAATGCCAAGGTCGAGCATTGCGTTTTCAACTGCTATGCCAATTGAATTCATTTCTTTTTTCCCTAAGGTAGGGTCAATCGGGAACATTAGACTGGTTTGGCCGAGTCGATGTGCATTTTGGAGCCGTTCGGCAATGTGGCCGGTTTGACGGTTAAAAGCTTTTTCTCGGTAAATTTCGGGACAGGTCCCACTAAAGCAGGGGACACCTTGTTTGTTAATAGTGTTCATTATGTGGTCCCGAGTACATTCTTTTGGTAAAACCTCGTCCCTGACAAAGACATAATATTTGTAGAAAGCATGGAAAGATTCAGGCGGGGGTTCGCATACCCGCAGCGCAGGAATAGAATGAAAATATTTGTTCAGAATCGAGGCGTTGTGTCGTCGGTGCTCGACCCACTTACTGAGTTTGGATAATTGATTCCGACCTATCGCTGCCTGCGTTTCGGTCATACGCAAATTGGAACCAAATGATTCGTGTACCCAACGAAATCCCGGTGGATGGGATTGATTGAATACCTTGGTGTAACTTTTACCATGATCCCGATAGGACCAAGCTTTTTGCCAAAGTTCTTGATCGTTGGTTATCAACATACCACCTTCCCCTCCGGTCGACATTATTTTGTCCTGACAGAAGGAAAATGCCGCAATATGACCGATAGAACCGAGAAGATAGTTTTTATATCGTGCTCCATGGGCTTGGGCGCAATCTTCGATAACTTTCAAATTGTATTTTCGGGCCAATTCCATAATAGGGTCCATATCGCAAGGCCAGCCAGCCAAATGGACTGTAATGATGGCTTTGGTTTTTGGCGTTATGACTTTTAGAATTGTTTCAGCGGTGATGTTCTGACTAATCGGGTCGACATCAGCGAACACAGGTTTCGCGCCACAGGTAACGATGCTGCTTGCTGAAGCGATAAAGCTTCGTGGCGTGACAATGACTTCATCGCCGGGGTCAATACCTAGTACGTTTAGTGCTAATTCCAGAGCAACTGTACCATTGGCAACTGTCAAGGCATGTTTTACCTTCCAGTAGTCTGCAAATTCCTCCTCAAATTTGGTGCATTGCTGGCCAGTCCAATAATTCACTTTTCCAGAGCGAAGTACGGCGGATACGGCATCAATTTCGTCACTGGAATATACTGGCCAGGATGAAACAAAGGGCTTAACGGTTTGGGTTATTTGTTTCAAATTGTTTCGCATTAATGATTTTGGCGGGAACCCCCGCAACTTTTACGTTTGCGGGGACGTTTTCTAGAACGACGGATCCTGCTCCTACGGTAACCCCAGCCGCGATTATTTTTCCTTGCACTATCGTCGCACCAATCCCAACCCAGCTATATTCTCCAACCGAAACATTTCCTGCTAGTGTGGCGCTTGGGGCAATATGTACTCCGAGATCAATGATACAGTCATGTTCGACAATGGCACCCGTATTTACAATGCAACCCAAACCTAGGGTTGAACTAGCGTTAATGACCGCGTTGGCAAACACCACCGAGCCATAGTCTATTAAAGCGCTTGGGCTGACGATGGCGGATGGATGAATAATTACGGGTAAATTGAAGCCCATCGTTTGGTACTGATGGAGCAATTTAACTCGATGGGCATTATCTCCAATGGCAACGATAAGCTGTTTGTATTTGGACAAAAACTTTTCGGCATCACCCCAGCTACCGAGTATCGGGTAGTCAAGTGTTTGGTCCAGCGTTGGAAAACGATCGTCTAAAAATGCGATCCGATTCTGAAATCGCTCAGCCGCTGCCTCAGCGACTACCTTACCATGGCCACCGGCACCTACAATTAACAGCTTTTCAATGATTTGAGCCTCTGAATTTTTCTACAGTAGCCAGCCCTGGTTGGTTGACACCAGTTCCTTTGATGACTTGAGTAATAGTTAATAGAAGAATTTTCATGTCTAACCAAAATGACTGATGGTCGACGTACCATACATCCATATTTAATCGTGAATCCCAATCTATTGCATTTCGCCCATTCACTTGCGCCCAGCCGGTTATACCAGGGCGAACTTCATGTCGACGGGATTGCTCACGTGTGTATAGCGGCAAATATTCCATCAACAGTGGCCGAGGGCCTACTAAACTGAGCTCCCCTTTTAGTACATTATAAAGTTGTGGTAGCTCATCCAAGCTAATCCTTCGCAAAAATGCTCCCAATGGGGTCAACCTCGCCTCATCGGTTAACAACTCACCATTTCCATCAGTTTCCTGAGTCATTGTCTGGAATTTGTATAAGACAAAGGGAACTCCTGATAAACCAGGTCGAATTTGTCGAAATAAGATATCTCCACCTTGGACGCACCGAACACACAAACCAACAACAGCAATGACCGGGAGAAAAGCTAATAAAGCTAGAAACGCAATTAATATATCAAAGAAACGTTTCGTCACGAAAAGCCTTTGTTTTCACGATAAAATTTCAGTTTTAGGGGACTTAACTCCTTCATTGGAATTATTTCACTATTCACGAGCACTGTTGCATCTGTTCCCAAACCTTCCTCAATACCTAGGTAAGAAAAATCCATTTGAGCTTACCCTGTTATATTCCAGATGCTTAGAATATTCGATAAAACACACAGGATCAATGAATGATGCATCTCGTTGCACCGTCAAAATGAGAATTGCAGCTTATTAATTGAGATACCGGTACTACTCCGATAATATGATCCTAGTTCTATAGGATCAGTTAATCAAAGCGATTACTGAATACTGAAACTCTTGGGAATCTATCCAAAGTATGGGGTGGCTTAGGGGTATAAAGTCATCCTCGATAATTTAGCATCTGAACTATTCGCCATACAATGTTGAGCAGATTTCCTAAGCCTCGTGTATTAGTCACTACGTTTCCTTTTGCCGAGAAAAATCGCCTCCCGCGCGAAATGCTTGAGAAAGCGGGGGTTGAATTTACTACCAATCCGTATGGACGCAAATTTAAGGAGAAGGAGCTGGCGGAAATTATAGAGGATTACGACATTATCATTGCTGGTACTGAACCAATAACCGCCAACGTTATAGCAAGGGCCAAAAATCTCCAGTTTATCTCCCGCGTAGGGATCGGGTTGGATAGTGTGAATCTGTATGCAGTAAAACAAAGAGGTATCCAGATATCTTATACTCCCGATGCACCTGCGCCCGCGGTCGCAGAAATGACACTTGGGTTTATGCTGACCTTGCTGCGGCGTGTGAATATATCGAACTTAGAGATACATTCGGGATGCTGGACAAGGTATTTTGGCAAACGGCTGGCTGAATGTACTGTAGGAATTATCGGTGTTGGCCGTATTGGTCAGAAAGTTATCAAACACTTGAGAGGCTTCAATCCAAAAAAAGTGCTTGTCAATGATTTGCATCGGCAAAATTTAGACGCCGAGGAATTTCCCGTCGTATGGTCCGATAAGGAGACCATCTATGAAGAGGCAGAGGTAATTTCACTCCATGTACCTTTGACTAGAATCACCAAAAATATGATTGTCCGTGAACATTTGTTATCGATGAAATCGGATGCAGTTATTATCAACACGTCTCGAGGGGGAATTATTAATGAAACTGACTTATATGATGTACTAAAGCAAGGACATTTATCTGGTGCGGCAATTGATGTATTTGAGATTGAGCCTTACGCAGGTAGACTTATAGAATTAGATAACTGTTTGTTGACTTCGCATATGGGTTCGATGGCGTTAGACTGCAGGGCACGGATGGAATTGGAGGCCACTACCGAAGCAATTCGTTTTATCGAGAATCAGCCGCAGCAAAGTGCGGTACCAGTTGAAGAATTCTTAGTACAGCACGGCGTTGAAGGATTAGAAAAATACTGAAAAATGTATGCGCTTTGCCTTACTATTAATAAACGTTGTTTTTACCCAGCGGAAGTTGATAAGTTAATTGGTGATCCCTCAAAAGCAATTCGTCATGTTAGCTGGCAGGTAACAGCCACACTTTAGGTTATGGTTTTTGAATGGTTGGGGAAGACTTGCGAGAAGCACGAAGAAATGGGCTTTGTAGGTTAGAGGGGTTTCGTATCTATCACTATTTTGAGTAAGTTAAATTGAAACAATCGGCGAAAATATATGTTGCAGGCCATCGAGGTCTGGTTGGTTCTGCCATTGAAAGGACGTTACGGTTAAAAGGTTTCGACAATATCGTTACACGTACTAGTTCAGAGCTTGATCTAAAAGACCAAGCGGCAGTTCGAGCATTTTTCAAGATGGAACAGCCAGAGTATGTTTTTCTTGCTGCGGCCAAGGTGGGGGGGATTCTGGCTAATAGCACGTATCCTGCAGATTTTATTTACGAAAACATAATCATTGAGACAAATGTTATCCAATCTGCGCACATCTATGGTGTAAAGAAGCTGCTTTTCTTAGGAAGTACCTGTATCTATCCTCGGATGGCTAAGCAACCTATCAAGGAAGAATCTTTGCTCAGCGGACCACTCGAATCCACAAACGAATGGTACGCTATTGCAAAAATCGCAGGTATAAAATTGTGCCAAGCATTTTCTCAGCAATACGGCTGTAACTTTGTGTCAGCGATGCCTACGAACTTGTACGGGCCAGGTGACAATTTCGATCTCAAGACATCGCATGTTTTGCCGGCATTGATCAGGAAAATTCATGGGGCGAAAGTATCAGGAGCGCCATCGGTAGAGGTGTGGGGTAGTGGTACACCTCGGAGGGAATTTTTGTACGTCGATGATTGCGCGAATGCCTGTGTCCATTTGATGGGTCTTGCTAAAAACGATGATATTATCAATATTGGTACTGGGCAAGATCTCATGATTTCAGAACTTGCTGCGTTAATCAAAAACATTGTCGGTTTTGAAGGTGATATTCAGTATGATAATACCAAACCAGATGGTACGCCTAAAAAAGTAACGGAAGTGTCGAAATTGTTGGCCACAGGGTGGCGACCCTTGATATCCCTGAATGAGGGGATATCTAATACTTATCAATGGTATATGGAAAATAGTTAAACATCTCTTAAGGCATCGAGGGTTTATATTTTGGGATGCTTTAGGGGTGAGTTTGCGTATTTTTATTACAATAATCCTCACAATATCGCGCTATAAGGTTATTTCACGGCCTATGGTATTACCCAGGAATTAGGGCTCACTGTTTATTGGTGTGTATTACGATCAAAAATATTCATTAGAATAGTTTTATGCTTTTATTAGTATAGGTTAGCATGATCAAGAATCGAAAAGCATACTTAGTTGAAGAGCTTATTAGAGTAAGTTTTACTAAGTTGTATTCCATTTTGTTTTATTTAATTGCAGGTTTTTTTTATAAAAAAACCCATCCGTTTAATTTTATATCAATATTATCTAATGTAAGAAATAGGGGGGCTATTGAGCTAGGGCAAAATTTTTGCTTATATGCAGGGGCAACAATTTGGTGTATTTCTTTCAAAGCGGGAAATAATGTATCGATCAACTTAGGTACTCATATTTTTGGTAATGTAACAATTGACGATAATACAATGATTGCACCTAACGTAATGATTTCTGGTGGCGGTCATAGTATGGATAAATCTGAAGTACCAATGATAAAGCAACCGTCCACAAGCAAGGGTGGTATTAATATAGGCAGTAATGTATGGGTTGGTGCAAATTCTGTCATTTTGGATGGTGTTACTATAGGGGACGGAGCAATTATTGGCGCGGGTTCAGTAGTGACGAAAGATGTTAATGAAAATGCAATTGTAGTCGGTAATCCAGCTCGACTATTAAGATATCGAACTAAATGAAAAGAGAAGTTTGTCTGCACTAAAAAGTAGTTTTTTATCTCTTTCCGGAGAAGTCATAAAAATATCTGCTTCCTTTGTAGGACTGATGATTCTCGCTAGAATCCTAAAGCCAAGTGATTTCGGTGTTTTTGCTATTGTCACCGCGTTAACATCCTTGTTTTTACCTGTGATCGATTCTGGACTTACGCAGATAATTGTCAAACTGCCAGTGTATACTCGTAACCTTGGCGATATCTTTCATACTATCAATTTGATGGTTGGCTTTGTTGTATTATTCATAATAGTTGTACTGGGTTTTATTGCATCTAAATATTATGGAGAACCAAATCTGTTTGTGTTAACAGCAATAAATGGATTTTCGGTATTCCTTCTTGCAATAAGCAACATAAGGTTTGCTACTCTAATACGGAATAAACGATTTGTTCCGATATTTATTGCAGATGTATCTGGGTCCATTATTGGTGTATTTGTAGCGATTTGGTTTTCACTTAATGGTTTTGGTGTTTTTTCTCTGGTAATTCAGCAATTAGCTAACTATATTGTTCGGTATTTAGTATTCAGGACTTCATTGGAGGATGTTTATAGTATTAAGCATTATAGCTTGCTTTTGCAAGCGACTAATCATATAAAATCCGGATCGTTAGTTTTATTGAGTAGGCTGATAGGAGGTTTTACCTTTTCGTTAGACAGGCTTATGGTTGGCCACTTCTTTAATATTGATACACTTGGTTATTATTCTACTGCTATTAGGGTGGCTGTATTGCCTGATGCAGTCATTAGAACACCATTAACGAATGTTGTGTTAGCTCATACTGCTAGAAAACCAAAAACAGAACGACAAAAAGACTATGTAACGACTAGTAATATAATATTCCTGGTCAGTGCTATTCCTTGTATTTTGCTAGTCATAGCTGGCGATATTATAGTGCCTATAATAATGGGGCAGCAATGGATTGAGTCGGGAGTTTATCTGCAAATATTGGGTATTATGGCATTTGGGAAGATTTTCCATGGATTGTCTGCAATTATTCATTTTAGTGAGATGGAAATAAAACGATGGGTGAAAGGATGCACTATCACAGTTTTTTTTATAATTTCAGTTCCATTAATTTATATAAACATTTATCCAAACCCAATATTATTTACGATCTGTTTTAGCCTGATTTATTTTATTGTATGGTTTACGTATTATTGTAGGACACTTTTTTGTTTTACTGGGCGAAATTCGGAACCATTACTAAAACTAATTAGGATGGTTTTATGTACTGTACTTGGTGGTCTAGGGATTAGTTGGGTAGCAAGAGCCTTGATTGAACCATTAATTTTAAGCAAATTGTCCTCGATATTTTATGTTATGGTTTTATTGTTTGTAATTATGTCTGGAGCACTTTTTGTCAATTTGATATTTAATCGAGAACAGATTAGATCTTTACTAGCAAAAGTACGATAAGTCGATAGTAGGTAAGTTTAGATATCATGGCGTGCATTATTGCAAACTCTCTTCCGAAATCGGGGACTCATCTGTTAATTCAGCTATTTTCATCCCTTTCTTTTAAAAAAAATAATCCACATTTGTCGGTCTCACTCGTATCTATGGAAGGTAGAAATCCGTTTGGACTGGTTAGGCAATATTTTAGGAAATACAAAGGTAACGGAAATAATAAAGGAATTAATTTGGACTTGGATTCCGATATTACCAAGATTAGGGTCGACTCGATTGAAAATATATTAAGGGAACGGAGTAATAAGAGTTATTTTGATGCACATGTGCCCTATAGCCAAGAACTTGAAAAGATAATAGAGAAAGTTGGGTGTAAGATGATTTATATAATACGAGACCCGAGGGATGTTGCAATTTCTTATGTTAACCATATGACAAATGAACTGAGCTATCCATTAACCGGGAAGTATATGAATCTTTGTAACCAGTTTCGAAATTCAGAAAATATAAAAGAAAGATTACTTATGGTGTTGAATGGTGTACTCGAAGGCGATTCTTTCGTTTTAGCTCCGTTGATAGAAAGGCTCGAAAGGTCAATTGGGTGGATGGATTCAAAGGTGGCCTGTACTGTTCAATTTGAAGAGCTGATTGGCAAAAGAGGAGGCGGTTCACTTGAGCTTCAAGCAAAAACAATAAATAAAATATTGGATTTTCTAGGAATTGAATTAACAAAAGAAAAAAGAGCCCAGCTTGGGCATGAAATTTATTCAAGTGATTCAAAAACCTTCCATAAGGGAAAACTGGGGCAGTGGAAAAATATAATGGAGATTGCCGTTATCGATGCATATGAAGCACAATTAAATAAGGTAATTGTTGATATGGGCTATTCCTTATCTCGTAAAATTTAAAGAAACTACAGATCACATTTATTATGAAAAAACTTGTGGATTTTTCCTTTAATAAATATTCTCAATTTGGTGAGGACGGCATCATCGAAAAAATATTCGAAATAATAGGGACAAAATCAAAAACATGTGTGGAGTTTGGAGCATGGGATGGTTTTCATTTGTCTAATACTGCTAATCTTTGGACTCGCTCTTGGAAAGGAGTCCTAATAGAAGGGAAAAAAAAACGATTTGAGCGTCTAAAAAAAAATACGGCTGAGTATGGATGCTTATGTATCCACGCATTTGTGGAAATTTCTGGGGACAATTCACTCGATTCACTTTTAAAAAAAAGAGGAGTGTCTAATCAAATAGATTTATTGTCAATTGATATTGATGGCAATGATTATTATATATTTGAAAGTTTAAACGAAATAACACCTCGTGTGGTTATTTGTGAATATAATCCCACAATTCCTGCTGAATTGGACCTATTGGCAGAAAAAGACAATTATTTCGGTTGTTCGGTTACAGCATTGAAAAAAATGGCTGAGAAAAAAGGGTATGTATTAATTTCAATAACTCAGACTAACTGTATTTTCGTATTAGAGGAATACGCTCAATACTTCTCTGAATTTGATATCCGAATTGAGTCAATGAAAAATGACGAATACGTCAACTATTTTATTACAAGTTATTCAGGGGAATATGTTTTGTCGAAAGACAAACTAGCATTTGGAGCCACATTTCCTTATAAGAAAAAACTATTGGGTGAGCATGGGAGTGTATATACCTGTTGCAGTATATTTCGTCCTATATTTATATTATTCAGAATAATGAAGAATTATTTGCGAGAAATACTCGAATAAGTCACTCTATTAAATTTGTAGTGCCTCTAGCGCTTAGTTGCTTGGTATATTGAAATTTCTTAATTCTAATTGACTGATGGTTTATTGGGTGAGTAATAGTTTGAGTTAATAGAGGTGGTTTAAATTTATGGAATTTCATGAAGAGGCTTATTATTTATATCAGACTCAGGCGAGAGGGTTATTGACTTCTGATTCCTTACAAAAACAGTTTAAAAAGCTTGCAATATGGTACGGTGCTCGGCTCAGGCACTATTTGCCGGACTCTAAAACAGCGCGGTGTTTGGATTTACCGTGTGGGTATGGAAACTTTTTATATTTCCTACGGTCGCGAGGTTATAAAAACATTAAAGGCATAGACCTTGACGCGAATCAGATAAAATTGGCAAAAATGTTGTCGTTACCTGTTGAGGAAGGAGACGTCTTTAATTATTTATCTAGCGATAATAGTGCCTACGATTGTATTTCGTCACTTGATTTTATTGAGCATTTAAACAAAGATGACGCGCTTAGATTTCTAGAACTGTCTTTTCTAAAGTTAAAGCCAGGGGGGGTATTAATTCTTCGTGCGCCGTGCGGCGATGGGCCATTTGGGGCACATGATGCTTGGAATGATTTGACACATAAGTGGGGAATGACTTCGAATCTTATTCGGGCATTATTGGAAATGAATGGCTTTGAGAGGGTCGTGACGCTTGATGAGCGTCCGCAACCGACAGGAATTATAGAAATTCTTAGGTGGTTGGTTTTTTTTCCTTCCAAGGTGTGTGCGTCTGCAATGTGCATAGGGTTGGGTTTGAGGCCACCAACAATTTGGACACGTTCAATGATTTGTATTGGTTTTAAGGCACATGTGGCATTCAGGGGGCAGGATGAGAAACCCTAAACATATTAAACTCCGTTATAAAATAGATTTAGAGTAGTTCATTCGATGTAATAGCCAAAGACTATATTAATTAAACTTAAAAACAATAGATCAAATACAAGTAGATGTTGAATATACTAAAAAGGATTTATAAAAGATCAGATATATTTAATTTCAATATAATAAATCGCGATGTTTGGGTCGATAAACAGGCAAAGCTATTGCCAGAGGGTAGTGTCGTCCTTGATGCAGGTGCTGGCTCATGCCCTTATCGTGACAGCTTTTCACATTGCAAATATAAAACACAGGACTTTGTTAGTCTTGCAGGAAATCAATTGAGTGGTGGTAGGTATGGAAAAATCGACTATGAATGCGACATTTTAGCGATACCCGTAGAGGATGATAGTTTTGATGCGATTTTGTGTTCAGAGGTTTTGGAGCATGTAACCGATCCTGTTGGTGTAATTTACGAGTTTGCTCGTATACTCAAGAAAAATGGTAGATTAATTATTACTGCGCCATTAGGTTCTGGGATTCATCAGGAACCTTATCATTTTTATGGTGGTTATACACCGTACTGGTATAAAAAGTTTCTTAATGAAGCTGGATTCGAAGAAATATTAATTGAGGAAAATGCTGGCTCACTCAGATCATGCGCACAAGAAGCTACACGCTTTATTTTATTATCGCGTCCTTTTTCTGTTGGTATGCCGTTATGGGCTGAGATTCTTTGGATACCTTGTTGGATTATATTCGCCCCGGTAGTGGGAATCGCTATACCCATAGCCAGTTATTTTTTGGACCGTTATGATAAGGATCGTCGTTTCACGATTGGTTATCATGTGACTGCGAAATGGATCGGAATTAATAAAGGCAATTGAAAATACTTTGCGTTTTTGGGCAGTATAATTATGGCGACCGTACTCGGGGTTTGGGCTATGAATACGCAAATTTTATTCCGGCATTAAAGAATCTCGGTCATGAAGTAATATTTTTCGAGTCGCTTGATAAATCAAAATATGGAGACTATGTCGAATTAAATAAAACTCTCCTTAAATTTGTGATGGATGAAAAACCGGACATCATATTCTTTGTGTTAATGACGTATGAAGTATGGTTGGAAACGCTTCGTCTGATTAGACAAGGAACGGATGCAGTCCTCATACAGTGGGCAACGGATGATTCTTGGAAATTTGATCAATTTTCGCGTTTTATATCGCCTTCGTTCGATCTCTATGCCACAACTTACCCTTCGGCGATTAAAAAGGCCCAAAAATTAGGACAATCTAACTTTGTTCTTTCGCAATGGGCTGCCTGTAGTGAATCAATGGATAAACCGGTGCCAGCTAAAGATTGTCGATATGGGGTTACTTTTGTTGGTTCCATGTATGGGAATCGAAAAAAATGGGTTGATGAGTTAATAAAAAGGGGTATCAATATAAGATGTTTTGGGTATGGATGGCGAAATGGCCCTGTTGAAGCCGAAGAAATTCCTGAAATTATTCGTCATTCGGTAGTTAGTTTGAATTTTGGAGATTCAGGTTTAATGCTAAAAGGTGGAAAATTTGAACATAATCGCCAAATTAAGGCGAGAGTATTCGAAGTGCCTGGCGCTGGTGGTTTGCTCCTGACAGAGCCTGCTGATGACCTTGAGTATTTCTATAAGTCCGATAAGGAAATCGTTTTATTCAATAGTATCGACGAGCTTTGTGAAAAAATAAATTATCTTTTGTCACATCAAGATGAGAGGGATGCAATTGCATTAGCAGGTTTTACTAGGACCAAAAGAGAACATACCTATGAGGGGCGGTTCAAGGTTTTAATAGAAAAAGCGTTAGAGTTTAGAAAGCATAATCCTAAAACCAATAGAAACCTAGACCTTGAACAATTCGATCAAATTAAAAAAACTCATAAAATCAATTTTTTACATAAAATGGTTAGAGGATGTCTTGTTTTACCTTGTATTCTCATATGGGGGAAAAAACGTGGCCCGAGGGCGGCAAGACGGATCCTATTTGAAATTAGTTGGCGTTTGCTTGGCCACCGAACATATTCAGTTAAGGGTCTCCCAGGGAGGTTGTTTTATCGTGCCAGTTAAGAATTGAGTAACACAAGCTGTAATATGATGGACATTTATTGATGAAGGTACTCGTTTTGGGTGGAAATGGTTTCATTGGTTCTCATGTAGTAGATAAGTTGTTAGCGGCAAAGTATAAGGTACGCGTTTTTGACCGCAGTGAGGAAATATATCGTAGCCCTCTTCCTGGAGTTGATTATAGATATGGAAATTTTAACGACAGTTTTGCTGTCGCGGAAGCGCTTCATGATATAGAGATTGTCATTCATTTAATTTGTTCAACCGTCCCTGCTACCTCAAATCTTGATCCAGAAGAGGATATTAAAAGTAATATCTTATCAACGATTAGATTGCTTGAAAATATGAGGAAGAAAAACATTCGTAGAATGGTTTATCTGTCCTCAGGTGGTACTGTTTATGGGAATGTTGATGAAAACCTTGTGTTTGAGGATCATCCCTTAAATCCTATTTGTTCGTATGGGGTCGTTAAGCTTACTGTCGAAAAATATCTTTTTATGTATCAACAGTTATATGGCTTTGTGCCTACCATTATCCGACCTTCCAATCCGTATGGGCCAAGACAAGGGCGTACGGGACTTCAAGGCTTGATCGGTACGTTTTTAAATAAAATTGTTGCTGGCGACCCTATCGAAATATGGGGTAATGGTGAAATTGTCCGTGATCATTTTTTTATAACTGATCTTGCTCAAGCAGTTCTTATGGCCATAGAGAGGGGCGCAACGGGTATATTTAATGTTGGGAGTGGACAAGGATATTCTATTAACCAAATTCTTCTTACTTTAAAAGAAATTCAGCCGTTTAAATTCGATGTTAAATATCAAGAAGGACGTGAATTTGATGTGCAACGAGTCGTTTTGGACATTAGTAAAGCCGAACGAACCTTGGCATGGCAGCCTAAAGTATCGCTAAGGGAAGGTATTAAAAAACATATGGAATGGCTACAAACCCAGTGAGGTTGCTAGACAAAGAAATAAATGAGCTACTAATTACTGTTGCACTTCCGGTGTTTAATGGTGGAAAAACACTTGGCGTCGCTATTCAGTCTGTCCTATCACAATCGCATGCAAACTTTGAGCTCATCATTTTTGATGACGCATCAACGGATAATAGTCTTGAAGTTGCTCGGTCATTCGATGATAAAAGAATCATTATCATTCCTGGTAATAAAAATATAGGACTCTCTGCGGGATTGAATATGATAGCTACCCGTGCCCAAGCTGAGTATATGGCGCGTATGGATCAAGATGATATTTGTTTCCCTGACCGCTTAGAAAAACAGCTTCGATTCTTAGTGGCTAACCCGAAAGTTGATTTATTAGCCACGGCGACACTCGTGTTTGACGAAGATCATTATGTGTTAGGTATCTTACCTGTTAAGCCAAAACATGACGAAATCTGTAGGAGACCACTGTCTGGCTTTTATATGCCTCATCCAACATGGATGGGGCATATAAGATGGTTTAGAGATAACCCCTACCAATCTAGTGCAGATGGTGCCGAAGATCAGAACCTGTTATTTCGTAGCTATCGGCATAGTCACTACGCGTGTCTCCCGGAACCCTTGCTAGCATATAGAGAGGGCAAGCGAAGATTAAGGAAATTGTTGAGGTCAAGGTGTATTTTTGTTAGTTCGAATGCCCGATTTGCATGGCAATCCAAACAACGATGTAATGCGCTTAAAATTATATTGATTCAAGGAGCAAAGATCGTCGGTGATACTCTTCACATGAGTACCGGGTTGCCTTTTTTTCGTAATTATTTGGAAAAGCCAGACCAGGATGTAATACGTGCATGGGAAAAGCTTCCCACTTAATATCCTTGAAAAGGAGTTAATTGGATTTCAGAAATAGTTATCCCAATTCCATTCATCGCAAGGATACTCAAAAAGCGTGGAGGATAAGGAGCACTATAAGTAGCTAATCCGATATGATTTTACCGATGAAGTTTAGACAACTCTAATGGTTGATATGTCTCATTTTTTTATCCTCTCAGACCGCTCTACACAGCGGAGCATTCCATGAGACTATCCTCAGTATTGCCATTTAGATTTAAATACTGACACAATATTGGATTGAAGCAATTAAATCTGCACTCTTTTCCCAAAATTTATGAAACCGAAAAATGCTAGGCATTCAGTATCGGTTGTGTTTCCTCTCTGGGTTGTGTTGTTTTGCTTTACGACCGTAATGGGGTTGTTATTCCAAAAACTAATTCTCCCCAATATTCCTTCAATGCACGCAGGTTTTGGCCTTATGAACAATGATGCTATCTATTTTCATCAGGTCGCCGAGGCTATGGCCGTCAAAATTCACACGAGCGGTTGGACATGGAGTGCCATTTGGCCAATTGCAGAGGGTACACGGGGGAATGTGGCGGTGCTAGCCATATTGTACGCATTGTTCGGAGCGGATCCTTCGCTAATTCTGCCAATTAATGCAGCATTCCATGCTACTTCTGGTGTTCTTATTTTTTTGATTGTGCAGTTACTTTGTCCGGGTCAGGTTGGTCGGGTTGCTGGAGTTGTTGCCGCTGTTCTGTTTGTTATTCTTCCTTCGGGCCTTAATTGGTATGCACAGGTGCACAAGGATGGTTATGCCATAGCTGGCACGTTTCTCGTGCTTTATGCATGGTTGCGTTTTCGTAAGCACTATATAGGCGTGCGATCGACGGTAATTTTTTTGGTGGCGAGTTCTGCTGGCATCCTATTAATTTTGTTTGTGCGGCCTTACAATACTGTTTTTCTAGTTGTGGTAACCGGTGTGTGGGTTGTAGCGGCTGCTCTGCTTACTATGATTAAATCTTCGTGGCGGAGTCAGGGCAGCTATTTCCTTTTTACTCTATTCGTCTGGCTAATTTTTCTCAAGGTTGCTGCAAGTGCAGGTCAGAATTTGGATCCTTACAGTAAATGGGGAGGGTCTCAATCCAATATTGAGGTGTGCTCGAAGTGGCAGTGGCAACAGAGTTCGTGGCTGCCTGCACCGGTGGAAAAATATGCCGAAACGGCAGCGAGGACACGCGCCGGACTGATTTGTTCAAACTTTGAGGCATCTTCCAACGTCGATCGGGAACGTTTGCCAAATCGTGTAGCAGATATCATCGCATATATGCCCCGAGTGTTGGCAATTTCAATGCTAGGACCATTCCCAGATATGTGGTTTAACCCAGTGAGTATGGTGCGTCTTGTCGGCGCGCTGGAGGTACTAATCTGGTATCTTCTTATCCCGGGAGTGTTACTGGCTATCAGGTATTATGGATCGAAAGGACTGATGCTTTGTCTACTCTTTGCCCTATGTTACCTTGCTATTTATGGCTTTATCATAGGCAATATGGGGACCCTACACCGGGTTCGGTATCCGTTCCTGATGCTCTTTATGGCCGTAGGTGTTATGGGGTGGGCTGGCCTGATAGAAAAAAGCCGTTTTTTTCAGAGAAGGGTAAAGAAGTATTTTGTCGCTGACCGGGGAAGCTCGATTTCGGTTGAGGAGGTTCTGGTCGGTGATACCAATGACAATGGAAAAGAGCACAAGTCAACACTCAGGAAAAGGGTTGCCGGTGGCGGTATACTCGTTTCAGCGATTACGCTACTCTCGTTTGTCGGCTTCTTTTTCCGCGATATTCTGATGGCACATAAGTTTGGTATCGGTAATCAGATGGATGCATTATTTATAGCCATGCTTATACCGATGTTCATCGTTAATGTGTTCGGGCAGTCCTTTGGTGCCACGAGTGTTTCTGTGTATATGCGTGAACGCCAGCGGAGCGAACAGCATGGGGCTAACGTGGTCCGGTTTCTATCGTATATTGCAACACTTTTTTTGCTTGCCGCGAGCATATTGCTAGCTTTGCTAGCGCCTGTGATCCTTCCCATACTGGGGTGGAATTTTGCTGCTGAAACTATTGATTTAACTCGATATATCTTTTATGGAGCGCTGCCATTGCTGTTATTCAGTGGCATGGTTGTTTTGGGAAATGCAATACTAAGTGCACGTATGCATTTTTCGGTGCCGGCCTGGTCACAAGCATTTGTGCCAGTGTTTGCCATCGCTGCACTGTTTTTAGCTGGAGATCAGCTTGGTGCTATTGCGGTGCTGATAGGCATGGTTCTTGGTCAATTGGTGAACCTAATCCTGATACAGCTTTACCTAAGGAGGGATCGTTTAAGTGTGATGCCTAAACGAGGTGATGGCAGCATCACTTTGCCAAAGGTTAGCATTAACCAGTTCCTATCGCTTGTGCTAGCATCCGTATTCCTACAGATATCCTTGCTGGTGGATAATGGTATGGCATCAAGCCTGGATATTGGTAGTGTTGCCGCACTCGGATTGGGGTATAAGGTGGTGTTTTTTTTCACTGGAGTTGTAGGTACCGGTGTGTCTATCGTGCTACTTCCTTATTTCGTCAATTTTATCGTCAAACGGGATGTGGTTTCGGCAAACCGTGAACTGTCATTGTTGATGTCTCTGGCGACATTGCTGGGCATTTTCATCAGCCTAGTAGTTTATTTTATTGCACCGTCAGCGATGCAGTTGTTTTTTGCCGGAGGTAGGGTTGAGATAGAAGGCATCGATACGGTAGTTCGGGTTATACGGATGGCTATCTTGCAGGTACCATTTTTCGCCTGTCAGTTGATTCTGATGAAATATGCCACGGCGGTGCATGATAACAGGTCAATTCTCATTTCTTCCGTGGCCGGAATGATTGTTAATATTGCTCTGAACTATATTCTAATGCAGCGTATGGGGGTTGGTGGCATTGCCGCGGCAACATCACTCTCTGTGTTTTGTAGTGGAGCCGTTCTGTTATGGATGATCCATCTCCAAGGTAATATGTCATGGTTGGATGTATTGCTCTCCAGTCTGGTCTGGATTCTATTTCTAACCATGATGTTGTGTATCCATTTCCATAGTTACTCGGGCGTGGTTGTCTCTGTCATTGCTATGTTGCTGGGTATTTTTATATTGAATTCTGAAAAGGCGTCGTTAAATCGGCAACTGGCTTAAGGAATATCGGACCAAGTCGCACCGGCAAAATTTACTTTGCTCCCTAAATTGTCTTTTGGTTATAGATTAAGCGGATTGAAGTCGATCTTGCATATTCTATTTCAAGTTTAAATTAAAAGGATTTATAGCTAAAACGTAAGACTTGCCATTTTTCGATTTCTTCTGAACATGTAGAAAACTGGAGCTACTCACGCAAGATCATTAATCGTAGTATACAACTGTGGTGACGGATATGCTGTTTGAAATCTGCCAAAGAAACCATATTGAATGTTGCCACTATACTCCGGTAAGAGAAATGAGTTGAACGTAAAATTTGTCAATTTCATAGGCGTGAAAATAGACCGTAATTGGAAGATTTTCAGCGTTGAGATTATCTCAATTTGGTGATTTGTCCAGCCGAAAGGTATGATGCCTATAAAAACTCCGCCTACAAAAGGGAGAGCTATTTACATATTTATGCAAGTGTTAGGGCCTTTCACTAATTATTTTTTTGCGATGGGCCACTATTCTCCGCCAGTGTTTCTTTTGCTCGAATAACTCAATAGCGCGTCTTCGTCCGTTTTTGCCCATTTGCTGCCGTTTTTCAGGGTTATTGCAAAGATCGATAATGGCATTTTTAAGCGACTTTACATTGCCACATGCTACCAAGACTCCTGTCTCACTATCTACGATTGATTCACGTGGGCCAACAATATTTGTCGTTATAACGGGTAATTCCATGGCGTTTGCTTCGAGGTTAACAACCCCAAATCCTTCACGGTAAGATGGAAGTGTAAAAATATCCATTATTGCTAGATATTTTTCAACTTCGCGTTGGAAGCCAACTGAAATAATTGTTGGTTCATTTTCAATTGCATGGACAACATCGGTATCAAACGAACAGGGCGTTTCTGTAGGGCCTACAAGCAATAAAATGGAGTCTTGAACTTCATTTTTTGCTTCCAAATAGGCTCGAACCAGCTCGTTAATGCCTTTTTCCCGCCCAAGTCTAGCGATGATGCCTACAACTATATCTGTCTCGCTAGCACCAATCTCCCGTCGAATATCCTCTAGTTTGTTTTTAAAACGGTGTTTATTGAAGCGTTCCACATCAATACCATTGGCACTGCCTTCGCCAATAACCTCCGCGACTTGGCTATTGCACAAGCCTTCGGAAATTGCGAACTGGCAGTTCTCTTTGCCGTCAGGTGCAATATGTGTGCTAAATTGGCATGTCAGTTTTTCGGTTGTTTTGTAAAACAATCGTCGCCATCCACTTTGGCCCGTAAAATAAAGACCCCACATTAGATATAAGCGAGTCGGAATTCCCATCACCCAACCAGCAAAGGAACAAATAAGGGCGGCTTTGGGGGTGTTATATTGAAGGAGGTCAAATTTTTCTCTACGAAAAATATTGATAACCTTCAGAAATGCCTTAAAATCCTGCCATGGTGTCATTTGGCGAGTAAAAGGAACGGGTCGATAGGTTACATGTTCAGGCAAAGACTTCGCAAATGCTTCGGTATACGAGGTTATGACGGTAACGTCAAAGCCATTTTCATATAAAAAATTCAATTGTTTTCCATAAAAGGCTTCAATTGATAAAGGAACTGTTGCACAAATACAGATTCGGATTCGAGGCATATGGATAAATTTAGGATTTTTAGAGTGGTACCTGGCTCGGTGCAGATGACGATACGTTCATGACAAATTTTAACTGATCTTTGTCGTGGCGCCCTTGTTTTTTGCTAATTTTGGTTAGTGTATTAGTTTCTATCTCTCGAAGAGATGTCATTGAAAAAGCTTGAATGTTGTCAATAATCTCCTTGGGTTACGCCCTTGCTTAATGAATATGCCTATTGGACACTGTTTGTGGTAATCACAGATGGTTTAATGCAGTGAAACTATTAACCCGCCTATCCACAGCCGAAATCGTTTTTTGGGATTTCGATGGCGTAATTAAAGATTCTGTCGCTGTCAAAACAGAGGCCTTTGGGCGAATGTTTAGTTGTTATGGTGACTCAGTCGTGAAAAACGTTAGAACTCACCATGAAGCTAATGGTGGAGTTTCACGCTATGAAAAGATTCCATTCTATTTCGAACAGTTTGTGGGTATTAAGCTTTCCGAGGATGCCATCGATCGAAAGTGTGATGAATTTGGTCAGATGGTCATCGAGGCTGTTATCGAATCGCCATGGGTGGGAGGGGTTGAAAGTTATCTGCATAGAAATCCCAATAACCAGCAGTTTGTGCTCGTTACTGGAACACCAAAGCAAGAAATCGAATATATACTCGGTCGACTGGGACTTGTTTCTATATTTACAGCAGTATTTGGGGCTCCAGCTAGTAAAAAAGCTAGTGTCCGAAGCGTATTAGACGATTCTACGGTGGACCCGTCTCGGACCGTATTTTTGGGTGACGCACTTGCCGATGTAAAAGCTGCTCGGGCGAATTTGGTTCCGTTTTTTCTAAGGGAAACCCTCCTAAACAAGAAATGGGCTAGTGAAATGGGTTTAAATACATATCATGATTTACTAGAGGGAGAGTCGTAGAAATAAAACAACAAATCTTATTAACGCTTGTCGACTGCACGTTTTTTCTTTGTCCTGAAAAATAGAGGTAATTTCAATAGATACTTTTGTGTGGTAAATAGTTATTGGGTGACGCGCTATTTTGTTTCGATTTTGAGGGAAAAAATTACGCTGTGGGTCAATACGCTCCTTGACACAATACGAAACGATTGCTAACTTCTTTTATCAGCACTCCGATCAATAGAGTGCTAAATCATTTTCTTTTCGAGACCAAAGTGGCATCCCATCCGGAACTAAACGATCGCGCGCAATTACTTTTAAAAACGTTGATAGAACGTTATATAAGTGATGGTCAACCAGTGGGTTCGCGCGCGCTCTCTCGCGATAGCCATCTAAATTTAAGTCCGGCGACGATTCGAAATGTGATTGCTGACTTAGAAGAGATGGGTTTAGTTACATCTCCCCATACCTCAGCGGGACGAGTTCCGACCGTTAGCGGCTATCGGCTTTTTATTGATTTTCTTCTAGAGGTGAAACCACTAAATAATCAGGAGGTTACACAAATGAGGCGCGATCTCGATGCCCATGATCCAGATAGCATTGTAGAATCAGCTTCAAAATTGCTTTCTGATATCACTAAAATGGCAGGGGTCGTGATGCTACCGAAAAGGGAAGTTTCATCGTTTCGGCACATTGAATTTTTACCGCTTTCAAATAACCGTGTTCTGGTGATATTAGTTACCAATGAACAAGAAGTTCAGAATAAGATTATCCACCCGTCGAAACAATTGAGTACTTCGGAACTGCAACAGGCTGCGAATTATCTGAATGCAATGTTTGAGGGCAAGGATCTTGTGGCTGTTCGAAAAGCTGTGTTAAAGGATCTAAAGGTAGCTGAAGAACGTGTTCATCGAGAAATGGTTGATGCTGTCGAAATGGCCCATTTAACTTTTGATCACGAAGAGAATCGAGAAGGTTTTGTATTAAGAGGCGAAACTAACCTAATGGAATTTTCGGATTTATCCGATGTTGATAGGTTGCGACAACTTTTTGATGCCTTTAACCAAAAGCGAACGATTATTCATCTTTTGGATCAATGCCTGGGTGCGGAAGGCGTTCAAATTTTCATTGGGGAAGAATCAGGATATGAGCCATTGGGTAGCTGTAGTGTAGTTACCTCACCTTACACTGTTGATAATGATATCGTTGGGGTGTTGGGCGTTATTGGTCCGACTCGCATGAAGTACGAACACGTTATTCCCATTGTGGACATTACGGCAAAATTATTGGGTGCTGCCTTGAATCACCAAAAATAGACCCCATCTATGGTTTCTATGTCAATTTGTTAACGAATAACCATTCAGTTCGTTGCTATTTTCTCGTGCATTTGGTGTAAACATATCGCCCGTACATGTGCAGTGTGTGTTTTTTGGTTTCTGAAAAAAAATTGAGGCAAGATGAAAACGGTTGAATGGTATTTTAAGATCTGGAGTGGATTATGAGTGGCGAGCGAGAAAGTCTCGAATCTGAGGAAAACCGACCAAAAGAGGAACATAGAGAAGAAATTCAAGATTCGGTGAACGATTTAAACGAGAAAATTTCTGGAAAAACTGTTGCAGAAGAGCAAATCCCCGAACAAGAGGAGGATGCATCAAAAACAGTAGAAGAATTAACTCGTCAACTGGATCTTGCCAATACAAAGGCTACCGAAAATTGGGACAAATTCCTACGAACCCAGGCGGAAATGGAAAATCTTCGTCGGCGTACGGAAAGGGATTTGCAAAATGCCCATAAGTTCGGTTTGGAAAATATCATCAAGGATTTGCTGCCAGTAATCGATAGTTTGGAACTTGGGATACAGGCCGCAGTTGGTGATTCACCAGAATTGGTGAAATTACGGGAAGGCAGTATCCTGACATTAAAACAATTTTTGTCGGTTTTAGAGAAATTTAATTGTATGGCTATCGACCCTGTTGGCAAGGTTTTTGATCCCGAAAAACACCAGGCCATGTCTATGCAACCGAGTGCTGATGCCGAGCCTAATACTGTTGTAACTGTTTTTCAAAAAGGGTATTTGTTGAATGATCGTCTGGTTCGGCCAGCGATGGTGGTGGTCGCCCAACCCGATGTCACTCCCACAAAAATTGATGAACAGGCTTGAAAAAAAACAGCTAAACCCCATATTTTGGAAAGATTAGTTTTAGAGACTATATAGTCATATCAGTTATTTTTTTGGAGAATTCAATGTCAAAAATTATTGGAATCGATTTAGGCACGACTAATTCCTGTGTGTCGGTGCTAGAGGGTGGTGACGCTCGGGTTATCGAAAACAGTGAAGGAGCCCGTACCACACCATCCGTCATTGCTTTTTCCAATGACGATGAAGTACTAGTAGGGCAATCTGCAAAACGACAGGCCGTCACTAATCCTGAGAACACGTTATTTGCCATAAAGCGTCTCATTGGACGTCGATTTAAAGATGATGTAGTGCAGAAAGACATCAAGATGGTGCCCTACAAAATTGTTGAAGCCAGCAACGGTGATGCTTGGGTGGAAGTTCATGGCAAAAAAATGGCGTCGCCGGAAGTGTCGTCTCGTATTTTAATGAAGCTTAAAAAAGACGCTGAAGCGTACTTGGGCGGTGAGGTTAAAGAAGCCGTTATTACGGTTCCGGCCTATTTTAATGACTCCCAGCGCCAGGCCACTAAAGATGCTGGGCGAATCGCGGGTCTTGAAGTAAAACGGATAATCAATGAACCCACTGCGGCGGCCCTGGCTTTTGGTATGGACAAAAAGCAGGGTGATGCAAAAATTGTTGTTTATGACTTGGGTGGTGGTACATTTGATGTCTCGATTATCGAAATTGCTGAGGTCGAAGGGGAACATCAATTTGAGGTCTTAGCGACCAATGGTGACACATTCTTGGGCGGTGAAGACTTTGATTTACGAATCATTGATTTTCTTTCCGATGAATTTAAAAAGGAAAATGGAATTGACCTCCACAATGATCCTTTGGCTTTACAACGGCTAAAAGAAGCGGCGGAAAAAGCCAAAATTGAACTTTCATCGAGCCAACAAACGGATATCAATTTGCCTTATGTAACTGCCGATGCATCGGGTCCAAAACACCTTAACGTAAAACTGACCCGGGCAAAGCTTGAATCTTTGGTTGGAGATTTAATTGAACGGACCAAAGGCCCGTGTGAAAGTGCGATGAAAGATGCTGGATTATCGGCTTCTGATATCGATGACGTTATTTTAGTCGGTGGGCAGACCCGCATGCCGAAAGTTCAGCAGATGGTCCAGGACTTTTTCGGAAAAGAACCACGTAAGGACGTCAACCCGGATGAAGCAGTGGCGGTTGGTGCGGCAATTCAAGCCGGAGTGCTGGGTGGTGAAGTTAAAGACGTGTTGTTGCTTGATGTTACGCCATTGTCTTTAGGTATCGAAACCCTGGGTGGTGTCATGACTAAATTAATAGACAAAAATACCACTATTCCGACCAAGGCGAACCAAATTTTTTCAACTGCTGAAGATAATCAGACTGCGGTTACAGTCCATGTTTTACAAGGCGAGCGGGAGATGGCTTCCGGTAATAAATCATTAGGTCGTTTTGATTTGGCAGATATTCCCCCCGCAAGGCGTGGTACACCCCAGGTCGAAGTCACGTTTGACATTGACGCCAATGGTATCCTAAACGTTTCAGCAAAGGATAAAGCCACTGGTAAGGAACAATCGATTATCATTAAAGCATCCAGTGGTTTAGCTGATGAAGAAGTCCAACGGATGATTAAGGATGCTGAAGCCCATGCGGACGAAGACCGGATGCTACATGAATTGATCAATGTCCGTAATCAGGCTGAATCTATGATTCATGCCACAGAAAAGTCATTGGAAGATCTTGGCGATAAGGTCGATGCCGATGAAAAAGGTAATATTGACACGGCTATCAATGATCTCAAAGAAGCGCTTAAAACCGATGATAAAGATGCCATTGATACAAAAACAAAAGCATTGATGGAGTTGTCCGGTAAATTGGCTGAACGAGTTTATGCTCAGAAGGCAGAAGGTGAGCCAGGAACAGAGGGTGCTGCGGCAACGGATGAAAATAAAACATCCGAAGAGTCTGACGGCAGCAGCGAGGACGTCGTTGATGCTGAATTTGAAGAAGTCAAAGACGAGAAAAAATAAAGCTTTTTCTCTTTCAATTTCCTACTGAAATATTTTTGGATAAAAGGCGCCGCTGGCTTTCGAGTCAGCGGCGGTGTGCATTATGACAAAAGAAGATTTTTACGACACGCTCGGTGTTTCGCGTAATGCAAGTGACGGCGAAATAAAAAAAGCTTATCGGCGGTTGGCGATGAAACATCATCCAGATCGAAATGAGAATAATCCAAGCGCCGAAGATAAATTTAAAAATGTAAAGGCGGCCTACGAAATACTGTCCGATCCGAAAAAACGATCTGCATATGATCAATTTGGGCATGCGGGTGTAGATCAGTCTATGGGCGGCGGTGCGGGTGGCGGATTTGGTGCCGATTCGTTCGGAGATGTTTTTGGTGATGTCTTTGGCGATATTTTTGGCGGAGGCAGGCAACGTGGTGGAGGGCAGAGAGGCGCTGATCTTCGATATAACCTCGAATTGAACCTTGAAGAAGCGGTTTCGGGGACAGAGGTTCAGATTCGTATCCCTTCTCTTGTTACCTGTACTGATTGCAGAGGATCTGGTGCAAAAAAAGGAAGTTCTCCGATAACATGTTCGACTTGTCACGGTCATGGAAATGTTCGGATGCAGCAGGGGTTCTTTTCGATCCAGCAAACCTGCCCGACTTGTCAGGGTAAAGGCAAAACGGTCAAAGATCCCTGTCGGGCTTGTCATGGGAAAGGGCGGGTGCAGGAACATAAAACCCTGTCTGTCAAAATCCCACCTGGCGTGGATACCGATGATCGAATCCGCTTGGCCGGTGAGGGGGAAGCCGGAGAGCATGGAACACCGAGTGGCGATCTTTACGTCCAAGTTAGTGTGAGGGAACATCAAATTTTTACCCGGGATGGGGCTAACTTGTATTGTGAAGTACCCATTAGTTTTCCCACAGCGTGTATCGGTGGTGAACTAGGGGTCCCTACGTTAAGTGGCAAGGTCAAATTAAAGATTCCTCCCGAAACCCAAACCGGTAAATTGTTCCGGCTACGAGGAAAAGGTGTTAAACCTGTTAGGGGTGGCTCTGTTGGTGATTTACTTTGTCGGATCAAGGTAGAAACTCCGGTTCGGTTGACGAAAGAACAAAAAGACCTCATCGAAGAATTGAATTCGTCTCTTTCGGGTGGTGGCAGCCAGCACAGTCCACAAGCACACTCTTGGGTAGACGGGGTAAAGCAGTTTTTTGATGATTTAACGGGATAAAAGTGATTAGGATAGCGATTGTCGGTGCGGCTGGTCGAATGGGACAGAGCCTCGCGCAAGCTCAGCAATTAGCCAATGACATAGAACTTACTGCTGCTATAGAAAAAACTGATAATCCATCTGTTGGAAGAGATGTAGGTGAAATTGCTGGATTAGGGCCTTTGCATCTCTTAATTAGTGATGATTTGGAAGCGGTAATTGATAGCTTTGATGTCCTCATTGATTTCACTCACCCAATACCCTGTTTAAGTCATCTGGAGATTTGCCGGCGTTATGGAAAACGCATTGTAATTGGTACCACGGGGTTCGATGATCAACAGAAAAATCAGATCGCCGATGCTGCTAGGGGAATGGCTATTGTTCTGGCGCCAAATATGAGCGTTGGGGTCAATCTCACTTTAAAATTGCTAGAAATTACTGCAAAAGTGCTGGGGGATGATTCGGACATTGAAATTATCGAAGCCCATCATCGTCACAAGGTTGATGCTCCATCGGGAACGGCGTTACGCATGGGCGAGGTTGTTGCTGGGGTTCTTGGGCGGGATTTAAAGGAATCCGCCGTTTTTGGAAGAGAAGGGCAAACCGGTGAACGCAAGCAAAACACCATTGGTTTTTCCACAATACGTGCCGGTGATATCGTCGGTGAACATACCGTGATGTTTGCCCATGAAGGCGAGCGGGTCGAGATCTCACATAAAGCGTCCAGCCGTATGACGTTTGCCAATGGGGCTATGCGGGCAGTATCCTGGGTTATGACTAAGCAAACGGGTTTGTACGACATGCAGGATGTGCTTGGCTTGTCGGGTCATGGGGACGTGAATCTATCAGACTCAAATTAATTTGGGAAATATTCGCTCAAATTTAGGCTAGGTTTGATTGGTTGATGAGATGAAATCGGACTTTACAACGGAATGATCAGCAATAGGCGTCTATCAAGTTGGTGATCCACTCGGTACATTTCAAAACCACAACCTTATTCCTAGAACTGCCGCTAAATTACTGACTTCTTCCCCATTCCTACGCGTGATATCGGCGGTATTTCCAAGCTGTCGTACCCAGGTAATACCAACATAGGGAGCGAATTCTCGCTTGATCTCGTAACGTAATCGTAACCCTAACTCGACTTCATTGAAGCCA
>Ga0209992_10000153_pt1 | contig 96343 bp, 101 predicted proteins | sample 2SBtaG_2_FD_182564 | JGI IMG/M metagenome (GOLD analysis project Ga0209992, IMG submission 182564) | Deep subsurface microbial communities from Kolumbo volcano to uncover new lineages of life (NeLLi) - 2SBTROV12_ACTIVE470 metaG (SPAdes)... | ecosystem: Environmental > Aquatic > Marine >... | reverse complement strand
CATTGTGAACAAAATTGGTCGGGGCACCTATCTGACCCACAGGTTCAAGACCTAAAGTCTTAGCGATGTCACCCGACCGCGTTATTGAGTTATCATGATATCTCAACGACATTGATAAGATACGAGGCCTTACATTTGACATTTTTATACGCCTCCTTCATATGATTTAACTGCTCGACTCACTGTCGCATAGCTCACATCAAAATACTCACCGACATTTGATAATGTATAATGTCCGCTCAAGTAGGCTTTAGCCATGGCTACTTTACGGTTACTGTCTCTCTTCTCAAAATAGGCCAGAGGTTTTATCGCGGCTTGTTTTTGCTTTCTCGGAATATCCTTTAATGATTGCTCGGGGTCGAGTTTGCATTGCACATCATCGATAAATGTATCGCTGCCCAGGTAAATTTGGTTCTTGAGTGATTCCCAAGGCGAAGGTTGATTCTTGCCTGCTTGTACGAATTTACGATAACGTTCCTGGGATAGCTTTTTCTTGGCTGCAAAACAGGATAACAACCAGTCTGTTGTTAAATAGGATGGCGCATCCTTATAGCCTGCTGTTGCTCGATAGCTACTCCATTGCCATTGTTTAGCCGTTCTTACCATTCGTGCTCGCACTGGGTTTAATACGATATAGCGCGCCAGTTCCAGCAAATAACTGTCTTTCTCGACTATGATGGCTTTGTATCTGCCTTGAAAAACATGGCCGACTCGTCGATGTTTTCTATTGTAGCTCTGTGTATAGCTTCCATTGATAGTCTTCATTCCTTTCGATAGGTTTGGGTTACCTGTCTCTATTAATAAATGATAATGATTACTCATCAAACAGTAGGCATGGCAATACCAATTATAACGTTTACAAGCTTTATCAAGTAATTTCAAAAACATTTCTCTATCTTCATCATTAACATAGATATCTTCTCGCGCATTACCTCTAGTAGTAATATGGTATAAACCGCCTGCAAATTCTATCCTTAATGGTCTTGCCATTTTTAAAGTCCTTTTCTAAGTGAAATCGTTTCACTCTATTTAATTCACATATCAATCATCTAATCAAACAAATGTCATATGTAAGGCCTGACCCTGATGCTTTTTCGAACCGAGATGCGACACAATATCTAATGGAGCGGAAATATCTGTCACTGAATCCAAACTTTGAAAAGAAAGTGCATCAGGGTTGATATTAATGATATCAACCACCTCTGTTACCAACTGTGCAAACAAATCATATTGCTGCCCAAATAGTCCCACAAAACCTGCACTATTAAACGTGCTGGTTTCAACAGTAACTTGTGGAAACAACAAGCTGAATACTGATGCTAGATGGCCACCTAAGGAATGACCAGTAACATTAAGCGACGTACTATCTGTTATGTTATCAAAACCTGTTGCCGTACTGGATTGATTCAATATTCCGTACTCAACAATCTCCTCCCCACCTATCATTAGTCTTGAGATTTCATAATAGGGTTGACTTGGTGGAGGTAAATCGCTTGCCAATATAACGGTATCAAATTCATATTGTGGAACATCGACATTAGTATCTTGTGTTAGACGTAGATAAAAATTCAACATATCTACAACCTGGTTTGTAGCAATTCCACTTACACCATTATTGTAATTGGCATCCTGCCAATCAGCACCAAAGAAACCTTCATCCGTGCCACGCATGGAAAAATGATATTCATTTGTATGTATATTTTGAAACAATGTTGCTGAAAAACCGCTAGCAGTTGTATCTTGTTGTTGTATTACTCTATAATTATCAGCGAAGTATTCGGCTTGTGCGGTCGTCATATCAGCACCGAATTCTGAATTTGTAAGTGCGGCTACAAGAGCTGAACCAGACAGTCCAGAATCCAAATTATCTGCATACGCTGCTTGAGATAATAATGAACCATCAAATATATCCGTAATATTCATAATATTAATCCTTATTTTTTGTTAAACACATGATATAAAAGGGATCTATGACCTTTGTTAAAAAAATAGAATCCTTTTTCATCTTGACCTTTAGGACAATATATCCTTGGCCGTTTATTTGATCCCAACGCTTTAAATAAACCAACATAGGCAACACCACTAACAGCTTTCCCTAGTACTTTTGAATCGCTTTTTCTTGTGACAATAGTTTGTGTTGAGTAGATTGGCCCCATAAATGAAACTTTAATATTTTTCATATAATCATAAATATAATTTTGTTCAAATTGTTGTTGATTTAACATCATATTTTCACCAAATATGAACCTCTCATCTAAATCCCCTGGACCTTTATCATCCGGGAAAGATATAAAATACTCTTCCCCTAAATCTACTTTTTCATAGATAAATAAACCTACATTAGTTTTGCAGTAATGTTCAAATACTGTCTTTGTTACTATGCGATGTCCAAAAATAATACTTATTACAATGCTTATAATACTTACCGCTATCCAACGTTTTTTAATTCTCATTTATTTAATATCCCTCTACTAGTCTTTGGGGTCAGATACCGTCTTAAAGATCAAGCGAATTTCTCATCAAACGGTACCCCATTTTTCAATACACCATAAATAATGTGAACAAGTTTACGCATGGCTGCGCCGACAATAGCCATTTTCGATTTACCTGCTTTCGTTAGTCGTAATTTTAATTCCATGATTAATGGGTTATGCCTTAATGCAACTAATGCCGGCATAAAGAACGCTTTGCGTAAATTAGAACGTCCCATCTTTGACATTCTTGCTCGTGAACGCAAGGAGGTTCCTGACTCTCGTGTTTTCGGTGCAACACCAATGAACGCCGCTAAGCTTTTTGCAAGCTTTTTGGGGTCAGGTCTTGAATCTTGAATTTATTCATACTTCCTTCTCCTCATATTTTTTAAGGGTCAATCAAGGGGTCAGAACACTTGAAATATGATTTGTTACACTTTTCATTGTTACATCTGTTTAAATGTTTCACTTTTTCTATCTCCTCCATGCTCGCATTTAGTTATCTTACGTTTCAACATCCGTTCAATTTCTTCTTTAAATCTGTCATTGCCTAATACTTGATCTTTATTTGTCGCCTTACGAATAGCTTCCAACGTTTCGTCTTCAATATGACTGTGGAATAATGCCTGGTAGTGCTCTGCACGCTCTTCTACGCTCCGACCTAATTTAAGATAGAGAGCATGCGGCTGGATAATTGAATTTAATTGCCCTAATGCATTGCGTCGGTAACTTGACCATTCATAATCCTCAGGGCACGCTACCATGCCAGCACGGACTGGGTTCAGTTCAATGTATCTTGAGCAAATGAGGTAATAGAAATCGTCTTGTATCAGGCTATGTTTGAAACGCCCTTCCCACAATGTCCCGGTGCGTTTATAGGTCTTGTTGATATATCGAACATAACGCCGACCTATTGATTGCATCATGTATGATATCCCTGTTGCTAGCGTTGGCGTGACCAATATATGGACATGATTCGTCATTAATACATAAGCATGAATGGCACACTCGTGCTCTTCACTTACTTGCTTGAGCGCGTCTAAATAAAAATGATTGTCTTGATCCGAATAAAACGTAGCACTACGATTATTGCCACGTTGAATGATATGGACTGGGTGGCCGGGTAATACGATCCTTGGCTTTCTAGGCATCACAATTCCTTTGTAACGAGTCTCGCTCATAGCGTATTAAAGTCTTGATTCCATTTCAAGTGTTCTGACCCCTTGATTTTTTCTTGATTTTTCTTGATTTTTATTTCCTTGATTTTATATCGTAATTATATTTTTGAGATAGACATCATTTTTCCCTAACGCTCTCATCCTTATAACGAAGCAACGGACTTAATAAATATTTATTAGTCGTCGTTTACCTACGCGGATTTGTTGGAGTCAGACTAATCCTACCCCAATTTGAGTTACACTTTCTGTAATCTATGGAGCAGGATTAGCCTGACCCTATAGATTTAAGACATTTTCAGGGAAGGTGCGCCATCCATAGCGCGAATTCATCCGTGACCGCATCCATACAATTTATCCACATCCGTGAGCTATGACTATAAAGAGTTTAGTTGACGAGAACTATTATCAATAAAGAGGAGAAATAATGTGTTATTCCCTACTCACAAAGAAGGAGGGTGATTTTTTTAAAACAGGAAATAAGATAAGGAAATAACAAACACCAGCATTATCATACTCAGACCCATAGCAAGAGATAATTGAATAGTTAACTTCTCATCAAAATAATGAGCCAGTTTTAAATCAGAGAACTGTCGATTTAAATAATTTTGTAAATGAGTCAAATTATGAAACACATGATTTGATATTACTGGAATCAACTTTCTATAGAGCCAGTCAAAATCAAGGCTGATGGTAAGTGTCCTTTTCATCAGCGGCAACATAATAAAGAAAGCCAGGCCGGAAAATAAAAGTAATTGCAATTGTGTTACAACATGCGCCGCTGTGTAGGGAACATAATTCACTTCATAAGGCAGCATAAAATATAATATGTTTGGAAAGACGCCTAACAAGATACAAACAACGGCAAAGAAAATCATACCCATTTGCATATTAAGTGGTGGGTCATCGGGTCGCAGACCACTGTCTTTTTGAAAGAAAACAAACCAGGGAAATTTTATTCCTGCATGCAAAAACACACCGGCAGAGGCAGCTTGTAATAATAGCCACACCCATAATAAATGTTCATCAACAGAAGCCTGTGTCACCATGGATTTGCTAACAAAACCGGAAGTGAGTGGAAATGAAGATATCGCTAGTGCGCCAATAATTCCGCAAACCGCAGTGACCGGCATAGACTGAATCAAGCCACCCAAGTCAGTGCATTTACGTTTACCCGTCATATATAAAACCGAACCTGCAGACATTAATAACAACGCCTTATATATAATGTGTGTAAATGCATGTGCCGCGGCGCCATTTAATGCCATCTCGGTACCGATACCGATACCACAAAGCATGAAACCAACCTGATTGATAATGCTATAGGCAAGAATACGGCGCATATCATTTTCAAGTAAGGCGTATATGATCCCGTAAAAGATCATAAATAAACCGAGATACAACAGTATCTCTGTTCCCGGAAAACCTCGCAGTAAAACATAAACTGCGGTTTTTGTAGTAAAGGCACTTAAAAATACCGTGCCACTAAATGAAGCTTCAGGATAAGCATCTGCCAACCATGCAGTTAATGGTGGTGCTCCTGCATTTAACAGGAAGCCACAAAGAATTAATCCTGTTGCAATACTATCCGGCTGCATTGCAGTAAACAGTATCGAACCCGTTTCATGAACATGTGCAGTAATACCACACATTAATATAACGCCACCAAATAAATGAATGACGATATAACGTATCCCTGCTCGCCCTGAACTATTATTTTGCGCTGACCAAATCAACAGAGTTGATGCCAGCGCCATTAACTCCCAGAATATAAATAAACTAATAAGATCACCGGCAAGCACCACTGACATCGCGCCACCCGCATAGACAAAGGCAGAAGCGAGTTCTTTTGAATTGGCTTGTTTACAACAAAATAAACTACCGCAGAAAACAGTAATAGCAAATACGGTAACAAATAATCGACTTAACGCATCAAGATTAATTAATGTTAATTCATAATCAAGATATTGAATTGAACAATCATTACCATATGACATATTCCAGACACTGGCTAAGGCAAGACAAGGAATGAGTAAAACAAACAGTGTTCTTCTTGTTCCATGAAAAAAAGGAATCAATAATCCTGATAGAATTAATAGCAAACCGGGATGGAAGAGACTACAGGTCATAATAGTCATCCTTGCGCTTAATTAGGAAACCTAAAAACTTTGCGAAAACTATCATAATAACGCAGCTGAAAAATCCAAATAGCGCATGAAAGCCGAATAAATCTTCTATTTTAAAATGTGGGTGCAGTGCGATAACAATTTCGGCTAAGACAGTTAATGCCAATACAACGATAGCGCCAATCCAGAGTTTCTTAATTGATGATTTTCTATAAAACCAGTTTTGTTTCATAAGTTACCTGCCAACATGTTAAGCAGTTGTAATGGAATTGCCGGAAATAAAAATAATAATATTGTTATCGATGCTGTTAATGTTAATGCAAGCACGATGGCTGTTGGCGCTTCTTGATAAGTTAGAACGCCGTCGGCTGGCTTCTTAAAAAAAGCAGCGTAGATTATCGGTAAAAAATAGCCTGCATTCAATAAAGTACTAATAACAATTACCGATATTGCAAACCATGATTCAATTTCAAAAGCGCCTTGCAAGATATACCATTTACTTAAAAACCCAACAGTGGGAGGCACACCAATCATGGACAAACTGGCGATAGCAAACGCAGTCATTGTCCATGGCATTGCTTTTCCTATGCCATCCAGTTCGCTTACTGCTGTTTTCTTCGTTGCCGTATAAATTGAACCTGCTGCAAAGAACAAGGTAATTTTACCAAAGGCATGTGCAAGAATATGCAGCGCAGCACCCATAATAGAAATCGGAACGAGCAATGCTGTGGCTAAAATAACATAAGATAATTGACTAATAGTTGAGTAAGCTAATCGGCGTTTTAAGTTATCCGCACGTAAGGCAACAATTGAAGCGACGATAATAGTCATGCCCGCCAGATAAAGCAGGATATTAACTTCAATAACATCCGATAATAATGCCGGACTAAATATATAAGTGATAATTTTAACGATACTGAAGACACCTGCTTTAACAACGGCAACCGCATGTAGTAATGCACTGACGGGTGTTGGCGCAACCATTGCTGCTGGCAACCATCGATGCATGGGCATTAATGCTGCCTTGCCTATTCCATAAGCGTATAACATTAATAAAATCAATATCACGCCACGCCCGGTATCATTATTAAGTATGCCGCCATCAACAAAATCTGTTGTACCCGCCAATACATTCGTCCATATAATCGCTGGCAGAAAAAAACAAATCGAGGTAAAGAGAAGCACACCAAGATAAACGCGGCCAGCTCGTTTCGCATCTTCACTACCTTTATGCGTAACCAATGGATAAGTCGAAAGTGTTAATGCCTCATAAAATATAAATAAGGTAATCAAGTTTGCCGAAAAAGCGATGCCTATGGTGCTGGCGATGGCTATGGCAAAATAAATATAAAAACGAGTTTGATGTTTTTCATTATTGCTGCGCATATAACCAATGGAGTAAATAGAATTAATGAGCCATAAGAATGATGCAATACAAGCGAACAACATACCCAAGGGTTCAATCTTAAAATGTATGCTCAGCCCCGGTAAAAATTCAAGCAAATGAAATTGTGGCTGCTCACCATTCAATACTCTCACTAACAATGAATAAACAACGAGTATCAAACATACCGAGCTTAGTAAGGTACATGCTTCCCTTAAATTTATATTGGGATTAATATTTTTGTGTGTAATGGCGATCAAAGCCGCCGCTATCAGCGGAATACACAGGGCGAGAATGATTAGCTGTTGATCAGTCATAATTATCGACTAAAAAAGTCATGGGCAATAGCATTAGCGACATCGACACTAAGATACGAATCAACACCAAAATAAATATTGGCAAAAACAAAAACAGATAATGCGAAAAATAATAAGTAAGGTGTTTTCCGATCGCCATCAATTACAATAGCGTCCTTATCTGCCGATTTAAAATAAGCAATTTCTACGAATTTCCAGATATAGACAATCGCCAGCATTGATGAAAAGACGATAACTAAAATCAATCCCCAATACCCCGCTTCAAATGAAGCCTTGATCAAAAACCATTTACTGACAAAACCTGCTGTCAATGGCACACCGATTAAACTCAAACCACCAATAAGAAAAGAAACCATCAGTAAAGGCATCGTTTTAGCCAATCCTGCAAGTTTAGAAATTGAATCTGTCTTCGTATAAAAAATGATAACAATAATAGATAAAAACAAACTGACTTTAATAATGGCATGATTAAAAACATGAATTAGACCCGCAGCTAAACCGGTTTGCGTCGCTAATGAAATACCTAATAGCATATAACCCAGTTGCGCAATACTGGAATAGGCCAATAAGCGTTTCAAACTGTCCTGTTTAATCGCCAGATAAGAACCATACAAAATTCCAGCACAGGCCAATATCATTAATAAACTAAATGTCTCCTGAACAAACACAGCTTCATAGGCAAACACAGAATAAATAAATCGTATCAGAACATAAATAAAAACTTTGGTCGTCGTTCCTGCAAGAAACGTGGAGACAATGGAGGGCGAGTAACTATAGGCATCGGGCAACCACAAATGTAATGGAAAGATGGCTGCTTTTATTCCTACACCCACCACAAAAAACACCAATGCTGTCGTTAATGTCTTTGTGTTCTCAACATCTGGCAAACGTTGAAAGATATCAGCCATATTTAATGTGCCAGTAACTACATAAAGTAAACCAACAGAGATCAGAATAAAACTGGCACCTATTGTTCCAAAGATAAGATATTTAAAAGCAGCATATAAACAACGTCGATCATTGCCAATACTGATCATGGCGTAAGATGACAGCGAGGCTATCTCAATAAAAACAAACAAGTTAAACGCGTCACCGGTCATGATGACACCCAATAAACCGGTCAGGTTTAACAAGAATGCCGTATAAAATAAATAAAGTCGATCAGATGAAATTTCACTTGTAAGACTTTCTCGCGCACCAAGCAATACAAGGCTTGCCACTGCATTAATGATCAACAACATAAATACGGTTAATTTATCCAACCGATATTCAATTCCCCAGGGACTAAGCCAGCCACCAAGTGCATAAGACACCACGCCTTCGAGAAAAACTTGATTGAATAATACACAGGAAATGACAAAGGATAGAAAACAAACAAGTACTGCCAACAACCAACTCAAAGTGCCTTGACGTAAAATGACACATATTGGCGCAGCTATCAGAGGTAAAATTACCTGCAGGATAGGCAAATGAGAACTAATCACTTTCGGACTCCTCTGAAAATGTCTTTTATTCGCGATAGCGGCGTCAGCACCGTACTCGAATTCTCATGTATTGCACATACACTGCGGTTCTGCGTGCGGTGCTTCCTTGCTCTCACGAAAAAATCCTATCTTCAGAAGAGTCCTTCTTCATCTCCTGCTGTATTTCATCATCTTCTACAGTACCAAAGGCATGATAAAGCCGAATAACGATGGCAAGAGCTAAAGCCGTTGTCGATATACCGACGACTATCGCTGTCAGGATCAACACATGAGGTAAGGGACTGGAATAAGGTAAATCTGTTTCAGTCAATATCGGCGCTGTACCACCCGATATTTTTCCCATTGAGATAAACAGAATAAATATCGATGTTTGAAAAATATTTATTCCGATTAATTTTTTTACCAGATTCTTATGCGCGATAACAATATAGAGTCCAATCATCATTAATATGATGACGACCCAGTAATTAAATACCCCCAGTACATCCATCCAGTTAAAACCTGTTTTATTTTATTTTTTTAGATTAAAACAAACCCGAATAAACGGGTTTAATTTTGAGAGGCTATTATATAGAAAAAAACGTCTAAATGAGGAAAATGCCACAGAGGGCACAGAGAAAAGCATTAAAATTATCTAATACCGGAAAAATATGGCAGTTTCGTTAATTAACTTCTAATTACGTTCCATTTTTTCAATTTTTTGACTTTCTCTGTGCCCTCAGTGGCTTATTTAAAGTTAATGCTGAAACCTAACAACGTAAAATACTAGCCATTAACCAGAAAATGAACCCAGATGCTTGCTGCATAACCTATTGCTATTGCCCAGGTCCATTTAAGATGGGCAAAGAAAGTATAAATACCTCTCGCCTGCCCCATTACTGCAACACCTGCAGCAGAACCAACAGATAATAACGAACCACCTGTACCTGCCGTTAATGTCACTAACAACCATTGATGATGACTCATTTCAGGCAACATCGTCAATACAGCAAACATTACCGGAATATTGTCAATAATGGCAGATAAAAGACCGACTAACACATTCGCTGTTGTGGGCCCTAAATCTCCATACATAAACTCTGACAATGCAGCAAGATATCCCATCGTACCCAAACCACCGACACAGAGAATAACGCCGTAGAAGAACATCAAAGTATCCCACTCCGCTCTGGCCAGTTTTCTAAAGATATTAAACTCTTCCTGTTTTTCACCACGGCCATCGCCAAATGATTCAACACCCAAAGCACCTGCGCCACCGTCATCTCTTTCCATGTTATTTTCACGTTTTATTTTCATCTTCAGAAAATAACCAAACAATTTCAAAAGTGCCAAACCGGTCATCATGCCAAGTACGGGAGGTAAATGAAGAAAGTTATGTGCACACACTGCCATGGCAATAGTAATAATAAATAAAACAACAACAACAACGGCGCCATCTTTTAACTCAACTTTTTCTTCAATGGCATCCGGTTTTTCACTTGATACAAAACATGACATAATTGCGGCTGGTATTAACCAATTAACTAATGAAGGAATTAACAGGATAAAAAATTCCTGGAACTGAACAATTCCCTTTTGCCAGACCATTAATGTCGTAATATCACCAAACGGACTAAAAGCACCACCGGCATTTGCTGCAACAACGATATTGACACATGCTATTGAAACGAACTTGATATTAGTACCACCAACGGCCATCGCCACTGTCGACATTAATAATGCTGTCGTTAAATTGTCTGCAATCGGTGATAAGAGAAAAGAAATAGCACCGGTAATCCAGAAAATAGTGCGCAATGAAAATCCCTGGGAAACCAGCCATGCACGCAATTTATCAAACACATTGCGATCTTCCATAGTATTGATATAAGTCATCGCAGCGAGTAAGAATAAAAACAGTTCACCAAACTCAAGTAAATTATGTCTCACCATAATTTCAGCGGTATGTTTGTCTCCGTGTTGCGCGTAGACAATAGCAACGATCATCCAGATCAAGCCCGCTGCTAGCATAACCGGTTTCGATTTACGTAGATGAATTTGTTCTTCTGCAATAACCAGACTATAGGCAAGGCAGAAAACTATAACGCAAACAATCCCGCCCCAATGGGCGGTAAAGTCCTGCAGGTGTGCCTCACCGGAAGCGAAAACATGTGTGGGCAACAACCATAGAAAAGCCAAGACAAGAATAAATAAATTTTTTCCATTAATTTTCATTACTACACTCCTGTTTTTATTTAAGAAAGCTCTGATTAAGTATGTTCACCGTCATGCTGATGAATACCAGCATCCAGTAAGTAATTGTATTGACTGGATTCTGGCCTACGCCAGAATGACGACTAACTGTATTTTTAGACTTAATCAGAGATTCCTTAATTATGTATACATATTAATCACTGGCAATGTTTTTTAAGAGAAAAGAATAAATAGTTGTCAATCCGCATCGTCAGTATTGATGTACTCCCATTCGTACTCAACATTCAATCTCTTACCACTGTCACTGTATTCATACTTTCTACATAAACTCGCTATCAAACTTATGCCTCTACCACTCTTTTTCATGTTTACACCGTCTTCTGATACAACTTGGTCAAGATCAAAACCTGCTCCATTATGTACCAGAGTGATAGAGACAATGCCTTTTGAATCCTCTGCATAGTGTTCAATATCAATTAATATTTGTCCATCAAGTAATTCTTTAAGCATGGCTTGACGAAGTTCATAATATTTTTGAAAGCCATTTTTTTCTTCCTTAATAGAAGAATCGAGTTTCATGAGACCATGTTCTACTGCATTTGAATACATTTCTGTTAATATTAGAAAGAGTTTTTCACGATGATTACCCAGCCCTTGCATATCAGATATAGCTTGAATAAGGATTGGTGTCGGGTTTGAATTACGGATAAAACCCGACTGAAAATCCAGTTTTATATGCCAGTCCATAGGCGCTAATACAGCAAGATGATTCTTATTCTTATTCTTTGGTCTGACAAGAGAACTATCACATTTAATTTCTAACAACAGAATGTCGTCTGTCTGCTCTGAACTGCCCTTAAATTCATTTGCATTATTTACAATTGCATCAACCCGATTTCCCACAGTATTAGCGGATTTAATGATTTCAAGTAATCGCTGTTCCCCCAGCATTTCATCCATTTCATTAAAAATTTCAGTCAAGCCATCAGTAAAAATATAAATAAGATCATCTTTATCAACATTTATTCTCATTGGAATCACATCGCTTACTTTCATCGGTTGAATACCCAATGGCATGTGTATTGATGGCAGCCTCTGTTTTACGCTCCCATCAGCATTGCATATAAGGATATCAGGAAGCCCCGCATTCCATACTTTCATTACAAGATATTCTTCATCAATTTCAATGATTGATGCAGCAAGAAAACGGTCAATTGGCAATAACCTATATAGTTTCTTATTTATTTCCTCCATGATCGTCTCGACATCAAATCCTTTTTTTACCATCGTATAAAATGTTTCGCAGGTAATCATTGAGCCTATAGTTGCGGGCAATCCATGGCCCGTATTATCACCAACCAACATAACATGATTATTAGATGGGCTCTTCGCAGAACAAATAATATCTCCACTTAAAATATTTTGTGGCTTAAGTATCCAGTTAATATTTTCCGATGCATAGAAAAGAGGCTTATGGATATTTTGAATAACTTTGTCAGCATCCATTAGATCTTTTGTTTGCAGGCCATTAAATATAGCAATGCTTTCTTTTTCCTGACGTAATTCATCATACATATTTTTCATACGCAAAAGCACATTGAGTTTAGCTTTTAATATATTTTCTCGTATAGGTCTTACTATATAATCATCGCCACCTGATTCCAGACAATGTTCTAATATTCCTTTATCAGCATCGGAAGCTACAAACGCGATGGGGATAAATTGATCTCCGAAAAGATTTTTGAGCTGTTTTATGATTTCAACACCATTTATTTCAGGCATGTATAAATCTATAAATACAATATCGGGCTGGCATTCATTAAAGACATCAATAGCCATATGTCCATTTGTAGCAGTGTATACATCATAACCATTTTTTAATAACAGCTTTTCCAGAATCATACGATCCATTCTTGCATCATCTATAATAAGCGCCTTCAATCTATTTTCAGGAGTGAAATCACCATTAACAGCTGTATGATCAATTTCTGGAAGCATAGTGGCTTTTAAATGACGGAAAATATTTTATCGAAGTTAGCAATTGATAGAATTTGCAAAATATTACCACTCGCATTTTTAATAATTACCTTGCCATTATCCTTTTCAGCATGTTCTTTTAATTGCAACATCATGCCTAACGCTGAACTATCCATATAAGTTGTATTCCGAAGATTAACGATAAACTTTTTTGCATTCTCATTTCCTTCATACGCCTTGCGAAAGTCAGAATGCACAGAAAAATCAAATCGCTCAGGTAAATTCATAATAACTTCGCGTCCATCTTCCGTTAGTTTTGTCTGTAATGACATGATTTTATACTCCTGGTTACCTGTTAAGTCTTCGTTGCAGTTAAATAATTAAAATAACTCAATATCACCGTCATTCATGGATTTTTGATGTACCGGTTTTGTTGCTGGCATATCGGTCAATTCTATTAAAAAATCGCCAAGTTTCTCACGAAGATTACTAATTTTTTCAGTATGAGCATCTTCATCTTCTATTTCCTCAATAGAACAAATCTCCGAGGTGGTATATTCAAAAAATTCCTTTAACGGATCAATTTTTTTATCCGCATGTTCAGAAACCTGTCGCACCATATCCTCGAATTGTAAATTGGTCACTGCCAAAGATGTTTGATGCCCAATTCGTTTGTTAATACCTTCCGCTTCTTCCAGGGTTGTATTAACCGATTCATTTAACTTTTGCATTTCACTGCTCATAGCTTCCACTTTTGATTTGGAAGAGAAAATAAAGCTAAAATCCTGTGAAGCTGAATCGCCGACTAACTTTCTCGTACTATCAATCGTATCCTGAGCCTTACCAACGCATTGCTTGATATGATCATTCAAATTATTTGAATTAAGTGAGAGTGTTCTAACTTCATCAGCAACAACGGCAAAACCGCGACCGGCTTCTCCAGCACGCGCAGCTTCAATAGCGGCATTCAAAGCCAATAGGTTAGTTTGATCGGCAATTGTTTTTATATCAGCCAGAACATTGAATATTTCTTCCATTTGTTCTGACATATCATCAATCATACTGACGACGTCCATACCATGTTTACTATTTTGAGTCATCACATCAATAAAATTTTTCAATGTATCATTGGTATGACTAATAAACTCATCCATGCTAATATTACTTTCCTGTTCATCCTCACTTTCTCCTGCTACGCTTTCTTCGGATTGATCCATTTTTCCGGTAAGATTTTCCATTAATATGGTTTGCTGACTAACATCATCATTTACAGCATTAAAACTTTGATTCAGATTGCCAATTGACTCAGTAATTATTGTGCGTACTTGTGAGGTTTCTTCCTTAACAGAATGTATCCCTTCTGAAACAATTTCATTAATCTCTGCAACCAATGTTCTTAATGCCTTTGGATCATGAGCAGAATGTTTATTATCTTCTTCAATAAGTTCAGATTGAAACTGCTTCACTTTTTTATCGCGCAGCAACATAGTGATAATCCAACAAGCACTAAGCGCCATCAGACTATAAGCTGCAAACACTGATTCCACAGCATAGGCAAAACAAGCGCCGATAAGCAAAGGTCCTGTATAGTATTTAATGTCTGACTTACTCACTGCCAATATTCGCCTTAATTATTAATAATCTCTATCCTATTTAGCGTCATTTTCAGGAAATTCTTTAAGCTTATGCTGCCTTTTCTGCACTCAATCTAGTCAATCTGGATGCTATTTTATTCAGGGGCAAAATTGAGTCCGCGGCATCACGTTTTACCGCCTCGCCAGGCATACCCCAGACGACACTGCTGCGCTCATCCTGAGCAATGGTTACGGCGCCAGTTTGTTTCATTTCCAACATACCCTGCGCGCCATCATCTCCCATGCCGGTTAAAATAACACCAATAGCGTTTTGACCAAGTTGATTAGCGACCGAACGAAACAGAACATTCACTGAAGGTTTATGTCGATTAACGGCAGGACCATTATTCAAACGGCAAATATAACGAGCACCACTTCTTTCAACTAACAAATGTTGTCCTCCGGGTGCAATATAAGCATGTCCTGCCAATATCTGTTGTCCCTCTGTCGCTTCACAAACTTTCATGAGTGAAGCCTTATCCATTCGTCTAGCAAAACTTTTGCTAAATTTTCCCGGGATATGTTGGGTAATCACGATACCGGGAGAATCGGCTGGCATTCCAATAAGTACATCTTTTATTGCCTCCGTTCCTCCGGTCGATGCCCCAATAGCAATTATCGTATCGGTTAACTTGTAATTACGTTTTCCATTATTCTTTTGTAATATTGCATCTGCTGAATTCTTGGGTTTTGCCTCTAATTTTTTAATATTTTTTGATGCTTGTCGCTTACCTGATGTTGACCTGACTGTTACTTGAGCCGCTACTTTTACTTTTTCAATTAAGTCTTCAGCATATTCCTGGATAGTATTACTAAAATCAATTTTTGGCTTAGCGATAAAATCAATAGCACCTAATTCAAGTGCATCCAAAGTAATTTCAGCGCCTTCCTCTGTTAATGTAGAAACCATAACAACGGGCATAGGGCGTAGTCGCATCAAGTTACTCAGAAAACTAATGCCATCCATACGTGGCATTTCCACATCCAGGGTTAATACATCCGGATTGAGTTGCTTAATCTTTTCTCGAGCTATTATAGGATCGGCTGCAGTACCAACCACTTCAATCTCTTTGTTAGAATCGAGTATTTCAGTCAACATTTGCCTGACTAATGCTGAGTCATCAATAATTAATACTTTTATTTTATTTTTTGACATAACACTTTCTCTACATAATCATTCGACTAAAATAATTCAATATCACCATCAATTTTTCGCTTTTCAATTTCTTTCTTATAATCTTTTTCGCGAGAAATAATTGTTTTATTATTTAAAGAGCGCAATTTTTTTACCTGAAGTTTCCCCGTCTTTGGAAAATAACGTACTTTGCGCGGACAAGTTTCACCCACATCTGCTGTCGTGACTGAATAACCTTCTCTTTCCAAGTACTCTTTAATAAATACGATGTTCTTTGCACCGATATTATTCATATCTCCTAATATCTGACCTCCACCGGTTATTTTTATTTCAAACCGTTTTTTTCTACCGCCATTTTTCAGTAGTTCATTAATAAGATGCTCCATAGCATCCGTTCCATAACGTGCCGCTTTGTCTATTTCGTTATACTTCCAACTGTCATCCTCTTTTTTATTATTCTCAGGTAACATGAAATGATTCATGCCTCCTATACCCAAATTTGGATCGCGAATACAAACTGAAATACAGGAACCCAGCACCGTCGCAATAATCTCATCACTGCTTGTCACATAAAATTCACCAGGGAGAATCTTTACCATTTCCATACCTAATTCACGACACCTGAATCGATTTACATTCTCAAAACCGGGTAAAACTCTATTTACCTGATTTTTTATCGTATGGACTTTTCTCGTGACCGTCATAATAGCTATATGTTAAGCCGCCTTCTTATGTATCGACTTGCCTATTAAATTAAATCTATCTGTTATCTTATGCAGGTTTTCTGAATGCCCGATAAACATACAACCATCTTCTTTAAGTATATTTGAAAATCGTTCAAATAAAATTCGTTGCGTATCCTTATTAAAATAAATCACTACGTTTCGGCAAAACAAGATGTCAAACTGACCTTTCATTGGCCAATTGTGCATTAAGTTTAGTTGCTTAAATGTAATTAGCTCTTTAAGTTTCGAACTAACCTTTACATCAGGAGAATCAGACGAACTGGGTTTTAAAAACCACTTTTTTAAGCGCGTATTATTAATGCCATTGATACGCTCTTTTTGGTAAATACCCTCGCTCGCTTTTGCAAGAACATTAGTATCAATATCAGTGGCTAATATTTTAATATCCCAACGATCAATATCAGGAATTGATTCGCGCAACGTCATCGCAATCGTATAAGGCTCTTCGCCAGTAGAACAACCTGCCGACCAAATACGGATCCGTTTTTCCTGCCTTCGTTGCTGCTGCAAATATTTAAGTACCGTGCCGCCTAAATATTCAAAATGATGTGCTTCTCTATAAAAATTGGTTAAATTCGTTGTAATTGAATTTACAAACTCAACCATTTCATCTTCCGGGCGCTCTTTTAAAAGTTCGATATATTGATCAAAACTATTAAACTTAAGTCTTCTTAAACATCGAGCTAATCGACTATAAACAAGTTCACGTTTTTTATCGGAAAGAGCAATTCCTGTTTTATCCATAACCAAGTTAACAAACCAGTTAAAATGTTTATCGGTAAAATCAAATTCATGATTATTATTCAATTCTGTAAACCTTCTATATTTTTTATGCTGCTGAAGGAAGATTAATAATATCTTTCAAGCCCAATAATTTCGCTGCATGACAAAATGCTTCACTCGGTTTATTCCAAGTAATTTTTTTACCTGATTTAATAGAAAATAAATAAAAGCCTGACAATAGTTGCAGCGCTGCTGTATCAATCTTTTCCACTTGTTCTGATTCAAATATCAATTCAGTTGCATCAGTATTTATATTATTCAACTCATCCATCAATTCAGTTATATCCCTGATAGTAATTGCACTATTTAATTTAATAACACAGGGATCATCTTCCTCTACTTCATTATTTGCAGACATTTCTTTTTCTGTACTTTCATTAAGCACTGATTCTTTTTCTTCCTCACTTAACCAGGCAAGAGGATCGACACCAATTAAATTTGATTTTCCTTCAGCAGCAGAAAGGTCATTGTCATTTGTTTTTGATTCATCATTCATTGTTTTATCCTCTTTAAAGCGTTCGTCCGTGCGCCAAATCCAGTGCGAGTGATCCGTAATCCATTGCACCATTACTATTTTTTCGATATTCAAAAATTGTTTTGCCAAAGCTTGGGCATTCAGCAAGCGCTGCCGCTTCACGTATTTTGGTAGCAAGAACTTGTTTTGGAAAATACTGTTTAAGCGTATCCATCACTTGTTGTGGCAATCGTCGGCGCGTATTAAAGCGCGTCATAACAAATGATTCTTTAATTTTATGGCCCAATTTTTCAAAATTTTTGAATGTGCCAATCAAATAAGATAAGCCTTGTAAAGACAAGTAATCTCCAGCGACGGGAATCAAAGCTTCATGTGTGGAAAACAAGGCATTGATAACTAATAAACCTGATGCAGGTGGACAATCAATTAACACATAATCCTGATCCTGAAACTTACCCGCCATAGCATCGCGTAATCGCGTGCCACGCTTAATACCACGCATGGCTTCATGTTCAAGATTACCCAAATCTGATCCGGAAGAAACCAACGATAAACCAGGGCGCACCTGTTGAATACAATCTTCTATTGGGTAGTCGTGTAATAAAACAGAATCCAATGCCGGTTGTTGCAAATAATTGATTCCCAGACTAGTCGACAAATGCCCCTGTGGATCCAGATCAATGACTGTCACCTTGTGTTGATTTAAAACAAGCGCATGCGCTAAATTTGCTGTCGTCGTTGTTTTACCTACACCACCTTTTTGATTAATTATCGCTATCGTGCGCATTTTAACTCCTTGTTTTTGTATGTGAAACGTGAAGCACATAAAAAAATGTTCCACTCTAATAATTCAGCATATACAACTAAACTGTTCCACCTTTACGCTTATACTCTTAATCCTGCACGTTTCACTTTTAACCCTTCACTCTTCACGTTTTAAAATTCTTCCCATTCACTATCACCACCAGCACTTGCTGCTTTTTTCTCTGCTTTCGAAGCAGGTTTAGATTGTGGTTTATCTCCTTTCCAGGGGCGTTCATTACTACGACGTTCAGAATTATGGCCAGCATTAGCACCTGCTGTTGAACCTTCACCTGTATTAAAAAAACCAATCAACTCGGTTAAGCCTTTTGATTGCTCATCCATGGACTCACTTGCTGCCGCCGCTTCTTCAACTAGCGATGCGTTTTGTTGCGTCATCTCATCCATTTGTGAGATCGTTTTATTTATCTGTTCTATTCCTGTAGATTGCTCACTACTCGCCGCCGCAATCTCAGCAATAATATCGTTAACTTTTTGTACTGAATTAACAATTTCTTCCAAGGTACTACCTGATTCATCAACCAGTCTTGAGCCTTCATCCACTTTTTGCACACTATCATTAATCAATGTTTTAATTTCTTTAGCCGCACCCGCACTACGTTGAGCCAGATTTCTAACTTCGGCTGCAACAACTGCAAAACCTCGGCCCTGTTCTCCTGCGCGCGCTGCTTCAACTGCGGCATTCAATGCTAGCAAGTTAGTTTGGAAAGCAATCTCATCAATCACACCGATAATATCGGCAATCTTCTTACTCGCTTGATTGATTTCACCCATTGCAGCAATCGCATCACTGACAACAGAACCACCTTTTTCAGCTTCAGTTCGAGCGCTCTCAGCCAGTTGGTTAGCCTGCTGTGCGTTATCTGCATTTTGCTTAACCGTGCCTGTCATTTCTTCAACACTTGATGCCGTTTCTTCTAAAGAAGATGCTTGCTCTTCAGTGCGTTGACTTAAATTCAAATTACCTTGAGCAATCTCATTAGCAGACGTACTAATAGAAGACGCATTTTCATTTATCTCGCCTACCATCTTCATTAAATTACCAATTGATGAATTCACCGCATTTTGCATATTCAAAAACTGGCCATCAAATTCGCCATCCATTGTTTGTGTTAAATCTCCATCAGACAGGCTTTCAATAACCCGTGTTGATTCATTAATCGGTTCAACCACCGCATCCATCAAATTATTAATTGAAGAGGCAAGTCTATTCATAAAGCCACTGTAACTTTCTGCATCAAGTCGAGAATCAAGTTCACCGGCACTTGCTGAAGTAATTAATTTTTCTATCTGCCGTTCCGCATCTTTTTCTTCAGTAATATCTTTCCACTCAACCATATTACCCATGTAATTGCCTTCAGCATCCGTGATTGCTGTCGCATTGACACCAAATTCCAGTTCACCGACTTTAATTTCAGCATTTGCAGGCAAGCTGGTCACATCACCAAGTAATCGTCGTTGATGTGCCGGGTTTTTATGAAATTGATCAATATTTTCACCCACCAACTTATCAACATTGAGACTAGGCCAAATAGCGCGTAATTCATTTTGACGACGTCTTAACATTTCAACCACGGAAGGGTTTGCATAAGTGATATTTAAATCTTCATCACAAAGCATTAAGTTAGCTTGTGCGCCATCAACTGCAGATTGTAAACGCGCTACTTCAAGATCACGTTGGCGTATTGCAGTCACATCTTCCCATTCCAGCGTCGTACCAATGTAATTCCCATCAAGATCCATTTGTGCACTCACTACCAGTTTGAACTTGAGATCGCCAATGCTGATATCGGTCGTGTATGGCAGGTTGTTCGGATCATCTAATAGCTTACGTTGATGCGCCGGATTCTTGTGGAACATATCAATACACACACCCATTGCATTTTTTGCTTCGAACCCCGGCCAAACCTCGGCAAACTTGGACTCGTATTTTTCTAACAAAGCCATAGTCGAATCATTGACATAGGTAATAACGAAATCACGATCAATCATGATCATCGGTGATTGCGCACCGTCGACTGCGACTTGTAAGCGCGCCTGCGCCTGTTCACGTTGACGTAATTCAGTCACGTCCGCCCATTCCAGCGTATTACCAATGTAGTTACCCCGGGCATCCATTTGTGCAATCACATTTAAAGAAAATTTTAGACCATTAATTTCAATATCAGTCTGATAAGGCAAATTATCTGGATCTGCTAACAACTTACGTTGATGCTCTGGGTTCTTGTGGAACATATCAATACACACACCCATCGCATTTTTTGCTTCGAATCCTGGCCAAACTTCGGCAAATTTAGACTCGTATTTTTCTAACAAAGCCTTAGTCGAATCATTCATATAGGTGATAATGAAATCACGATCGATCATGATCATTGGCGACTGACTTGCATCAATTGCAATCTGTAACCGGGTTTGTTCATCTTCACGTTGGCGTAATTCAGTCACATCTTCCCATTCCAGCGTCGTACCAATGTAATTCCCATCAAGATCCATTTGTGCACTCACTACCAGTTTGAACTTGAGATCGCCAATGCTGATATCGGTCATGTACGGCAGGTTACTCGGATCGGCCAACAACTTACGCTGATGTTCCGGATTCTTATGGAACATATCAATACACACACCCATAACATTATTCGCGTCAAACGAGGGCCACACTGCCTTAAACTCAGCTTCGTATTTTTGTAACAACTTAACCGTTGCATCATTTGCATAGTTAATATTGAAATCGCGATCAATCGTAATCAACGGCGTTTGTGCGCCTTGTAGTGTTGATTTCACAACTTCCAATTGGCTTTTTAGTTCATTTATCTCATTTTCCGTTTCATCACTCATTGGTCCATCCTCCGAATCTTCGTAAGCTTCTAACATTGCTGTTGCTACCGTGTTTAATGCATTTGTCCAGGCCTGTTTAACATCATCTGTCCACAGATCTCCTGCAAATTCGCTCATTACATCAAGTAATGTTTCTGCCACTGCCGGGTAGTGTTCGGCAACAGCACCGTATTTTTGGTGACTCTTTCCCAAATTCGTTAAAGCGGGACCTAATGCTTCTGGCTTGCGTATATTATTGATAACCAGCGCCAATCCAGACAAAAGCTTCTTCTCCTGCTCTTTCTGATCAACATCAGCAAACATCGGCTTAACATCCGGATAACGTAAAAATAATTCGCTATAAAATTTCTCGACCATTCTTTCGCCTTTGTCGACAAGCTTTGCAAAAGTTTCCTCAAGTAGTTCTATTTGTTTTTGGTCTAGTTGGTCACTCATATTTATTTCCTCTGCTGCAGTTCTATTTCCTATTTAATGTGTCATTTCACTCTGATTAATATCGATATCTGCATCCATCAAGTGATCGATATCAAGCAGAATCAACATCTTTTCATCAACTGTGGCTAGTCCTCTTACAAACTCGGTGCTAACTGCACTACCAAAGTCTGGGGAAGGTTTTAATTGTTCATCAGTAACGTTGTAAACATCAGACACGGCATCAACAACAAAACCTATTGTTTTTTCATCTCCACTCGATATTGTTTTTAAAACAATCACCACTGTTGTATTGCTATATTCGACTTGTTCGAGTTCAAATCGACTACGAAGATCGACTATCGGGACTATCGTGCCACGTAAATTCATAACACCCTGTATATAGCCGGGTGTATTAGGAATTTCTGTAGAACTTTCCCATCCTTTAATTTCCTGTACTCTTAAAATATCCACGCCATATTCTTCACCTGCCAACATAAAAGTGAGAAACTGGTTTGTATCTTCTCCAGCTTCCAGACCTATAACGCTTTCTTCTCTAACTTCAGGATTCATAAACCCATCTCCTATGCTGCTTCAGTATTTATAAAGGATGATTTGTTAAATTCTGCTTCTTCACGATAAAGACTTATTAAACTTGTTACATCCAAAATCATTGCAACGGTTCCATCACCTAAAATAGTTGCACCAGATACTCCTTCAACTTTCTTATAATTTGTTTCCAGACTTTTTATAACAACTTGTTGCTGAGCCAAAAGGTCATCAACAAACAAACCTACTTTTTGACCTTCGGCTTCAACTACCACTAAAAGACCATCGTCAAGTTTCGTGCTATCGCAATTAATATTAAAAACAGAATGTAATCGTAAGATAGGAATATAGTCTTCGCGCAAACTATAAACCTCTGCATCGCCTGCTATTGATTTAGTACTTTCTGATTTCATTTGTAATGATTCAATAATTGAAATCAATGGCACAATGTAGGTTTGTGAACCTACACGAATAAGTTGTCCATCCAATATTGCTAATGTTAATGGCAAGCGTATGGTAAAGACTGAGCCTTTACCCTCTTCTGATTTAACTTCTACAGCACCACCAAGATCGTGAATATTTCGTTTAACAACATCCATCCCGACACCGCGACCAGAGACATTACTAACGACTTCTGCAGTTGAAAATCCGGCATGAAAAATTAATGCATTAATCTGTTGATCAGATAATGTTTCTCCTTCCTTAACTATTCCACGTTCAATCGCTTTACTTAAAATACGTTCTTTATTAAGACCCGCACCATCATCTTCTATATCAATGACAATATTACCGCCCTCATGATAAGCATTAAGATGAATTGTGCCTGTTTCCGGTTTACCTGCTGCAATTCGATCTGCTGGCATTTCAATACCATGATCGAGTGAGTTTCTTACTAAATGAACCAGTGGATCACCTATTTTTTCCATCACGGTCTTATCAAGTTCAGTTGATTCGCCTGATAGTTTTAATTCGATTTTTTTATTTAACTTACTACTTAAATCATGCACCAATCGAGGAAAACGGTTAAATGAAAAACTAATTGGCAACATGCGTATTTGCATTACATTCTCTTGTAATTCACGTGTATTACGTTCGAGTTGTTTTAATCCCTCGTTCAACTTATCAATATTATTGATATCAAATTCTTCACCAAATTGACCTAGCATAGATTGCGTAATAACTAATTCACCGACCATATTGATCAGCGCATCAATTTTATCGGTATTAACTCGAATAGAAGATGATTCCGTACTGGCTCCACTACGACGATCTGTTTTTCTTCTGTCCCTGGATTCTCTTCTTTCTGTAGCAGCTTCTGTTTCTTTTATTAACTCACTTTCTTTCGTTTCATTTGTTTGTTCCGACTCAATTTGCGCGATTGTTAAATCACACTCATCTTCAACCCATTCAAAAACTTCCCTTACATGGTCTTCATCTACATCTGTAGTCAGTGTTAAATCCCACGACAAGTAACACTCTTCAAGATCATATTCATTAAAGGGAGGAAGCTTATCAATATTAATTTCTGTCGTTATTTCAGCAAACTCTTCAAGCTCACGGAACATGCGTAATGGATCGTTACCCGTCTGGAATATACTATGATGAGGAATAAATTTTATTTGCCACCCAGAGCCTGATGACTTCTCGTCTTCAGAATCATTTGAATCGATATTTTCTTCTTTAGCGAAAGGTTTATTGCCTAATGCTTTTTCAAGCTCATTTTGAACAGATTGAATGTGTTCCTCGTCCATTTCAGTTTTATCTCTTGCCGCAGATAGCATATCGCGTAAGCAATCAACTGAAGTGAGTAATAGATTAACTTCCTCTTTAGTTAATTGATGTTTACCTGCACGAACTTCATCAAGTAATGTTTCAAGAACATGAGTGAAATCAGTTATCTCGTTGAAACCAAAACTACCACTACCACCTTTGATAGAATGCGCCGCACGAAATATTTTATTTATTTCTTCTTCACCGGGATCGTTAAAATCGAGTTCAAGCAACTCGGTTTCCATAATCTCGAGACCTTCAAAGCTTTCTTCAAAAAAGACGCCGTGAAACTGTGTCATATCAATTGACATTATTTATCTTCCCTAACAACTGTTATATTTTTCATGCGACAACTTTTTTAATTGTTGCAAGCAATTTATCCGGATTAAAAGGCTTAACTAACCAACCTGTTGCTCCGGCAGATTTTCCTTTTCCTTTCATATCACCCGAAGATTCCGTTGTTAGCATCAACATGGGGGTATGTTTGTAATTTGGTAATTTCCGTAACTCTGTTATTAATGTAATACCATCCATATTTGGCATATTGACATCAGTTAATACTGCATCAGGGCTACTTCCCTTGGCTTTGTTTAACGCGTCTACGCCATCCACTGCTTCAATCACATCGTAGCCTGCTCCTTTTAATGTGAATGACACCATTTGCCGCATTGAAGCTGAATCGTCGACTGCTAGAATTGTTGCCATAATTAATATCCTCAGTAATCAATTAAAATCCATGAAATAGCAATGGTATAAACCATTACTTTAATTGCTATCGGCATCAGAATCTTTTTCTTTAATCTCTAAATATTGAAAATATTCGATTATTTGGTTTTTACTTAAGGCATAATTTATGCCACTGGGATAAGAATAAGATACGATTAATTTTTATAATAAAATCATATGCTTATGGTGTTTGCAGGATACTAAAAAGCGCCTGTTGTTATGTAGCGGCAATTCGATGACGCTGACAGGAAAGCTTACATCAGATGCAAAGTGCTTGAATCTTGATCAAGCTAATACGGTATCGATAGTGGCGAGTAATTTGTTAGGGTCGAAGGGCTTTACCAACCAAGCTGTGGCGCCCGCATGCTTTCCCTTGGCTTTAATATCGCCTGCAGATTCTGTCGTCAGCAACAACACTGGCGTATGTTTGTAATTCGTTAGTTTTCGTAAAGACATTTTATAAATCAGAATTAACGATTTTTGTTTTGAAAAAAATATATTTAGCAATCATTTATATCGCCATTGTTCAGGTATAATTCCGATATGATTAAATTCCTTAGTAATAGTAAATTTTTAATCCCGGCGATGGTCATTCTGGCTGTGTTTGCGGCAAGTAGTGGGTTTTATATCTCGTTAAAACAGTCACAGAATAATCAGCAGCCCCCTGACATCGAGGGTTTATTTTGGCCAAACCCAAAACAAATACAGGACTTCAATACACTTGATCAAACAGGAAATTCATTTGGACTGAATCAAATAAAGGGAAAGTGGTCGTTTATCTTTTTCGGTTATACACACTGCCCCGATATTTGCCCTGTAACCATGGCAGTCATGGCCCAGACTTATAAACAACTCGCTATGGAGCATAATAATTTACAAATTATCTTTGTCAGCGTCGATCCGGAACGAGATAGCACAGAGAAATTATCGCAATATGTATCGTATTTTAATAAAGATTTTATTGGCCTGGGTGGCGATCCTGAAAAGGTAAATAGCCTGACGAAACAAATTGGTGTAGCTTATTTTCTAAATAAAGAAGATCAAACAGAAGATTATCTGGTTGACCACTCCGCTTCGATATTTGTCTTTGATCCAATGGCACGCATGGTTGGAAAAATATCACCTCCGCATGATGCAGAGAAAGTTATCGAACAATTCACAAAAATAAAAACATTTATCAACGGAACCCTCTAAAAATGCACTTTTTTGTTCGCCTCGTCCTTGAGGCTTACCCCTTTGGGGTTGCCACTCAAAATCGCTCCTGGCGATTTTGTCACGATAGCTGCGTAAACACACAGCTCACCTCTCCAAGGAAACTAGGGCACTTACTCTTATGTATAGGGATGTACTGTATGCCGGTTTTGCAGGAGCAAAAACCGGCCACAAAAAAATTACTATTTTTAGATGGTTCCTTGTCGCACAAAATTAAATTTCTGACATTATCGTTAACTCTTCTCTTTTCCTGTCTTATCTCTGCTGATGAAAATATTAATATCTCAGATATCTGGATCAGTGAGGCACCACCAACGGTATCCATACTGGCCGCCTATGCCAGAATTGAAAACATGTCTGAAGAGGAACAAATATTAATTTCCGTATCTAGCTCGACTTTTTCCAAAGTAGAATTGCATTTAAGCGAAGTCATTGATGGTATGGCAACAATGAAAAAACAAAGCTCGATATCGATACCCGCGAAAGATTTCGTAGAATTATCACCTGGAGCCTATCATCTAATGTTATTTAATCCGGAAGCACCATTAAAAGCCGGTGATAGTGCAATAATCAATTTTACTTTTGCCGATGGTAAATCGGCATCTGTACTGGCAACAGTAAAAAAGCGAAACAACGATGGACATGAACACCATCACCATAATCATTAATGATGTCTTTACTCTCATCGATAAGCACTCAAATTCTCGATTACATTAAAGTACTGCCGTTATATTGCATACCACAACATGGCTTAACGGCTATTGTTTATCGACTAACAAGAATTGAATACAAACCATGGAAGAATTTCTTAATAAAGACTTTTGTTAAATTCTTTAAGGTCGACATGGAACAGGCAATATGGCCTGGTGCAGAAGATTATTCTTCTTTTAATTCTTTCTTTATTCGCAATTTAAAACCTGAAGTCAGAAACAGGACAAAAGATCAGGGCAGTATTTTTTCACCCGTGGACGGTGCAGTCAGTCAAATTGGTGAGATTAACGAGGGAGATATCATACAAGCTAAAGGCATGAGTTATAGTTTGAACAGTCTACTGGCAAATGATGTCGCAAGAGTTAAACTGTTTCAGAATGGCTCGTTCATCACATTATATCTATCACCACGTGACTATCACCGCATCCACATGCCCGTCAGCGGCAAATTAGTAAAATCAATTTTCGTCCCCGGTGATTTATTTCCGGTAAATACCGCCAGCGTCAGAACTGTCGATCAACTATTCGCCAGAAATGAACGCTTCATCAGCCTGTTCGAAACCGAATTAGGGTTAATGGCACAAATCATGGTCGGCGCCACTTTCGTAGGCAGCATGGAAACCGTTTTCGCCGGACAAATCACTCCAACAAAGCATAGAGAGATCGCTATAAAGGAATATGAAGAAAAATCAGTAAAACTAAATCAAACAGAAGAATTCGGCCACTTCAACATGGGCTCAACTGTGATTCTATTGTTTGAGAAGGATAAAATAAGCTGGTTAGAAGATTTAAAAGAAAATGATCCTATCCAGGTAGGACAGGTAATAGGAAAAGTGAATACTTAAGAGACTACTTACGCAGCTATTTCAACATATGAAGAGCGACTAGTCGGTTCAGGAACTTCATAACCTTCTTGCTTAAGTCCATCAATATGAAATGCTATCGCCTCACGCATATTTTTCTCAGTATCCTCGGGAGTGCTACCCGTGGAGACACACCCTGATAAATCCGGAGAATAAGCTGAATATCCCGTTTCCGATTTCTCTATAATAATCAGATATTTCATTATTTTAGTCCCGCCTGTTTCAGAATACTATTCATTGTAGCTGGTGCGATGTTATTTTTCATTTTCCTAGTATAATTCAACAAATGTAACCCTTGTATTTTGGTTGCATATATGCAACCATTTTGAAATGAGTAAAATTGTTATCGATACCAGCGTATTTATTAGCACCCTTATTGGTAAAAGAGGGGCAAGTCGCGAAGTATTACGGCAGTGCCTTGAAGGACAGTATAAACCGTTAGTCAGCAATGCTTTGTTTCTTGAGTATGAGGATGTTAGTTCCAGATCTCGAATACAGAAACTTTGCCCATTGAGTAATAAAGAAATTAGTGAATTACTAAAAGCCTTTTACAGTATTTGTGAATGGGTGCCAATATATTACCTTTGGAGGCCGAACCTTAGAGATGAAGATGATAATTTTTTAGTAGAGCTGGCTATCGCCGGAAATGCGGAGATTATTGTTACGAACAACATTAAAGATTTAAAAGCTGCTGAATTAAGTTTTGAAAATTTACAAATATATAAACCTGAACAACTCTTAAGAGGTGAATAAATATGACTACTCTTACCATAAGATTACCCGACGATAAACATAGTCGTTTGAAGGCTTTGGCATCTCATAAAAAAGTGAGCATTAATAAATTAATAGAAGAGCTCTCCACGCAAGCATTAGCTGAGTTTGATAGCGAAGTACGATTTCGAGCTTTAGCAGCCACAGGTAATGTAAAAAATGGCTTGAATATATTAGATAAGCTTGATACTCACTTTAAAGGTTAACGAGATACTAAATATAATTTTAAAAAAGTAAGCAAAAAATCTTCTCCTAATGTCATGGCCTACGGCTCCCTTCGGAAGTAAACAATAACGAGGGTCGCGCATACATTCGGTTGATTATTCCAGTATTTCTGGTTCCAATTACTCTTCCAGAAAACACCACTACCAAATTCAGTTAGTAGATTCTCATTGGCATAAAAATAGCGTTAAAGCTTGTTATGCTTATGGTCGATAAACAAGGAAACAGTCGTGACATTATTATTCACGGCTAAAATTATTGAATTTACAAATAAATCGTTCAATACAAATAAGAACGCTAATTAAAAATAATTATGAATGAAATAATATTAAAATACTTCTACTCATGCGTCGGTTGTGTCGCTGTAACATTAGGTGTTATTGGTTTATTTTTGCCATTAATGCCAACAACATGCTTTCTGATAGTTGCTGTATGGGCATTCTCAAAATCAAATCCAGAAATTAGTCAGCGAATCCTCAATCATCCAAAGTTTGGCCCCACTATTAAAAATTGGATGGAACATAAATCTATCGACAGGAAAATTAAATGTAAGATAAGTACGTCGATTGTTATCGGATTTTCAATAACACTTTTAATAACAAATTCGTCATTAATAATCAGCGCATTCCTCATTTCTGGCATGCTAAGTCTATTGTTCTATATTAACTCTCGCCCTGAACGTAATTTTAATGAAAGAAAAGAACATCTGGGCAACCTTGAATTAATAAAAAATTAATAACGTGACGCTAATTCTTTATTTTAGATTTTGGGAACCTCTGATTAAGTCCCAATATACATTTCGTCGTCATTCTGGCGCATGCCAGAACCTAGTCAAAATAATAACTTACTGGATGCTGGTATTCACCAGCATGACGGAGTGCGTACTTGATCGGAGGTTCCTTAGATAATATTAAGGAAACCAATTGTAAAAAGTAATAATACTGAAAGGAAGAAGATTTAACCGGAAAGAGCTACTAAACACAAACTCATCAAAGCATTAGGCGTCAATCCCAAAAACAAAATTAACAAGCCATTAACACTTAACACTATTCGCATTAGTTTTGATGATTTAATTGCTGTCATTGAATCGGCTTTATCAAAATACATCAGCTTAATAATACGCAAATAGTAATAAGCTCCGATGATTGAAAATACAACGGCAACGGCAGCTAATTCGACAAAACCGGATGCAACCAGTTCTTTTAAGACAAACCATTTTGACCAGAAACCGAGAAACGGTGGAACACCTGCCATTGAAAACATTAAACAAAGCATAATGAAAGCAAACCATGGATTACGTTCTGACAGGCCTTTAAAATCATCCAGCATTTCTGCTTCAAAACCATTGCGTCCTAACAAGATAACCATACCAAAAGCACCCATGCTCATAAGGGCATAACTGATGATATAAAACATTGAGCCGGAAAAGCCGGAAACTGTTCCAGCAATAAGGCCAAGGAATAAAAATCCTACATGAGCAATGGTTGAATAAGCCAACATGCGTTTAATATTTGTTTGTGCAATAGCGATGACATTACCTACGCCCATCGATAACACAGCCAGTATCATTAATATGGATTGCCAGTCAGCTACTAATGGAAATAAACCATCAACCAATATGCGCATTGCCATAGCAAAGGCAGCCAGTTTTGGTGCGGTACTGATAAATAAAGTTACTGATGTTGGTGCGCCTTGATAAACATCGGGCACCCACATATGAAACGGCGCAGCACCCAGTTTAAATGCCATACCAATAATCAAGAAAATCATAGCAAAGACTAGATAGGATCGATTAATGGCATCACTATTAATCGTCTCTGCGATATTGCTTAATTGCAGATGTCCGGTTAATCCATAAATCATCGAAATACCATAGAGCAATAGTCCTGATGCCAAGGCACCAAGAACAAAATACTTCATCGCCGCTTCAGATGCTGAATCAGAATCGCGCTGCATGGCGACCATGGCATACAAAGAAAGTGATAATAATTCAAGACCAAGATAAACAGATAATAAGCTATAGGCAGAGGCCATAATCATCATGCCAAGTACGGCAAATAATCCCAAGACAAAATATTCACCCTGCAAAGATTGACGTTCTTTTAAATATTCATATGAATAAAGAAAAACAACAAAACTGATTCCACACATAAATGCTTTAAGTGTCGCACTCATGGCGTCACTGATAAAACCACCATTAAATGCAATAACGGTATTTTCCGGAAAGGCATTTATCACTAATATCAGCGTCAACAACAAGCTTGCCTGGGTAATTCTATACGTCCATAAATGTTGTGGATCATTACTAAATGCATCCACGATCAATACCAGACAGGCTAAAGTAAACAGGCTTATTTCGGGTATGGCGATGATTAAATCAGCATTCATAAAATTTTACCCTGTAATACATGTTCAATCAGTTGCTCTACCGTGACATGCATAAGCTCAAAAACAGGTGCCGGCCAAACACCGAAACTTAAAACAACGATAGCTAAAAGAAAAAATATAAATCCTTCTCTGGCATTGATGTCTTTTAATTCAGCAACAGCCGCTTTTGTAACGTCACCGAAGATCACACGTTTATACATCCATAAACTATAAGCTGCACCGAGTATCAAGGTTAATGCTGCGGCAAAGGCAATCCAGAAACTTGCCTGATAACTACTGACTATCACCAAAAATTCACCAACAAAACCTGATGTCCCTGGTAAACCTGAATTAGCCATAACAAATAACATCATAAAAGCAGCGAAATACGGCATGCTATTGACTACGCCACCATAGTCTTTAATCATTCGACTATGTAAACGATCGTACATAACACCAACACAGAGGAACATCGCCGCTGAAATAAAGCCATGTGAGATCATCTGCATCATGGCGCCTTCCATTCCCATGATTGCACCTGAATTTGAATCTGTTGCTGCAACAATAGCGAAAGGAATAAAGAAACCGAGCGTAACAAAACCCATATGCGATATTGATGAATAGGCAATCAGTTTTTTCATGTCTTCCTGAACCAGCGCAACAAAGCCGATATAAACTATGGCTATCAATGAAAGCGCAATCATTGCTTCACTAAAAAACAGGCTGGCATCCGGTGTTATCGGTAAACTAAATCTTAGAAAGCCGTAACCACCCATCTTCAACATAACTGCAGCAAGTACTACTGAACCCGCTGTCGGTGCTTCAACATGCGCATCCGGTAACCAGGTATGTACTGGCCACATCGGAATTTTTACAGCGAAGGCCAGAAAGAAAGCAATGAAGATCAATTTTTGCGCCGTTGAACCTAATGGCACATCATGCAAGGCTTCAATATTAAAACTGCCTGCCACAGAATATAGATAAAGAAAGGCAACCAGCATAAAGACCGAACCTAAAAAGGTATAAAGAAAAAACTTTATTGTTGCATAGACGCGATTCGGACCACCCCATATACCAATAATTAAAAACATCGGAATGAGCATCGCTTCCCAGAACACATAAAACAGAATGGCATCCAGAGCAACAAATACCGCATTCATTAAACCGGTAAGAATCAGAAAGGCACACATATAATAGGAAATGCGATCCTCTATCACTTCCCATGATGCCAGGATAACCAGAATCGTGGTAAATGTTGTCAATAGAATTAGAGGTAAAGCAATACCATCTACACCAAGATGATATTTAATATCAAACGCAGTTATCCAACTAGTTTCCTCGACAAATTGCATTCCGGCATAAGTCGTATCAAATTGACAATATAAAATGACGGAAAAAACAAAGGTAATAATAGAAACAGCAAATGAAAAATATTTCACTGTTTCTTCCTGACGATCGCCTGCAATCAAGACCCAGATACCACCGAGGATTGGTGTCCAGATAAGCATACTTAAAAGAGGTAAATTACTTAATGTCATATTTTTTATTATTTCTGCCACAGAGATCACAGAGGACACCCAGGCATGGATCGATTAAAGCAATAGAAAACGTATAATTCAGGTTTTCAAATGTATGTATAAAATATTTTAGTATTCTCATTTTTTCTCTGTGTACTCTGTGGCTTTAATCATTTATATTTTTTCGATCATTGCGTCCTGGTTCAAGATAAAACTCCATGCACAAATACACCGAGCAGTATCAGCAAGCCGATAATAATGGCAAAGGCATAATGGTAGAGATAGCCTGTCTGTACGTTACGAATAATATCCGAGATAACTCGCACCGTTCGAGCAGTACCATTAACAAACAAACCATCAATTATTTTTACATCACCAATTTGCCAAAGCAGTTGTCCTATTCCTGTTGTTCCTCTGGCAAAGACAAGTTGGTTAAAATCATCAAAACCATATTTATTAAGTAGTAATTTGTGAATAAAACCTATCTTGCTAACAAGTTTAGCGGGAAGCTCTGGAAATTTGATATAACATAACCAGGCAACGAATATTCCTGACGACATCAAGAGAAGAACTAGTGGATGTTTAAAGGCATGCAAAATAAATCCGCCTATACCGTGATAGTCTTGTCCCATTTCTGCTAATACATCATGTCCTGAAGAAACGACGATTGAACTTGCAAAATAACCTTCGAATAACATAGGTCCGATTAAAAAAGCGCCTAATATTAGAGAAGGGATCGCTAACACTGATAACGGCACAGTAACAACAGCAGGTGCTTCATGAAGATGCTTCCATGTTTCTGTATCCATTCTTTGCGTTCCATGAAATGTCATAAAAAATAAACGAAAGCTATATAAGGCAGTAACGAATACGCCAATCAAAACTGAGTAATAGGCAAACTCTGAGCCATACAATGTGGAATGATGTACTGCTTCAATAATGGCATCTTTAGAAAAGAATCCGGATGTGCCGGGAAAACCAATCAAAGCCAGAGTACCAATGAAACAAGTCAACCAGGTAATTGGCATCACCTTATATAAACCGCCCATCTTCCTCATGTCTTGTTCGTGATGCATCACAATGATCACGGCTCCTGCGGCAAGAAATAGCAATGCTTTAAAGAAAGCATGTGTGACCAAATGAAACATCGCCGCAGCGTAAGCTGAAGCACCTAATGCAACCGTCATGTAACCTAATTGCGAAAGCGTTGAATAAGCAACTACACGTTTGATGTCATTTTGCACCAATCCAAGAAAACCCATAAATAAAGCGGTGATTGAACCAATGATTAAAATAAAACTGAGAGCTGTTTCTGATAATTCAAACAACGGTGACATCCTCGAGACCATAAATATACCGGCCGTCACCATGGTCGCTGCATGGATTAATGCGGAAATGGGAGTCGGGCCTTCCATTGAATCAGGTAACCAGACATGTAGTGGCACTTGTGCAGATTTACCCATCGCACCAATAAACAGGCAGATACAAATCACCGACATTAATGACCATGCTTCATTACCGAATATCGTTATGGTTGTCTCTGCATGATCACCGACATTGGCAAACACTGTCGCGTAATCCAATGTATTGAAATACATTAACACTGCGGCAATACCTAATAGAAAACCAAAATCCCCTACTCTGTTGACCAGAAAAGCTTTCATATTGGCAAAAATGGCTGTTTCTTTTTTGAACCAGAAACCAATCAATAAATAAGAAATAACACCGACACCTTCCCATCCGAAAAACAATTGGAGGAAATTATTCGACATAACTAACATCAACATGGCAAAGGTAAACATGGAAATATAACTAAAGAAGCGTTGGTAACCCGGATCATCATGCATATAGCCAATGGTATAGATATGAATCATCCAGGAAACAAAGGTAACGACAACCATCATTGTTACAGAAAGTGGATCAACCAGAAATCCAATTTGAAAGTCTATGCCACCACTACTTAACCAGGTGTAAAGCGCTTGATTGTAATCTTCGGCTCCATCAAACATATGGTGCTTATAAGCAACCATAGAAAGAATACTGGATATTCCTACGCCAATAATTGTTACCCAATGCGCACCACTTCTTCCAATAACTTTGCCAAATAAACCTGCGATCAGAGAACCAATTAATGGCGCCAGGACAATGATTAAATAAATATTTTCCATGTTCTCAAACATTTATCATCCCTTCATACTATTTAAATCATCAACATTAATCGTATTTTTCTTACGGAATAAAACGATCAGGATAGCTAATCCAATTGCAGATTCCGCTGCAGCTACCGTCAGTATAAAAAACACAAACACCTGTCCATGAACATCACCCAGAAAGTGAGAAAAAGCAATAAAATTCATATTCACCGAAAGCAACATCAATTCGACACACATCAATAAAATAATGACGTTCTTTCTATTAAGAAAAATACCGGCAACACTAATACAGAACAACAATGAGGCCAGTGATAAAACTTCAGGTAAGGTAATCATGAATTTGATCCCTTTTCTTCAGTTTGCATTTTGATGATGTGTAATCGATCCTGCTTTTTAACAACTACTTGCTTATCAGGATTAATTGATTTATTTATTTTTAATTTATTCATGCCCAGAGAAATTGCCGCAATAATCGCAACCAATAAAATGGCGCCGGCGATCTCAAACTGATACAGATATTCTGTATAAATTGCTTTACCCAATTCTCGCGTATTACTGTAATTTGGATCGAGTTGTTGCATTGCTAAATAACGTTCTGAAAGAAAGTAATCCGAGCCTACAACGAGCCCCATTGCTATCACCATTAATACAGCGACACTTATACCTACAGGTAAATAACGCGCAAAACCTTCATCTACCGTCACCTTATTAATATCTAACATCATCACAACAAAAATAAATAAAACCATTACTGCTCCGACATAGACCAGCACCAGTGTTATAGCCAGGAATTCAGCTTGCAGTAACAACCAGATTGCAGATGATGCAAAAAAAGAAAGAATAAGAAATAAAGCAGCATGGATTGGATTACGCATAACCACGACCATAGAGGCAGAGAAAACCAGCAGACCTGCAAAAAGATAAAATACTATCTGCTCAATCATTGCCTATTATCCCGGTCACTTTTTCTTTAAAAATTATTTTTTTCATATTCATTGTTAATCGTTTAACGATAAAAAGCATCTTTGGAACGATCTTCAGCAATTTGTTTTTCATGCGCATCGCCCACTTCCAACAACCTTTCTTTGGTCATTAATAAATCATCGCGATTCTCGCCATGATATTCGAAGATTCTTGTTTCAACGATAGAATCAACCGGACATGATTCTTCACAGAAACCGCAAAAAATACATTTAGTCAGATCAATATCGTATTTTGTTGTGCGTCGACTTCCGTCATCACGTTGTTCGGATTCAATCGTTATAGCCACTGCCGGACAAACAGCTTCGCATAACTTACAGGCAATACATCGTTCTTCACCATTGGGATACCGACGTAGCGCATGTAGACCACGAAAGCGATGTGACTGCGGTGTTTTTTCCTCAGGATATTGCACGGTAATCTTACGTTTAAATAGATAGCGCCCGGTAAGCTGAAGACCCTTCAGTAGTTCCCAGAGAAAAAGACTTTGAACATAGTTTTTTATTGCAGTCATATGCAAACTCCTCTCATGTCTTTACCTTTCACTTTAACTAAACCAGGGAGGTACATTAGTCACCACCATTGCTGACACCACAACTAACCAGACTATGGTAATAGGAATAAATATCTTCCAACCCAAACGCATGATTTGATCATAACGATATCGGGGAAAGGTTGCCCTGAACCATAAAAACAAAAACATAAAAAAGGATGTTTTTATTAATAACCAATGTATCCCTTCACCAAGAAGTTGACCAATAACAGGGATAGAAAAAACCGAGTCTGGAACGATTCCTTGCAACGGTGACAACCAACCGCCACAAAACAGTAACGCTGATAAAACAGCAATCAAAATCATATTGGCGTATTCCGCCATAAAGAAGACCGAGAATGCCATGCCACCGTATTCGATATGAAAGCCAGCAACAATTTCTGATTCACCTTCGGCCACATCGAAAGGAGCACGATTAGTTTCTGCGACACCTGAAATAAAGTAAATAACAAATAGCGGGAATAAAGGCAGCCAGAACCAGTGAATAATACTGCCCGTCTGAGAATCAACAATATCACCCAGATTTAAACTTCCCGCGGCCACTAACACTCCGACTAAAGCAAACCCCATTGCAATTTCATAAGATACAATTTGAGCAGCAGATCGCATTGCACCTAAAAAAGCATATTTAGAATTTGATGCCCATCCAGCAATGATGACGCCATAAACAGCTAATGATGTCAGGGCTAATACATATAATAAACCTGCATTAATATCAGCCAGAACTTTAGTATCATCAAATGGAATTACTGCCCACGCTGCGACAGAAGGTGCTAAAGATAAAATTGGCGCTATAACATACAAGGAACGATTCGAACCGGAAGGAATAACAATTTCCTTTACCATTAATTTCACAGCATCAGCAATCGGCTGGCCAAGACCCCATAAACTAAAACCAAAGAAACCAACACGATTTGGTCCAATACGCCCTTGAATAAAACCGATCACTTTACGTTCAGCATAAGTAAAATAAGCAACCGTAACTAAAACGGGAACTAATATAGCTAGAATTTTTACTATTGTTTGCAACACAATCATTGCATCAGAGTGATAATCAACCGGAACAAACATTGTTGTTAACGGCAACAACAAATATTGGCTAATAAGTTGATAGATAAATTCCAGCATTAGCTTTTCGCTATCCTTATTGAGCCAAAAGCGGCACCCAGATTAATTTGCTCAGGATGTGCCGACTGGATTAATGCGCAATCATCCGGCACACGATCATCAATCATGACTTTTAAAGTAACACTGTTCTCATCCTGTTCCACTTTTGCGTTGTCATCATTAGATAATTTATTTTTCGATGCCAAAACTGAATTAATATGAAGCGCGCCATCAGATACATCTGACGTTTGTTGTAAAGAAACAGCTCGGCGACTGATAGTATCAATCATATTCATTGGTGTTTCTGTAATACGTTGTAAATCATTAGAGCGGCTATTAATAGAAACCGAGGTCTGCCACTTGTCCATGTTATCGGCCTTAATATCACCTATCTCTTTCATCACCTCATCATGTACATCAGAGGAAGACTGATAATCAAAACCATCAAGCTCAAAATAATTACCCAAAACTCTTAATACTTTCCAGGCAGGTCTTGCTTCACCCAAAGGAGCAACAACACCAGCAAAACTTTGGCTAGTACCCTCATTATTAATATAAGTACCGGATGTTTCAGTGAAAACAGAAATCGGTAACAACACATCAGCATATTCATTCATTTCATCACTTCGAAACGCGGTTAAAGAAACAACAAATTCGGCATCTTTTAATGCATCGCGTGCAATACGACTGTCCCAACAATCCAGCTCAGGTTCTACACTCATTAATACATAAGCCTTCAATTTCGCTTGCAACATTTCCTGAGTATTCATGCCCGCATTTGAATCTTGTTTGCCACCTGCTAATCGATGCGGCACTGCTCCCGCCAACCAGGCACCAGAACTATTTGCACTCTCTGATAAGTAACCCAGTTTTGAATGACTTGTTTTTGCAATCAACCCGGCAAGCGACCGCAGCAATGAAAATTGCGGGTGCGCCGTAGCAAGATTACCCAGTAATACAATGGCGTCATCTGCCTCGACAAGATTAGCAGCTACTGTTTTGTGAACATCGCTAACTACGGCTTTATCAATACTTTGTTTCACCTGTAGATCGAGCGTCTCATTAGACGACTCAAGTAGAACTTTTAATATGCCAGCCAATTCCATCGCCATCATGTCTGGCGCGACGATATTTTTAACTTCTAGTGGGAAATTAAAATCATAATCAACCGGATTTAGCGCCATTACTGATGCGCCGTGTAGAACTGCTTTACGAAGTCTATGATTTATAATTGGCTGTTCTTTTCTGACATTACTGCCTATTAGTAATGCTGCTTGTAAAGTATCGAATTCAGAAATACTTTGACCTAAATAAGGAAAGCTTGAAACTGTATCTTGATCTGAAAAATCAGACTGTTTTAAACGACTATCAATGTTATTCGAACCTATACCTCGCATAACTTTCTGCAATAGATACAGTTCTTCTAACGTAGATGAAGGAGAAGCTATTGTCCCTAGTTGAGCCAAATCATTTGAATCAATTAGAACCTGCAGACTGGTTTTGACCACATCGAATGCTGTTTCCCAATCAACTTCATGCCAAACACCATTCTCCTTAACCATCGGTGTTTGCAATCGATCTTCACTATATACCGCTTCGTAACTGAACCGATCTCGATCTGACAACCACACTTCATTAATAGTTTCATTATTCGCAGGCACAACTCGTTTGACCTGATTGCCTTTTACATGAACATGAATATTCGAACCGACTGAATCATGTGGCGCGATAGCATCTTTTTGTACCAATTCCCATGTTCTCGCTGAATAACGAAACGGTTTCGACGTTAATGCGCCAACCGGACAAAGATCGATAATGTTGCCCGACATCTCAGAGCCCACACTTTTTTCGATATACGTCCCTATCTGCATATTCTCACCGCGACCGGTTGCCCCCAATTCGCGTAAACCGGCAACTTCTTCACCAAAGCGAACACATCGTGTGCAATGAATACAACGTGTTAAATCCGTTTGGATTAATGGGCCAATATTCTTGTCCTTAACAACACGTTTCTTTTCCTGATAACGTGAAACATCCTGACCATAGCCCATGGCCAAATCCTGCAACTCACATTCACCACCTTGATCACAAATAGGACAATCTAACGGGTGGTTAATTAATAAAAACTCCATCACTGATTTTTGCGCATCGACCGCTGCTTTAGATCGGGTTTTAACTATCATCCCTTCCATCACAGGTGTCGCACAGGCAGGCAACGCTTTAGGTGCTTTTTCAACTTCAACTAAACACATCCTGCAATTTGCAGCGATAGTTAATTTATTGTGATAACAAAAACGAGGCACATAGATGTCATTCGCATCCGTGACTTCAATCAGCATTTGACCTTTCTTTGCTGTTAAGGTTTGTCCATCAACTTCGATTGTTATTGTTTCGTCTGACATACGTTTTTTAATTACTTATGTTTAAGTAGTCTATATTCAGTAGACAGAAAACAGCGAAAATCATAAACCCTTTTTATCCCACTCTGGCTACTGACTACTGCATACTGTCTACTATTACTAATCATGCTGCCTCATCGTCATTTTTTTTACTTGCACCAACCATGCAGCGTTTATGATCGATGTGATACTGAAATTCATCTCTAAATTGTTTAACAAAACTTCTGACCGGCCATGCTGCTGCATCACCAAAAGCACAAATAGTGCGGCCTTCAATTTTACTGGCGACATCATCAAGCTTATCCAGATCGCCTTGTTCGCCTTTGCCATCTTCAATTCGTTTTACAACACGGTATAACCAACCGGTTCCTTCACGACAAGGCGTACACTGACCACAAGATTCAGAATAATAAAAACGTGAAAGACGTTCTAATGCTTTGACCATGCATGTCGTATCATCCATTACGATAACTGCACCAGAACCCAACATTGATCCAGACTTGGAAACGGCATCGTAATCCATGTTTGTATCCAACATGACATCGCCATGTACAACTGGCATAGAGCAACCACCTGGAATAACTGCTTTTAGACCACGGCCATTAAGGACACCACCGGCCATTTCAAGCAATTTTGAAAAAGGCGTGCCCAAAGGTATTTCAAAGTTACCCGGGTTATTAACATGGCCACTGACAGAAAAACATTTCATGCCACCACTATTTGGCACCCCTTTATCAGCAAACCAGGTTCCGCCATTTTTAAGAATATTGGGCACTGAGGCAAAACTTTCGGTATTGTTAATCGTCGTCGGTCTGCCATACAAACCAAAATTAGCCGGGAAAGGTGGCTTAAATCGGGGTTGTCCTTTTTTTCCCTCCAGAGATTCGAGCAAAGCAGTTTCTTCACCACATATATAAGCGCCGGCACCAAGACTGGTATGAATATCAATACTGACATCACTGCCTAAAATATTTTTGCCAAGTAAGCCTTCGCGATACGCTTCTTTCAATGCATTATCAAAACGCGGGAAAGGCTCATCCAGAAACTCACCGCGGATATAGTTATAACCGACACTCGAACCTGTGGCATAACAGGCGATTGCCATTCCTTCTATGACGGAATGCGGGTTATAACGTAAAATGTCACGATCTTTACATGTACCTGGTTCACTTTCGTCAGAGTTACAGACAATATATTTTTGACCTGCCATATTGCGCGGCATAAAACTCCACTTCAGACCTGTAGGAAAGCCCGCACCACCACGTCCTCTCAATCCTGACTCTTTTACTTCTTCAATAACCTGTTCCTGTGGTATTTTTTCATAAATAATTTTTTTCAACGCATCATAACCACCCACCTTCACATAATTTTCAAAGGTCCATGGCTCATCAAACTTGAGCGTGGCAAAACAAACGTTGTTCATTTCCATCATCTTAATTAGTCCTAACAACCAGGGCAGTCTTTAAGTAAGCATCGTTGTTATGATTATTACTATTTGCCACAGAGAACACAGAGAAATACAAAGGGAATAACTTGTCAAACATATGAACTAGCTGAAAGCACCTGAGTATTTCTTTTATATTCATAATTTTTCTCTCTCTGTGAACTCTGCGTTCTCTGTGGCTAATCATTATCAATAAACTGCCTATTAGTCCAAATCATCCAGAATCTCATCAACCCTTTCCGGCGTCAGGTTTTCGTAATATATATGGTCGATCATCATCATTGGCCCACCACAACAGGCAGCTAAACATTCTTCTTCACATTTAATAAAAAATTTACCATCTGCTGTTGATTCGCCCGTTTTTATTCCCAACTTCTTTTCAAGATGATCAACAATGCCATCAGAGCCCATCAGCATGCAGGAAATATTGGTACATACTGAAATGCTGTGTCGACCAACAGATTCTGTTTCAAACATAGAATAAAAAGAAGCAACTTCATAAACAGCAATATTTGACATTCCAAGATAAGCTGCAACAGCATCCATCAATTCCGTTGTTAAATAACCTTCGTTTTGATGTTGCGCTTCACGCAACGCCGCTAACACAGCCGACTGCTTTCTGTCGTCAGGGTACTTCTTCAACCAGACATCGATCTCGGATCGTGTATGCTCGGATAATATTGTTGTTTTTGTTTCAGCCATTCGTTTCAGTAGTCAGTAGTCAGTAGTCAGTAGTCAGTAGTCAGTAGTCAGTAGTCAGTAGTCAGTAGTCAGTAGTCAGTAGTCAGTAGTCAGTAGTCAAAAAAGTTTGTGCCGTCACCTGTACCCTGTCTACCGTCTACTATATTAATCATCTGTCTATTTCTCCGAAGACGATGTCTTGGGTGCCTATTACTGCTACGACATCGGACAACATATGTCCTTTCACCATTTCATGCATAGAAGATAGATGCGCGAAACCAGGCGCGCGTACTTTTAAGCGATAAGGTTTGTTTGCACCATCAGAAATAAGGTAAATACCAAACTCGCCTTTTGGATGTTCGACGGCAGAATACACTTCCCCTTCCGGCACACAGTAACCTTCGGTAAATAATTTAAAGTGATGAATTAATGATTCCATATCATCTTTCATCTCTACACGGCTAGGTGGGGTCAATTTGTGGTCATCAAGAATGATTGGTCCGGGATTCTGTCTCAACCAATCAATACATTGTTTAATAATTCGATTTGATTGACGCATTTCTTCAACGCGAACCAGATAGCGATCATAACAATCTCCATCTGTGCCTACTGGTATATCAAAATCCAGTTGCTCATAAACTTCGTAGGGCTGTTTTTTTCTTAAATCCCACTCTACACCCGAACCACGTAACATGGGTCCAGTAAAACCAAGTTGTAATGCGCGTTCAGCTGTAACAACACCAATACCTACCGTACGTTGTTTCCAGATACGATTATCTGTAAGCAAAGTTTCATATTCGTCAATACGTGTAGGGAAGTTGTCAGTAAATGATTCAATGAAATCCAGTAACGATCCTTGTCTATTTTCATTCATGCGATCCACTTCTTCCTGCTTATGCCATTTCGATGCTTCATACTGCGGCATCATCGAAGGTAAATCACGATAAACTCCACCGGGGCGATAATAGGTTGCATGCATGCGCGTTCCAGACACCGCTTCATAACAATCCATTAAATCTTCACGCTCACGAAAACAATAAAGAAACATGGTCATGGCACCAACATCAAGTCCATGCGTCCCGAGCCACATTAGATGATTCAAAACACGGGTAATCTCATCAAACATGACACGAATATATTGCGCACGTATTGGTGGCGTGACACCGAGCAACTTTTCTATCGCCATAACATAAGCATGCTCGTTACACATCATCGAAACGTAATCAAGCCTGTCCATATAACCGATGCTTTGGTTAAATGGTTTACTTTCAGCCAGTTTTTCTGTTCCCCGATGCAACAAACCAATGTGTGGGTCAGCACGTTCGATAACTTCGCCATCCATTTCAAGAATCAATCGAAGCACACCATGTGCGGCAGGATGTTGCGGCCCAAAATTCATTGTCATGTTACGAATTTCAGGCATCGCTTTGTTCCTTTTCCGGTTCTTCAAAACGAGTATCATCGCGAATAACTCGGGGCACTAAAACTCGATTAGTTATCGTCACTGGTTGATATACAACTCGTTTTTTATCCTCGTCATAACGTACTTCAACATTGCCTTCTAATGGAAAATCTTTACGGAAGGGGTGACCTATAAAACCATAGTCTGTCAGTATCCGCCGCAAATCAGGGTGTCCATCGAAAAGTATGCCAAATAGATCGAATGCCTCTCGCTCAAACCAGTTTGCTGAATTCCATATATCTGTCACGGAAGCAATTCGAGGCGGTTCGCCTGTAACAAAACAACGTAGTCGTAATCGGATGTTTTGTTTTAAGGATAATAAATGATAGACCACCGCAAAACGTTGATCTGTATCAACAGTCTGTGCAGTTGAACTATTACTTTGACAGCCACGACTAAAACCGGTTGAAGTTGTTTCCTGGGTAACCCAGTTAACTTGACCGTATTCCGAGTAATCAACACCACAAAGATCGGAAAGTTGAGAAAACAAAAACTGTTCATCATTTCGCAATGCCGTACACACTGACAACAAATGCTCAGCATGCAACTCCATTGTCACTTGATCACGATCAAGTACACAACTGATCAATTCATTACTGAATCGTTCTTCTAATCTTGTCTTAAGACTGGCGGTAGATTCCATCTATACCTTTTTATTTTTTTAGTGATGTTATCGAGCTATTGTATTAGTTCGTTTTATCTTTTTTTGTAATTGTATGATTCCAAACAAAAGAGCTTCTGCTGTTGGCGGACATCCTGGTACATAAACATCAACCGGAACAACCCGATCACAACCTCTAACAACAGAGTAGGAATAATGATAATAACCTCCACCATTTGCACAAGAACCCATTGAAATAACCCAACGAGGTTCTGCCATCTGGTCATAAACTTTGCGTAATGCCGGAGCCATTTTATTGACTAGTGTGCCCGCAACAATCATGACATCGGACTGCCTTGGGCTGGGACGAAAAACAATACCAAAACGATCTAAATCGTAACGTGATGCACCGGCCTGCATCATTTCAACGGCACAACATGCCAAACCAAAGGTCATCGGCCACATCGATCCGGTTCTTGCCCAATTAATTAAATTATCAATATTGGTGGTAACAATACCCTGTTCGTGAATTTTTTCTTCAGCGCCCATCAGTCTGTTATTCCCACTCCAGGGCACCTTTGCGCCATTCATAAATAAAACCAACGACAAGTACAGCTAAAAATATCATCATCGCCCAAAAACCAGTCATACCCACATGTTCAAGGGCAACCGCCCATGGAAATAAGAAAGCAATTTCAAGATCAAATATAATGAATAGAATAGCAACCAGATAATAACGAACATCGAATTTCATGCGGGCATCTTCAAATGCCTCAAAACCGCATTCAAATGGTGATAGCTTTGCGCTGTAGGGTCTTGAATGCCCAAGAATTTTACCCAGACCTATACCCAGAGCCAATAGAATCACGCCCATTGCCAGTCCGATGGCCACAAAAACAAGAATTGGAAAGTAATTATTTAACATTTAGACGCTTTAATGTTTATAGTAATTATATTATACAAACAAGATCCGTACCAAGCACTGAAAACCTTAATAAATTTAGCAATTAATCTCAGTATTTCGACAATTTATATTGTCTCAATAGTATCTATTTGCCGTATTACAGTAACGCTACTTGGCATAAGCTAGTTGAATAAAAAAAACAGCTAATTAAGGCACGTTAAATAAATGAAATACACTCATTGACACGATGTTGATATGAAAGAAAATAAAGCGAGTTAATTGGTGCCGAACTTGAAACTTGAAATCGTGTATTTCAAGTATTTCCACCATTCATGGTGGTCATGGGCGGACTCGACAAATCGGTCAGGAACAAATTTGGACGTGCGCAGCACGCTCGAAGAGTGAAAGCCAGGGATGGCTTTCGTCAGCGGCACTGTCCCCTCAAGATAATGCGCCACAATACTTTATATTATTGATTATCATAGATATTTAGCAGTTTTCATATATTGCATATTCAAACAAGAAAATACAAAAACCAACATGTTTATGAAACTAAACAACTTATTAAACATTTGTTTCTATATGTTCCGCTAATGCCTCTGTCTGAAAAGCACTCTTCATAAGGTCGATTTCATTCTGAGAAGCACTATATCGCTTTGCTAAAGTTTCCCATTGTGAAACAGCGTCGTAAATCTCTTTTAGAATTGCTTTTGTCTGGCTCATATCCAGTTCAAAATATTTAGCACTCGATAATGCTAATTCAAAATCTGCGCTGTTATCGGTGTCATCTATATTCAGTTTCAGATAACCCAATTTCCCGGAACCTGGTGTCACATCATACGCTGGTGTCAAAATCCACCCTTCAGACTGTAATAACATACCATGATTTCGCAGGTGATCATCACCATTAGATACTGCAATATTGAAGACAATTCGACGCCATAGTTCATGTAAATTGGCAGTCGCATCTTGACCGTGTTGTTTAATAACTTCAGCAATTTCAAGATAGCTTGCTTCTTCATCACCATCATTGTGCTGTGTTAACGCCATTGCGGAAACAAAATGAATGCGTTCATCCTGGTTGATGCGATCAAAACGATCAGATAGAAAAGTCGTGTATTCCGAATTAAATTTATTTAAATCACAGTCAGGCACATTAATATTGCACTTACGAGCTAATCGGTTAGTGATAAATTCCCATAGGCCGACATCTATTTCATCATTCTTACTCGGAAACTTGGCGATGCACAGTACACCTTTTTCATTGATTAGATTTGCTTTTGGTCTTGCTCCGCCTAACGATGTCCCAGGTGCAATCAATTGCTCTAACCAACTACCTACCTCGTCGTCATCTTCAACCTTGCGACAAATGTCCTGTAACTCTTGTACACGTGTGATGGGCGGTATCGCTTGATCATTTGGACCCAGGTAATTCTCAGTTTCCGAGTTATAAAATCGAAACGCACCCATACGTGTCTGATCTGAAAGCTGAAGTAAATAATCAGAGTTATTTAGATCAGGCATACGCTGACCAGTCCCTGCTTCTTTTACCTCGATTAATCGTTTTTTCTTTAACAGCACCTTGCCCCAACGATCGGGCATGGAGTCCGTTAACATTTTATACAATGCAGCATTTTCACCATTAGATAAATGAAAGTGACCTTTACCCACAGCAACATTCGGAAACAATAAGTTAATATGAGGATGGTTTAAGGCCTCTTCACTAAATTGAAACGTGAAAACTTCATAACCTTTGACATGTTCGATATGTAATGCACCGACATTTAAAGAGGCGTTTACCGAAGGACTGTCCAAATAGACATGAATAGATTGGCCTTCATTAGCGATCATGGTGATCTCCTCTATTTTCCACGTCGGCCTGAAGCTCTTTGACGAGACTGCGTTTTAATATCTTCTAAGTTACGACCCAAGCTATCTTCATTGGCTAATAACTCAACGTCCGCGTCCATACCCAGTGAATGAAGCACGGAAACATACGAGCCAATATTGACATTGGGATCGCCTTTTTCAATTTTTCTTAATGTTTCACGATTCATTCCCGAGCGCTCTGCCACATTAACTGCCGTATAATTGCGACGGAGACGGGCCAAACGGATCTGTTCGCCGACGCGTGTCAGTCGTTTCTTAATTTTCGGTAGTAGTGTAGGTGCTTGTCTTGGCATAATGCCATTTATTATAGGCATTAACAGCCTATAATGCCAATAATAGATGGCATTATAGGTGTTGTTTTAGGATTTCTATGGGCCTAGAGGCCCATGTAGCTGTATGGAAGCTGTTGGATACTCAAAGAAGATTAATACTTAATATATTATTTATCCCTACTCTCTAGTCTGATAAACCTGCTTTTTTTAGTGTACGACATCAAAACCTATTGAAATTATTGGTGCCGATGCCCAGAGTCGAACTGGGACGCCCTAAAGCACAACCCCCTCAAGATTGCGTGTCTACCAATTCCACCACACCGGCAATAATACAAAAATACTAATAAATAAGTTTTTATTCAATTGGTAAGCTGGGTAAATCAGAATTCTGACTTTCGCTCTGTTCTTCGATAACAGCAGGGATATCCTGTTCAACAACGTCTTGCTGAAGCACAATTTCGGGCTGATCTAATAAACTGACAGCTGGCTCTGACATACTCTGAGTAGCAAGGTAGGCAAGAAGTAAACTATTACTCAAAAATATAATCGCTAATACCGTTGTAACTTTGGTCATAAAATTACCAGAGCCCTGGCTACCAAAAACGGTTGACGAAGATCCGCCGCCGCCAAAAGCCGCGCCGGCATCCGCACCCTTGCCATGTTGAATTAATATAAAGATGATCAACGCGACAGCGACGAGCACTTGTAATACAAATAATAATGTATGGACTGTTTCCATCGTTTCCATTGTTTTGCTACCTCATAGCGCGGCAAATAGTCAGAAAATCTTCTGCAACGAGTGATGCCCCGCCGATCAGACCTCCATCAATATCTGCCATTTCAAAAAGTTGTTCTGCGTTTCCCGCATTGACACTGCCCCCATAAAGAATTCTGACAATGTCAGCAGTCTGGTTATCATGTCTTGCTAAACGCAATCTAATAAATTCATGTACTTCCTGTGCCTGTTCCGGCGTTGCCGTTTTACCAGTACCAATTGCCCAAACAGGTTCATAAGCAATAACGGCATTTTTAAATGCGGCTATGCCCGCCAGTTCAATAACAGCATCCAGCTGTCTGGCGATCACTTCTTCGGTACTATTGGATTCACGCTCTTCCAGTAATTCACCGACACATAATATTGGTGTCATTGCATTTGTTTGAACAGCAATAAACTTCTCGGCAACGCGCCTATCATTTTCGCCGTATAGTGCTCTACGCTCTGAATGGCCAACAATGACATACTGACAAGCAAAATCTTTCAGCATCAAAGACGACACTTCACCGGTATAGGCGCCCTTTTCAAGATGAGATACATTCTGTGCCCCAAGCTTGATTTGCGTCCCATCCAGTAGCGTCGCCAATTCAGAGATATAAACAGAAGGCGGGCATATCACCATTTCTGACTTAATACCTTCTAACCCTTGTATTACCGACTGTAATAGTGGACGAATGGTTTCTAATGTTCCATTCATCTTCCAATTGGCCGCGACGAGTATTTGGCGTTCTGTCATCCTTCTTTGATACCGCTGAAAGGGCGCAAAGCTTACAGATTGGGGGCATTTAAATCAATGACTCTGGCTGTTGTGGCGATGATTTTCACGATTATATGCTGCAAAAAGCCCAATTTACGAAAACGGTGGAGCAAGCAGGTATTGAAACATCAAAAATCATTCAATCGATGTTGGATTTGCCGCCTTTTGCAAAGATTCAATTTCACTATCTTCCAAAAGCCAATGTTGGCCTGGCCGTTTACGACGCGGTAACACATAAGGCCCAAACCGCGTCCGTATTAAGCGTGACACCTTTAAACCCTGAGATTCCCATAAACGGCGCACTTCTCTGTTACGGCCTTCCATAATGACGACGTGATACCAGTGGTTCACCCCTTCCCCACCCGAATCGACAATATCAGTAAATTTAGCAAACCCGTCTTCCAGTTCAACACCTTCGCGTAGTGCCTGAAACTGCTGTTTGCTTGCTGTTCCCAAAACCCGAACCGCATATTCACGTTCTATTTGACTCGAAGGATGCATTAATTTATTTGCCAATTCACCATCCGTTGTAAACAGTAATAAGCCGGTAGTATTGATGTCCAGACGACCTATATTGATCCAGCGACTATTTCTTAAACGAGGTAATTTATGAAAGACCGTCTCACGTCCTTTTTCATCTTTGCGTGTACATACTTCACCAACAGGTTTGTAATAAGCGATGATCTTTGGTTTTTTCTCACCACGTGGAAAATGCAATCTTATTTGACGTGAATCTATTGAAATACGATCTTTACGATCGATTGTTTGACCCAGTACAGCAAGTTTTCCATTAACACTGATTTTCCCTGCTTTTATCCAGGACTCTATCTGACGCCTTGAACCATGACCTGCATTAGCAAGCACTTTTTGAATACGTTCAGCCATGCGACGTTTAATCTATTCTAAAATAAATCAATTTGGGAAAGGAATAACCTTAGCGTCTTCATCAACCTCGGATTCTTCATCGGTTGCAACTTCTGCAGATTCAGTATCGACTGTTTCTACATCAGCGCTTTGTGATTCATCGTCAGCTGTATTCGAGTTTTCATCCAATAGTGTTTCAATATCTTGCTCGTCAGCTGCAGAAACTTCTGTACTTTGTGTTTCATTATTTTCCTTTATATCAGCATTGGCTTGAGCTTTTACCTCACCTTCCAACTCTTCAAATAAATCAGGGTTGATTGAGTCAAAATCTTTAATGTCTTCCAAAGCAGGCAGATCAGATAATTTTTTAAGATTAAAATAATCCAGAAACAATTTCGTCGTTGCTAACAATGAAGGTTTACCCGGCACATCACGTTGGCCAACGACCTTAATCCAGTCACGCTCTTGCAAGGTTTTAACAATGGTACTGCTAACACTGACACCGCGAATTTCTTCAATTTCGCCGCGAGTAATCGGTTGACGATAGGCAATGATCGAAAGTGTTTCAAGCAGCGCTCTTGAATATCGTGGCGGACGTTCATCAAATAAATGATTAACCCATTCAGCGTATTCGTCTCTTGCATGGAAACGGAAACCACTGGCAACTTCAGTTAATTCAATACCTCGTTTTTTATAATCTTCCTGCAAGGCTGCTATCGCCGCACGAATATCATCGCGTTCGGGTTCTAATGTTTTATCTGTTTCGAACAAACTTAATATTCGTGTCACACTTAATGGTTTTGTTGAAACCATCAACGCCGCTTCGATAATATTCTTTATTTTTTCCTGACTCATGTTGCTGCCTTAACATAGATTGGTCCGTTCGTTTCATTTTGAACGAGTTGAATAAGTGAATCCTTTACCAATTGAAGAATTGCTAATAAAGAAACAATGACACCGCTCCTTCCTTCTTCAACATTAAATAGTTCTGCAAAATCAGTGAAATTTTCGCTATTTACTTTTTCCAAAACGATTCCCATACGTTCACGAACAGATAAAGCTTCTTTTTTTATCATGTGATGCGAAAACATATCGGCTCGTTTTACGACTTCGGCAAAAACAAGAAGAATCGCTTCCATTGATACTTCTGGCGGCTTTTGATTAATCTTACGTCCCGGAAACTCCGTTACTGTTGCAAACAAATCACGCTCAAAACGTGGCAACTCATTTAAATGTTCCGCTGCCTGTTTGTATCTTTCGTATTCTTGTAAGCGCCTTATCAATTCTGCTCTAGGATCTTCTTCATCATCGTCTTCTGTTTGACGAGGCAACAGCATTCTCGATTTAATCTCGGCCAACATTGCTGCCATCAATAAATATTCCCCTGCCAATTCAAGCTGGAGAACGTCCATCATCTCAATATAACTCATATATTGTTCTGTTATCTTCGCCAGCGGAATATCGAGAATATCAAGATTCTGTTTTTTGATGAGATATAGAAGTAGATCCAGTGGCCCTTCAAAAGCTTCAAGAAAAACTTCCAATGCATCGGGGGGAATATACAAATCTTTCGGTAATTCTGTTACCGGTGTCCCCTGAACCAAAGCAAAAGGCATTTCACCCTGGCTGACATCGGTAGTTTTGATTTCGTCGTTCATTTATCTTTTACTAAATATTCCATGTTAACGGTAAATAAGTCCCATGGCATCACGCACTTCTTCCAGGGTTTCTCTGGCAATGTCCCGCGCTGCTTCACAACCATCTGCAATGATACCGCGAACTGTCTCAGGATCATTCATATATTCGTTGGCACGTTCACGAATTGGCCCTTGCTCTTCTAATACAGACTCGATCAAAGGCTTTTTACAATCAAGACAACCGATTTTAGCCTTGGTGCAACCGTCAACAACCCAATTCTTTGTGTCATCATCTGAATAAACTTGATGTAAATTCCAGACAGGACACTTACTTGGCTCACCCGGATCGCTAAGCCTGACTCGGGCAGGATCTGTCGGCATGGTTCTAATTTTCTCTTCGACAACATTGGGGTTTTCCCGTAGTGAAATGGTATTACCATAAGATTTAGACATTTTCTGTCCATCTAGCCCCATCATTTTGGATGTCGGTGTTAACAAAGCTTGAGGTTCTGGAAATATGGCTTTACCACCCCCATCAAGATAGCCCGATAATCGTTCACGATCACCAATACTGATATTTTGTTGTGCTTCGAGTAATGCCCGTGCTTTTTCCAACGCTTGCATTTCGCCTTGCTCTTGATAACTCCGGCGTAATTCGTGATAAAGCCGCGAATTTTTCTTACCCATCTTTTTTATGGCGGCCTCTACTTTTTCTTCGAAATCGGGTTCGCGACCATATAAATGGTTAAAACGCCTGACAACCTCTCGCGCCAACTCGACATGTGAGACCTGATCTTCGCCGACAGGAACGTGCCCTGCTTTATACATAATAATATCTGCTGTCTGTAATAAGGGATAACCTAGAAAACCATACGTTGTCAGGTCTTTATTAGACAGCTTTTCCTGCTGATCTTTATAACTCGGTACCCGTTCCAACCAACTCATCGGTGTACTCATCGATAACAGAAGATGTAATTCTGCGTGTTCTGGTACGCGTGACTGGATAAATAGTTTCGCCGCACCCGGATTAACGCCAACCGCTAACCAGTCGATTACCAAATCCCAGACACTCTTCTCGATAATTGAAGTGTCTTCATATTCCGTCGTTAGTGCATGCCAATCCGCAACAAAAAAGAAACACTCATATTCCTGTTGTAAATCAAGCCAATTTTTAAGAACGCCATGATAATGGCCTAGATGGAGCTGGCCCGTCGGACGCATACCCGACAAAACCCGCTGTTTACCGCTTGTGGACAAAACACTCTCCTGGAAGAAATTCTCAGCGAAGGATTATACCCTGACCAGACAAATCAGGATCAAGTAATTTTAAAGTATTGAAACAGCTCTGTTATTTGCTTGTACACACTCAAAAATGAGACTCGCCCTTTCCCTGTCTGACTAATACCGGCTCGTTTTCGAGCAAGTCGATAACGGTCGTCGCTTCTATCCCACACGCACCCCCATCTATAATCACATCGACTTGGTTATTTAAGTTCTGTTTCATTTCTTCCAATTCAGACAAAGGAATACCCTCTTCGGATAATATTAGACTGGTACTCAACATTGGCTCACCCAAATTCTCAAGTAAAGCCTGCACAATCCGGTTTTCCGGAACCCTGAGACCAATCGTTTTACGTTTTGGATGCTGAAGTCTTCTTGGCACGTCTTTGGTCGCGCGTAATAAGAAAGTATACGGTCCCGGTGTTAGTGATTTGATTAATCTATAGGCTGAATTACTGACTTTGGCATAGGTCGCAATATCTGAAAGATCGCGACAAAGTAAGGTCATATTATGGTGTTTATCCAGCTGTCTTATCTGTCGAATCCGGTCAATTGCCTCTTTTTCTCCCAGATGACAACCTAAAGCATAGCAAGAATCAGTCGGATAAATTGCCAAACCACCCTGTCGAATGATTTCAACTGCCTGGCTAATCAATCTCGTTTGCGGGCTATCCGGATGAATATTGAAATATTGAGTCATTATATTATGTCAGATCATTTTTTTGGTATATATCCATGATACTTGGAAATGAAGGATTTAGAGTGCATCTGTTTTTGTTCAGAGCGAGACGCGACGACGCGCATGGTCGTTCCCTGCAAGGAGGAGTACCAACAGTAGGCGCTCTAGGCGACGAAGCTATGAATGAAAACAGATAGGCTATAAACCTGCATTTCCAAGTATCATGGGTATAATGCCCGATTAAACTACAAAGTTAAATTTATGAAATTCCTGTTTGATTTTTTTCCGATTATTGCGTTCTTCATCGCCTTTTACATTCCTGAGGATCGTGAGCAAGGTATTTATGTAGCAACCTACACCATCATCATCGCAAGTTTCATCCAGATTTGCCTGTATTGGTTGCTATACAAAAAATTCGAAAAAATGCACCTAATCACTTTTGTTGTTGTGCTCATTTTTGGCGGGCTAACAATTTATTTACAAAATGAGGATTTCATTAAATGGAAGCCCACTATCGTTAACTGGTGTTTTGCTATTGCTTTTATTGCCAGTCATTTCTATGGAGAAAAAACACTTTTTCAACGAATGTTAAATATGGCAGATGATAAATTGCAACTACCAACGCAAGTATGGAAGAACATCAATATGAGTTGGGGGATATTTTTTATCTTTATGGGTTTTGTAAATCTATACGTTGCATTTAATTTTAGTACCGAATTTTGGGTAAATTTCAAAGCATGGGGTATGACATTACTTAACTTGACGTTCATGATAGGCATGGGTATTTACCTATATCGCTATATTAAAGAAGAAGAAACACCACCACAGGAAGAAGAATAAAATAGATAAAGTTGAGTGCCTCTATTAATTCATTTTTTTATTCGAATCGGCTGCTCTTGTGCATCCATGCACTCACAGCATAAGACCTTCCATGGTCAAAAGGCGGATGGTTTTCGAGAACCAGACGACTACATGGATATGTAGGAGGTAGAGCACCAACAGTAGGCGCTTGATGCGATGTCGGGAACAATTGCCGAGTGTATAATGAATACATGAGGATCGCAGAAAACCAAGACAACGAAGAAGTCGGATGAAAAGATAATTAAGAGAGGTGTTCAAAGTGTATTACGCAGTTATAAGCCAGGATGTAGAAGATAGCCTTGATAAACGCATGAGTGTCCGTGCTGACCATGTCGCACGTCTGCAATCATTAAGAGATGAAGGTCGCTTATTGACTGCCGGACCGCATCCAAAAATAGACAGCGAAGATCCGGGGCCAAATGGTTTTACTGGAAGTCTGATCGTCGCTGAATTCGATTCATTAGAAGATGCTCAAGCCTGGGCCGATACTGATCCTTATATCGCTGCGGGGGCGTATGAAAAAGTTATCGTCAAACCGTATAAGAAAGTGTTTTAAATGAATCGCGTTGAAGCAATACGGGAACGCTTAAGCAATCAATTACAACCAACTCAGTTGGATATTGTTGATGAGTCACACCTTCATGCGGGACATGCTGGCGCAGCCAGTGGTGCAGGTCATTTTGCTGTAACAATTACTTCTGATGTATTTAATGGTAAAAGTCTTATCGAACAACATCGCTTGGTTTACCTGGCTGTCAATGATCTTATGAAATCAGAAATACATGCGCTTAGCATTAAAGCTATTGCTGCGGATGAGAACTAATAACGTGTCATTCACAAAACCTTTCCTAAAATGGCCAGGCGGTAAATTCAGATTACTGGATCGCATTCAAAATCGTCTCGATCCAGGCAAACGCTTTGTTGAACCTTTTGTTGGTTCAGGTGCGGTATTCTTAAATACTGACTATAAAAAATATTTATTAGCCGATACGAATCCTGATTTAATCAATCTCTATCTGCAAGTACAAAAAAACGAAAAATTATTTATTGATTATTGCCAATCTTTTTTTACACCTGAAAATAATAATGAAATTCTCTATTATCAATACAGAACGCTATTCAACACAACGAACGACATACGATTAAAATCCGCACTTTTTTTATACTTAAACAGACACTGCTATAATGGTCTTTGCAGATATAATTCAAAACATGAATTCAATACGCCATTTGGTCGATATAAAAAACCGTATTTTCCGAAAAAAGAACTGGATAACTTTCACAAAGCATCACAATCAGCAAAATTTATTCATGCCAGTTTTGTCGAGACGATGAAACAAATAAAACCAGGTGATGTCGTTTATTGCGATCCACCTTATGCTCCCTTGTCAAAAACGGCCTACTTCACAGATTACTTTGCGGGTGGATTTGGTTGGGAAAAACAAATTGAATTAGCAGAATGGGCAACCAAGCTTGCAAAAAAAGGAATTCCCGTCATTATTTCTAATCATAATACAGATAATACGCGCGCACTTTATAAAAAAGCAGGTGCAACCACTGAAAAATTTCTGGTAAGAAGAACCATTAGCTGTAATACAAATAAACGAAATAAAGTTGAAGAATTACTGGCCGTATTTCAATAAGCCCGACAATAATGAATAAAACAATTGAACTCACAGAAGAATTAATCAATCGACAATCCGTTACGCCGGAGGATGGTGGTTGCCAGCAATTAATAGCTGAACGCCTGGAAAAACTAGGGTTTAAAGCAACGCACCTGCGTTTTGAAGATGTCGACAACCTTTGGATTACGCATGGGACGACAGGCCCTTTGTTTACCTTTGCTGGACATACTGATGTTGTGCCAACAGGACCTCTTGAAGATTGGAACACAGATCCTTTTAAATCCGAAATAATTGATGGCATGCTTTACGGTCGTGGTGCGGCTGACATGAAAGGTGGTATCGCCGCTATGGTTGTTGCTGCCGAACAATTTGTGGAAAAAAATCCTGACCATAAAGGCATCATTGCCTTCCTGATTACTAGCGATGAAGAAGGTCCTTCAATTAATGGTACGCGTAAAGTAATTGAATATTTAAATGACAATGACATCAAAATTGATTGGTGTATCGTCGGCGAACCTTCTAGTGATAAACAATTAGGCGATGTGATTCGTATTGGTCGTCGTGGTTCTTTAAACGCGATATTAACAATAAAAGGAATTCAGGGGCATGTTGCTTTTCCAGAGCTTGCTGAAAACCCAATACATCGTGCTAGCGCATTTCTTGCAGAAATATCGTCAATTGAATGGGATCAAGGCAATGATTCATTTCCAGCTACTTCATTTCAGATATCAAACATTAATGCCGGCACAGGTGTCGAAAATGTTATTCCTGGCTCCGTAAAACTCTTATTTAACTTTCGTTTTTCAACTGAATTGACTGAAGATGAATTAAAAATAAGAGTAACAGCGTTGTTAGATAAATATGATTTAAATTATGAGCTTCAATGGAAATTATCTGGCTATCCTTTTTTAACCAGCACCGGTAAATTGGTTGATGCTACTTGTGAATCTATAAAGTCTATCTGTGGTATAGAAACAGACTGTTCAACAGGTGGTGGCACATCAGATGGCCGATTTATCGCGCCAACTGGTGCTGAAGTGATTGAACTTGGCGTCAGTAATGACACTATTCATAAAATTAATGAATGCGTTAATGTTGAAGACTTGGATACATTAACAAAAATTTATAACACTATTCTTGAACAACTATTAATAGATTAAATATTATGGAAAAACTAATAGAAAAAACCTTATTTTCAACTCGTTGGCTTTTAACTCCGATATATCTCGGTTTGTCATTAGCGCTCATCTTACTTGCCATTAAATTTTTCCAGGAACTTATACATACTTTTGCTACCGTTATCTCTATTAGTGAAGCAGATTTAATTTTATCAATACTTTCATTAATTGATATGTCATTAGTAGGCAGTTTGATTGTGATGGTCATGTTTAGCAGTTATGAAAATTTTGTTTCAAAAATTGATCTTGATGAAGGTGATGACAAACTGGATTGGCTCGGTAAACTGGATGCGGGCACATTAAAGTTAAAAGTTGCTGCATCAATAGTGGCAATTTCCTCTATTCATTTATTACAAAAATTTATGGAAGTCGATCAAATCGATCCCGATCACCTAAAATGGTACGTCATTATCCATATGACTTTCGTAATTTCCGCAGTGCTATTAGCCGTATTAGACAAAATAGCCTTTGCTGATCACCGCGAACATTAAATAAAAACAAATTTGTTGCTTTAATCGTCGAATACTCTTATATTTAACCATATGGTTAAATATTATGAAGAGCCGCTGGATTATGTCTTTTTTGCACTCGCCGATAACACGCGAAGATGTATCCTGCTCGATCTTAAAAAAGGTTATAAAACCGCCCAGGAGCTGGCAGCACCATTTACTATTAGTCTGCCTGCAATCTCAAAACATTTAAAAATTCTCGAAAAAGCAAAATTATTAAAACGGGAAGTAAAAGGACGTCAACATTACTTCTATTTACAAAGCGAAAGTTTTCGATCTGTCGATGATTGGACTTCCTTCTTCGAGGAATTCTGGACTGAAAACCTTGAGAATCTGGATAATTTATTACAAGAAACACAAAGGAAAAAATCATGAGCAAACCACTAAAAATATCAAAACACTTGAACTCAAAAGTTGATGCCGTGTTTGATGCATGGACAAAACCTGAGTTATTAACAAAATGGATGGGGCCTGGAAATGTCACATGTGTAAAATTTGAGTGCGATTTGTGTGTTGGAGGTCAATATGAAATGCATATGCAAACAGATGATGAAGGTCTTGTAATTGCTTATGGTGAATATAAAGAGATTGAAATTAATAAAAAATTGTCTTTCACCTGGGGCTGGAAACATAATGAAGTAAAAGACTCTATAGTAACAATTACTTTCTCCGAGATAGAAAAAGGCACAGAACTAACGTTGGAACATAGTAATATTCCAACACAAGAAATGACTGATAGACATGAAATGGGCTGGAATGGTTGTTTAGAAAAGCTTCAACATTTTATTAAATAACGAAAGTTATTAAGTAATCAAACTTCAGGGGGAATAGTATGAATACAAAAAAATTTATATTAGCTTTAATCGGTGCTTTTGTTTTTATCTTTGTATTTGAATGGTTGTGGCATGGCATGTTAATGAAAGGGATGTATGAGGCGACGATAGAAGTATGGCGTCCAGAAGATCCCAGTTTGATGATATATATATTTGCAGCTCAGTTTCTTTTCGCTGCAGTGTTTACTTATATTTATACTGTCGTTGGCAAACATTTATCCTGTAAACGTGGTGTTGCATATGGTTTCTTTGCAGGTCTTCTATTAGCAGCTCCTCAACTTGGTGCTTATTGTTATATGCCTATTCCATTAACGATTCCTTTAATGTGGATGTTGTCTGTAATAATAGAATGCACGATTGCAGGGGTAATAATTGCAGCTATTTATAAGTTTGAAGAATAAAGATAGACATCATCGTTTGTATGCTCCTCGGCTTTGACTCCTATATCGCTCTACCTCCTGCATCCATGCAGTCGTACACAAACGATATCGGCTACATGGATGTAGGCGCTTAGGATTTGTCAGGAACAAAATCCTGACATTACATCCATGTAAATAAAAAAAACCGGAGCAAGCTCCGGTTTTTTTTAACTTCTTAAGTTACGACAAATTACTTTTCGTCGAACTGTGCTTCTTCAGTAGAACCGGTTAATGCGGTAACAGAAGATGCGCCACCTTGAATTACGGTAGTCACATCATCAAAATAACCTGCACCCACTTCTTGCTGATGAGAAACGAAAGTATAACCGCGTTCACGACCTTCAAATTCAGGCTCTTGAACCATTTCAGTGTAATGTCTCATGCCTTCGCCTTGCGCATAGTTATGAGCGAAGTCAAAAGTACGGTACCAGTTCAAGTGAATACCTGCCAAAGTAATGAATTGGAATTTGTAACCTAGTGCTGACAAGTCTTCCTGGAAGCTGGCAATTTGTGAATCGTTTAAGTTCTTCTTCCAGTTGAAAGAAGGAGAACAGTTGTATGACATCAATTGACCAGGAACCGCTGACTGTACAGCTTCGGCAAATTCACGAGCAAAACCAATATCAGGTACACCTGTTTCACACCAAACTAAATCAGCGTACGGCGCGTAAGCAACACCACGACTAATGGCTTGCTCTAAACCATTTTTAACACGGTAAAAACCTTCAGGTGTACGTTCACCAGTAAGGAATGGCTTATCATTATCATCAAAGTCACTTGTTACCAAGTTAGCTGCTTCAGCATCAGTACGAGCCAAAACAATAGTAGATGTGCCCATAACGTCTGCCGCCATACGAGCAGCAGTTAATTTTTGTACCGCTTCCTGAGTAGGAACTAATACTTTACCACCCATGTGACCACACTTCTTAACAGCTGCAAGTTGATCTTCAAAGTGAGCACCAGCAGCGCCAGCACCAATCATGTTCTTCATTAATTCAAACGCATTCAAAACACCACCGAAACCGGCTTCAGCATCAGCAACGATAGGCAGGAAGAAATCAATCGCTTCTTCTTCTGATACTTTGCCATCTGCAATGTTTTTCCATTGGATTTCATCAGCACGCTTAAAGGTATTATTGATACGACGAACCATAGTTGGAACAGAATCGTATGCATACAAAGATTGATCCGGATACATGGTTTCAGAAGTATTGCCATCAGCAGCGACCTGCCAACCCGATAAATAAACTGCTTCTAGGCCAGCTTTAGCTTGTTGCATAGCTTGACCAGCAGTAATAGCGCCAAAGGCATTTACGTAACCTTTATTAGCAGACCCATTCACTTTTTCCCAAAGCTTTTCAGCGCCTCTTTGTGCAAGGGTATGCTCTGGTTGGACACTACCGCGTAGACGTACAACGTCTTCCGCACTGTAATCACGTTTTACATTTGCCCAACGTGGGTTTTCTGCCCAGTCTTTTTCTAAATCTTTAATTTGTTGTTCTCTGCTACTCACGAGGTTTTCCTCCTACTAGATATAAAGACGAGTCACTCAAACCTGACTCATGTCCCAATGTTTTTAAGTACGCCACATCTAATAATCGTGGCACCAATATATAAGGGACGGTAAAAATAATGAGATATCTATTATTTATCAAGCTAATTATGCTAATAATTAGTATTAATAATATTAATACTTGAAGTATAATAATGACTTATGAATCGTTTCTACTATAAACAAAATCGTCTGAAACAATTAAGGGCATTTTGCTATACCGCGCAACTGAAAAGCATGTCTCAAGCCGCTGAGCATATGTTTCTCAGTCAGCCTTCTATTTCTCTTTTAATTCAATCACTTGAAAAAGATTTAGAGCAAAAGCTGTTCCTTCGTAAAGGACCTCGAATCGATCTAACAGCGGAAGGATCGACCTTGTTCGAGATGTCCCTGCCGCTGGTTGAAGGATTGGAAACCCTGCCAGAAAGCTTTGCCGAGAAATGTAAACACTCTGTAGTAGGTAGCCTGAATATCGCCGCTGTTGAAGCTATCATCCTCTACACTCTGCCGGATATTATCAAACGCTATGCTGATACATACCCTGATATTCATATCAAACTTAATAACTGTTCAGCAGCAATGGGAGTTGAAAAAGTACGTAACGGCGAAGTTGATTTTGCTATTGGCTCTACTCTGAGTATCCCTGATGATGTCGTTTATCTACCGATTTACTCGTTTGAACCGGCCTTGATTACCCCTGTAGGTCATCCACTGCTGGCAAACAAAAAGGTGAATATGCACGACATTAGCCAATACGGATTGATATTGTCACCGCAACATATGTCCACCTGGCAAATGGTGGATTTAGTATTTAAACAATATAACGTTGATTACAAAGTAAAATTAGAAGCCGGGGGTTGGGAAGTCCTTAAAAAATATGTCGAAAATGGTCTAGGTGTGTCTATCGTCACCGATATTTGCCTGTCCGGTAAAGAAAAACTGGGACGGGTACCATTAATAGAGTATTTTCCGAAAAGAACCTATGGTTTATTCCTGCGTAAAGGAAAAATCCTTTCTCCCGCTGCCCGTGAATTTATCCAGTGTATAGATTCAAAAGCAATGGAACAATTTCGTGCTGAGCAAGAACTAATAGAAAAAGAGACACCAATAAGTTAATGGCACAGAACATGCGATCAAAAAAATGTAAAAAAGCACTTGAAAATACCTATAGCAAGGTATCATTATTAACATATATATTATTAGCAATGAGTTCGATTTATGTCAGACAAAACTGACAACCATTATGAAGACGACCTGGCAACTCAGGAAGCCAAGCCGAAACTGGAGCAACCGCCGCTATATAAGGTTATTTTGATAAATGATGATTACACGCCGATGGATTTCGTTGTTCACATACTGGAAATATTTTTCTCGATTGATAGAGAAAACGCAACACGCATCATGTTAGATGTTCACACACATGGTAAAGGAGTGTGCGGCGTATTTACTCATGAAATTGCCGAAACAAAAGTCTCGTTGGTTAATGATTATTCACGTGAAAACCAACACCCTCTTCTTTGTACATTGGAAAAAGCCTAAAGGTCACTCTTATGCTCGATAAAGAACTTGAACTCACACTCAATAATGCATTTAGAGAAGCACGGGAATTACGTCATGAGTTTATGACTGTTGAACATCTATTACTTGCCTTGCTTGATAACCCATCTGCGACAAAGGTTTTGAATGCCTGCGGTGCCAATCTGAATGGCCTACACAGTGATTTAAAGTCGTTCATACAAGAAAACTCATCCATAATCGAAGACGATGATGATCGTGAAACACAGCCAACACTGGGATTCCAACGCGTATTACAACGCGCCGTTTTTCATGTGCAATCTTCCGGTAAAAAAGAAGTCACCGGTGCGAATGTTCTAATTGCAATATTTGGTGAACGTGAATCACATGCAACCTATTTCCTAAGCCAGCAAAATATTGCTCGACTCGATGCTGTTAACTTTCTCTCTCATGGTATTGCCAGGATAAATGACGATAGTGAAGGTGATGATAATTTCAATGAACTAGAAGAAGATTCACGTCAGGATGAAGCAGGAACCAATCCTCTTGATGCTTATACCGTAAATCTAAATGAGCAGGCTATACAAGGTAAAATTGATCCATTAATTGGTAGACAAATTGAAGTCCAGCGAACAATCCAGATACTCTGTCGTCGTCGGAAAAACAATCCTCTCTATGTCGGTGAAGCAGGCGTAGGTAAAACAGCAATTGCAGAAGGCCTCGCGAAAAACATCGTTGATGATGAAGTACCTGATGTATTAGCAGACAGTGTCATCTACTCTCTCGATCTTGGTGCTTTGCTTGCTGGCACAAAATATCGTGGCGATTTTGAAAAGCGTTTGAAAAGTGTTATTTCTCAATTAAAGAAACAGGAGGGTGCTGTTTTATTTATTGATGAAATTCATACCATCATCGGCGCAGGTGCAACATCAGGTGGCGTCATGGACGCATCAAATATTATTAAGCCCGTGCTGGCCTCAGGCGAATTAAAATGTATTGGTTCTACTACCTATCAGGAATACCGTGGCATATTTGAAAAAGATCGCGCATTGGCCAGACGTTTCCAGAAAATAGATGTTGAAGAACCTTCTATCGATGAAACTATAAAAATTCTACAGGGTTTAAAGTCACGCTTTGAAGAGCATCATCAAATTAAATACACAAATCAGGCATTACGAACTGCCGCTGAACTAACAGAACGTTATATTAATGACCGTCACTTACCCGATAAAGCGATAGACGTTATCGATGAAGCTGGCGCAGCACAGCAATTATTATCGGCGTCAAAACGAAAGAAAACCGTTGGTGTAAATGATATTGAAAATATCATTGCAAAAATTGCGCGTATTCCTGCAAAAACGGTGTCCAGTTCAGATAAAGATGTCATAAAAAATCTGGAACGCAATCTAAAAATGGTGGTATTTGGACAAGACCAGGCGATAGGAACACTAGCAAATGCGATAAAGATGTCACGTTCCGGTTTGGGTAACCCGCAAAAGCCGATTGGCAATTTTCTATTTGCAGGACCAACCGGGGTTGGCAAAACAGAAGTAACCAAACAACTCGCTATGCAAATGGGCATCGAACTGGTTCGCTTTGATATGTCTGAATACATGGAGCGACATACAGTTTCAAGATTGATTGGTGCACCACCAGGATATGTTGGCTTTGATCAAGGTGGATTATTAACTGATGCTGTCAATAAACAACCGCATTGTGTATTGCTACTTGATGAAATGGAAAAAGCACATCCCGATGTATTTAATTTAATGTTACAGGTTTTTGATCACGGCACATTAACCGACTCCAATGGTCGTAAGACGGATTTCCGTAATGTCATTATAGTCATGACGACAAATGCCGGAGCTGATCTCATGAGTCGATCTTCTGTTGGTTTTACAACACAGGACCACAGCGGCGATTCCATAGAGAGCATTAAAAAAATGTTTAGTCCGGAATTTCGAAATCGTCTGGATGCAATTATCCAGTTCAACTCGCTTGATAAGAGAACTATTTCAAATGTCGTTGATAAATTCCTGATTGAACTCGAAACACAACTCGACGACAAGAAAGTCACTGTTGAAATAACAGAAGAAGCTCGTGAATGGATGGCTGAACATGGTTATGACAAAATCATGGGCGCACGTCCTATGGCTCGTCTTATTCAAGATAATGTAAAAAGACCTTTAGCAGAAGAATTACTTTTCGGAAAACTTGAACATGGTGGTCATGTTGTTGTCACACTTGAAAATAACGAGATTAAAGTTGCAATAAAAGAAGAAGAACTGGAAGGTGCACTCTAATTTTTATTAAGATATTTTATTAATGTTTTTGAGTTACGCTGATAATCATAAATGTCTTTTTTCTCTACTGGCAAAGATTTAATATCAGTTTCTTTAAAGCCTCTCTCAATAAACCAATGAGCTGTTTGTGTAGTTAAAACGATTATCGTTTTCGCTCCATTCTCTATAGCAAGTGACTCCAAACTTTTGTAGAGCAAGTCTCCCATAGACTTATTTTGATAATCAGGATGCACAACCATGCAGGCTATTTCCATGATTTCTCCATTCTGATAATTATGTAAGGCTGCACAAGCAATCACATTTTCATCACGGACTAATACTTTAAAATCATTTATCTCTGCTTCAATCTTTTCAATTGAACGTTCAACAAGCACACCTTGTTTTACCAAAGGAATAATCAACTCATAAATACCACCGACATCATTAACTGTCGCCGGTCGTACTTTGTCGAATGGTGTATTACTTAATAATGTACCTACACCATCAAGCGTAAACAGTTCATACAAAATGCCTCCATCGATATCTTTATCGATATAATGCACTCGTTTTACTCCAGACTCACAAGCCTTAACACCAAGAGCTAAAGCTGTTGCTGGTGATTCATCAATATTACTATAAACAGTCCCCAGTTTATCTTTAGCCTGTTCACAAGTTAATTGTCTGATGATTTTGCCATTTACATCATTAAGTTCTTTCGTGAGACTTAACATAATCAATTTATCTGCTTTGAGATTAATTGCGACTTCTGTTGCGACTTCAATAGAACTTAAATTAAAAATTTCACCTGTCGATGAATAACCTAACGGTGTCACCAGAACAATTTCACCTGACTCAAGTCTTTTTTGGATCGTTTCTGTTTCTATGCTTCGTACTCTACCGGTTAATTTAAAATCTACACCCTCAATGACACCATAAGGTTTGCCAGTGACATAATTTCCGGAAGTCACTTTAATATCTGCTTTTGGTACTGAAGAATTGGGTAATCCCATAGACAAGAGTGCTTCAATCTGAATTTTTACATCTCCCACTGCCTGCTTAACGCTGCTAAGTGATGCTTCATCGGTGATTCTTAATGATTCTGAATATTTCGGAGAAATATTTCTTTCCTGCAGTAACTCATCTATCTGAGGTCGAACACCAAAAACAACAACGAGCTTAATACCTAATGCATTCAGCAATGCCAGATCATGGATTAAATGGGAAAACTTTTCTGAAGCGACAACATCACCACCAATTTGTAAAACAAATGTTTTATCATTGTGTGCATAAATATAGGGGGCTGCGCCCCTGAACAATTCAACAAAGTTTGAATCGCTAGTCATTACTTCCCCTCACAAAAATGAATCAGCATCTTTGACAAGATATTAATCATCGGTTCAATTCTTTCTATTTGTAAATATTCATTCGGTTGATGCGCAACATCAATATCACCGGGGCCAAGAATAACGGTTTCTATACCCATGTCATTATAAAATGGCCCTTCTGTGCCAAAAGCGACTGATTCAGAAGTATGCCTCGTCAATTCTTCACTTAACGTAATTATCTCACTGTTCCTTGGCGTCTGCATTGGCGGAATACCATCAAACATGGCATTAAACTCAACGTTTAAGCCTGATCCTGCCAATGTATTTTTAACTTTATTTCGTAACTTTTTATTTAAGTCTTCTAAGTTCATCCCCGGCAACATTCTTAAATCCAGCGATAATTCACAACTCGCACAAATGCGGTTTGGACTATCGCCACCATGAATTCGTCCGAAATTCATTGTCGGCACCGGTATTTGAAAATCTTCATTTATAAATTTCGACTGCAATTCATCGCGCCATTCCCGCAGGGCAGAAATAACATCATGCATGCCTTCAAGCGCACTATTACCCAATGTTGGATCACTGGAATGACCAGAACGACCTTCTATCTGAATTTCTTCAATAATAATGCCTTTATGCGTGTGTATTGGTTTCAATCCTGTCGGCTCACCAATAATGCAATATCGACCCGATACTTTATTATTTTCTTGTATCAGTCTCGCACCTGACATGGAGCTCTCTTCATCTGCCGTAGCAACAACGGTAATTGGTTTATTAAATTTAGTTTCAGCAAGCCTTTCCAAGGTTTCCAAAATAATAGGAAAGAAACTCTTCATATCCGCTGTACCCAATCCGTAGTAACAATCATTCTTCTTAGTCAAAGTAAATGGATCAGTGTCCCAACCATTTAAATCATAAGGCACGGTGTCAGTGTGACCTGATAAAACCAGACCACCGTCACCTTCTCCAGATTTTGCAATTAAGTTACATTTTTCAGGATGTTCACTGACTGGCATAATTTCGCATTTGAAACCCAACATATCGAAGCAATTGGCTAATACATCAATGACTTTACGATTAGATTGATCATGTACCGGATCGATACTGCTAACCGAGGGCAAACGGATCAATTCTGCAAAACAATCTTCAAATTCAGGTGTTTTTCTCATCTAGACTAAATTTCTTATATGACTGACAATCGTAAGTACGTCATGTATTCTAACGCACCTTTTTAGAACAAGGCGAATAGAAGAATCAACGCGGGTAACAATAATGAGCAATAAATTAAATAAATACAGTTCACGTATCACCGAACCCAAATCCCAGGGCGCATCGCAAGCGATGCTTTACGGCACCGGCATGACTGAAGAAGATATGTCCAAAGCTCAGGTCGGGATTTCCAGCATCTGGTACGAAGGCAATACCTGCAATATGCATTTGCTCGATCTTGCACAAAAAGTAAAAGAAGGTGTTATTGCTGCAGGCTTGGTTGGACTGCGTTTTAATACAATTGGCGTCAGTGACGGTATTTCTATGGGCACCGATGGCATGAGCTATTCCCTACAATCACGCGATCTGATTGCTGATTCAATTGAAACAGTTATGTCCGCGCAATGGTATGACGCTAATATTTCTTTACCGGGTTGCGATAAAAATATGCCGGGTTGTTTAATCGCGATGGGAAGACTCAATCGACCTTCATTAATGGTCTATGGTGGCACGATTAAACCCGGACATTGCAAAGAAAAGAAACTGGATATTATTTCTGCTTTCCAAAGCTATGGTGAATTCATTGCCGGAAGCATTGATGATGAAACCCGTCAGGAAATTGTTAAAAGTTCCTGCCCCGGTGCCGGTGCCTGCGGCGGTATGTATACTGCCAATACGATGGCTTCAGCTATTGAAGCGATGGGCATGTCTTTACCTTATAGTTCATCAACACCTGCCGTTGACCCACAAAAACTGGAAGAATGTTTTAATGCGGGTATAGCAATTAAGAATCTATTAGAAAAAGACATTAAACCTCGCGATATTATGACGCGTGAAGCATTTGAAAATGCAATGGTATTAGTTATTGCATTAGGTGGTTCGACAAATGCTGTACTACATTTATTAGCTATGGCGCGTGCTGTTGATGTCAAATTAACGATTGATGATTTTCAAGCTGTCAGTGATCGCATTCCTTTTCTTGCTGATCTAAAGCCCAGTGGTAAATATGTCATGGAAGATATTCATCTGATAGGTGGTACGCCTGCAGTAATGAAGTTTTTGCTTGAGAGTAATTTAATCAACGGTGACTGCATGACGGTTACCGGAAAAACTATAAAAGAAAATCTGTCTGATTTACCAAGCTTGACTGAGGGGCAAGATATTGTTGCTCCGCTTGATAAACCAATTAAGTCCAGCGGACATATCCGTATCTTAAAAGGCAACCTTGCTCCTGAAGGATCAGTTGCGAAAATAACAGGAAAAGAAGGCCTCATCTTCTCAGGTCCTGCCAAGGTTTATGATTCTGAAGAAGATATGTTAACGGCATTGGAAGAAAACAAGTTAACAAAAGGTGATGTCATCATTATTCGTTACGAAGGTCCTAAAGGCGGGCCGGGTATGCCAGAAATGTTAACACCAACCTCTGCTATTATGGGCGCAGGATTAGGTAGCGATGTTGCTATGATTACTGATGGTCGTTTTTCCGGCGGTTCGCATGGTTTTATTATTGGACACGTTGTACCCGAAGCACAAGAAGGTGGTCCTATAGCGCTCGTAAAAGATGGTGATATCGTTACCATTAATGCAGAAACAAATGAAATCAAGATGGATGTGTCTGACGAAAAACTAGCATCAAGAAAAGCAAATTGGATAATGCCCGCTTATAAAGCAAATCGCGGAACGCTTTATAAGTATATCAAAAATGTAAAAACGGCTTCTGAAGGGTGTGTAACTGATGAGTAGTAAAAAACTTCCTCCAATACATCCCGGCGAAATACTGCTGGAAGAATTCCTGAAGCCTATGGATGTAAGCCAATACCGCCTTGCCAAAGCAACAAGCGTTCCAGCACGCCGTATTAATGAAATCGTTCATGGCAAGCGTTCAATTACTGCTGATACAGCTTTGCGACTTTCAAAATTTTTTGGCATGTCGGATCGTTTTTGGTTGAATCTGCAAACACGATATGATCTTGAGCTGGAAAAAGACCGGTTAGGTTCTCGACTTGACGATGAAGTCGAATTGTATGAAAAAGCTAGTTAAATAACACTTCTAAAGAATGACTACTATTGATGTGATTTCGTTCTTTATAAAAGGCTAAAATGACAAAAGGCTCCCGAAGGAGCCTTGAACTCAGCACCAGAAAAACTTGTTATCGCTTTACTGGGCTGGCTACACGGGACGGACCTTTGTGTAGTCTCGAATGCCTGATGCAGAGCAGAGCAGGAACACTTATTAATATAGTATCGGCAGAGTTTCTTTTCAAGTTAAATAATTATCGATTTCGTAAGCTATTGATTTCTATAAGTGTCGTGTAAGCATGCCCAAATTTAGGCCATGTAGGACACTTGCATAAATTTCCTTCATCCTCTCTCTACTTAGTCTGTTCTTATAGTAAAGTCTTTTGCCCGTGACAGAATCTCTTTTACCAAGCTGAATAAGATTTAATCTATGAAATCCAACGGTATATATCATGTCACCTTTGATCCAACTATCTCTTTCCTGAAACATACCAATTTGTGGCATGCAGTTTTTAGGAAGCATATAGTGATAAGGCATTGCAGGGCGCGGCTTAACTGTACTTAATGGGACTACGGTTACTAACTCTGCTCTATTTTTTAATTGAGACGTTAAGATTATAACTGGTCGTTTTGACTTGACCATTTCCGGCTTTCTAAATCCTTGCGAAAAATCACAAAGCAAAACCTGTCCTGGTTTAGGGTGAATTGTAATTGACAATTATATAAGTCCATTTATTTGTAATGCTTTACATTATATCAATACAAACAAGTAAACAATACACGCCAACTAACAAAAATTTAGCGAGTGTATTAGATCGTTAACTCATTGAGAGTTTGTATTTTTTGTAATACTTGATCACTTTATTAACGTAGTTGCGGGTTTCTTTGTAGGGCGGTATTTTGTTACCGTATTTTTTTACTGTGCCTTCACCTGCATTGTACGCGGCAAGAGCAAGCGTTAGATCGTTATTAAATAATTTCAACAAATAGCGAAGATAGCGTGAACCACCATAAATATTTTGCCTGGGATTACGTCGATTGCTCACGCCATATTGTTTTGCTGTCTCGGGCATGAGTTGCATCAATCCGACTGCCCCAGCTTTCGAGATCGCATTAGGATTATATGAAGATTCTGCTGTGATGACAGCATGTAATAGTGTGTGTGGTAATTTATATATCTTCGCGACACTTCTAATCGTCGGATCAAATTTTTTCTGATTTTTCACCCAATTAAAGTTTTTCGGTAACTTCGCTTCTTCCCAACCCTTCCATGTTTTAACCAGGCGCTTATAGCCGCCGTGTCTCGGTTTGTCAGTCAGGATAACGCGACCATGTTTGTCGACATATTTATATATATCAGCATGACTCGGCAAGGAAAGCAGTGACAGCAGGGTAATAAAAATAATTGTAAATTTAGTATTAAACATTACAAATAGTGTTTCTTAAGTTTAATTTTATTTAGCTAGCCTAACCTTATAACAAATAAAGGCTTATTTGAATAATAATCAGTGCAAAAACAGCCGCTATGACATCATCGAACATGATACCAAAACCACCTTTAAGTCGTTTATCGGCAAGTGATATGGGCCAGGGTTTCCAAATATCGAATAATCGGAACAAGACAAAACCGAGTAAGATCCACATCCATTCTTTCGGCACCATAAACATGGTGATGAAATAACCGACAATTTCATCCCAAACGATGCCCGGATGGTCATGTACATTCAGTGCTTTTGCCGTATATCCGCAAAGAAATACGCCGATAAGGAAAGTGGCAATAATAAGTATGAGATAAATTTTCCAATCCGCCAATAACTGCTCAGGTAAAAGCAGGTATAGGCCGACAGCAATAAGCGTCCCCATGGTTCCCGGCATTTTAGGCGAAAGACCGCTTCCAAAGCCCAGAGATAATAAATGGGCAGGATTCAGCAATAATTTAGCTGAAACTCTTGCTTGTTCAGGCTTGTCCATAGTGAGACACTAAAATTTAAAGAGTCTACATTATATCTAAACACTATGCGTATCACACTTAGCTCTCTACTATTGTTACTTGTACTTGTTTCGTTTAAAGCGCCTACTGTTGGTGCTGGTGAGGCCGATGTAATTACAGCAAAAGTTGAACATGCCGGCGGTGACTTTTATCGATTTAACGTGACCTTGGAACATAACGATGAAAGTTGGGAACATTTCGCAAAAGCGTGGGAAGTACTGGATCTAGATGGTAAGGTTTTAGGTGCGCGTGTATTGCTTCATCCTCACATTAACGAGCAACCTTTTACACGTTCACAAACAATCGCTATTCCAGAAAATGTTAATCAGGTTACAATCCGTGCATACGATCTGGTCCATGAATATGGTGGTAAGGAATTAACTCTCAAAATTAATGAGGACAAAGATCATGATAAATAATAGAAAATTAATTATTGCATTCACTTTATTGGTGCATTTTCTTTCATTTGCAAACACTAATGCTTATGCCGATGATGCTCAAACGGAAGCGTTAATTGAACAGGCCATTCAAGGTCAACATCGTAGTGCCAAAAATAAAGCACGTGATATATATCGGCACCCAAAAGAAACATTAACACTGTTTGGGATCAAACCGGAGATGAAAGTTTTGGAAATATTACCGGGGGGCGGCTGGTACACCGAAATACTTACACCGATTTTAAAAGATAAAGGACAATTAACTGTCGCAAGTTTCGGAGAACAACACCCAAGTAATTATCTACGCAACATACATATGAAATTCATGGACAAACTTGATAGTAATATTGAGCTTTATGGAAAAATTAATCGGGAAATATTCGAAAATAAGGGGTATTTTAATAATACTGCAGATAGCTCACAGGATATGGTGGTTACATTCCGTAATACTCATAACTGGATACGTTTTGGTGGTATCAAAGAAACCTATCGTGCAATTCATCGTGTTTTAAAAAAAGGGGGCATATTAGGTGTTGTACAACATCGAGCTAATAAAGGGAGTGATGCACAAAAAACTGCGCAGCAAGGCTATGTACCTGAATCCTATTTGATCCGGTTGATTGAAAACACAGGTTTTGAACTGGTCGATAAATCTGAAATTAATGCTAATCCGAAGGATACGAAAGATTATCTTGAAGGAGTATGGTCTTTACCGCCGACTTACCGAGAAGGCGACGTAGACAAATCAATCTTTTCTGCTATTGGCGAAAGTGATCGTATGACCTTACGCTTCATTAAATTGTGAACGAAATAAATATCACAGCAAAACTGTTTTTATTACTTGGCTCAGCGAATGCAATGTTAGCTGTCATGCTCGGCGCTTTTGGTGCACACGCATTAAAAGCGCGTCTTGATGAAAACATGTTAAAGATATTCCATACAGGCGTTGAATATCATTTTTATCATGCGCTAGGCCTAATACTTATTGGTATCATTGCTATCAATATACCGGTTAATATTTGGATTAAAAATTCAGGATGGATGATGTTTGCCGGTATCATTTTATTTTCAGGTAGTCTATATTTTTTAAGCATATTGAATGTACGTTGGCTGGGCATGATCACTCCGCTTGGTGGACTATTATTCATCCTTGCATGGTTAAGCCTGTGCATTGCTATCTTTAAACAATAAATGAGAATATTAATGAAAACATTTTCTTTACTACTCGCTGTAGTATTTTTCCCATCTGTTGGTTTTGCTGAAGATATTGAGAATCAAATCAATAAAGCCTGTTTACGTCATGCAGTCTCGCTTGTTTCAAAATTAAAGATAGAGGTCATTGGAGATCTCAGTCAAGAAAAGTATGAACAAGCTCTAAAACTTGCAACTGATTCATGTCAGGCATATTTCAAAAAAGAGTTCAGTCAAAATCCTGAATCTGTTGCTACGGCTAGTAATAATGATAAAGAGGAAGATGGCAGCGTGAAAGATTGGTTGACTGAAAAAATTCTTAGTGATGATGTAACGCGAAAGAAAGGAAATGAACGTTTAAAAAGGATGAAGTGAGAAAAATATTAATAGGCAAAATGTCCAGACTAGCATCACTAGGAATACACCTATAATCATTAGCTTCTTTTTGTCTTCTTCATCTATCTTACATAGTGAATGTTCTTGTTTGATGTCACTTGGAATAAATTTAAAGATGAGCGCCAATGCAATCGGCACTAGAATCACTTCATCCAATAAACCAATCACAGGAATAAAATCAGGAATTAAATCTATTGGACTAATAATATAAGCTAGAACCAAACCAAGCATTGCTTTTGCATACCAGGGTGTACGTTTGTCACCCATTGCTGAATACATTAAAAATATTTTATCTGTCACGATTATGATTATGTTTTATACAGGGGCTCCAGCTTTCCTATAGATTTTGCAGTTAGTTTATTATTAAATGACTGTGCTTCGAAACTTCTCAAAAAATCAGCACCATTCCATTGAATTGTTGTTTTTCCATATAAGCAGGCATTCAACTCATCAAGCTTTAATTGAAAATCTTTTTCACAATGTACTTTTACTGTATTAATACTGCTTATTTTTTCATCTGGCCACAAATCATTAGCCCAGCCTAGCAATGCTTGTTTTGTCAATACAGCATCGTTAGCAGCACATGCCTGCTTAAGCTGTTTCAAGTATTGGCGGCTAGATAATTCCTTTACGGAATCATTGTTTGGTCTAACTGGAATACGTTTACTTTTCCAAAAAATGAATAATGTTATTCCCCACAATATAAATAGTATCAGGCTCAGCCATTTCCATAGTGCTTGACTAGATGCAGGCTCAGCTATTTTAATAATTTCTTCATCGATATTTTTTTCAACCGGTATTACTTTTTCAACTAACAGCTTGGGAGTTTCACTCACAGGTGCCGTAGCAGAAATTTCAGCATATATAGAGCGCTCAGGTAATTCAGCAAACTCCATTTTATCAGTATCTGTATTCCACCATGCAATTTTGATCTCGGGTAAAATATATTCGCCCGCTTCTATTGGAATAATTGCCATCTTGTCATGGCGAATACCAATAAAACCATTTTCATCATAGGATTCTTCATGTTCAGGCTGATCAGGATATTGTTTTAACGTTGCAGGCAGATTATTTTCTATCTCCGGTAAATTACTTGCGACTAATCCATTTGCTTTTAAGGTCAATGTACGTGTAGTTGCTTCACCTTGTTGTAATTTACCCGGATCAAGCGACCATTGTTCCTGGATGGTTAATTGACTGGCCGGCAACCAGGTATCACCCGTAAAAGAATCCGGTATAGGTTTTACTTCAAGATTAATACTGTCTGAACGTTTCACTATTAATTTAGAATCAGAACCAAACGGATCAAAGTTAAAGAAACCAACTAAACCTGTTTGTCCCTGAAAAACCAAAGGTTCTATTTTTATTGCTCCACTGCTTTGTGGAAAGAGGGCATACTGCCGCTGAATAACGACATATTTTTTACCCTTTATTCTTGTTTCAAAACTTTTATCTTCACCTAGTTTGTTAACGACTGCCTGACCACCCCTGATTTCAGGTTCAGATAAACTTGCATTATTTGTTTGAACAGCGCGATAAAGTTTAACCGTGTAAATTACCTGAGCCTGCACATAAGGTGTTTTGCTATTGACTTCGACTTCGACAAAAATATCATCCGTCTTATTTCCTGTTATTGATGGAGCATTAGCAACGACTTTTATTGAACTCGCTTGGCTAACATCTTTACCAAATCGAATAGAAGGAATACTTAATATTCCGGCCTGATTTGCAATTACTGTTAATATCCATTGCCTGGATCGCGTCATTTTCCCATTAATGATTTGAGTATTACTACGATGACTTGTATTCAATACGGTAAATGACTTATTTAATGGGCTAAAATCAGGTTCTCCATCGACTTTCTGATTACTTTCAAATACCAACTTAAATGATTCATCGGCAACAACAGGATTACGATCAACGCTAATCGATATTTCAGCCTGTAAAAACTGACTGAATAACAACAACATTAACGTGAAAATCAATTTAATATTCATCTTTTCTTACCAATTTTTTCCATTTGTTGAATATTGTTTTTTTTCCTGTTGATATTGATACTTGAATTTCCGTCTTAGTAAACCCGATGGATCATCAGGAATACGACGTAACCATTGTTCTGCCGCCTGTTGTTCTTCGTCAAGCTCATTCATTGCCTGCTGAGCTTCTTGCTGTTCTGACTCATCTTCGGAATCTTTTTTTTCTTCTTCCTTAGAATCTTCCTGAGCCTGCTGTTTCATTTTTTCTTCTGATTCTTGTTCTGACTCTTCCTTATTTGCTTGCTGTTGCTCAGCATTTTCACTATTTTCCTGTTGCTCGTTCTGTTTTTGAGATTGCTGTTCTTCTGACCCGGACTTGGAATCTTGTTGCTCAGATTTTTTATCGGAATCTTCGTCTGAATTTTTATCTGACTGAGACTGCTGCTGTTTTTGTTTTTCTAATTCCTTTTCAACAAGTTTTTTATTAAATTTTGCATCTTCATGTTCAGAATTATTTTCCAGCACCTGATCGTATGCTGCAATAGCTTCTTCATAACGCCCCTGCTTTGCCAAAGAATTGCCTTTATTATAAATATTACGGTCATCCTCGTATTCATTTAAAAATTCTTCTGTCGCTGCAAAATCACCTGCTCGGTATTTAGCCGCTGCTTTCCACTCATTATCCTGAAACAACTCAGAAGCAACATCAGCTTGGTTATTTTCCAAAGCCTGCATTGCTTTTTGGTTTTTATTCATCCATAAATCATTCCATTCAAATGCAATAGCTTCATCTGGACTACTGATCATTACACAGACTAAAATCGCCAAATAACCGCGCCGAAAACCGAGTGCCACTATGGGTAAAATAAACAGCACTATCCACGGTCCAAACTCATGCCATTGATCCGTTTTAAATTCCGTTTCCGTCTGTTTATTCGGTTCCAGTTCGCTAATAAATAAACGATTTAGACGCTCAATATCACCATCAGCAATCTGGCTTATTTCATAATAACCACCGCCCACACTTGCCAGGTATTTTAGCGACTCTTGATTTAATTTTGGAATAACAATTGTTCCTGCTCTATCTTTCAAAAAACTACCTTCACCCATTCTTACAGGGACACCTTCTTCAGTGCCTATACCAAGAATGGAAACCTTATAACCACTTTGCTTTGCCCGAATAAAATGTTCCTCATATTTGCTATCAACTTCATCTGTTACCAGCAAGATATGTCCCTGACTGATACCGGCCTGTTTTAATAATTTTATTGATTTTGTAATTGCACTATCGGTATTACTGCCCGGCGCTGGCATTATGGCTGGAGATAGTGCAGATAATTGCGAATTTATTGTTTTAATATCATCTGTCAATGGTGTCACTACATAGGTACTTCCGGCATAGACCAGTAAGGCAGTTTGTCCTTCTTTTCTAAGATTCAATAGATCAGAAATTTTAAATCGTGCACGTTCAAGGCGACTTGGTTTAACATCATCAGCATACATAGACAATGATAAATCCAAAGCAATAACCAAAGCGGATTCTTTTTGAAAAACAGGTTGTGGCAAACGTTCCCAGCTAGGTCCCGCCAAAGCGATTATAATTAATAAAGAAACTAAGCTCGCCAGAATAATATTTGACACTTTCTTTGCGCCAGATTTACCGACTAATATATAGGGTAATAATTCAGCATCACACACGCTCTCCCAATGCTTATTAACTAAATGATGCTTAGCCAACTTCCATAAAACTAATACAACAGGAATTATGGCAATAAACCAGTAAGGACGAATAAAATGAAATTCACTTATCAACATTAATCTCGCATACCGTTGAAAGAACGCATTAACAACAAAACTAACATTAAAATTAACGCTACTGCTAAGGGCCAATAATATAATGCCGTTTGTGGTCTAAATCGTTGTACATCTTTTTCTATCGGTTCAAGCTCATCCAATAATTTATAAATCTGTTGCAGCTGTTCAGTATCTGTGGCACGAAAATAGCGACCACCGGTTTTATCTGCAATTGCCTGTAATGTTTTTTCATCAAGATCAGCTGATGGATTAATCCGGCGAACACCGGCAAACGTAAGCACGGTCTTTTCATCTGCACCAATGCCAATCGTATAAATTTTCAAACCTTCGCGCGCAGCTATTTCTGCTGCTGCCAAAGGTTCTACAGCACCGGCTGTGTTTGTTCCATCAGTAAGCAAAATAAGCACACGGCTTAGTTCATCCTGTTCACGTAAACGTTTAATTGCCAGACCAATCGCATCACCTATTGCTGTTGATGTCCCGGCCAAACCAATTGCTGACTCATATAACAAGGTTTTCACTGTCAGGCGATCAAATGTTAATGGCGTTTGTAAATACGCTTGTTCACCAAACAGAATTAAGCCAAGACGGTCACCAACACGATGCTCAATAAACTCACCTGCAACATGTTTGGTTGCATATAAGCGATTTACACGTTTACCATTTATAACAAAATCTTCTTCTTTCATACTGCCGGATAAATCTACTGCCAACATCAAATCACGACCACTCACTGGAATTTCGATATATTCGCCTAGCCACAGTGGGCGCATACCGGCAATGATTAAACAACACCAGGCTATGAGAGCTATCCAGAAAAGTTTGCGCTTTATATCAACACGATGTTCGGTATTTTTTTTAGAACTGAATTCATCCAGAAAAGGAACACGCAAGGCAGCTTCGTTGACAACTTCGACAGGTCGCAACATAAAACGAATAATAATCGGTAACGGCAATAATGCAGCGACCCAAAACCAATCAAAATGAATCATTGCTAGCTCCTATCACTATTACTCAAACTATTACGATTAGCACAATCAATCCACGATGAAGTTAAGTTTAGTAATTCTGTCGCATCATAATCCGCTTTAGCCTGATATGGCGCTTCTATTAAAACTCGTCCTATGCCGTTACTAAACGATTCACCATCGTTCAAATTATCCAGAAATAACAACCAGTCTTGTCCGGTTAATGATGCAGACTCATCTCGTTTAAATAGACTTATGCTGACACGCCTTATCAATTCAGAAATTTCTTTTACTAAAATAGATTTATCCTGATTTGAATTAAACTCATTTTCTATTCGTTCCAATTCCTGTTTGGCAAGGGTCACTGCTGATGTTCGATGCTTGCGTCTATGTTGAATAAGAAAAAAAACAGATGCCACCGTGATAATAATTAACAACAGTAATATCCACCAACCTGGTGCTAACGGCCACCATAAAATTGAATCTGGCAAATGAATATCACGCAATGCCAATGTTGTCGGATCTGTAGCCTGCATCATCGTTAACGAAGACCTTCTTTTATTACTTTTTCCGGGTTATCTTCAGTACGGCAACTTAAAAAAGTTGCATGGCATGACCGTGCTGTTTTTAATAAATATTCCTGATGCGCTTTAAACTTATTAGCATGATCAGCAATTAATTCTTTATTGTGAGTATCGAAAACTAATTCTTGTTCTCCGTTAGTTATTCGATAATTTCCCGCAGGTGGTAAAAATTCTTCCAGCCAATCATAAATATGCACCATGATTAATTCATTGTGTTGACGTAAACGAATCAAATGAGAACGCGACTGTTCATCAAATCCACGAAAATCACTTAATAAAATAACCATGCTCCCCGGTCTGGTCATGCGACGTAAATTAATCAAGGAATGCAACATACCTTGCTGTTTGTTTTCAACAACGCCAGATTGTTGCCAGGCAGGATGCTCTACCATGTGTTTTATTAATCTTAGTACAGCAGATTTGCCCCGTTGCGGTTTTAACTCATGATGAATTGAATCGGAAAAAACAGCCCCACCAATACGATCACCCTGTCTATTCGCAGTCCATGCAAATAAACTGGCAAGTTCGGCTGCAATAACAGCTTTAAATTTGCCATGTGTTGCAAAAAACATCGGCGCACGAAAATCGACCCAAATATGTACGGGTCGTTCACGTTCTTCAGCAAATAATTTTGTATGTGCTTTTCCGGTACGCGCTGTTACACGCCAATCCATATTACGAATATCATCTCCCGCTTGATACAAGCGTGATTCATCGTATTCCATGCCTCGGCCTTTAAATGCTGATTGATAATCTCCCGATTGAGAGGCGCTGATCATTCCGGATTTAAGCGATAAAGCCCGGCTCTTCTGGCTTAAAGCAATTAAATCCGAAGTGGTAATATTTGCTGGGTTGGAAATTGATTCAGGTACAACAGACATAATATTTAAGGAACAGCAATACGCGAAAGTAATTCAGAAATAACACTATCAGCTGTTATGCCTTCAGCCTCGGCTTCATAATTTAATATCAAACGATGACGTAATACTTCGTGCGCAACCGCTTGCACATCTTCCGGCCCGACATAATCACGTTGCTGTAACCAGGCATGTGCGCGAGAACATCGGTCTAATGTAATGCTTGCTCGAGGACTGGCACCATATTGCAACCACTGTGCAAGGTCATCGCCATAAGCACCTGCATTTCTGGTCGCAAGTACAATTTGTAAAAGATATTGTTCAATATTCTCCGCCATATATATGGATAACACTTCATCACGAGCAGCAAAAATAGCGTCCTGTTTTATCGGAGTCGAAACTTCAGCAGTCGATGATTGTTTTGCTTCAGCCCGTGCCAACTTTAAAATACCCTGCTCTTCTTCATCACTTGGATAATCTATTGTCACATGCATTAAAAATCGATCCAATTGAGCTTCAGGTAAGGGATAAGTGCCTTCTTGTTCAATCGGATTTTGAGTAGCCATGACTAAAAATAAATTGGGTAAAGCATAAGTTTTTTTACCCACAGTGATCTGCCGTTCGGCCATAGCTTCAAGTAAAGCAGATTGAACCTTTGCCGGTGCGCGATTAATTTCGTCAGCCAAAACCAGATTGTGAAATAAAGGGCCTTGTTGAAAAACGAAGCTGCCCTCTTGTTGGCGGTAGATTTCTGTTCCTGTCAGATCAGCTGGCAATAAATCAGGTGTAAATTGAATTCGATGAAAATCGGCTTCAATTCCTTCAGCCAATACCTTAATTGCTCTGGTCTTGGCTAAACCCGGAGCACCTTCGACCAGTAAATGGCCATCAGCAAGTAAGGCGATTAATAATCGATTAACCAGTTTTTCCTGGCCAATAATTTGTTTCCCGATATGGGTTTGTAATAGTTGGATCTCTGTAATTGCAGACATAAGTACCGCTCTATTTAAATGACAATGTTATGGACAATAATTTTTACGAAAAAATCCCTTGGATTCCATGCTTATGGACAAAGTCTATTGTAAACTTGAAAACGATTGTTTCAAAATTAAAGAGGATATTATAACTATGAAGGAAACACCAAGTTTTGCCGATCGTGTACGCGCAGGTGAAATTTTAATGGGCACCTTAGTCAGCTTACCATCAGCAGAGATATGTGAATTACTTACACATGTCGGCTATGACTGGTTATTTATTGATGCTGAGCATGGCGCTTTCAACCCTCAGCAAGCACAAAGTATGTTACAAGCCGCCGCACCAACACCTTGTGTCATACGAGTTCCGGAAGGTGAGTCAATCTGGCTTAATAAAGCGCTGGATATCGGTGCCGCAGGTGTTATTGTTCCGCAAGTACATAATTCGGCCCAAGCTAGAAAGATTATCAAACACTGTAAATATACACCCACTGGAGATAGAGGCATTGGTGTTGGGCGAGCTCACAAATATGGGGTTGATTTTGAGCGTTATCTTGAAAAAGCAAATGAAGAAACAGCTGTTATTCTGCAAGCTGAAAGTGCTGAAGCAGTAGATAATATCGATGACATAGCAAGTCTAAAAGGAATTGATGCCATATTAATTGGTCCTAATGATTTATCCGCCAGTCTGGGGAAACCAGGAGAGATAGACCACCCTCTGGTTCAATCTGCTATTAATAAAATAATAAAGGCTTGTCAAAATGCCAACGTCAGCATGGGCTATTTTGGTGTTAGTGCAGAAGCGGTTTTACCTTATAAAGAAAAAGGCTTTAGTTTGTTAACTGTCGGTGTTGATACTATATTTTTAATTAAGTCAGCCGCACAAACACTTGCAGAAATGAATGAGTAAGAGAAGTATTATGGGTCTTGGCACAATCAATACGATACTGAATACAGCACCGATCGTTATTCAGGGCACATCACGTTTAATTAAGTTAATACGTGAACAAAAAAATGACCAACAACCTGAAGAAGAAATACCCGAAACAATTAATGGTATTAGAAATGAAGTTGATCGACTTCATCAAAGGCTCGATGCAAATGATGAATCTAATGTAGAACAAATAAAATTGATCGAAGAACTGGCAAAACAAAATGAATCTCTAGCTACACAGCTTAAAAAAACAATTACTCAGTTAAATAGATTTGCACTATTGGCTGTATTCGCCTGTCTTATTTCCATCATTTGTTTGCTGTATCTATTTCAGTAATGTGAAGAAAGTATATAGCAGCGACAACTTTATAATGGCAGGCCATATACATAGTCTGTTGCAAGCAAATAATATCGATTGTCACCTGCGAAACATGAACCTGACAGGTGCTATTGGTGAACTACCACTTAATGAGTGTTGGCCAGAAGTCTGGGTCAATGATGAATCTGACTTTAACTCAGCTGAACACCTGATAAAAACAGCTCTATCAACCGCCGAACAAAATGAAGCCTGGCAATGTCGATGTGGTGAGTCGATTGAAGGCCAGTTTGAAGTATGCTGGTCTTGTGGAAGTGAAAGAGAAACTTGATTTTTATATGAATTGTAAGTGACTAATACAATAGCAGTATATTTAAAATCATAATTTCTTCGGCATATAAATTGCGTAAATAAAAGCTATGCTCATAGTCAGTTCAACTAATACTTCTTTCTGTCAAATGACAGGAGAAAATAATAATTTATTTATAGTCAGAAAACAGGATTAAACATGGATATTATTTCAGTAATTATTCTCGATAAATCAGCTATTTTCGCTGTACTTTAATTTAAATAATTTTTATCAAAGGAGCGTATTTATGAAAGAAATATACGTATTTGAAATTATGACAGAAAACGTCACAACTTGCTCACCTGACACAACGTTGAAAGAAGTTGTAAAAATACTAAGTAGTAATCGCATATCAAGTTTGGTAATTACTGAAAATGATGAGCCTACAGGCATCATTACCGAACGTGATATGGTCGCAATTTTAGCTGACATGTTGAACGATGTAGTCTGGGATAATTTATCCATTGATCACTTCATGACAAGCCCAACTTATACAATGCGCAGCGAAGTTGCCTTGCATGAAGCTGTAGAGTTTTCAAAGGATAAAAATATTCGTCACCTTCCGATTATTAATGAAAATAATAAACTCATTGGCTTATTAACACAAACCGACATGATTAATGGCTTGTCAAAAATTACATATATTTAATTACATGACTTAAGCTCATATATAATCACTCTGGATAAATAATTCACAAAAAAAGATGATGCATTTTTTTCCTTCTATATTTATTTGTTTGTTATTCGTATCCGCAGCCAGCGCAGATGTAATTCGAACAGACGTAGAACCTGCACTCAGTATTGCACCCGATGAAACAAAAGTAATCGTAATTGAATCGAAGTATGGAAAACCTGTCGAACTATTTTGGCAAACACTTAGCCCTGAATCATGTAAAAATTCAGCCTGCGTAAAATTCAAAGAAAAAAATGCCAGTTTCGACTTTGCATCATTCAACGGACAAGGCACATATGACGCCACAGATAATAAAGTTACTTTATCATTCACCAATCAGACAAAAACACCTGTTACATTACAATTAACAAAAATTGAACGAACCTGTACTGCCGAAATATGTGACTTAATACTAACGACTGATACACAGGACTGGAAAGTAGTACGCATACAGGAATTTATCGAGATTAAAAATAGCGAAGATGGCTCATATTCAATACTTCAAGGTGTCACGACAAAAGGGAAAAAATTTGAAATTATTTTAGCCTGGTGGTTTTACGAAGCTTCATCCTATTCGACAAGTTGCCCAAAATTTATACAACGCTGGATTAATAAACCAAACCGGGATTATGTCCCCTATGTCATCGCAGGCAGTTCACTCGTGCCAAATATCAAAAATAAAAAACAATTTATCCTTTCCGTTGATACTTGCACTAAAAAGGCTGTAAATTTCAATGCTCCAAAAGACAGTGAATATTAGAGAGACTCTGGATTAAATTTAAAGAAAATAATGATTGTTTGAATCGATACTTTTAATACTTTTTTGGTGAAATTTCAAAAAACACCATTTAAAAAAAACAATTTAATTCAATATAATCAATATCTTATATGTTTATCTGCTACTTTGTTGCGTCGCAACATAATTAGCGTATAATTACCTCCAAGTACTAATTAAATATTGGAGAAATATCATGACAAACGCATTCGAAAGTTTAGTAGAACCTGTAAAGCAACTGAACGACTTGACCTTAAAAAGCATCGAACAAATCGCTGCTATTCAGATTAAAGCCATTCAGGAAAACACGAAAATCAGTGTTGACGCACTGAAATCTGCAACTGAAATAAAGGATATTGATTCGCTGCAAGATTACCTGACAAGTCAGGCTGATGTTGCACAGAGCGTATCTAATAATGCTGTTGAAGATGCAAAAGAAATCGCTAAATTGAGCGAATCTTACGCTAACGAAGTTAAAGAGCTTGTTGAGAATTCAGTTCCTACTGCTTAATCTCAAGTTATATAGTTACACTAAAAACCGCTCCATTGAGCGGTTTTTTTATGTACAGGATGTACTGTATGCTGCGGGCGCATGGACGCGCAAGAGCAGCGACGTATAGATGAATAGGCGGTACGACTGCAAGGATGCAGGAGGTAGAGTTGCGCCGGGAGCAGCAACCGAGTGTCGAGTCTGGAACGGAGACCGATACAGGATGAGACTCTCAAGGTCGAAAATGCTGGAAATAATATTACCGTCTTCCCTAGTAATCATTTCTTAGCCAATAAATCTTTCAAGTTCGCAAAGGGTTTGCCGGTTGCGTGCTCTCGTTCAAGTTCATTATTAGCACTTGTCGTAACGCCTTCTGTATCAAGATATTTTGCATGTTCATGATCGTGACAATAAAGACAGAGTAATTCCCAATTACTTCCATCAGAGGGATTATTATCGTGATTATGATCTTTGTGATGAACAGTTAGTTCACTAAGGTTTTCGCGAGTATATTCGCGTTCACATTTACCGCATATCCATGGGTAAAGTTTGAGTGCCTGTTCACGATAGCCATGCCCTCGTGCCTCAGTATTGCGTTTAGATTCAGCTACAATTTTATCAAGCTTGTCCATCGTATTTGCAATAAATAGAGTTGATGACGTTTCAATTGATGGTTCTGTTAGTGCCTTAACACGCCCGCTTGAATACTAATCAGTTCGTCAAATGTCTTGAGCTGTTTTAATAAGGTGTTGGTGGAGGGATCATTTTTATGCAAGCATTCTTCAGCGTATTCAAAAATAGCACTTTGCGCTGGTAACGGTTTAGTTTGCTCCAAAGTGTCTTTCATTCTAGGCAGGAATATCCACTGCAGCCATTGCTCGAATTTAAGCGTATCCAGGCAAAACGGGGTCGTACTGCTTAAGTCAATGTCAGCCGGCTTACATTCGTCCCACTTGCCGTGAGTCCGCAGGCTGGCTTCAACTTCGAGTAATACGTCGGCAATTCGGCTGGGAATATCGTGCATTAGACTAATTATACGTGGTGTCTGACCATTTCAACAGGTCGGAATAATAGCCAATTTCTATATGACAAGAAGTCTTATTCGCAATTTTTCAGCTGCTAAAGTCTTATTTTTAGCTATTTTTCTATAAAAATGGCCCTGATATTTCACAAAATTTATCATTCTGGTTTATACTCCGCCCGCCAGTTTGTACGTCAATGCGGTCATCTCGGTAAAATTTCAGTAGATGTGAGTATTTGGTAGCGCTAGTTTCCGAAACGTAGTGCAGGGGCAGTAATCGATTCGAGACTTTGCATGATGTTACGAACGAAGACTAATCGAGGCAAAAATGAATTAAAAAACGGACGACTGCAAGGATGCAGGAGGTAGAGCGACGCAGGAAGCCAAAGCCGAGTGTACACGGAGTACATGAGTATTTTTAATTCATTTTTAACGAAGAGTAGTCGAGTGCAGTAATCATGCTAAGCACTCGATCATTAATTTAACTTTAAATAGAGTAGAACAATGACTGATTTATCGAAGTATAGAAATATAGGCATCTTCGCACATGTAGATGCAGGTAAAACCACGACCTCAGAACGTATTCTGAAACTGACTGGCAAGATTCATAAAACCGGTGAGGTGCATGATGGTGAAGCTACCACTGACTTTATGGAACAGGAGCAAGAACGTGGTATTACTATTCAGTCTGCTGCAACGAGCTGTTTCTGGAAAGACTATCGAATGAATATTATTGATACCCCGGGACACGTTGACTTCACTATTGAAGTGTATCGCTCATTAAAAGTACTCGATGGCGGTATTGGTGTATTTTGTGGCTCTGGTGGTGTTGAACCTCAATCTGAAACCAACTGGCGCTATGCAAATGATTCCGAAGTCGCGCGAGTTATTTTCGTAAATAAACTTGATCGTGTCGGTGCAGATTTCTACCGTGTTGTAGATCAAGTTGAAAATGTTCTTGCTGCAAATCCATTAGTCATGACCCTGCCAATTGGTATCGAAGATGATTTTATTGGCGCCGTTGATCTTCTAACCCGCAAAGCCTGGGTTTGGAACGATCCGAATGACCCTGCTAAATATGAAATACAAGAACCACCTGCTGACATGGTAGACAAGGTTGAAGAATGGCGTGAAAAATTAATCGAATCGGCTCTTGATCAAGATGATGACTTGATGGAAAAATATCTTGATGGTGTAGAACCTTCCATAGAAGAAATAAAAGCCTGTATTCGTAAAGGTACAATCAGTCTGGATTTCTTCCCAACCTATTGCGGTTCTGCATTTAAGAATAAAGGTGTGCAATTGGTATTGGATGCCGTTGTTGATTACCTCCCTGACCCAACTGAAGTTAAACCACAGCCTGAAGTCGATCTGGAAGGTAATGAATCTGGCGAATATGCTATCGTTGATCCTGATGGACCATTTCGAGCGTTAGCATTCAAAATTATGGATGACCGTTTTGGTGCGCTTACCTTTATTCGTGTTTATTCAGGTACTCTTAATAAAGGAACAACCGTATTAAATACCTTTACTGGCAAAACTGAACGTATCGGTCGAATTGTTGAAATGCATGCAGATGAACGTATCGAACTCGACAGTGCACAGGCAGGCGATATTGTTGCTGCAATTGGTCTAAAGAATGTACAAACGGGTCACACCTTATGTGATCCAGATAAACCAGCAACACTGGAACCCATGGTCTTCCCTGATCCTGTTATCTCGATTGCATGTGCACCGAAAGATAAAGCGGCTTCTGAAAAATTGGGTGTCGCTCTTGGTAAAATGATTAAAGAAGATCCTTCTTTTCGTGTTGAAACTGATGAAGACAGTGGTGAAACCATTCTCAAGGGGATGGGCGAATTACATCTTGATATTAAAGTCGATATTCTTAAACGTACCCATGGCGTGGAAGTTGAAGTGGGTAGCCCCCAAGTAGCTTATCGCGAGACAGTGACGAAACGTATTGAAGACAGTTATACCCATAAGAAACAATCAGGTGGTTCAGGCCAATACGGTAAAATTGATTATATTCTTGAACCGGGAGAACCGGGTAGTGGTTTTGAATTTGAATCAACCGTAACGGGTGGTAACGTTCCCAAAGAATTCTGGCCTGCGATTAAAGCCGGTTTTGAAAAGAGCATGGATAAAGGTGTTTTGGCGGGATTCCCTTGCCTCGATTTCAAAGTAAATTTATATGATGGCGCTTTCCACGCAGTTGACTCATCTGCTGTTGCATTTGAACTGGCGGCAAAAGCAGCCTATCGCCAAACTTTACCGAAAGCCGGTCCACAATTAATGGAACCGATCATGAAAGTCGATGTATTTACTCCTGATGAGCATGTTGGTGATGTGATTGGTGATTTAAACCGACGCCGAGGCATGATTAAATCTCAAGATGCAAGTCCTACCGGTGTTCGTATTAAAGCGGAGTGTCCATTAAGTGAAATGTTTGGTTATATTGGTAGCTTACGTACCATTACATCTGGTCGTGGTCAGTTCTCGATGGAGTTCTTGCAATATAATCCTTGTCCTAAAAATGTTGCAGAAGAAGTTATCGCTGAAACAAAAGCAAGAGAAGAAGAAAAGAAAAAATAAAGATAGTTTTTTTCTAACTAAAAGACCGGGCTATGCCCGGTCTTTTTTATTCCGTTAATTAATTCCAGAAAAGATGTTGAAGTATAATGTTATCCCGCTTTACGTGCGCGTGATGCAGTTTTTCTTTCGTGTTCCTTTAAATACTTCTTACGCAGTCGAATTGACTTCGGTGTCACTTCTACCAGTTCATCATCATCGATAAATTCCAACGCTTGTTCCAAAGTCATTATAACGGGCGGAGTAAGGACAATATTTTCATCCGTGCCGGATGCACGAACGTTGGTTAATTGTTTGCCTTTCAATGCATTCACAACCAGATCATTATCACGCGCATGAATACCAACGATCATCCCTTCGTAAATATCTTCAGCATGTCCAAGAAACATCTTGCCGCGATCTTGTAAGTTAAATAAAGCAAATCCTGCAGCCTTACCCTGACCATTGGAAATCAAAACACCGTTATTGCGCTGTCCAATACCCTCTGACTGATACGGACCATAATGATCAAATACGTTATACAATAAGCCAGTACCGGAAGTCAGTGTCAGAAACTCTGTGCGGAAACCAATCAAACCACGTGCAGGAATGATATATTCCAATCGCACCCTGCCCTTACCGTCAGGTTGCATATTTTTAAGATCACCTCGACGTTCGCCGAGTTTTTCCATTACTGCACCTTGATTTTCAGCTTCGATATCAACCGTCAACTGTTCGTAAGGTTCTGTTCTATCCTCTCCCTCACCATGGACAATAACTTGTGGACGACTAACGGCAAGTTCATAACCTTCACGACGCATGGTTTCGATTAAAATAGATAAATGCAGTTCACCTCGACCGGAAACACGATATTTATCAGCGTCTTCAGTTACCTCTACTCTTAAAGCAACATTATGTTTTAATTCCTGTTGTAGGCGATCCCATATATTACGACTCGTAACGTACTTACCTTCTTTACCAGCAAACGGCGAAGTATTTGGCTGGAATGTCATGCTGATTGTAGGTTCATCTACCGTTAACGGTGGTAAAGCTTCAACTGTTTCCAGATCACAAATTGTTTCTGAAATACTCAATGGATCGAGTCCGGCGATAGCGACAATATCTCCCGCAGTTGCAGATTCAACTTCAATTCGTTCCAGACCAAGAAAACTATAAAGTTGTGTTATTTTTCCTTTGCGTGTTTTACCATCATCATCGATGACACTAATCTGACCTTTTTTTATCATCCCGCGCTTTATTCGACCAACACCGATAATGCCAACATAACTATTATAATCGAGTGTTGAGACCTGCATTTGTAAAGGTCCTTCCTCGTCAACATCTGGAGAAGGAACATCATTAATAATTGTTTCAAACAAAGAAGTCATATCACCGTCACGTACGTCTTCTTCGAGGCCGGCATAGCCATCTAATGCAGAAGCATAGACTACCGGAAAATCAAGCTGTTCATCTGTAGCACCTAATTTATCGAACAACTCAAAGGTTTGATCCAATACCCAATGTGCTCGAGAGCCATCGCGATCGATCTTGTTAATAACAACAATAGGTTTAAAACCCATGGCAAAGGCTTTTTGTGTAACAAAACGTGTCTGTGGCATCGGACCATCGACCGCATCTACCAGTAACAAAACAGAATCCACCATAGATAAGACGCGCTCAACTTCACCGCCGAAATCAGCATGCCCGGGTGTATCAACAATATTAATACGGTAATCATTCCATTTAATGGCCGTATTTTTGGAAAGAATGGTAATACCGCGCTCTTTTTCCAGTTCATTGGAATCCATTAAACGTTCAGCAGGCGCAGCGCGGGAATCCAATGTGCCAGATTGCTCCAGCAACTTATCAACCAGGGTGGTTTTACCATGGTCAACATGAGCAATAATCGCGATATTACGGAGTTTCTGGGTCACAGTGGGAATGCCTTAAGCAAAAAAGCGGGCATTATACATAGAGATGCTGAAAAGTGGATCAATATTACTCAGGTAGCGCTAACTATTTGATTTATATATAAAATTATTTCTCAAAGAACAACCTGTATTAACTTTCTCGGTTGTTTCACCTTATCTCCTGACTTAGTCCTGATAGATGCCTTGCACTTCCCACTGATAGACATGTACTTCAAACTCAAGATTTCTGGTGGGTTCGTGATTCCAACGCACTTTCAGAAAACTACAAAAAAGAAAGTTCCATCTAACCTTACTTATTAAGTATCTTTTGACACTACTAATGTCAAATAAACTATTGATATTTAAAGTTTTATCAATCATAATTACAATTATCATTAATTGATTGATAATATTATGAAATACAATGACTTAGATAACAACTCTCGGCGTATTTTAGTTGATTCATCTCAACTTTATGAGTCATTACTTGAAACGCAGAAAGAACAATTGCGTTTTCAAGGAAGCATGGTATGGAAACGTGTGAGCGAAAAAGAGTATCTATATAAGCTACGAAACAGGAAAGGTCATGGTAGCAGTCTCGGCCCACGCTCCCCTGAAACAGAATCAATTTATGAAGATTTTATTGAAAAGAAACAAGCTGTTAATGAACATGTTAACACATTAAAAACTGGTATCGCTCGCCAGGCTAAGTTTTGTATGGCTGCCGGGATAAATCGCGTACCGAAAGTTGCTGCGGATATATGGCGAGTACTGATGGCTGAAAAAGAACTCAGGCATAAATTTATTATTGTCGGAACACATGCGCTTTATGCCTACGAGAACATGGCCGGCGTACATTTTGATACAGAACTACTAGCGACAAATGATATTGATTTACTATGGAATTCCAGGAAAAAAATTAATATTGCCGCCGCAAGCAAAGATATCTATAGCATCATGTCATTACTGCAAAAAGCAGATAAAAGTTTTTCTCGTTTTGAAAACAAGCATTATGCAGCGGTAAATAAAACAGGCTTTATCGTTGAATTAATAAAACCTTTACCTAATCCACCAATGAAAACAGAATCCATGAGCATCGGTGGGAGAGATGACTTACAAGCTTCAGAAATAGAGGGATTAAATTGGATATTAAGCGCATCAAATGAGGATGTTGTTGTTATAAGTGAAGATGGTTTCCCAGTTAGTTGGGTAGTTCCTGATCCAAGAATCTTTTCAGCCCATAAACTTTGGCTATCTAAAAAAGAAGATAGAAACCCGGTAAAGAAAGTCCGCGATTTTGCACAGGCAAAAGCTATGATCAATCTTATTCAAAACTATTTAGAAGATTATCCTTTCGATAACGCGTTTATGAAAAATCTTCCGGATACACTTAATGACGTATTGAAGGCTGAACTAGAACAAAATGATGACAAGAAAGATATTGGCGATGAAGTTCCAGGATTTTAATTTAATCGTCCATATTTTATTTGTGTAAGCTACTCAGGCTGTTCAGCTTTACTTTCACTTTTCTTTTAAATAATCATTCATCAACAAATTAACACTGTAGCGTACACCAAAACCAATCGTATCCGTTGGGATGTGTGCCAAGCCGCCTTTCTTGTTGCTGCTGGATAGATCCATGTGTACCCATGGCGTATCATGTTTAACAAAACGTTGCAGAAAACGTGAAGCAAGAATATGGTCAACGCCACTTTCCTGTGAACATTGCTTTACATCGGCAATATCACTTTTAATCATCTCATCAAAATCTTCATCCAATGGGAACGGCCAAACTCGTTCACCCGAATCTTCACCTGCTTTGATTAAACCGGCGTGCCATTCTTTCTTATTAGTAAACACGCCACTATAAGAAGTACCAATTGAATACATGCAGGCACCGGTTAAGGTTGCGTAATCCATGATCAATGCGGGCTTTTCTTTTGAAGCTAATGCCAAAGTATCGGATAAAACCATGCGACCTTCCGCATCGGTATGTACAATCTCTATTGTTGTGCCATCGGATGCTGTAATCACATCATTAGGTTTATAAGCTTTTGGACCAATGTGATTCATTGCCAAAGCCATCCAGCATTCCAATGGACGATTAAATTTTAGTTTTGTCAGTGCCAGAAAAGTACCCAGTGCAACCGCACTGCCTTGCATATCTTCATGCATACCAAACATATAGTTTGCCGGTTTAAGATTAGTGCCGCCGGTGTCATAACAAATACCTTTCCCCACCAAAATGACTTTTCGTCCTTTTGCTTTGGTTGTCGGTGTATAACGTAAACGAACGATACCGGCATCAGCTTTCGGGCTACCTTGTGAAACGGCAAGAAACGCTCCTGCCTTTTTCTTCTTTAATGCGGCTTCATCATAAAAATCAAGTTTCCACTTATTTTCACGCACAATGACTTTTATTTTCTTAAGATAATCTGTTGGTGTGAGTTTATTAGAAGGCAATATACTCAGACTACGAGTTAAGGCATTACCTTCAGCAACGGCAAAACTTTGTTTAAAACCATGACGAGCTCGCACTCCATATAGCGAAAGCTTTGATAAACGTGATGGTGTTTTCTTCTCATTTTTAAATTGCGGCATGGTTGCCGAAGCTGCAAGAACAGCAGAGATTAATGCCTCAGCTATCCGTTCTGTAGTTGCATTATCAAACCCTGAAACAAGCAGGCCCAAGTGAGCAGGATTACTGCTCGTCTGAGTTGCGACCATCTTTCTTGCCAACGTTAACAAATCAAAACTATTGATCGTTGCTTCTATCGCGGCAAAAGCAACATGACTTGAACACTGATTGGGTAAATCAAGAACAACAGGACTAGTATCTGCTTTCTTTAGGTTTAGCTGTTGCCGACGATTTAGTAACTGTTCTTGATAAGGAAATATTTCACTCTTAACAGGGTGTGCGCATATCATTAACCAATTTTCGATGATATCGACATTTTTTTTCGTTGGCTGTGTTTTTTTTTGTATTAATTTTATACTCATATTACTAAATATTTCCTCACTTTAAGTAGGTCTTTTTGACTCTGGTATTTAACTTGCATTGTAAAAAACGATACATTTAGCCAAAATAATCCTAAACTGACTTTAAGGCCATACAAAAAATAAATAATAACAGTTTGCCAGATAGCGCGCCGTTTATTCTGAAAAATATTGAAAAGGACACTGATTAAAATGTCAGAAATAGAAAATGATATCGACCCACACGAAACGACTGAATGGCTTGAAGCTTTAGAAGCTGTTTTGAAGATTGAAGGTCCAGAACGCGCACATTTTTTGCTGGAAAAACTAATTGAAAAGGCTAGAAGCGAAGGCTCCGATATTCCATTTAGTGCGAATACAGGTTATGTCAACACCATTCCTGTATTCCAGCAAGCAAAATATCCTGGCGACACAACCATCGAACATAAAATTCGTTCTTATGTCCGCTGGAATGCGATGGTCATGGTGCTTAGAGCAAATCGAGATACCAACGTCGGTGGCCATATTGCCAGTTATGCTTCAGCAGCAACATTGTATGACGTAGGCTATAACCATTTCTGGCAAGCTCCGTCAGATAACCATGATGGCGATCTTATCTATGTTCAAGGTCATTCATCTCCTGGGATTTATGCAAGAGCCTTTATGTTAGGTCGCTTATCACATGAGCAAATGGACAATTTCCGTCAGGAAGTTGAAGGCGGAGGATTACCATCCTATCCGCATCCCTGGCTAATGCCAGACTTTTGGCAATTTCCAACCGTATCAATGGGGTTAGGTCCTATCATGGCCATTTACCAGGCTCGATTTATGAAATATTTACAAGACCGCAATATTCGTAACACGGATGGCCGCAAGATTTGGTTATTTATGGGAGATGGAGAATCTGATGAGCCCGAGTCTCTCGGCGCAATTGGTATGGCCGGACGAGAAAAGCTGGATAACCTTGTGTTTGTCATTAATTGTAATTTGCAACGCCTCGATGGTCCTGTGCGGGGGAATGGCAAAATAATACAGGAATTAGAATCCAACTTTCGTGGTGCTGGCTGGAACGTAATCAAAGTAATTTGGGGAACTCGATGGGATGCCTTACTGCAAAAAGATAATAATGGTCTCTTGAAAAAACGCATGGCCGAGTGTGTAGACGGTGATTATCAAACCTACAAGGCTAAAGACGGTGCGTATGTCCGTGAGCACTTCTTTAATACCCCTGAATTAAAAGCAATGGTCGCCGATTGGTCTGATAAGGATATCTTTGACTTAAATCGCGGTGGTCATGACCCTGCCAAAATCTTTTCCGCATTTCATGCTGCAGTAAATCACAAAGGTCAGCCTACCGTTATTTTACCCAAGACAGTCAAGGGCTACGGTATGGGTGAGTCTGGAGAAGCACAGAACATTACTCATCAACAAAAGAGCATGAGCCTGGATTCACTAAAGCGATTTCGTGATCGATTTGAACTACCAATGACAGATGAAGAGATAGAAGGTCTCCCATACCTCACATTTGAAGAAGGCTCTAAAGAAATCGAATACATGCAAAAGCGTCGTGAAGAACTTGGCGGTTATTTGCCAGCAAGAAGAGGAAAATCCAAAGCACTTGATGTGCCAGCTCTCAAAGCTTTCGATGCCTTATTAAAAGCGACATCAGAAGGCAGGGAAATTTCAACAACAATGGCCTTTGTTAGAATACTAAATATTCTGGTTAAGGATAAAAATGTAGGAAACCGAGTTGTCCCCATTGTTCCTGATGAATCACGTACTTTTGGTATGGAAGGAATGTTCCGACAACTGGGTATATGGTCACAACTTGGGCAACTTTATACTCCGCAGGATTCTGATCAATTAATGTTTTATAAAGAAGATATAAATGGCCAGGTTTTACAGGAAGGTATTAATGAAGCCGGTGGTATGTGTGACTGGATTGCTGCAGGGACATCTTATTCAAATAATGATGAACCGATGATTCCATTCTATATACTTTATTCTATGTTTGGCTTTCAACGAATCGGTGATCTTGCCTGGGCAGCTGGAGACTTGCGTACACGTGGATTTCTATTAGGAGGAACCGCTGGCCGTACAACTTTGAATGGAGAAGGTCTGCAACATGAAGACGGACATAGCCAACTCTGGTCGGCTGTTGTACCTAATTGTGTATCCTATGATCCTTGCTTTGCCTTTGAACTCGCTGTGATCATTCAAGATGGTTTACGCAGAATGTATGTCGAACAAGAAGATGTTTACTATTACATCACCGTTATGAATGAAAATTACGCCCACCCTGCTATGCCCAAAGGTACTGAGAACGATATTATTAAAGGCATGTATTCATTCCAAAAGGGAGCAAAAAACAAAAAGCCTCGCGTGCAATTAATGGGATCAGGTACAATTTTTAATGAAGTCATTGCTGCTTCCGAACTACTTAAAAAAGATTGGGGCGTAGAATCTGATATTTGGGGTTGTCCGAGCTTTACTGAACTCGCTCGAAATGGACAAACGTGTGAGCGTTGGAATCGACTACATCCAAAGTTGAATAAAAAAGTTACGCACATTGAAAAATGTTTGAGTAAAAGCAGAGGCCCTTTGATTGCAGCCACAGATTATATACGCTTATTTGCTGAACAAATAAGACCTTACTTACCTGTAAAAACGAATTACACCGTATTAGGCACAGATGGATTTGGTCGTTCTGATACGCGTGAGCAGTTACGTAAACATTTTGAAGTCAATCGTTACCATGTTGTTGTTGCCGCCTTAAATGGACTTTGTGATGAGGGCACGATAGAAAATAAAAAAGTTGCTGAAGCCATAGAAAAATACGGTATTGATAATGAAAGTCCTGCGCCATGGACAATTTAACTAATCTTCGATTATTAAACATATAACAGGATTGAATATAGATGAGTAATATTATCGAAGTGAAAGTACCTGATATTGGTGACTTTGATGCGGTTGAAGTAATTGAAGTGCTGGTGGAAACAGGTGACAACATTGAGCAAGAACAAGCTTTGATCACTTTGGAAAGCGATAAAGCCAGCATGGAAATACCTTCCACACATGCAGGGACTATTAAAGAAATGTTTGTTAATGTTGGCGATAATGTTGCTGAAGGAACAAACATTCTTAGCCTATCTGTTAGTACCGAAACACAAGCAAAAGTAGATGCGCCAGCAGACACTGAAACTGAAGAACCCAAAAGCACAACGCCTGTAAAAACAGAATCAGAACAACCAGCTATGGTCACAGAAACACCAGCCCCTGTTCAGGAACAAAGACCTACATCGAAAACTAAAGGTCATATACATGCAAGTCCTTCAGTACGTCGTTTTGCTAGAGAACTGGGTTTAGACATTACAAAAGTTACAAAAGCAAGTGGCCCTAAAAACCGAATTCTAAAAGAAGATTTAAAACAGTTTGTTAAACAGGTTTTATCTGACTCTAATGCACAAAGCGGCTCAGCGATTCCTTCAATTCCAAGTATAGACTTTACGAAATTTGGTGAAATAGAAGAACGTCCTTTAGGCAGAATTAAAAAACTAACCGCTATCAACCTGTCACGTTCATGGTTGAATGTACCTATGGTGACACATCATGAATTGGCAGATATCACGGAGATGGAAGCCTTTAGAAAATCACTAAAAAAAGAAGCGGAAAAAAGAAATGTCAAAGTGACGTTCCTGGCTTTTATTATGAAGGCATTAGTTGCTGCATTAAAAACGTACCCTGAATTCAATGCTTCTATATCAAGCGATGGCAATTCACTTATCTTAAAAAAATATTTTCACATTGGTATAGCAGTAGATACGCCTAATGGATTGGTTGTTCCAGTATTTAAAAATGTAGATCAAAAAAACATTTACGATCTGGCAGAGGAGATGGCTATTATTAGTAGTAAAGCAAGAGAAGGAAAATTAAGTCCAAAAGATATGCAGGGTGCGTGTATGACAATTTCCAGTCTTGGCAGTATTGGTGGCACTGCATTTACACCAATCGTAAATGCACCGGAAGTCGCAATACTTGGCGTGTCACGTTCTGATATGCAACCCAGATGGAATGGTAAAGAATTTGAACCGCGTTTAATGTTACCGCTGGATATGACTTATGACCATCGTGTTATTGACGGCGCTGCTGCGGCAAGTTTTATGGTAACACTTTCAAGTTACCTTAATGATATACGCCGCGTCTTATTATAGAGAATACTTTCATGAGTGAGCCCACAGATATTCTCGTTCCTGATATTGGTGATTTTGACAGTGTCGAAATTATAGAAATATTGGTCGCGGTTGGTGATTCAATAGAAAAAGAAGATTCACTTGTCACCTTGGAAAGTGATAAAGCCTCTATGGATATCCCTAGTCCAAACGCAGGAATTGTTAAAGAACTCTGTGTTAATGTTGGTGATAGCATATCAGAAGGTGGTTTGATTTTACGTTTAGAAAGCACATCTGCCACTATCAATGAAAAACCACAGGCTGTAACTGAATCATCCCAAGAAAAACCTGAAACATCTCAATCAGCACCAGCACCTACTCCCTCACCACTACCTAAAGGTACAAGTGACTATCACGCTGAAGTGATCGTACTTGGTGCCGGTCCTGGTGGTTATACTGCTGCCTTTCGAGCTGCTGACCTGGGTTTGAAAACCATATTAATCGAACGTTATTCATCAATTGGCGGAGT